>Ga0208484_1000402_pt1 | contig 10509 bp, 9 predicted proteins | sample LakMenEpi09Aug11_FD_150682 | JGI IMG/M metagenome (GOLD analysis project Ga0208484, IMG submission 150682) | Freshwater microbial communities from Lake Mendota, WI - 09AUG2011 deep hole epilimnion (SPAdes) | ecosystem: Environmental > Aquatic > Freshwater > Lentic | place: Lake Mendota, Madison... | reverse complement strand
GCCTTCCAGTCGATTGGCCTGGCGACCGAGGTCGCCGCCCACCCCTGGCACACCTCCTACGACGCCGCCATGGCGGAAGCCGAACGGACCGGCCGCCCCGTGCTGACGGTGTTCACGGGCAGCGATTGGTGCCCGCACTGCAAAACGCTCGAGAAAAACGTCCTCGAAACGGGTGATTTCCACCGTTGGGCCGCCACGAACGTCGTTCTCCTGATGATCGATCTGCCCCAACACGGCATTTCCGAGGCAGTCCGGGTCGAACGCTCGAAGGTGTGCATCAAATACGGCGTGCGGAACTTCCCGGCCGTTCTCCTCATCGGCCCCGACGGCACGAAACTCGCCGAGAAGCGGGGCTACCAGGGGCAGTCCCCCGCCTCGTGGATCGCCGACATGACCAAAGCGCTCCCGGAACGGGCCCCGGAGACAACGGTGGCCGCCGCGACGCCCACGCCCTCGTCGGCGGTCGTCCTCGATTCGCTCGACAAGGCGATCGAAACGGCCCGCGGCGCCAAACGGCCGATTCTCCTCGTCGTGGCCCGCCCGGGGGACAAGGCCGCCCGCAGCCATTCCGATTCGCTCATCTCCGACCCGGAGTTCGCTCCGTTCGTTCAGGAGAACTTCATCGTCGCCCACGTCCCCCCCACCGCCTCGAGCGGCACGCAGGAGGCCGAATCGATGGAGAACCTCCTCGGCGGGGTGGAATTGGCGCCGGACGCGGTCGAGTTGATCGTGACCGACGACGGCCAGACTCCGCTCTTCAGCCAGTCAGGTGCCCAACCGCCGGCTCGGATCGTCCATGGCCTGCGACGGTTCCTCGCCGCCCGCCAGGCGTCCCGATTCGGCGATACGGTTCCCCGTCGCTGACGGCCTCCGATCGCCGCCTCAGTCCGGTGCGTGATTGGGATCGACGCGCAGTCGGGCGAGTTCCTCGTTGAGGTCGGCAACCGACGCCCGGAGTTGGTTCATCGCCGTCACGAAGGCTTCGACCGAGGATGCCGTCTGCCCGGCGCCCGTGCGGAGGCGATCGAGCGAGTCGCGAATCTGCCGGGCTCCGGCGTGCTGGCTTTCCATCCCTGCGTGGACGTCGTCGAGCGACTGTGTCACCGACTGCACCGGCGCGACGATCCCCGCCAACTGCTGACTCACTTCAGTCACCTGCTGGATCCTGGTGCTGACCTCGTTGCGGAAGCGGTCCATCTCCATCGTGCCGCTCGACACGGCCGACTGCATGTCCCGCACCATCCGCTCGATGTCCTTGGTGGCCAAGGCGGTCTGATCGGCGAGTCGGCGGATCTCCTGGGCCACGATCCGGAACCCGCGGCCCGCCTCGCCCGCCTTCTCGGCCTCGATGGTGGCGTTCACCGAGAGGAGATTCGTCTGATCGGCCACCTTGGCGATCGTGGTCACGACGGCGTTGATGCCGCCGGCACGTTGGCGGATCGTCGTCAACTTCCGCGTGAAGGCGTTCATCACCTCGTCGAGTTGACGCATCGATTCCGACATCCGCTCCAAGCCATACCGGCCGTCATCGGCGACCCGGGCCGCCTCCCGAGCCGCGAGGGTCACCGTACCGGTGGCATCGAGAAGTTGCTCGGCATTCGACGAGAGTTGCGACGACGCACCGGAGATGTCCGACACCGATCCGCTGAACCCGCGGACGACCCGTTCCTGCCTGGCGAGGGCGACCGACACCTCGGACTCGACCGCCGTGACCTTCGCCCCGGCCGCCTGCACACGGCCGACGGTCTCGCGAAGCGTCGCCGACATCCGCCCGATGCCGTCGAGCAGTCGTCCCGCCTCACCGACGCCGCCTGGCGGCACCTCGCTGCTGAGGTCGCCGGCGGCGATCGACTCGCTGACTTCGGTCGACACCCGCATCGACTCGGTGGTCGATCGCACCAACCAGGATGCCGCGAGCACCGCCGGCAGACCGACCAGAAGCGACGACAATGCCCCGGCGAGCAGTTCCCAACGCCACAAATCGGCTCCGGCGCGGGAGACCACCCCGACGAGGACCGCTCCGCCGGTGACGCCATCGGCCCGAACCACGGGGGCGGCGACGCGGTACATCGCCCCCACCGCCCGACCGGCCGGCCGGCCGCTGTTGATCGCCTCCCGGACGAGCGTGGCGTCGGTGTCGTCGAGGGGCAACGCCGACTCGGCGGGGTTGCCGTTGTCATCGACGATGCGCGTCACCACGGCGCTCGAGCGGGCATCGAGGATCCGGACCTCGCGGATGTCGCCGACAGCCACCTCGCTCACGAGTCGCCGCAGCCCGAGGGTCGTGTCGAGTCGGTCGAGGAACGTCGCCGGCATGCCCACCTGGACGATGCGCGGGCCATCGACGCCCCCCACGCCGACATACTTGAAGACGCGATCGTCGAGTTCACGACGCCGGAACTCCTGAATCACGCTCGACGTCTCCCCGGTCAGCAGCCTGTGGAAGACATGCGCTTGCGGTTGGGCCGCGGCGTCGGGCAGGAAGCGAAAGCCCTCGCCGGCCGGAGTGGTCTCGTAGATGGCCACGCCGTCGCTGTCGGTGGCGAGGAACTCGGCCTGCCCGGGCGCGGCACTCGCCCGCAGCCTGGCGACGAGATCGTCACGGGAAACCCCCGCCGCCTCGGCCACGGCCACGAGGTGGGCAAGGAGTCGAGCCTGCGTGAGCATCTGCTCCCCGACCTCGGTCTCGACCGTCGGTGGCACCTCCTCGGCGAAGGCCGTCGCCTTGGCCAACACCTCGGCCACCCCATGGGCCCCCGCGCGGGCCTGGTCGAGGATGGCCCGCCGCGCGGCGATGGCCTGGAACGTCGACGTCACCCCGACGGCGGCGAGCACGAGAAGGAGGGCCGAGAGGGCGATTCTGGACCACAGCGGCATGCACGGGTTCTCCCGGAGCCTGCCCCCACCGGAGCCTCGGTGGAGGGACAGCCCCGATGAAAGCTAGTCCGCTTTCGCCCGCGATGCCACAGGCATCCGATGAATGGACCGGGTTGGCGGCCGGTGATCCCGCCCGCAGCGGCTGTGCCGACGGCGCGGTCAGTCGCGGGGCGGCACGATCGGCACCACCGGCACCTCGCCGCCTGGGGATGCCTCCGGCGGGGCGAACGTCACCGTCGGGGCAGCGAGCGGCTCGGCCGGGGCAGCGGCGGGGAAGGTGAGGGCCGACTGCCGGACCTTGCCTGCGAGCGCACAGCCGGCGATCGGCGCGAGGGCGAAAAGTGGCGAGAGCAGCCACGGAATCCAGATCCTCCCCCCGCCCACACGGGCGCCGCCCGGCACCAGGGCGCCGGCAGGGAGTCGTCGCTTGTGTATGGGCGTCGGCAAGGCAGCGGCTCCCCAGGGGAACGTGGGGGGCCGGGCTGTCGAAAGCCTCGCACCCGCCACGGTGGCTCTTACTCTCCACCCCACCGCTGAGACAAGGGAGAAACGTCCCTTCGGAGATCCTTCCTGCGGCTCCCCGACACTGGCCGAGGCGGGAATCGAACCCGCACGGAGATTGCTCTCCACAGGATTTTAAGTCCCGTGCGTCTGCCTGTTTCGCCACTCGGCCCGGAGCCGCCGCGATCGTAACGGTCGGCAAGGGCCGCGGGCAATCGACTTCGTCGCTACACTGGGAACCCCCGCGGAATCGTCCCGCCCCGCGTTCCACCACGATTCGCTCATTCCTGCTCGAGGTTGTCTTGGAGCCCTCCGCCGCCACCGGTCCCATGCCGGCTGTCCTGCTCGCCGAAATCGCCGTTTCCTCAGGCATCGACGGATTCCTCGGCACGCGGGCGAGCATCGGCATGGACGTGGTGCTCGTGGGCCTGATCGCCACGCTGCCGCTCCTCGCCTGGAGCATCTACCTCGTCGCCCGGAAACGCGACTTCCAAACCCACCGCAAGCTCCAACTGCTGATCGCAGGAGCGCTGGTGGCGGCGATCGTCGTCTTCGAGATTGACGTCCGGTTGATCTCCGACTGGAAGCTGCGGGCCAAGCCGAGCCCGTACTGGCCCTCGGGAGTCCTCTCGGCCCTCGGCATCCACCTCGTGTTTGCCGTTTCCACCCTCGTGCTCTGGACGTGGGTCGTGTGGGAGGCCGTCACGCGATTTCCCACTCCCCCCGCGCCGAACGCCCATTCCTCCCGCCACCGGCTCATGGCTCGGCTGGCGGCGATCGATCTCGTGCTCACGGCGGTCACCGGCACGGCGTTCTACTGGCTCGCCTTCGTCGCCCGCTGACCGGTGCGTTCGGGGGCCGCCGATTCAGGTCGCTTTGGCCCCCACCGGCGGCAGCCAGCGGCAGATCGCCAGGCCGCCGAAATAGAGCAGGCACAGCGGGATGGCGAGAAACAGGAGGCTGTAGGGATCGGCCGGCGTGAGGATCGCCGAGACGACGAAGATGATCACCACCGCCATCCGCCATTGCGACGCATACGTGGCGACGTCGACGATCCCGATCCGCTCGAGGAACAGCATCACGAGCGGCAGTTGAAAGCCGATCCCGAAGCCGATCGGGAGGATGAGGACGAACCCCATCCACTCGCTGATCCGCGGATCGGGATCGAGACCGAGCCAGGCATTGAAGTGGAGCAGGTAGTCGAGGACGAAGTCGAAGACGAAGAAGAAGGCGAGGAACACACCGGCCAGGAACAGCCCGATGCTGATCGGCAGGAAGACGTGGACATAGCGTTTCTCGTGCGGGTAGAGGCCGGCGGCGACGAACGTCCAGAGCTGGTAGAAGATCCACGGGCTCGCGAGCACGACCCCCACGAGGAGCGCCGCTTTGACGTACATCCCGAAGGCCTCCTGCGCGCTCAGCGTGGTGATGCTGACGCGCGAGTCCTTGACCATCGGTTGCCAGAGGAGGACCGGCACGAGATCGTTCATGCCGAACCCCGCCTTTTCATCCTCGATAGCAGCGGCCGCGGCGGAAGGTGTCGTCCCGAGGACGCGGGCCAGCCGGTCGGCATGGACCTCCCGGAGTTCGAACGACATGCCGTGGTTCTCGACCGCGTCGATGACCTCCTCCCGGGAATAGGGGAGGGGGGGGCCGTCATCAGCCCGCGGCTGCCAGGTGTCGAAGGTTTCGATCGCCCGATTGGAGTAGTAGTTCGCCAGAGCCCGCTTGAGCGGTTGCTCGATGAGATGGACGAACGGCCTGGCGACCATGAACCCGACCAGCACGGCGACGGCCAACCCCATCGTGGCCCGGATGAGGCATACCCGGAGTTCCTCGAGGTGCTCCCCGAAGGTCATCGTCGAGTTCTGGAACAGGTCTTCGTCGTCGATGCGGGCCATGGGTGCGACCGGGGGGGACGGATTCGATCCCCAGACTTTACTCCACAACCCAGGGGAGTTCCCGGGGCACTGTTTTTCTGGCAGCCTTGGCCTCTTCCGCGACGCCGACCGAGCACCGGCCCCGAGCGTCTCGGCGACGCCGACGCGGTCGCTGCGCGCGGGCCGTCAGGCTCCGTACTTGCCGAGGCGCTGGGCATGGGCCATCGCCAGGAGCATCAGATGCTTCGCGGGAAAGATCCCGAATCCACCACGGAGACACTCCCGCTCCGAGAATTTTTCCAGTCCGTCCGGCCGACACGTATCGGCGGCGAGGACCGTCGGCACCGGATGCCAGGAATGGCTCTTGAGCATGCTCGGCGTGCTGTGGTCGCCAGTGACGATGAGGACGTCTGGCTTGAGGGCCTCGATGCGCGGAATCACCCGGTCGAGTTCCTCGACGCGCTTCACCTTCTGCTCGAAGGCGCCGTCCTCACCTGTGGAATCGGTGTACTTGAAGTGGAGGAAGAAGAAGTCGAAGTCCTGCCAGCAGGCGGCGAGGGTATCGACCTGCTCGTCGAGGGTGTGCGGCTTGCCGACGAGCGTCATCCCCACGAGCCTGGCGAGCCCCTTGTACATCGGGTAGACGGCGATCGCGGCCGCCCGGAGCCGGTACAACTCCTCGTAGCTCGGCAGCTTCGGCTTGGCCGCGAATCCGCGGAGCACCATGCCGTTGGCCTTCGGTTCGTCGGCGAGGATCCGCCGAGCCTGGGCAATGAACTCCTTGGCCACCTCGGCCGTCCGCGTGGCGGCGGGGGAGTTGGCTTGAGGATCGAGGGGGGCCACGCCGGTGGCCTGCGGATCGGTGTCGGCCACGGCGCCGTCGAGCCCCTTGCCGCGGAAGACGACGACGAAGCGGTGTTCCTTGACCGGCTTCACGAACGTCTCCACGCCAGGGATCTTCACCCCCTGGAGACGCTCGACCACCTTGAAGCTCTCCTCGGAGGGGATCCGACCGGCACGCCGGTCGCTGATCAGCCCGGCAGCGTCGAGGGTGCAGAAGTTGCCACGGGCCGCGACGTCGTCCGGGCCGAGTTCGAAGCCGATGCCGGTCGCTTCGAGGGCGCCGCGGCCGATGCGGAACTCGAGCGGATCGTAGCCGAACAGCCCGAGGTGGCCGGGGCCTGAACCGGGGGTGATCCCCGGCAGCACCGGGACGCTCGACCCGCTCGTTCCCCGCCGGACGAGCGCGTCGAGATGGGGCGTGGTGGCGGTCTCGAGTTCCGTCTTTCCCCCCGGATCGAGCGGCAGTCCACCGAGGCCATCGGCAACCACCATCACGATCTTGGACGACGACTTCTCGGCCAGTTCACGCACCAGGTCATGCTCGATCACGCTGCTGTCTCCTCGCGGGGCAGGGAAGGGGGGCACCACGTCATGGAACCCAGTTGTCGGCCGTGACGGCGGTCACTTCAAGGGCATTTCCACGGCGGCGGCGAAACCGGCCGGGGGGTGGCATCCTCCGGCCCCCGCCGGCATCGGCTCCGGGCTTGTATTCTTCCGGTCGCTCCGCCCGCCGCCTCCTTCCCCGTCTTCGTGCCTCGCCCGTCATGAGCGTGCTTCGCCCCCGGCCGCCGACCGATCCGATCGACCACCTTCCCCCCGCCGGGGTGCTGTCGGCCGATGGACGCGCCGACCCGGACTGGCAGGCGTGGCTCGACCGGGCGGAAGCGGTCCGCGGCGGGGTCGCCTCGTCGTCGACGACGGCCGCCGAAGGATTGCTCGCAGCCTATGGCACGACCCGCAGCCAGGCCCGCCGTCGCGACAGCGCCCTGTTCGGAATCCTCGATGTCGCCAGACGGATCCGGGAGTCGGTCGATCGCGTCGTCGTCATCGGCGACCGGGCCGACCGGGCCCTCGTCGATCTGCTCCTCGGCACCTGCTGCCACCCGTGCCACGACGATCTGCCGCGCCACGAGCGCGGCGGGCGACCGCGGATCTGGACGCTCGGCCCCGACGATGACGACGATACCGTCCAGGGAATCCTCGACGCGCTCGGGACATCGACTGGCGACAGGCTTCTCGATGCCTGGGGCGTGATGCCGGTCGGTCCGTGCCGTGAAGCTTTCACGCAAGACTGCGTCCGCCTGTTCGCCGCGGCCCACGACGCTCCGGGCCATGTCTCCCTGCCGGTTCCCGGAGCGCTCGGCGGGGATCCTGTCGTGCCGTCGCCGCCCGTGGCAGCGGCGGGCGGTGATTTCCCTGGCGCGATCGTGCTCCCGGCGGCGGTGGCGGGGATCGACGTCGTCCGGCTCCTCGAAGGGGGCACCGCGATGGCACGCCGTTTTCGGGAGGCCCCGGCCGGTACCAACCCGGTCGTCTCCCTGGCGATCGTGGGGCGATGGTTGACGCGGAGGGCGACATCCACAGACGTCCCCCGTCGCCGGCTCATCGCCCCCGGACGGTGGAGTGGGCTGCGTGTCTGGCATGACCACCGGCTCGAACGACGCGAGGCCGGTGCCCGAAGGATCGAGACCGGGTTCGCGACCGCGATCGACGTGGCGGAGCTCCGCCGCGCCCCGTTCGCGGCGATCCCCCGCGCCTCCACCCCACCCCACGAAATGCAGGACTGCGCCGTTGACAGAATCGTCCTGCCGAGATGCGACGAGCACACCATCGGCCAGCTGCTCGAGGCCCTCCGCCTCGCCGCGGCCGTCGAATCAAGGCTCGACTGACCGGGCGGGACAACGACGCTCGTCCCGGAAAACCTCCCCCCGCCCCGTCCGGCCGGGGAACTGGTGGTATCATCCCGCGAACCTCAGGAGCACGACACGATGGCCATCACGCTCACCTGGATCGGACACGCCACCTGGCTGGTCGACACCGGCCACGGCGTCCTCCTCATCGATCCGTTCTTCGACGAGTCCCCCACGGCCTGCATGAAGAGCGGGGACGTCGCCTGCGACGCGATCCTCGTGACGCACGGCCATGCCGATCATGTCGGCGACCTCGTGCCGATCGCCCGGCGGACCGGCGCCCCGGTGTACTGCAACTGGGAGATCGCACAGTGGCTGGGAGGGCAGGGGATCGACAACGTCCGCCCGATGAACCTCGGGGGGAGAACGACGATCCCGGGCGGCACCGCGAAGATGGAACTCGCGCATCATTCCTCGAGCCTGCCCGACGGCAGTTACGGCGGCACCGCGGCCGGGTGGCTCCTCGACGTCGGTGGTGTTCGCGCCTACTTCGCCGGCGACACGGCGCTGTTCGACGACATGGCCCGGATCGGCAGGCGGGACGCGCACGGCCGCAGCCTCGACGTCGCCGTCGTGCCGATCGGCGATCTGTTCACGATGGGCCCCGAGGATGCGGTCGAAGCGGTCCGACTCCTCGCGCCGCAGGTCGCCCTGCCGACGCACTACGACACCTGGCCGCCGATCCGGCAGGACGCGGCCGCCTGGGCGCTCCGCGTGACCGAGTCGACCGGCACCGATGCCCGAGTCCTCCGGCCGGGCGAGCGGATCCGCATCGACGTCGTCGCCGACCCGACACCGACTGCCCCAGCGCCCGGCAGAGCGTCGCAGCGTTGACGGCCCCCGCGCGTCGCCGCCGGTCAGCGGGAGGTGACGAGGGGCCTCGGCGGCGTGACCCTGACCTCGATCGCGTCGCCGACGACCCGGACCTCGAACACATCGACTTTCAGGCGGGGATTGTCGGCCCACGCTCCGTCGCAGAGCCGGAAACGCCAGGCGTGCCAGGGGCAGGTCACCTCGCCGTCCCGCAGCGGCCCGCTGCCGAGTGAAGCCCCCATGTGCGGACAGAGATCGTCGATCGCGGAATAGGACGTACCATCGTGGAACACCGCCACGAGTCGCCCGCCGACTTCGTATGTGCGTCCTTCACCGGCAGGGATGTCGCCCACCCGGGCGACGGGTGTGAACGGGACTTCGGACATGCTTCGACCCCGGGAAACAGGAGAACCATCACGGATGAATGCCCCGGCGAACCCCGAGGACGCCCTCGCCTCCGATGATACCCGGCAGGACGCCCCTGCGAGGATCCGGCTCCTCGTCCTCGACATCGACGGGACGGTGAGCAACAGCCGCCACGAAATCGACGATGCGACGGTGGAAGCCGTCGCCAGAGTCCGCCAGGCCGGCATCGGCGTGCTGCTGGCCACCGGCCGCCGCTATTCCGCCGCGCTCCCTGTGGCCGCCAGGCTGGGCCTCGAGGGCCCGCTCGTGACCGCGTCGGGAGCGCTCGTGAAGCGGACCGGCGATCATGCCACGCTGTTCCGGGCGGGCTTCGATCCGGAAGCACTGGCGACCGTCCTCCGCCTCATCGATGCCCGTGGCCTCGAGCCGATTCTCTACACCGACAGCTACGCGGAGGGGTTCGATTTCCACTGCCGCCGACTTCCCACCGCCGCGGACGCCGGTCCACTCCGAGGTGTCGCGGAGTATCTCTCCCTCAACAGGCACCTGTCGCGGCTCGATCCGCGTCTCCACCTCCAGCCACCGCCGGGCGTGTTCGCCGGGTTCACCATGGGGGACCGCGACACGATGCTCGCTCTCGAAAGCGAACTCGACGATGCGTGTCCACGGCTCCTCGCCCTGCACGTCATCCGCAGCCCCCGGTACCGCGATTGGATGTGCGAGATCGCGCCGGCGGAGGTGACGAAATGGAGCGGCGTCGCGGCGATCGCCGCGGCGGCCGGCATCCCGCCGGAAGCGGTGTGTGCCGTCGGTGATGACGTCAACGATCTGCCGATGATCCGCGCCGCGGGCCTGGGGATCGCCATGGGGAATGCCGCGGCGGAGGTGCGGGCCGCCGCCGATCTCGTCGTCGCCGGCAACGATGACGGCGGCATCGGCGAGGTGGCCGAGTTGCTCGTCGGCCGCCCTTGACCGGCTTCCCAGGCGTGGTCCCTGGAAATCGAGCGGCCCCGCGCCCGCCGGTGCTTGCGTGGCTGCTCCAGTCCTCCCAGGCAGCCACGAGACGAAGGGGCGGGGGCCTGAGGTGGGCGTCGCGGCGGTGTCGGGTTGTCGCCGGCGGCGGAGATCCCTACAAGTCCGCCCGCGGGGCGAGCGTTCCCCGGTCAGCCAGGCATCGCTCCGTCGCACCCTCCGGACCCGGTCCCCCATGGAACCGAAGATCCACCGTCCACAGGCGCAGTGCAGCCGAACCGGCCACCACTTCCAACCAGGGGACGCGATCGTCTCGGCGCTCGTGCGCTCCCCCGAGGGGCTCGTCC
>Ga0208484_1000401_pt1 | contig 10518 bp, 7 predicted proteins | sample LakMenEpi09Aug11_FD_150682 | JGI IMG/M metagenome (GOLD analysis project Ga0208484, IMG submission 150682) | Freshwater microbial communities from Lake Mendota, WI - 09AUG2011 deep hole epilimnion (SPAdes) | ecosystem: Environmental > Aquatic > Freshwater > Lentic | place: Lake Mendota, Madison... | reverse complement strand
CGGTGGGTCGATCATCCGGTGAGGAGGCAGAAGGCACTGGCAGCACGCTCGACGGGGGCGGGGGAATGGCAGGGGAAACCGGGATTGTCCGATGTCGGGGGAAAATCGAGAAGAGCAGTCGTGTCCGCTGTTCCGGGGCATTTCTCGGTTGATCAGGCGTTTTGCCGGGTAGGCGCTGTCCTGCGAGTGGTTCCGTCGGGTACAACCCGCCGTCCGGATCGTGCCATCCGGCCGACCGAGTCCTGAGACCACCGTGCATCCCACGTCTTCCCCCGAGCTGTTCTCGATCGAACTGCGCTCGTCGCGGTGGGGAGAGATGATCGAGTGGTATCGGCGCGTCGTCGGCTTGAAGGTGCTGATCCGCGCGACGGACGACGGCTACGCCTTGCTTCAGGCAGGCACCGCGCGGCTGGCGATCCTCGATCGCCCCGAGGCAGCTCCGGCAAGCCATCGCTGGAGCCTCGGCTTCGAGGTCGCCGACCTGGCCGCCTGCCGCGACAGGCTCCGGCTGGCCGGTGCGGAGATCCAAGAGCCGCCACCGAATCACGAGGGCTTCACGGAGATCGTCACCCACGATCCCGACGGCAATCGGCTGCGGCTGTTCGCCTGGGACTAGCGGGGTGGAGGCTGGCTCAGCCCCACTCGTTCCAGGAGCCGGTGGCGATCACCCAGACCGCCAGGCAGGCGTTGATCGTGGCATGGGCCACGATCGCGTCGGAGAGACGGCGGCGGTTATAGAGGGCCAGCGCGAAGGCGATCCCGGCGAGGGTCGCCCGCTGCCAGTCCCCACCGTGCATCACGCCGAAGGCCAGTGACGATGCCAGGAACGACAGCCAGGTGAAAGTCCCGATCGGCACCTGCTCGATGTCGTCGTCGATGAGCCGCCGCGCCAGGAACCCGCGGAACACGAGTTCCTCGGCGATCGGCACGGTGATCGTGTATCCGGCGACGCGGAAAAGCAGCCAGAGCAGCGCCCATGGCTGGCCGAGTTGGATGGGATCGAGAAGGGCGACCTCCTCCGGAGTGCCGATCGCGTCGTCCGGGGCCAGGGCCATCCACACCAGAAACATCGTCAAGCCGATCCCGATCGCCACAGGCGAGATCGGAGCCGGCCCGAGCCGGTAATGACCGCGCAGCGACCAGAGCACCGCGGCGACCGCGATCACGCGGACAGGATAGAGCACGCTGAAACCGCTCGTGAAAGCCTGCGTGAGGATCGTGACCGAGGTGAGCACGAGGAACGGAAGGAGACAGGCGACCGTCGACGGACCGTGGATCGCCACCGACGGGTCGTCCGGTTGCGTGAAGAGCGGCGGCGAGGATGCATCGCCCCCGCCGCCTGGCATGGCAGACGCGTCGTCGAGCGGAGGATCGGCGGCCGGCGGGAGCGTGGAGGTGAAGAAGGGAATCTGCTGGACGGCCCAGATCATGCCCAGGCCGACGACGAGAAACGAGATCCATCCCGCCTGGGAATGGAAGCCGTCGACGGCGATCTTCGGATCGAGATGAATGCCGACGAGGATCAGCGCGGTGATCCGGAATACGTTCGCCGTCAGGCTGAGGAGAATGCCGATCGGGAACAGGAGGAAAGACTGTGGGAAGCGGTGAATCCGGCGGAACCACCACAGGTAGCCGGCGAGCATCATCGTGATCAGTCCGACCCCCTGGAATCCACCGCACTCCGTTTGGATCTGCACCTGAAAATCCGCGGTGCCGAGGACGAACGGTTCTGGTCTGATGACCGGGGCACCCGCAAAGGGAACGAGCAAGAACTCGACGAGATCGACGGTCGGTTCGCCGCTCGTGTCCCAGAGTAGCTTCGTGAATCCCTCGACGTGGATCATTGCCCATAACACCGCCGTAATCCCGGCGATGGCACCGAGAATCGGGCGAGCGTCGGCCAGCCGGGGCACCCACACAGTCACGACCGATGCCACCCACGCGCAGGCCAGGGACATTGCCAGCAGGAGTTGGCTCTGGCGACCGATGAGCGGCTCGATCAAGCCCACTGAAATCGTGCCGAGACAGGCGACGAGGGCGGTGAACGCCAGACCGTTGGCCATCAGTAAAGGGGGAGATGAGGTCGACGACCGGTACCTCGCTGCATTGCTCCTGACATGGAAAACGAGCAACGCTGCGGAAGCCAGGGCGACGACCCGCCAGCGGTTGAAGCCGGTGGTGTCCTCGAGATCGTTGCGCAGCGAGCGGAGTGTTCCGCCGAAGAGACCGGCAAGCACGCACGCCTCGACACCGACGATCGCGACGCGGGTGGCGAAAGCCCGCCACGGGCGAGGTTCGGAATCGTCGGCGGATGGCGTCGGATGGACAGGCATGGATGGAGTCAGCGGGGTGGCCCGCGGCTCAGGGCCCCGGAAGGGGGCCGGTGGTCGAGAGTTTGATCCGGCAGAGGTGGGAATCGGCGGTCATGTAGAGCGTCTTGCCATCATCGCCGAACCCGCAGTTGGCCGTTGCCTGACCGGTGAGGATCGTTCCCAGATGGGTGCCGTCGGCTGCGATCACGAGCACGCCCCCGGGGCCAGTGGCGAACACGTTCCCCTGCATGTCGACCTTGAGCCCGTCGGGTAGCCCCTTCTTCCGCGACGCGAACAGTTTCGTGCCGTCGAAGAAGGTCTTCCCGGCATCGAGCGAGCCGTCCGCCTGGACGTTGAACACCTTCCAGATCGGCGACTGGGGATCGGACTGCGCGACGTAGAGCCGTTTTTCATCGGGGGAGAAGCAGATCCCGTTGGGCCGGGTCATGGTGTCGCAAAGGAGCGTCACGGTGCCGTCCGGGGTGACACGGTAGACACCGCAGAAGTCGAGTTCGCGGCGCTCGTCGTCGAATCCCTTGGGAAGCCCGTACGGGGGATCGGTGAAGTAGATGGCACCCGAGGAGTGGACGGCGACGTCGTTGGGACTGTTGAACCGCTTGCCCTGGTAATTGTCGGCCACAGTCCGCTTGCCGCCGCCGGGGGTCAGTCGGCTGACACGACGGTCGCCGTGTTCGCAGGAGATGAGATTTCCCTGCCGATCGAGCGAAAGGCCGTTGCTCCCCCGCTCGTTTCCATAGGCTCCGGGGCCCGTGAAACCGGCCGGTTCGAGGTAGGTCGACAGCCCCTCCCCCTGCTTCCAGCGATTGACCCGGTTGCGAGGGATGTCACTGAAGAGAACGGCCCCGTCCGTCTTCACCCACACCGGTCCTTCGGCCCATTCAAAGCCACTGGCGAGGACCTCGATCTCGGCATCCTTCGGCACCAGTTTGTCGAAGCGGGGATCGAGTCGTTCGATCGAACCGAGCGTGGGAAGGAGATCGGCCGGCCCCCCCTCGTCGGCTCGGACCGTGAACGGGGCAAGAAGGATCGCGAGGCAAAGGAGCGGGAGGGGACGCATGGCGGGTTCCTGGAGTCGTCGGCTCGGGAAGCGTCGGAGGCGGGGGAACGCGACCATTGTCGCGACGAAAACGCTCCCGCCCGAGGGCAGTCTACCCGATCAACCGGGCTCCTCCATCGGCCCGGCGTCGTCCCAGATTCCCCCCCGAGAACCGGGGCCGACCGCGAACCACAGCGTCACCGCTGCCATCAGGAGGGCGAAGAGGAGGACGAGCGTCATGGCGATCCCCATCGCGCACCCCGCCTGGCCGTCGTTGGTGCGATGGGACGAAAGCTGGGAGTCGGTGAGCGGGCCCCCGATGTCCCCCGGGCCTGAGGAAGGCTCGCTGTTGACGGAGGAATCGATCGCCAGGAGGAAGGCCCGGGCGAAGCGAAACAGCCACAGCGGCAGGGCCACCGCCACGGCCAGGCAGACCCCGAGAGCCTGCTCCGCCGACAGCCCGGCCCCGAGGACGAGGACGCCGTAGAGGGCGATCGTGGTCAGGGCCGTGACCCCGTAATTGATGTAGATCGAGCCGAGATAGAACCCCGGCTCCCGGCGAAAATCGAGGCCGCAGCGTACGCAGCGCGATTCCATGCGGAACCAGCCGGCAAACAGGCGTCCCTCCCCGCATCGCGGGCAGCGGAGGCGGAGGGCATGGCGGAGCGGAGCGGGGAGGCCGGGCATGAAAGGAGCGGGAGAAAAGGGGGGGAGGGGGCTGGTCGGGAGCCCCCGGGGAATCGTCGCCACCGGTGCGAGCGTTCCGACCGTCACGGGAGGAACGACGGGAAGGACAAACGGTCGAAACCCCTGTGTATGGTATCGGGGTGGGACGGGCGGGTGATCTGCCTCCGTCGGGGTGGTGCGTCGATGAACGAAAACGAAGAATACGTCCGCGAGTTCCTCGTCGAGTCGGCCGAGAATCTCGACCAACTCGATCGGGACCTCGTCGCGCTCGAGGAGGATCCGCGCGACTCGCAGCGGCTCGCGAGCATCTTCCGCACCGTCCACACGATCAAGGGCACGTCCGGTTTCTTCGGATTCGCCAAGCTCGGGGCGATCACGCACAGCGGCGAACATCTTCTCGGCCAACTCCGCGACGGCAAGATCGACCTCGACGACGATGTCACCGGTGCCCTCCTTACGCTCGTCGATGCGGTCCGATCGATCCTCGAACGGATCGAGAAGACCGGGGGGGAGGGGGAGAGCGACTTCCACGAACTCTCGCAATCGCTCGATCGGGTCGCGATCGAGGCGGTCAAGCGCCGGGAAAATGGCGGCGTTGTCGTCACCCGGTTGACGCCGCCTGCCGACGCGACGACATCACCATCCCACGCCGCAGCGGAGCCGGATCCGGTTGAACCGGCTGTGTCCCCGGTTGTGGCCGTCCCGATCGAAACGCCGCCGCCTCCGGTCGTCCCTGTGCCGGAGATCGTCGCCCCCCCGCCGACAACGCCGGTCGCGGTGGTGACCGAACTGCCGGCAACACCTGCCGACGGCACCGCGGCTGCCGATGCCAAAGCGCCGTCACCTCCACAGCCTCAGGCGACGCGCACCCGACGGCCCGCCGTCGCCGAACAATCGATCCGTGTCGACGTCGGCCTGCTCGGTACGCTCGTAGACCTCGTCGGTGAGCTCGTCCTCGCGCGTAACCAGCTCGAGTCGACCGTCCGGCACAAGACGGCGACCCGCGGCGACGATCACCCCGAACTGCTCAAAGTGGTGCACCGCATCGACACCGTGACTGCGTCGCTCCAGGCGGCGGCGATGAAAACCCGGATGCAGCCGATCGATCAGGTGTTCAGCAAGTTTCCGCGGATCGTCCGCGACCTGGCCGTGACCTGTGGCAAGGAAGTGACCCTGGAGATCGACGGTGCCGACACCGAACTCGATCGTTCGCTCATCGAGACGATCCGCGACCCGCTGACGCATCTCGTCCGCAATGCCGTCGACCACGGCATCGAGCCCCCGGACGTGCGGGTGGCACGCGGCAAGCCGGCCGCCGGCAGGTTGTCGCTGCGGGCCTATCATGAGAGCGGTCAGGTGATGGTGGAGATCCGCGACGACGGCGGGGGCATCCCGGTCGATGCCGTGCGCCGCAAGGCGGTGGCCAAGGGGCTTTTGTCCGCCGATCAGGCGGCGCTCCTGCCCGATGACCGGGTACTCCAGTACATCTTCGAGCCTGGGTTCTCGACGGCCGCCAAGGTCACCGACGTGTCGGGCCGGGGCGTCGGAATGGACGTCGTTCGGACCAACATCGAGGCGATCGGCGGGGCGGTCGACATCGGGAGCGTCACCGGCTCGGGCACGACAGTCCGCGTGCGGATTCCGCTCACGCTGGCGATCATCCCGGCGCTGATCGTCTCCTCGGGCAATCACCGGTTCGCGATCCCCCAGGCTGCCGTCCGCGAGTTGATCGCGCTCCGCGCCGGCACCAACGGCTCGGCGGTCACCGTCGAAGGGCTCGATGGGGCGCCCGTGATGCGACTCCGCGGCAGGCTCCTGCCGCTGGTGTTCCTCGGCGAGCTCCTCGGCATCGGCGCCACCGCCATGCCAGGCACTCCGGGGCACCCATCGCGCGGGACCGTCGTCGTGCTTCGCAGCGACGAGGTGGAGTTCGGTCTGGTCGTCGATGGTGTCACCGTCAGTGAGGACATCGTCGTCAAGCCGATCGTGGCGGTGCTCGTGGCGCTCGGCCTGTATGCCGGTGCGACGGTCCGCGGCGATGGAGCCGTGGTGCTCATTCTCGACCCACGCGGCATCGCCCACGCCGCGAAGGTGCCCCCCCGCCCCTTGTCGGAGCGGGCTTCTGAAGTGACCGGCGAGGACGCCGCCACGCTCGATCGCTACCTCGTCTGCGAGTCGCCGGCTGGGCGGATCGTCGCCGTGCCGCTCGAGGAAGTCGCCCGTCTCGAAACATTCCCGCGTGACCGTCTCCAGCATGCGGCCGGGCACATGGTCGTTCATCGGGAGGGGAAGCTGACGGCGATCGCCGATGTCGACGGTGTCCTCGCCGGATTGCCTCAGCCGGTCGACACCCCGGCGGTGACCGCCGTGATCCTCTCGGCCACGCTCGGCGAGGTCGCCCTCCGCGTCCGCAGGATCCTCGAGGTCGTCGCGCCGGAGGCGCCGATCAACCGGGAATTGCGTGCCCGCGGGGTGCTCGGGACGATTTCCGTCGCCGGCCGGGCCACCGAGGTGATCGATGTCCGTCATGCCCTGCCCGGTGCCCCCCCGGTCACCCCGACTCCCGGGGTGAGCGCATGACCGACGCGCCGGCCACGATCGATCCCGGCAAGCTGGCGACGGAAACGCGTCGCTTCTGCACCTTCGTCGTTGCCGGCCGCGCCTTCGCCGTCGATGCCTCGGCGGTGCAGGAGGTGTTCCGCGGGACGGTGACGACCCCGGTGCCGCGGGGGCCGGCGGCGATCCGCGGGTTGCTCAACCTCCGCGGCCGGATCGTGCCGGCGATCGACATGCGGCGACGGATGGGATTCGAACCGATTTCAGGCGAGGGGATCCATGTCGTCCTCACCGCCGGCGGCGAGACGCACAGCCTGATCGTCGATGCCCTCACCGATGTCGTCGACATCCCCGTGACGGCGATCGAGACGGCGACGGTCGGGGCCGACGGTGACGTCGCTGAATGCATCGAGGGGGTGTATGCCGCCCGCGATGGCCTGGTGCATCTGCTCGGGATCGAGGCGATCCTGGCAGGATTGGTGGAAACGAGCGCGGAAAGGAAGATGCGATGAGCGTGCAGCTGGACGATCGGAATGACGGACGGGGGTGGATGCGGGAACTGTGGGCGTTCGCCACCAATCCGCTGCTGCTGGCGCTCCTGCTCGTGTCCCTGGTGCCCCTGGCACTGATGGGCTACGCCACCTATCGCAGCGCCTCGCAGTCGCTCGATGCCGAGGCGCGGTCCAAGCTCACCGTCGTCCGCGAGATCACCGTCAAGCAGGTTGAGCGCTACTTCGCCGGTCTCCACGACCACCTGCGGATCCTGGCCGACGATCCGTCGACCCGCGAGGCGTTCTCCGATTTCCGCGAGGGATTCCGAACGGTACTCCAGGACGACGCCGTCGCCGAGCCGGAGCAGACCCGGGCACGCCGCGATCTCGCCGACTGGTACGCCACCGAGTTCGCACCGCGTTACAAACTCGAGAGCGGCAGGGACGTGCAGAGCGACGGGCTCAGCGCCGTCCTCGGCGACGCCACGATCTGGCTCCAGGATCTTTATCTCGTCCGCAATGCCAACCCGACCGGATCGAAGGATCTGCTCGACGCCGCGTCGGACGCGTCGGCGTACAGTCGGGCCCATGCCAGGCACCATCCCATCCTCCGCAACGTCCTCAGGCGCTACGGACTCTATGACATCTTCCTGATCGATGCCGAGAGCGGTGAGATCGTCTACACCGTCTTCAAGGAGATCGACTTCGCCACGTCGCTCCGCAACGGCGCGTTCGCCGAGACGAGCCTCGGCAAGGTGTTCCGCCAGGCGGCCGCCGCCGGGCGCGGGGATGTCGTGTTCTTCGGACAGTTCGGCCCCTATCTCCCCTCCTACGAGAAACCGGCAGGATTCATCGCCGCCCCGATCCTCGAGGGAAGGAAGGTGGTCGGCGTGCTCGCCTTCCAGTTGCCGCTCGATCGCATCAATGCCGTCGTCGGCGAGACGCTCGGCTTGGGCGCGACCGGGGAGACTTACGCCATCGGCCCCGACAAGCTGTTTCGGACCGACTCCCGGTTTCTCGAGCGGCTCGACGTGAAGACGACGATCTGCAATCCGAAGATCACGGTCGACACGGCTCCTGTGGAGGATGTCTTCAAGAACGGTGGCAGCGGCACCGGCCCGGCCCTCGATTACCGGAACGAGCCTGTCCTCTCTTCGTGGGGCCCGGCGATCATCCATGCGGCCGATGGCCCCGGCAATGAAGCGGTGAAATGGGCGATCGTCTCGGAGATCGATCAGGCGGAGGTGTCGGCTCCGGTCTCCGCCCTGAAACGCTTCGCCGGTTGGATCTTCGGCCTGACGACGCTCGGCGTGGCGCTCTTGTCGGCGCGGATCGCGTCGTCCTTCAGCCGGGCGGCGAGGCGGCAGGCGAAGCTCGTCGATGGGATCAAGGACAACACCCACACCCTTGCGAGCGCCTCCGAGGAACTGACGAGCGTCAGCCAGCAGATGAGCGCCGCAGCCGAGGAGACCACCGCGCAGGCGAACCTCGTCTCCGCCGCCGCCGAGGAGGTGAGCGCCAACACCAAGACGGTGTCGGGGTCGGTCGAAAACCTCGTCCAGAGCATCTACGAGATCGCCCGTTCCGCTCAGGATGCCGCTGGCGTCGCGCGGCAGTCGGTCGACATGGCGCGGGCGACGTCGAAGACGATGGACAAACTCGGCACGTCGAGCGCGGAGATCGGTCAGGTGGTGAAGGTGATCACCTCGATCGCCGAACAGACCAATCTCCTCGCGCTCAACGCCACGATCGAGGCGGCGCGGGCCGGCGAGGCGGGCAAAGGCTTCGCCGTCGTCGCCAACGAGGTCAAGGACCTCGCCCGCGAGACCGCCAAGGCCACCGAGGACATCGGCTCGAAGATCGAGGCGATGCAGGCCGACACCTCGAAGGCCGTCGGGGCGATCGGTGAGATCGTGGCGGTGATCGAGAAGATCGACGGTCTGCAGACGAAGATCGCCGCCGCGGTCGAGGAACAGAGCGTGACGACCAGCGAGATCAGCCGGAACATCGGCGAGGCGACGATCGGTTCGACCGAGATCGCGCAGAACATCGGCCAGGTCGCACAGGCGGCGCAGAACACCGCCGAGGGTGCCACCAACGCCCAACTCTCGAGCCAGGAATTGGCGAAGATGGCCCAGAGCCTCCAACGCCTCGTGGAGGACTACCAGAAGTGACACCGGGAGTCCCACACCGGTCCACGCTCACCCCATGCGCGCCCTGATCGTCGACGATTCGAAGCCGGTGCGGAGCATCCTTGCCAAGATGCTCGTCGACCTGGGGTATGAATGCGAGCAGGCGTCCGACGGTCAGGAAGCACTTCTGATCCTCGGCCGGGGCTGGCGGCCCGACGTGGCGACCGTCAACCTCCACATGCCGGTCATGGACGGATTCGAGTTCCTCACGCGGATGCGCGGGGAGGCGGCGTGGCGGGGCGTGCCGGTGGTGGCGGTTTCGTCGGACCGGGCGCCGGAGACGGTCGATCGGGCGATCCGGGCAGGGGCCGGGGTGTTCGTCGCCAAGCCTTTCACGACGGCGGCGATCGCCGAGGCGCTCGCGGCCGTCGGGGTCCGTGCCGTTCCGCGCGCCGGGGCCGCGGCGGCCGGTGAGCCGTTGCGGATCCTCGTCGTCGATGATTCTGCTGCGATCCGCGGCGTGGTGTCGTCGACGCTCTCGGCCGACCCGGAGTTGCGTGTCGTGGCGACGGCGGCCGACGGCGTCCAGGGCCTCGCGCGGATCAGCGAGTCCCCTCCCGACGTCGTTCTCCTCGATGTCGAGATGCCGGTCATGGACGGGCTGACGATGCTCCGTGAACTCCGCCGGGTCCGGCCGCGTCTGCCGGTCGTGATGTTCTCGACCCTCACCGAACGCGGCGCGAAGGTGGCTCTCGACGCCCTCGTGGCCGGCGCCAACGACTACGTCGCCAAGCCGAAGGGGGCGACTTCCGAAGAGGTCGCGGCGCGGATCCGGGAGGATGTGATCCCGAAATTGAAACAGTTTCGCCGCCCGTCGACGGTGCCCGTCGCGATGCCGGCGTCGACCGTACCGAGGACAGGGGACCGTGCCCGTGCCGAGCCAGTGGCAGCGGTGGTGATTGGCGTGTCGACCGGCGGGCCGGTGGCGCTTGCCGAGTTCCTCCCCGCCTTCGTCTCGGCCGCCGGAGTTCCGGTGCTCGTCGTCCAGCACATGCCGGCCGTGTTCACCGCCCACCTTGCCGAGCAACTCACGAAGGCGTGCGGCCGGCCGGTCCGCGAGGCCCCCGACGGACACGAGCTTCGCCCCGGTGACGTGTTCCTCGCCCCCGGAGGGCGGCACCTCAAGGTGGCCCGCTCTGGCCAGAAGGTGATCACCAAGCTCGATGACGGCCCTCCCGAGAACTCCTGCCGACCGGCGGCCGACGTCCTCTTCCGGTCGGCTG
>Ga0208484_1000398_pt1 | contig 10546 bp, 1 predicted proteins | sample LakMenEpi09Aug11_FD_150682 | JGI IMG/M metagenome (GOLD analysis project Ga0208484, IMG submission 150682) | Freshwater microbial communities from Lake Mendota, WI - 09AUG2011 deep hole epilimnion (SPAdes) | ecosystem: Environmental > Aquatic > Freshwater > Lentic | place: Lake Mendota, Madison... | reverse complement strand
AGGGCCTGTTCCGGCGCTTCGCGCAGCAAGGCTGCCTCCACCCCGTCGGGCAGGGCACCCTCAACCTTCTTGAGGATGTTGGACACCCGCTTGTTGGCCGCCGCCAGCGAGGCGGCCTGCGGCAGGGCCGCGAAGGCGCGCACGGCTTCCAGGCGTTTGGCGACTTCGCCCAAGCGCGCCGGGCGCAAAGCCAACACGGCGTCCACCTCATGGGCGGTGTAGCCCTGTTCGCGCAGCGACACGGCCAGGCGGTCGTAGAAGAAATCCAGCAGGGCGCCCGACGGGTCCGCGATGCGGTCGCCGAAGACCGGCACGGCCGCAGCGATCAGCTCAACGACCGGCTCCATCAACCTCGCCACGCTCACCGACGCCAGTCTCGGCGTGCTGACAGCACTCGGGGGCAAGGTGGCGGTGACGTCGGCCGGCGGGATTTGGCGGGGCGTCGATCAGACCAACATCATCGCCCGCGAAAGCGATCTCCAGGCCCAAGAGGGAATGATTGCCGCGGTCGCTTCCAGTGGGGCCTACGTCGGAGCCCTGCGGCAGCGGGTGAGCGGCGCGACCCGGGCCAGTGCCTCAGGCACAATCGCCCTCCAGCAGGACTCGGGCGACATGCTCGTGGCGGCGATCGCGTCGCCCGGCGACGTCCGCCTCACCGCTGCCTCCGGCTCGATTCTCAACAGCCCTGGCACCCCCTCGAGCGTCATCGCCTCGGGCAATCTGTTCCTCCTCGCCGCCGCCGGCAGCATCGGCCTGCGGGAACAAGACCTCGTCGTCGATCTCGCGGCCGGCGCCGCGCTCTCGGCCACGGCCGGCAGCGGCGTTCAGCTGACAGAATCGAGCGGCGGGTTGACCGTCGAGCAGATTGCGACAACCTCTGGCGGCGTCCGCCTCACCGTCCCCACTGGCAGCCTCACGCTGCCGGCTGGAAAGAGCCTCTCCGCCGCGAGCGGCCCCGTTCTCCTCCAGGTGCGTGGCGATGTTGCGCTCGCGCCGACGAGCACCGCGAGGGCTGCCAATTGGTTTGCGATCGTCGGCAACTACGGCAAGACCGGCGCCGGCGCCGATTCGCTGGTCAGCACGACCAAGTCCGACGGCACGTCGGTGATCGCCGCCCCCTACACTTCGATCGGCCGCTTCGCACCGACCGGAGAGGGAGCCGCGACGGCCGCTGATCCGGGCTACTCCGACGCCGGCAAGACGACGCTCGCCACGATCGGCGAGGCTGCCGGGTCCCTCGCCGGCCCGATCGCCAGCGACGGCCGCGGGAATGTCTTCTTCTTCGATCCGGCCACCAATGCCCTCAAGGAGCTCGACTGGACAGGCTCGATTCGCACGCTCGTCTCCTCCGGGCTGAATGGCGCCTTGGGGCTGGCGGTCGATCGCTCGGGCAATGTCTTGATCGCCGACCGCAACACACTGCCGGTCGTCGTCGCCGACGGTTCCTTCGAGAGCCCGCCCATGAGAACTTCCACCGGCGTGGCGTCGTTCCAAGTTGCCCCGACAGGCTCGGCCTGGACGTTCACCGCCCAGACAGGCACCAACGGCTCCGGGCTCACTGGCAACGCCACGTCGCTGACATCAAAGAATCCGAACGCCCCGGCCGGCTCGCAGGTCGCCTTCCTCCAGGGCACGGGCAAGATCAGCCAGTCGATCACGCTCGAGGCGGGGAGCTACACGCTCTCCCTCTCGGCAGCCCAGCGCCTTGTGTCCGCCGCCAACACGCAGTCGATCGGCGTGTTCGTCAACGGGGTCTCCGTAGCAACGCTTCGGCCCGCCAACCAAAACTATGCCCCGCTCACCACGCCGACCTTCACGGTGCCCAAGGGGACCCACACGGTCGAACTGCGGGGCCTCGCCACCACCGACCAGACGGCCTTCATCGATAGCGTGGCGATCACCTCGGCGCAGTCGGCGGCAATCAAGCAGTGGAACGCCGTCACCGGCGCCCTCTCCACGATCGTGACCACGACCACCGATCCGGCCGGCGTCGCCGTCGACACCTCCGGCAACGTCTTCTTCTCCGAGGGCACGGCCGTGAAGCGCTGGGCCGCCGCCACGGGCGCCGTCTCCGCGCTCTTTACCGGCACCGCGCCCAAGGGCCTTGCCACCGACGCCGCAGGGAATCTCTATGCCGTCGATGCGGGCTCAGGCACCGTGAGGAAGTGGACAGCCTCGACAGCGGCTGTCTCGACGATCAGCGGATTCACAGGTCTCTCGGCGCCACAGGGGATCGCGGTCGATACGGCAGGCGATATCTACGTCGCCGACACCGGCAACCACCGGATCCAGAAGTGGGACGGCGCCACCAGCTCCGTGACGACACTCGTCGCCACTGGCCTCTCGAGCCCCACGGGCCTCGCCCTCGACACGCAAGGCAACCTGTTTGCGATCAACTCTGGCGCCTCGTCGAGCACGGTCGACGCCTTCCAGCCCTGGGCCGACGTCCCGACAGCCCTCATCGGCCAGCTCTCCGCGGCCGGCACCGATACGCTTCCTGCCGTCATCCCCTCGTCGCAGCCCCTTTACGGAGCCTTCGTTCCCACGAGCAACCAGCCGTGGCTGCGGGTCGAGAGCACGACCGACGGCGCTGTCCGCTACGCCTTCGACGCCGCCCCCTCGGCTCAAGCCCGCACCGGTCAGCTCACGATCCTCGGCCGGCAGGTGACGGTCAGCCAGGCCGCGGGCCTGAGTGCCTCGACGATCACCGCCGCCCCCACGATCAGCTACGGCCAGAGCGGCGCCGTCTCCGTCCGGGTGACCTCCACCTATGCCACACCAACCGGCACGGTTGACCTCGTCGTCGATGGCAGCACGACGTTCTCCGGCACGCTCGTCGCCGGGTCCTCCACCACGACCAACGGCGTCACCACCTACTCGGCCACCGTCACGATCGCCGTGCCGGGGCTGACCGCCGGCGACCATGCCCTCGTCGCCAACTACTCGAGCCAAGCGACCTTCGCCGGGAGCACGGCGCTGGGATCGATCCGTGTCGACAAGGCTATCGCCGTGGCGACGATCGCCTCCTCGACGGCATCGTCGACCTACGGCGAAGCGGTCACCTTCACCGCCACCGTGCCTGCGGTCGGCGGCGGTGCGCATCCGACCGGCACGATCCTCATCCAGGACGGCGGCACGACGATCGCCACCGGCTCGCTCACCGGCGGCTCGTTCACGTTCACAAGCCCCGCCCTCCTCGGCGGCTCGCACTCCCTCACCGCCGTCTATGCCGGCGACTCCAACCACCTCGCTGCCACGAGCGCCGTCATCACGCAGACGGTCGCCAAGAAGACGGTCGTCCCGGCCCTTGCTCGCTCGGCGGGCTCGACCCCGTCGACCTACGGCAGCAATATCACCTTCACAGCCGCGCTGACGCCGGCCGTCGTCGGCGTACCGGTGACCGGCACCGTCCAGTTCTACGACGGCGCAACCCCGATCGGCGCTCCGCAGACGCTCTCCAACAGCACCGCAGCGCTCACGATCCCCACGCTCACCGGCGGCAGCCACACGATCACCGCCGTCTATGCGGGTGACGGCGTGAGCTATGAATCGGCCACGAGTGCCGGGGTCACCCAGGTCGTGGCCGAAGCGACGAGCACGCCGGTGGTCGCAGGTGCCCCCCAACCCTCCACCTACGGCGCCACCGTCACCTTCACCGCCACCCTCCCCGCCGTCGGCGGCGGCGCCCGGCCGACCGGCACGGTGCAGTTTTACATCGGCACGACCGTGCTCGTGGCGCTCGGCACGCCGCAGATGCTCGTCAACGGCACCGCGTCGGTGACCTCCGCGACGCTTCCCGTCGGCAACTCCTCGATCACGGCTGCGTATCTGGGCGACGACCCGAACTACGTCGCCAGGACAAGCGTTGCGGTCCTCCAAGTGGTCAACAAGGGGTCGAGCACGCCGAGTGTCATTGGCACTCCGAATCCGACGACATTTGGCGACAGAGTGATCCTCACCGCCACGATCCTCCCCTCCGGAGCGGGCGTGATGCCGACCGGCAGGATCCAGTTCCTCGACAACGGCGTCGCCATCGGCAGTTCGCGGCCGCTTGTCAATGGCACCGCCAACCTGGCAACGACCGAACTCACGACCGGAAGTCACGCCATCACCGCACAGTACTTGGGAGACGCAAACTATCTCGTCACCACGAGCGCCCCCTTCACCCAGACCGTCAACCGGATCACGACCACGGCCACGCTTGCCACCTCCGCCGCGTCGACGGTGCACGGCAGCAGCGTCACCTTCACGGCCCGACTCCCGGCCGCCGCGACCGGCACGGTGACGTTCTTCGACGACACGGTGGCGGGCAATCGTGTCGCCTTGAGCGGCGCGGTGAATCTCACCGTGGCCGCCGGATCCACCACCGGGGCGGCAACCTTCACGACGACCGCGCTGGCTGCCGGCGCTCGCTCGATCGTCGCCGTCTACAGCGGCAACACCAACTACGCGCCGAGCACGAGCACCGCGGTCGCGCAGACTGTTGCCAAGGCCACCCCCACGACGACCGTCCTCCCGCCGCCCTTGGCCACCTACCGCTCCGCAGCCACCCTCACGGCCACCGTCGCGAGGGTGACCGGCGGGGCAATGCCCACCGGCACGGTGACGTTCAGCGCCGGTGCCACGACGCTCGGCACCGCCACGCTCAGTGCCTCTGGCACGGCGGTATTCTCCACAACGACCCTCGCCGTCGGCAGCTACACGCCGATCACCGCCGCCTATGCCGGCGACACGAACTACTCTCCCCGTTCGAGCGCGAGCACTCCCGCGATCACGCTCACGGTGAACAAGGCGACGCCGGTGCCGACGATCGCCCGCACCGCCGGATCGGCCTCGTCGACCTACGGCAGCTCGATCACCCTCACCGCGACCGTCCCCGCAGTCAACGGCGGCGCGGTGCCCACCGGCACCGTCCAGTTCTACGATGGCGCGAAGCTCATCGGCACCGCGCAGACGCTTGCCAATGGCACCGCCTCGATCTCGACATCGGCCCTCACCGTCGGCAGCCATACGGCCATCAAGGCGACGTACCTCCCCGGATCGAACCCGAACTACAACACCGCCAGCAGTGCCAATCTTGCGGCCGTGACGGTGGCCAAGGGGACGCTCGTCCCCGCGCTCACGAGCACTACCGCCAACGGCATGGTGACGTTCACGGTCAGGATGACGCCGGCCGCCGGCTGTGCCTTCCCGAGAGGCACGATCACGCTCCGCGATCTCTCGTCGGCCGCCGCTTCGTTCGGCACCGCCACGCTTAACGCCACCACGGGCGTGGCGACGTTCACCATCGCCGCCACCACGTTCAGTAGCCTCGGGGCACATCCGATCATCGCTACCTACACCCCGGCGGTCGCCACGACCGTCCCGGTCCCCACCGCCGCCGAGCCCAACTACCTCGCTGCGACCAGCGCCCAGCTGCTCCAGACGACCGTCCTGCCGACCGGCACGGCGGCAAGCACCGTGTCGGTGGCGTCGTCGACGGCTGCGAGTGTTGCGTTCGGCACGAGCGTCACGTTTACCGCGACGATCACGGTAGCCACCGGTGTGGCCGCACCGACCGGTGGAATCGTCGAGTTCTGGGACGGCGACACCTACCTGGGCAGGGGGGCGATCACCGCCACGACGGTTGGATCCGTCACGTCCTACAGGGCCACCTTTGCCACGACGACCCTCGCCCGAGGCTTGCACCCGATCAGGGCCCGGTTCGTCGGGTCTGCCTCTCATGCGGTGAGCACTAGCAGCCTTCTCAACCAGACAATCACCTGATCGAGTGGGGCAGTGAATGCCTGTGACGATCCGATTTCGTCAACCAATCTGACTTTCACGGCCACAGGCCTCTCCGCCACAGACTTTTCCCAAAAACTCACTACCTTACTGGCTCTCTGGGACGTCACGGACGCCGTTCCCCAATACTCCTTCACCAGGGGGGAACACCATGATTTCCGTACGTTTCTCTGCATCAACCGAGCCGTCCTGCGACCGCCGATCTTGGCGAACCGCGGCCCGAGCCTTCGTCGCCGCCGCTGCGATTGTCACGGCGTTCTCTGGGCTCTTCGCCACTGCCGATCCCGGCACCACGATCAGCGGCACGACGACGCTCGCGAATCCGCTTACGGGGCGCTACGTTCTCAGTGATGCCGACGGCCCGGTGTTGATGGAGGGGGCAAGCGAGATCGACGGCGTCGCCTCGTTCTCTTTCAACTACACCATCGATCCGACCGTCCCTGCCACGCTTGCCGCCGAACTTTCCGGCACCGGCGGCCTCGAGCTCACCAGCGCCGGCACACTGCTGATCACCGGAAACAACACCTACTCCGGCGGAACGACGATCACGGACGGCACGATAGCGATCGGCAGCGCCTCCGCCCTGGGGAGCGGCACGATCTCGTTCGCCAACGTCTCCTCCCCAGTCGCTGGCATGCTCCAGTACACCTCAGGGATCACCACCGACTACTCCGGTCAGATCAGCTCGGCGGGAAATCAACGCGTCATCATCGACACGAACTCCGAGAACGTCACCTTCGCCACCGGCCTCGCCGGTGCAGGTACGGTCCTCACCAAGCTCGGCGAAGGCACGCTGACGCTCTCCGGTGTGAACAACTACACCGGCGACACAACCGCTTTCGGAGGCACGCTCGCGGTCACGACGGGGGGCTCGATCACGACTACCACTGGCAGTCTCTCTGTCGGCGCCGGGACGTTCAGCGTCACCGGAGGAGCTGTCAGCGTCGCCAACGTCACGGCGAACGGCGGCAACGTGGCCGTGAGCTCCGGAACCCTCAACGCAAGCGCAGTCCTCACCCTCGGCGACGACACCTTCGGCGCTCCCAACACGAGCACGATGACGGTCGGCGGCGGCAGCGTGACAGCCGGGTCAACCGTCCTGGGCTCGACCGCAGGTTCTAGCGGAACGCTCATCGTCAGCGCAGGCACATTCACATCCACCGGCGACCTGACCGTCGGCGTCGCTGGCAGCGGCCAAATCCGGGTCGACACCGCCGGCACGATCGCCGTCGGGGGTACGCTCACCAAGGCCGTCGGCAGCACGATCGACATCCTCAACGGCGGCACGCTTCGGATCGGCCTCGGGAGCACCACCGGCACCCTCGACGGCGATCTGACCTTGGGGGGAGGCACGCTCGTCTTTGACCGTTCGAACGCCTCGACTTACGGCGGGATCCTCGACGGCTCTGGCTCCGTCACCAAAGCCGGCGCCGGCACCCTGACGCTCACCGGAGCGAACACCTACAGCGGCCCGACGACGATCTCCTCGGGCACCCTCCAGATCGGCGATGGCTCGACGACTGGCTCGATCACCGGCGACGTCGTCAACAACGCCACGCTCGTCTTCAACCGCTCCGATCCGCTCAGCTACGCCGGGGCAATCACCGGCTCAGGCGCGCTCGTTCAGGCGGGCGTAGGCACGCTGACGCTCACCGGGGTCAGTAACTATTCCGGCAGCACGACTATCGCCGCGGGGACCCTCGAGGTGGCAACCGGCGGCAGCGTCGATAGCACCGGCAGTCTGATGATCGGCGACGGCACGACCGCGGCGCTCGTCGTCTCCGGCGGAAGCCTCACCAACGCCGCCGCGACGATCGGCAACGGCGCATCCGGCGACGGCAGCGCTACGATCAGCGCCGGCACTTGGACAAACACCGGCAATCTCGCTGTCGGCGCAGACACCGCCACTGGCACGCTGTCGATCAACGGCACTGGAACGGTGATCGTCGCCGGGGACCTCACCAAGGGCGACAACGGCACGATCAACCTCGCCTCCGGCGGCACCCTCCAGATCGGCAACGGCGGCGCCAGCGGCACCCTCGGCACCGATCTCGTCAACGACGGCGCCCTGGTCTTCGCCCGCACCGGGAGCTCGAGCTATGGCGACGTGATCTCAGGCACCGGTACCCTCACCCAGCAGGGGAGCGGGATCCTCTCGCTCACCGGCGCCAACACCTACACAGGCGGGACGACGATCGCGAACGGAACGCTCGACGTCTCGACTGGCGGCTCGATCGATCATGCCGGAACCGATCTCAGCGTCGGGGCCGGCGGAACGCTTTCGGTGTCGGGGGGAAGTGTTTCCAACTTGATCGGCACCGTTGGCGATCAGGGAGCGGGCACGGCCACCGTCACCGGCGGCTCGTGGACGAACGCCGACGAACTCCGCGTCGGCTGGGGGGACGGCGTCGTCTCCGCCGACGGCACGCTCACCATCCAAAACGGCGCGGTGACCAACACCAACGCCTATCTCGGCAGCGGCGCAGGGAGCGTCGGCCAGGCCACTGTCAGCGGCGGCACCTGGACAAGCAGCGGAGCGGTGCGGATCGGGTTCGGCGGGGCCAGCGGATCCCTGACGGTCTCTGGGGGCACCGTCAACAACACCGATGGAATCATCGGGGAGGGTTCCTCCAGTTCTGGTAACGCCACGATCACCAGCGGCACCTGGGCCAACAGCAACTCCCTCGCCGTCGGCTCCGATGGCGGCACCGGCACGCTCACCATGAGCGGCGGAGCCCTCTCGAGCGCGACCGGCTCAGTCGGCTCTTTGGCCGGGAGCAGCGGCACCGCCACCATCAGCGGCGGCACTTGGACGAACGACGGTGACCTCGTGATTGGCAACGACGGCACCGGCACGCTTTCGATCAGCGGCACTGGAACGGTGATCGTCGGCGGATCGCTCTACAAGGGGGTCGCGGGAGTCAACGGCAGCGGGGGCACGATCGAGCTTTCGTCGGGAGGGACACTCAAGATCGGCTCGAACGGCGGCAATCTCCAGACCGACCTCACCAACAACGGCACGCTCGTCTTCGAAAACTCGGACGACTCGACCTACGCTGGCAGCATCGACGGGAATGGCTTGGTGCGGTTTGCGATGCCGAGCGACAAAGTTCTCAATCTTTTCGGCAGCAACGCCTGGAGCGGCGGCACAGCGCTCGACAGCGGCACGCTCTTGGTCTCAAACTCCTCCGCCCTCGGCACGGCCGGCACGATCTCGTTCGGCGGTGGCACGCTCCAATTCTCCTCCGACAACACCGTCGACTATTCGTCGCGCTTCGACGGCTCGGGGGGGCAGACCATCAAGCTCGACACCAACGGGCTCGACGTCACGCTCGCCTCGGCGATCGCCGGAGCCGGCAGCACGCTCGAAAAGCTCGGCGGCGGTACCCTCATCCTTACCGGCAACAACACCTTCACGGGGCTTTCGACCGTGTCGGAAGGGATGCTCCAGATCGGCAGCGGCGCCGGGACCGGATCACTCACCGGCAATATTCACAACGACGCCACCCTCGCCTTCGATCGCTCCGGGGCCTTGACTTACGGTGGCGTGATCTCCGGCACCGGCACGCTCCGGAACCAAGGCCCGGGAACGGTGACGCTCGCGGGGACAAACACCTTCACCGGCGACACACTTCTCCAAGCCGGCACGCTCTCGCTCGGAAGCTCCGCGGCTCTCGGGTCCAGCGGGACGATCTCGTTTACCGGCGGCGCGCTCCAGTTCACCGCGGCCAACACTTCCGACCTGTCGGCCCGCTTCAGCACCGCCGACAACCAGGCCTACAAGCTCGACACGAATGGCCAAAACGTCACGCTTGCTTCAAACCTCACAAGCTCAGGTGGGTCGCTTGAAAAGCTCGGCACAGGCAAGCTCTCCCTCTCGGGCGACAACACGTTTGCCGGCGGCACCACGCTCGCCGGCGGCGTGCTCTCCCTCGAAAGCACCGGGGCCCTCGGCCCCGCCGACCCGACCGACCCTGCCGCCGGTCCGATCTCGTTTGCCGGCGGCACGCTCCAGTACACAGCCAACAACGCGATCGATTACTCCGCCCGCTTCAGCACGTCAGCCGGACAGACCTACTCGATCGACACCAACGGCGAGTCGGTCACCTTCGCAAGCGACCTCACGAGCGGTGGCGCGAGCTTGGCGAAGCTTGGAGCCGGCACGCTCTCCTTGACGGGATCCAATGGCGTCTCCGGAGGCCTTTCGCTTCAGGGGGGCACGGTCGAGCTCGGTAGCGCTGATGCCATCGGCAACAGCGGCCCGATCGAGTTCCGCGGGGGAACGCTCCAATTCACCGCGGCGAACACGGATGACGTGTCAGGTCGCTTCAGCGCCGCCACCGGCCAGGCCTTCCGCGTCGACACCAACGGCCAGACCGTGGCGTTTGACACGGCGATCGACGGCACGGGAAACACGTTCACAAAGCTCGGCAGCGGCACGCTCACCCTCTCGGCCGACAACACCTACACCGGCACGACGACCGTCTCGGCAGGCACGCTGCGAATCGGCGACGGTGGCGCTACAGGCGCGGTTGCCGGCGACATCGTCACGCAGGCCGCGCTCGTCTTCGACCGCTCCGGCTCGCTCACCACAGCCGGCAACATCTCCGGCACCGGCTCGCTCGAGAAACTGGGCGATGGAACCGTGACGCTCACCGGCAACAACAGCTACACCGGCGGCACCCAGATCAACGCCGGGACGCTCGCCGTCGGAAGCACGGGCGCCCTCGGCAGCAGCGGGGCGATCTCGTTCGGCGGTGGG
>Ga0208484_1000397_pt1 | contig 10547 bp, 8 predicted proteins | sample LakMenEpi09Aug11_FD_150682 | JGI IMG/M metagenome (GOLD analysis project Ga0208484, IMG submission 150682) | Freshwater microbial communities from Lake Mendota, WI - 09AUG2011 deep hole epilimnion (SPAdes) | ecosystem: Environmental > Aquatic > Freshwater > Lentic | place: Lake Mendota, Madison... | reverse complement strand
GAGGCGAGCCGGTCCCAGGCACGGGCGTTGCAGGCGAGCGCCGCCTCGCGACGGACATGGTTGGCCTGATCGTTCGGCACGCGACGGATTCCGTGGATGCGTCAATCGCGGTCGTAGAGCGCGTCACGGGTGGCGGGATCGGAAGGCTCGCCATCACACACGAAGCCCAACCGCTTCCGTTCCATGAGCGCCGCCTGCTCGGTGGTGAGATACGTCTCGCCCGGGACGTCGACGGCAAACTTCCAAGGTCGCGTCTCGACATGCCCGTCGAGGAAGCAGACATTGGCCTGGGTGGCGTGACGGAAGTGGACGGTAGGGAAATTGCCGCTCGGGGGCACCAGCCCGCCGAGGTTCTCCAGGAACTTCAGGTCGTAGCGGACCTGAGCGCTGTCGGCGAACAGAATCGTTCGCTGGGTCTCACGGACGCTTGCCAGCGTGAACCGCCGGTCACGGTCCTCGAGTTTCGGCATCCAATTGGCGTCATAGCCGATCACCGTCCCGGGGCCGAGAGCGGGGTTGTAGTCGTAGCCGCTGCACATCGTGCCGTAGGTGAGTTGGCTGATGTCGGATCGGCCGAACGACGGGCACTGGTAGGCGGCGACGTTTCCCTCCATGAACGGGGTGAGGAAGCCGTTGGTGAAGTCGACCTGTTCGACACCGCCGGCGGGGACCGCCGACACGGTGCCGAACCAGTAGCGACTGCTGCCCGGGTAGGGGTACTCGCCTGCCAGCGTGCCGGTGATCCGCCGCGCGTCGTCGATCTTCAGTGGCGGGAGGCGCCCGCGCTGACCGTCGGTGAACATCTGCACCGCCAAGCCCAGTTGACGGAGATTGCTCGAGCAGGCGGCGGTGCGGGCGGACTCACGGGTCGCCTGGACGGCCGGGAGCAGGAGACCGAGGAGCACCCCGATGATCGAGATCACGACGAGGAGTTCGACGAGGGTGAAGGCAGCCGGCCACCGGTGGCCCGTCGGTCGGCCCGGGGAGAGCAAGGCAGAAACCTGCCGTGAGCGCAGCGGCGCTGCGGGGATCGAACGGGACATCACAAGCCTCCTGATGGCGGTGCCGGGCCCCGCCCTGCCGACGACCATCCCCCTGCGGCCACGGTTGCGCGGCATGCACGGAGCCGCTGCCCTGAGGGCACGGCCGGGGACTCCGCCGACTTCCTTCCGATACCGCCCCGCGCGTGCGGGGCGTGCCCGTGGTGCCGCCCTCGCAGCAATCACGCGCTCCTGGGGACGATTGGTAGGTCTTCTGACTCCCGGGCCACCCGTCCTCGCCTTCTCGCGTCCACCCCCGCCCTTCGGCGACGGGGAAAACGCAATGGCATCGATGACGACGGTTGTAACACCCGGTCACAGCGGCGGGGCCGTCCCGGAATCGCACCGGGTTCCCTGTTGAGCCCTCCGTCACTGACGTGCGGCGGAGGGGCACCAACGTCTGGGGGAAGAGTGTATGGGGAGGGAAGACCCTGTCAACGAACACCGGCGACGGCATCACAACCGTCACGGTTTGCCACCGACGACGGGGTCGGCGTGAAGCTGTGCCGGTAGGGGTGAATCTGCGTGTCAAACTGTGCCGGTTGTAGGCCCTCGGGCCGCAGGGTTTACCCCTTCGAAACACCGTGCAAAGTTTGCCCAGCAGTCACCACAAGTCCTTGCGCACAAAAAACTTGGAGCACACTCAAGCCGCTTTCGCCGGCCGTCCGATACCCCGTGGTGTCCCCCGGGGCATCACTGTGCCCGTCGGGCAACCAGGGGGCGACAGCAACCTGCCATGAATCGAGTCACGGAATGGCTCGACAGGCCTGTCGCGGGAAAGTTCGTGGATCACTCCTCGGGGTGACCTAGCCTCGCGATCGGGACCTCAAACCTCTCGCGTGATCCACAAGCAAAGGAGATGTGGCTCGATGAAGCGTATGTTGTTCCTCGGTGCGCTGGTCCTCGGCGTGACGGTTTGTAGCCAGTCCTTCGGCTTCGAGATCCTTGACCGGATGCTCGGCTGCAAGAAGGGTGGCACGTCGTGCACGGAGCCCAGCTGTGGCGCTGGCAACGGCTGTGCCGATGCCTGTGAGCCCGGGTGCGGCGCCGGCAATGGCTGCCTCGGTGGGTGTGGTGCGGAGCCCGGATGTGCGGCCGGCAACGGCTGTGCGGAACCGGCTTGCGACGCTGGCAACGGCTGCACGGACGGTGGCTGCACCGCTGCCCCGAAGTGCCGCAAGAAGCACTCGCTGTTCGGTGGTCTGAAGGGGCTGTTCGACGGCTGCAAGCGGAAGCACTCGAGCTGCACCAGCGCAAGCTGCTGCGGTGCTGAGCCCGCCTGCGACGCCGGCAACGGCTGCCTCGGTGGGGCTGGTGCCGAGCCCGGCTGTGCGGCTGGCAACGGCTGCGGCTGCGGTGCGGAGCCCGGATGCGCGGCCGGCAACGGCTGTGCGGAACCGGCTTGCGGTGCCGGCAACGGCTGTGCTGACTCGGGGTGCACCGCTGCTCCCCGCAAGAAGCACTGCAAGGGTTCGATCCTCGGTGGGTTGTTCAAGGCTCTCCACAGCAAGAAGGGCTGCCACAAGAGCTGCACGAGCAGCTGCTGCGGCGACGCCGTCGAGCCGGGCTGCGGTGCCGAGCCCGGGTGTGGTGCTGGGAACGGATGCGGCAACGGCTGCAGCGACCCGGCCTGCGGTGCGGTCGGTGTGATCGAGTCCAGCCCGACGATCGAAGCCTCTGCTGCTCGCAAGACCAGCAAGATGGTCCAGGTCAGCCGGACCGTCTCCGCCAAGTGAAGTCCGTGATCTAAGGTCGAGACGGAAGAACCGTTGCCCGACTTCGGCCAGTGAGCTCCGCCCGGGACCCAAAGTCCCGGGCGGAGTTTTTTTGTTGACTCTCGGCGGTCCTTCAGCCCCCCGCCGCGGCGAGGATCTCCGCCGCCGGGCCGGACCGGTGGACACGCCCCGCGACGAGTTCCACCACCTGCGTCGCCGCCCGCCGGGCGAAGCCGTGGTCGTGGGTCACCACGACCATCGTCTGGCCACCGCGGGCCAACTCCACGATGACGTCGAGGACCTCGGCCGACATCCGCGGGTCGAGGGCGCTGGTCGGCTCGTCGAAGAGCATCACGCGCGGCTCCATCGCCAGGCTCCGGGCGATCGCCACCCGCTGTTGCTGACCGCCGGAGAGGGTCGCAGGCCGGGCCTCGGCGAACCGTGCCAAGCCCACGCGCTCGAGAAGATCGAGGCCTCGCCGCCGCGCCTCGGCAGGAGCCAGGCCGCGCACGATCCGCGGGGCGAGGGTGACGTTGTCGATCGCGGAGAGATGGGGGAAGAGATTGAAGCTCTGGAACACCATCCCCACGTCGCGGCGGACACGCTCGAGGTCGCGTGGGGCATGGGCCCCGGCGACGAGGCGGTGGCCGGCGATCGTCACCCGTCCCTCGGCAAAGGTCTCCAGACCGTTCATGCAGCGCAGGAGCGTGCTCTTGCCGCCGCCGGAGGGGCCGACGAGTGTCGTCACCGTCCCCTCGGCCACCGCCAGATTGACGGCGTCGAGGATCCGGTTGCCGGAGCGGATGGCGGCCAGAGAGTCGATTTCGATCATGGCGTCACGTTCCTGGGGCGGGTCAGCCCGGCGAGCGTTCCGAACGGCGCTCGAGCCGCCGCTCGAAGAAGCGCGAGAGGATCGCCAGCGGCCAGCTCATCGCCAGATACAGAAGCGCCGTCACCACCGCCAGCTCGGCAATCCTCCCCGTCGAGAGGGCCAGCACGCTGTAGCGCTTCGTGAGCTCGATAACGGTGATCGCCGAGCAGACGCTCGTGTCCTTGAACAGCGCGATGAAGTCGCTCGTCACCGGCGGCATCACGATCCGGACAGCCTGTGGCACGAGCACGTGCCGCAGGCTCTGCCACTTCGTCATCCCCAGGGCGAGAGCGGCTTCGAACTGTCCCTGCGGCACCGCCTTGAGGCCTGCCCGGTAGATTTCCGACTCGTAGGCCGAGTAGTTCATCGCCAGCCCGAGGATCGCGGCGACGAGCGCCGGAAGCGCGAGCCCGACTTTGGGGAGCAGAAAGAACAGGGCGTAGAGCTGGAGCATCAACGGGGTGCCACGGAGGACCTCGACATATCCCGCGAGCAGCGGCCGCAGCCAGGCCGGCCCATGGAGGCGGCCGACCGCCACGGCCAGCCCGATGACGATCGCCAGCGGGAACGAGGCCAGCGAGAGCAGGATCGTCATCCCTGCCGAGCGGAGGAGGAGTGGCAAGGTGCCCCGGACGAGTTCGCCGAGGCCGGCATGCGGCGCCGGCGGCACCTCGGTGGCGTCGCGGAGGAGGAGCATCTGCTGCCGGCCCGCGAGATCCCAGCGGTCGTAGAGCGTCTTGAGCCGGCCGTCGCCGATCATGGCTCCCAGCGCCTCGTCGATCGCCGCCGAGAGCCGGGGCGTGGCGCGCGAGGTGAGGATCGTATAGGTGCCACCGGCGAACGGCCGGCCGACGCCGCGCAGCTCGGGGAAGCGGTCGGCATTGAAGCTGGCGATGCAGTCATCCATCACCGCCGCATCGAGCACTCGCCCGCGCACTTGCTCCAGGCAGTCGACCGTGCCATCGAATCCGACCACCTCCACCCGGAGATCGGTGCGGCGGCGGAGTTCGATCTCCGCGGCCGATCCGGTCAGCACGCCGACCCGCCAATCGCCCCTCGGCCCCGCCCCCGCGAGCGTTTCGAGGGAGTCGAGCGGCGTGTCGCGGTGGGCGACGAGTTGTAATGCGTACGCGAAGTAGGGGCGCGAGCAGTGCCAGTCGCGCTGCCGCTCGGGGGTCGACTCGAAGCCGTTGATGACGCAGTCGGCGGAGCGGTCGAGGAGGAGCGGGAGCCGGTCCCATTGCCCCTGCTGGAAGCGGGGCTTCACGCCGAGTTCGGCGGCGAGCATGGCGGCGAGGTCGACTTCGAAGCCCGCCAGTCGCGTCGGGGTGTCCGGGTCGAGGAAGACGTGCGGCCCCCCACCTTCCTGATCGGCCGCCCAGACCAGTTCCCCTCGGACGCGGATGTCGTCGAGATCCGCTGCCGCCGCCGGCCAGACGAGACACAGCAACCACACGCCCCCCAGGCCCCACCATCCCCTTTGGGACCGCCCTCCCTGGCGAACATCCGTCATGGTGTGGGACCTTTCAGGCGACCGAGCGTCGATCGCCCTTCGGCAATCCTTGCCCCGAGCGTCGTGTGACGGCGGGCCAGATCGTCCCCCGCTTCGAGGAACGCCGTCGAGTTCGTGGCAGCGGTGGCGAAATCGTGGAGGAAGGGGTCGACGAGGCGGGCCCCTGCCAGACGGGTGACGAGGCCGGAGATGTCGCGGTCGAGGCCGCGACGGAGGCGGGCAAACACGATCCAGCGGAGGACCAATCCCCAGAGGATGATCCACACGAGCGCTTCCTCGAGGAATCCCAGCCCGCCGAGCGGATGGCCGAGCCAGAGGTGGCCGTAGAAAAAGTTCCACGCCGCCCGGCCGAGCACGGCCACGATCAGGCCCCCGAAGAGGAACTCGCAGATGCCGCGCGACAGTGGCGAATCGACGCGCTCGCGGCGCTCCGCGACGAGCCGGTCGACGCCGCCGACGAGCCACTGCCCGGTGCGTTCCATGAGGGTGCCCACCGACGTCTGCACGGCGCGTTCGTCGAGCCTCGCCCTCCCCACCATCGGCTCACCGATCACGGCCCGGGCGGCAAGCCCCACGAGGATGCTCCGCGACTGCTCGACGTCGGCTTCCGAGAGCCCCACCTCGCCGATCGACTGCCAGGCGCCGTCGCCAGCCGCCACCGGCGGCACCCCCTGTCCGGAGAGCACGCGGCCGACGAATCCACCGCCGCGAACGCGCGGCCAGAGCCTACCGAGCCCGGCGAGCGCGTGGAGAAACATCGCAAACGGCCCACCGTGCCAGCGTTCGACGAGCTCCTCCTCCATGACGCGCTGCCAGGCGGGACGGCTGGCACGGAGCTTCCCGGTGACGGCCTTCTCCATCAGCCCCTCGAGCCTTCTGGCCTCCGTCGCGACACCGGCGGAGAGATCGGCGATCGGCGTGCGGAGGGGCTCGAGTTGGGCCATCGCCTGACCGAGGAACCAACCGGCGAGATCGAGGGCGCCGGTCCGCCGCACCCGCCGGGCCGCGCGGCCGACGAGCTCCTCGTCGATGGCCCGCACCAACTCGGCAAAGCCGGGCTCCGGTGCCAGGCCCGCCGCGCTCCGTCGCGCTGCTTCGAGTCCGTCGACGCGATGGATCGCCGATGCCTCGATCCCCTGTCGCTCGAGCTCACGCCGCCAATCGTCGCGGATGTCGGCATCGCGCGAGGCGTGGGTCTGCACGAAGAGGAGCGGCCGGCCCGGCGCGAATGCCGCCACCTCGCGGGCCACGCTCCAAGATCGGTACTTCTGCGCGGTGGCGACGAGCAGCAGCACGTCGCAGGCTGGGAGAATCCTTTCGAGAAGATCCCGATTCCGGTTCGTCTCGCTCGGTCGGGAATGTGACCCGGCGGGCGCCGGAGACGGGTCGGTCCCTTGGGTATCGGGATCGGGGCAATCGATGAGGACGATGTTGGCCACGGCAGCGGCGTCGCTGGTGACGACACGGGCACCCACATCGTCGAGCGCCAGCCACGAACAATCGACGTCCCGCGCCACGACGACCACCGGGGCCACCGTCGTCGGCCGGGCGATGTCGCCGGCAAGGCTCACGTCCTTTCCGGCCAGGGCGTTGACGAGCGTGCTCTTGCCGGTACCGGTGCCGCCGATGACGCCGACGACGAGGACGCGCGAGAGTTCCCGCCGTGCCCGGTCGAGCCGCGGTGCGACCTCCTCCCATTCCGCGCGCACGCGCCTCGCAGGGGGCCAGTCGGGAAGCGCGCCGCTCCAGCGCGCAAGCCCGGTGACGAGGTCGTCGAATCCGGCATCGTCGAATCCCGGCGCCGTCTGCGGCGGTGCCGGCTGGGGGGCGACGGCACCCGTGGTCGCTGGTATGACATTCATCTGGAGAACTCCCGGCCGCATTCATAGAGCAAGCGCCTGGCGCCAGCCACCTCCGGCCGGCCGGCAGCCGTGGCGAGTCGCTCGATCGCCTCGAGACGATCTCCGAGGACGACGTCGTGGAGGGTCTCGGTGAGCACCCGGCCGCGCTCCGCGGACCAGCCGGCGAAGAGCCGCTCGATGAGGGGCTTGAGCCCGGCCATCGTCAGCCCGAGCACCCCTTCACCGGCCAGCGGTGCGACGGCCCAGACGACATAGTCGCCGGCGGTGTGGACGAGCGTCGTCAATCCGTGGCCGGCGGCGGCGGCGGCAGGCACTGCGGCCGCACCGGCGATCATCAGCCCCACCGTGATGCAGGGGCGGGCGACCGACCCGACGCTCAAGCCGGTGAGGAGGACCTGGAGGAACTTCGGGTTGTCGCGGGAGAAGCGGTCGAGTTCGCCGCGGACGAAAGCGCGGTAGTCCTGCGACACCATCGGCAGGGCGGCGTGCCGCCGTTCGAGATCGGCGTACCAGGCTGCCCGGTCGCCGCCGACGAGGGTGTTGCCGAGCATCGCCTGCAGCCGGGGGTGCCGCCGGCAGGCCCCGTCGAGCCGATCGACGAACGTCGCCAGCCCCTGCTTGAGCGCGGCGAGCTCGACGGCGGCGAAGTCGTCCTGGCGCTCCTCGGCGGTCCGCCCCACGCCGATCCGCCGTCCGACCCATGCGACCCCGCTGCCGGCGACCCGGTAGAGCCGCGAGAGTCCGATGTCGACGCGTGAGCGCCGTGGCTCGAGCCACTCCCAGATCTCGTTCCAGACCAGTTCCCGCGGCGCGGAGGGGAGTTCGACGCGGACCTGCGCCTCCTCGGCGAGCACCCCCTTCGCTTCCTGCCAGCCTCGGGCGTTGCTCTCGATCGCGTCGAGCCAATTTCCCATCCCGCTGGCCGGATCGAGGACGATGCGGAATGCCCCCTCCATCGCCCTGAGCTTGATGCGGTCGAAGTCGACACCGGCAAGCGCCGCGGCGAGATCGACGGGGGGGGCCGACGGATCGGCCGCGCCGCCGGTCAACTCCGGGAGATGGAAGAACTCGATCGTGCCGCTCTCGGCGCGGGCGAAGTCGTGTGGCACCGCGTACACGGCAAGCGGTGCGGCGCCCGTCTCGGCGGTGAACGTCGCCAGCCAGCCGGCGATCCGCTCGCGCTGCGCGGGCCAGTTGACCATGTTGAAGACGACGACGAGCGACTTCCCCGCCGCCGCCGCAGCAGCGAAGAAATCGCGGACGGCGGCGTCGTTGTATTTCTGCTGTGTGAGCACGGCGATGATGACGTCGCAGGCGTTCCGCACCGCCTCGGCGCGGTGCCAGTTCTCGCGGAGCGTGCCGTCGACGTCGGGGGTATCGATGAGGATCAGCCGGGAGGGCTGACGGCCGACCGGATCCTCGCGCCACACGAGGAGATCGTCTCCTTCGTCGCTGCCGCCGAGAGCGTCGGTGTCGCTGGACCAGGCGCGGGGGGTGAAGCCGGGGAACAACGCCGCGAGATCGACCGACGAAGCGAGCCCACGTGGGAGGCTGGCCACAGGGCAGCGCGTCCGCGCCGCCTCCGGCAGCGACCGGCTGATCTCGGCACCGACAAGGACATTGGAGACGAGGCTCTTGCCGGTGTTCGTGCCGCCGCAGACAGCCGCAACGAGCAGCGGCTCGCGTGTCACCTGGGGCCTGAGCTTCCCGAACAGCTGTCCGTACCAGTCGGACCCCTCGGGCGATTCAGTTCCCAATTCGAGGGCCAGTCCGCCGAGCCGCTCGACCATGCCGCACAAGTCGCCGACGGCCCCCGCCCAGGCCGCGTAGCGCGACGCCGCGGCCGCACCGGCAGCGGGCCGGGAGGGCTCTGGAGAGACGGGGTCGGCGTTGGCCACCGGACAGCCTCGGATGGGTGGGGGATGGGCTGGGGGGGACGTCGGGGCTGTCGCGGCAGGGATCGTTGCCCCCCGCCGCGGCACGCGCTACACTCCGGAATCCCGAAACGACGGCGCCCGAGCGTTCAAGTGTGTGCTGTGTCGGTTCGGGCCGCAAACATGTCCCCGTACGTCCGGACCTCCGATGCTCCAGCGCCGCCCTGTTTTCCCCGGTGTCATCGAGATGAACCACCAGGCGGGGTGGCGGATCGGTTGCAACGTTTATCTGGTCTATGACGATCGTGACTGGGTGCTCGTCGACATCGGGTACACCGAAAGCGTCGACGAGATCGTGGAGATGATCCGCCAACTCGACTTCCCCCTCTCGGCCTGCCGGGGGCTGATCGCCACGCATGCCGACGTCGACCACATCCAGGGGCTCGCGAAGGCGAAGTCGATCCTCAAGGCGCCGATCCTCGCCCATCCGCTGGCCGTCGAGGCCCTCGAGAGCGGCGACCGGATCAAGACGTTCGCGGAAATCGCGGCGCAGCAGGTCAATCTCGAGATGCCTCCGGTGAAGGTCGATCGGAGAATCGTCGACGGCGAGATGATCGAGGTCGGTTCCCGCAAACTCGAGGTCTGGCACACCCCCGGTCACACCGACAGCCAACTCGCCTTCCGGCTCGACGATCTCCTCCTCTCCGGTGACAACATCTACCGCGACGGATCGGTCGGTGCCATCGACGCCCATCACGGCAGCGACATCCCGGCGTTCATCCGATCGCTCGAGCGGATCGCCGCCAGCGATGTCGGCTGGCTTCTCCCCAGCCACGGTCCGATCTTCCGCAAGGACGATGCCCTCCTCGTCCGAACGCTCGAACGGCTTCGTGGCTATCTCACGCTCGCCGATTTCGGTACGTGCGCGCCTGCCTGGCCGCTCATGGAGCAGTGGGATCGCGAATTGGCCGAGGGGCGTCTGCCGGCCGGCCCCCCGAGCCGCGCCTGACGGTGCCGCTTCGCCGGCCGACCCTACCGGTTTTTCCATGAAGAACGGTGGTGCCGCCGGTCGATATTTCCCTTGCCGCACCGTTTCCGTTGTTCGGTACGCGCGTCGACCGCCCCGCCTTCCCTGAAGGCCCGTCGGTTGGAGGGCGCATCCTCGGGCGGGTGGCAGGGGGGTTCAGGGGGAACCTCCCGACCGATCGCAGGGGGGATCTCTTCGCATGAAACGCCATCTGCTTGCCGCGGCCGTGCTGGCCACGACGCTGTTCCTCACCGCCGGAGAAGCCTCCGCCCAGCAGGGCTGGGGTGGCCAGCCGTACGCCGGTCCGAAAGCCTTCGGAGGGACATGGGGCCAGTCGGCTGCGGCCCCTGACTGGAACCGCTTCTACCACTATCCGTACGTGTGGTATCCGCAGAACTTCTACGCCGACGGTTACTACCGCAGCGCCAACGATCTCTACTACCGCTATCCGCAGGAGATGCGGGTGCCGGTCTACAACCGCTCCTGGCACAACGAGTATCCGAAGGCCCGGCGCTACAACCCCTTCGGCCACCACCACAACCTCGACGTGTTTTGATGTGGCCCGTGGAGCAGACCTCCACCGACAATTCGTCACACCCCATGGCGCCTCCGCCTCGCCATTCGGGTGAGGCGGAGGCCGCGTCG
>Ga0208484_1000396_pt1 | contig 10557 bp, 8 predicted proteins | sample LakMenEpi09Aug11_FD_150682 | JGI IMG/M metagenome (GOLD analysis project Ga0208484, IMG submission 150682) | Freshwater microbial communities from Lake Mendota, WI - 09AUG2011 deep hole epilimnion (SPAdes) | ecosystem: Environmental > Aquatic > Freshwater > Lentic | place: Lake Mendota, Madison... | reverse complement strand
GATCCATGCCGCAGTCCTCCCATTCCACCGACAGCGGCCCCTGGTAGCCCGCCTGATTGAGCGCGCGGATGATCGACTCGAAGTCGATCGCGCCGCGCCCCGGCGAGCGGAAGTCCCAGCCACGGCGCGGGTCGCCGAAGCCGAGGTGGCTCGAGAGGATGCCGGAGCGGCCGTTGAGGGTCGTGATCGCGTCCTTGACGTGCACGTGATAGATCCGGTCGGGGAAGGCGCGGATGAACTCCACCGGATCGACTCCCTGCCAGTGGAGATGGCTGGGATCGAAGTTGAATCCGAACTCCTCGCGCCTCCCGAGCGCCTGGAGGGCCCTCTCGGCGGTGACCAGATCGTAGGCGATCTCCGACGGATGAACTTCGAGCGCGAAGCGGACTCCGCATTCGGCGAACACGTCGAGGATCGGGTGCCAGCGTTCGGCGAACTGCGCGAAGCCGGCGTCGATCATCGCCGCCGACACCGGCGGAAACGAATAGATCAGATGCCAGATCGATGATCCGGTGAAGCCGTTGACGACGCCGACGCCGAGCTTCTTGGCGGCCCGCGCCGTCCGCTTGAGTTCCTCCGCGGCCCGGCGATTGACCCCCTCGGGGTTGCCGTCCCCCCAGACATGATCCGGGAGGATCGCCTTGTGACGCTCGTCGATCCTGTCGCAGACGGCCTGTCCGACGAGGTGCGTGGAGATCGCGTGGACGGAGAGTTCGTGACGCTCGAGTTGGTCGCGCTTTGTCGCGCAGTACGACGCTTCCTCGATCGCCCTGGATGGATCGAAGTGGTCGCCCCAGCAGGCCAGCTCGAGCCCCTGATAGCCGAACTGCCTCGCCTTGCGGGCGAGATCGTCGAGGGCCATGTCGGCCCACTGGCCGGTGAACAAAGTGATCGGTCGGGGCATGGTCGGGCTCCGTTCGGCCTGTGATTGGGGTGAACCCCCCGATTCTGCCAGAAGCCCTCCGGCCAGGGGAACGTCGGGTGGCGCGCGGCGGGCCGCCGTCATCCCACCGCTGGCCGTGGCGGTCTCACGTCCGGATCACGCGCCGCATCAGCCACAGTCCCCAGAGCGTGACGAGCACGTTGCCGGTCCAGACGGCCAGCGGGTGGACCGACCCCGATTTCGCCTGCGAGACGCCGATCATGAAGACGGGGTAATAGACGAGAAGGATCGGGAGGAAGCAGAGAAAGAAACTCGTGAGGAAGTCGGCGTTCCTCATCCGGATGGCCATCGGGGCACCGACGAGGACGAAGCAGAGACAGCTGAAGCCGTTGGCCCACCGCCTCCACGGTTCCATGACGATCCGATGGAGCCTGGCCGTCTCCACCTTGACGGCCTGCCGTTCCCCCTCGATGTGGATCGGCATCGTCATGTCGAGACGCCCCGAAAGAATCGCGATCCCGAGGCGGGCCGCCGCCATCTCCTCGTAGGTCTCGATGCGGCGCACCTGCTCGGAACGGGCCTTGGGGAAGTCGGCCATGGCGATCTCGGAGGGGCTTCCCGAGGTCGCTCCCTTGCGGCTGACGACGTCGAGGGGGATCTCGCGTTTCAGTTCGTCCGGGAAGACCGCCTTGACGTCGCCGACGTGGAGCGTGCCGTTGCGACAGGTGATCGTCAGCACCCCCTTCACGGCATCGGCGTGCATCGTGGCCTTCTCGGCGGAAACCGTCACGGGGTCGCCGGTCTGGGGCTGGTAGGAGAGCGTGGGGCGGATCAGATCCTTTCCCTCGACGTTCTTGACGTTGATCGAGATCTGCGGCGCGCTGTAGGAGCGGTGCTGCCGGAGCCTCCCGTAGATGATCTCCTCGACGCTCGACACGATCACGCGGCGGACGCCGTCGCGTCCCCATGACACGGCGACGTCGTTGAGCCACACCGACACGAAGCTCACCGCCACCGCCAGACCGACGGCCGGCCACATCGCCGCCATCGGCGAGATCCCGGCGGCTTTCAGGGCGGTGATCTCGTTGGTCGCCGACATCCGCCCGAACACGCTCGCCACGGCAAACAGCATCGTGCCCGGCACCGCAAAGCGCATCGCCTCAGGGAGGACGTACGGCACGAGGGCCGCGATCTGCATCATCCCGAGACCCTGCTGCTGGGCTTCCTTGACGAGGCCGACCACGAGCATGAACAGCGTCAACGCCGACAGCGCCACCAGGAACACCTGGAGCAGTTCCGACAGGACGTAGCGGGAGATGATCTTCATGGAGCGTCCGTCACGGCCGGTCGACAGGGCCACCGTCAGGAGGCGGGACACGGAGGGTGTCGCCGGAGCGGGCTTCCTCGACCGACCTGCTGTAGACGGCGATCGCCTCTGCGGCGGCCACGGTCGCCTCATGGAAGCTTCCGGCGGCGATGAACTTCCGCGCCCGCGTGGCGGCGGCGAGCATCCGATCACATTCAGGGGGGGCCAGTCCGTCGGCGGCCGATTCGGCGCTCGCCACGATCCCCTCGACGAGCGGCCCCCGTGGCGTGCAGTTGTACGTCCGGTAGGGGCCCTGACCGAGCCGGCGACCGGAGGCGAGCGAGCGGCCGTTCCCGCCGGGCGCGGCGAAGCCGACGAACGCCATCACGAGCGTCGCGAGCATCACCAGGAGGGCGCCGCCGCTGGCCGCCGTGCAGATCGCCCGGGGAACGTCCCCCAAGCCTTCCGTCAGAGCGCTCCACGGACTGAGGAGGAGCGCCCCAAGGAGGCTCCCGGCGGCGATGGCCAAGTGCCGCCACGGGAGTTGCTGCGCCTGCCGCATCGGTTGGTAGTCATCGTCGAGAGCCCAAGCGGGGGCGCCGGGGGGGTCGGTCGAGACCTCCTCGGCCCCGGCCCGTGCGACGATCACGGTGACGTTGTCGGGGGCCCCGCGGACGAGTGTCAGGCCGACGAGCGCCGCGCACGCCTCGCGTGGCGGAAGTTCCTTGAGGAACAGCCCGATCTCCTCGTCGGCGACCTGCCCGGACAGGCCGTCGCTGCACAGCAGGAAGACGTCTCCCTGCTCGACCGGATGGGGGCCCTCGAGGTCGACTTCGACACGGGGGTGGGGGCCCATGGAGCGGGTGATCACGTTCTTGCCGACCGTTCGCTCTGCCTGTTCACGCGTCAGCCCACCCTGGGATTCGAGTTCCCAAACGGCCGAGTGGTCGCGTGTCAGTTGATCGAGCGTCGTACCTCGGAGGCGATAGGCGCGGCTGTCGCCGATGTGTCCGACGAGCACGCCGCGCGGGAGGAGCACAAGCGACGTGCAGGTCGTCCCCATTCCCAGATACTCCGGCTGTCGACGGCCGCGGAGGTTGATCTCGGCGTTGGCCTGTTCGAGCCCACGGAGCAGGGCCAGAGGGGGCGATCGCTGCGAGTTCTTCTCGTAGATCAGCGGAACCTGTTCGGCGGCGATCTGGCTGGCTCGTTCCCCGGCGACGTGCGCTCCCATGCCGTCGGCCACGAGGAACACCCAGCCCCGCGTTTGGAATTGCTGGGGGCTGACCGGGGGAACCACCGCCAGGGAGTCCTGGTTGTTCGCGCGACGCCGCCCGATGTCGGTTCGGTCGCAGTACAGGAGGGTGGAGCCTGTTCCCACGCGTCGACAGCCTGAAAAGGGGGAAGGAACGAAGCCGGGGTCACTCGCCCGCAGGCCGCCGGATTCTAGCGGCCCCGAACGCCTCAGGCGACCGCAAACCGGCCCCGGAAAAGGGGTTGGGGACCGCGGAGAACGCCCTTCGGCCGGTCTGGCGGCGAAAGCCTTCGATCCGTACCGTCCCGCCATGCACCGTCTTCTCACCCACTGCCGGTCCTGCCCCGCCTGGCCTCCCGTGCTCGTGGCACTCGTGCTCGTAGCCACCGCCGGTGGGTGCGTGCAGCGGCGGATGACGATCCGCTCCAATCCGCCCGGGGCGCTCGTTTACGTCGACGACTACCAGATCGGAACGACACCGGTGTCGACCGACTTCGTCTACTACGGCACGCGGAAGATCCGGCTCGTGAAGGACGGCTTCGAAACCCTGACGGTGCGACAACCGATTCCCGTGCCGTGGTATGAGGTGTTTCCGCTCGATTTCGTCAGCGAGAACCTCTGGCCGTGGGAGATTCGCGACGAACGCGTCGTCGATCTGGCGATGGCTCCGGTGGAATCGCAGCCCGCCGAACTCGTCGTCGCCCGCGCCCAGACAGCCCGCCTCGCCGCCGGTAGCCTGCCCCCCGTGCCGGCCTCTCCGCTGCCGGTCGTGGTACCGCCGCGCCCGCCGCAGCAGCCCGGCTTTCCCCCTCCGGCAGCTGGCCCGCTCCCGCCCCCGCCGGCCGGTCCCCTCCAGTTTCCGGGTGCATCGCTCCAGCCGTCGCCTTCCAACGCCCCGGTGCAGGGGATTCCGAGTCTGGGCGCTCCCCCCGCTGGGCTGTGAGCCCGCAGCGCCGTGGCGTGCCATAATCTCCCCATGGCACCGACCCCCGGCGAGCTTCCCTCCGTCACGCCCGACTCGCGTGCAGCGTCGCGCGCCGCACTCGACAAGCTCAAGCTCGACAGGCTTCAGGCCTGTCTGGCCGAGGTGCTCTCCGCCAACGCCTTCTATCGCACCAAGCTTGGCACCGGCCGGGCGCTGCCGGAATCGCTTGCCGAGTTTGCCAGCTGGCCGGTGACGACGAAGGAAGAACTCGTCGCCGGTGCGGCGGCGACTGGCCTTCCGGCGAATCTCACCCATCCGCTGTCGTCGTACGTCCGCTGCCATCGCACGAGCGGCACCCACGGCCGGCCGATGCCGGTGTTCGACACTGCCAGTGACTGGACATGGTGGATGGAGTGCTGGCGGGCGATCCTCGGCCGGGCCGGTATCGGCCCCGGAGACCGTGTCCTCGTCGCCTCGTCGTTCGGCCCGTTCCTCGGATTCTGGAGCGGCTTCGACGGCGTCCTCGCCTGCGGCGCGATGGCGATTCCCACGGGGGGCATGTCGTCGCTGGCCCGCCTGGAGATGGCCCGCAGTCTCTCCGCCACCGTGCTCATGGCGACGCCGAGCTATGCGCTGCACCTCGCCGAAGTCGCCGCCGAGGCCAAGCTCGACCTGGCGTCGCTGCCGATCCGGCTGGTGATCGTCGCCGGGGAGCCGGGGGGATCGGTGCCTGCGGTGCGCGACCGGATCGGGCTTGCCTGGGGCGCGACCGTTCTCGATCACGCCGGCGCCAGTGAAGTGGGGCCGTGGGGGGTGGGGGATCGGCACGGCCACCACCTCGACGTCCTCGAGCCCTGGTTTCACCCGGAGTTTCTCTCCGTCGAGACAGGTCGGCCGGCCGCTCCGGGGGAGCTTGCCGAGCTCGTTCTCACGACGCTCGGCCGTGTCGGGGCTCCGGTTCTCCGTTACCGCACCGGCGACCTCGTCCGACCACGCTGGCCCGACCATGCCGAGATCGACGCGGGAGAGAGCCCGTGGGTGAAGCTCGAAGGGGGCGTCCTCGGCAGGTCTGACGACATGCTCGTCGTCCGTGGTGTGAACGTCTTCCCCGCCGCGATCGACGGGATCGTGCGGAGCTTCCCGGAGGTGATGGAATACCGGCTCACCGTCTTCTCGCGGGAGAGCCTCGACGAACTCGCCCTCGAGATCGAGGACCGGCTCGACGATCCGCGCCGTGTCGCCGGCGAGCTCCATCTCCGCCTCGGGCTCCGCGTCGGGGTGACGGCCGTGCCGGCGGGGAGCCTGCCGCGATTCGAAGGGAAGGGGAGGCGTGTCGTCGACCGCCGCCGAGACCGTGGTGAACACTCGAGGACGCATCCATGACCGGAGTATCGACCGACAAGCCATCCCCATCCGCCCAGCCCGAATCGATCCGCCGGCTCCCTGACGGCAGCGTGGAGATCGGCTGGAGCGACGGCGTGCGGAGCGCCTACTCGCCGCGGCTCCTCCGTGATGCCTGTCCGTGTGCCACCTGCCGAGAGGAGCGGGCGGCGCCGAAGCCGAAGGGGCTCTTGACGGTGCTCTCGCCGCAAGAGCTCACGCCGCTTGCGATCGCGGGCATGAAGCCGGTGGGGCAGTATGCGTACAGCGTCGAGTTCTCCGACGGTCACTCGAGCGGCATCTACACGCTCGAGTATCTCCGCGAGTTGGGATAGCAGGCCGGTCACCGGCCTCACCCAAGTCTCGGCCACCGTCCCGATCGATCAGTGACGGACGCGGCGGCCCGTCATGATCTGCGAGAGGATCATCGTGCCGAACCAGGCAGGGAAGAACAGTGTCGCCGCCAGACGGGCGTCGCCGCGGTCGAACACCTCCTCCGGGGCCGCGCCGAGCGCCGCCCCGGCGACGGCTGCGGCCGTCATCGCCGCCGCAAGCGCCGCCACGACCGACACGGCAGCCACGGTGATCCATCGTGGCCAGCCCCGCTGGCAGGCATGGATCGTCGTCGACACCATCGCCGTCAGCCCCCAGGCAATCGCCGCCGAGACCAGCGTGGCCATGCCTCCGGCGAAGCCGGCGATTGCCAGCGAGAGCGCGACGAGGAGCAGGATCCCGAACAGGATCGCGCCGCGCCTCTGGTCGGAATCGAGGGCGTGTCGGCCGAGCGGATCGAGGAACAACAGGAGATTGAAGATGGAGTCGCCGACCCAGGTGAGGAGGACGAAGGCACCGTAGGCAGCGAGGAAGATGCCGATCAGCCATCCCTCGGCGTCGCTTGCCGGCTGCCGACGGGCGAGCGTCCGCGCGACGATGAAGCCCCCCACCACGATCCCCCAGCGCGTCCGCGGGGGGAGCTTTTGCATCCAGAGGAAATAGCCGAGGAGCCGGCGATAGATGGGATTGCGCGCCTTGAGCGCCTCGACGATTCCGCTCCGGGCATACCCGCTCTCCGGATCGAGCCTGAGTGCCTCGCGGAAGTGGTCGACGGCACGGGCGGGATCGCCTGCATGGAGCATCGCCCACCCTTGCGTGGTGTGGGTTTGTGCGTCGTCGGGGTTGCGGCGCAGCGCCCCCTCGATCGTCTCGGCGGCCGCTTTGCGATCGCCGATGAGCAGCAGGGCGCGGGAGCGGGCCGTGGTGCACCCCTGATCCTCGGGGTCGATCGCCAAGCCGGCATCGGCCGCGGCAAGGGCCTTCTTCCATTCGCTCGTCGACAGATGGATCGCGGCGAGCAGGCAGAAGGAATCGGCGTCGTGCGGATCGAGTCGGATCGACTCCTCGATCGCGGCCTTGGCCTCGGGGAAACGCCCGCGTTCGAAGAACACCTTCGAAAGCGCGTAGTGTGAGAAGGCCCGGTCGGGTGTCAGGGCGACCGCCTCTCGGGCGTGTTCGTCGGCCTCTTTCCAGTCCTTGCGCTCGGCCTGGAGCATCGCCAGACAGGCATGCGCCGTGGCATCGCCCGAATCCTCGGCAAGGACGGCATGAAACTCCCGGATCGCTTCGTCGGCCCGTTCTTGCCGCATGAGCAACAAGGCGCGTTGCAGGTGGGCGCTCATCGGCGGCTGATTCCCAGATGTTTCAGGATGTCGTCGTACATGCCACCTTCGTTGGAGTAGAGGGCGTGGTTCTTGGCGGTGGCAAACCATTCCCGCGTCGTCGGCTTGTGCCGCGCCGCAGCAGCCAGGAGATCGGCGGTCGACAGCGGCTTGATCGAGCCGGTCTTCATCGCCTCGCGGAGTTTGCCCTCCACGGCCTGATCGACCACGGCGCTGAGGTCGGCGCCGGAGTAGTCGGCCGTCTTGCGGGCCACCGCTGCCATGTCGGCACCGGCAGTCGGCTTGTCACGGCAGAGGATCCCGAGGATCTGCTCGCGCGCCGGGGTGTCGGGAGGGGGCACGAAGAGGATCCGGTCGAAACGACCGGGGCGGCGGAAGGCGGGATCGACGTGCCAGGGGGAGTTCGTGGCGGCGAGGACAAGCACGCCTTCGTTCGAGGCGCTCGCGCCGTCGAACTCCGCGAGAAACTGGTTGATGATGTGCCGGCCGCCGCTGCGCAGCATGTCGCTGCGCCGGGCGCCCAGGGCGTCGACTTCGTCGAAGAACAACACGCACGGAGCGCTCGCCCGGGCTTGCTCGAAGACGTCGTGGAGATTCCGTTCGCTCGACCCGATCCACATGTCGAGGATGTCGGAGATGCCAACGGAGAGGAATCCGGCCTTGATCTCGCCTGCGGTCGCCCGCGCCAGGTGCGTCTTGCCGCAGCCCGGCGGGCCGTACATGAGGATCCCGCCGCCGATCCGCTTGCCGTAGGCCCGGTAGAGTTCCGGATGGGCCAGAGGATGGATGATCTTGAGGCGGATCTCCTCCTTGAGTTCGTCCATCCCGCCGACGTCGGCGAACCCGATCCGCGGTCGCTCGACGTCGATTCCGAACCGGCCCTCCTCTCCGCGGTCGCGGACGCGTCCCTCCGACACCTCGCCACCGTCATCATGGGCGCCGAGACCGAACCTGGCTTCGAAGCCGGCGTCAGCGGCGTCGGGATCCTGTTCGATGCCGAGCTTGTATTGGGCGATGGCGGCGGGGATCTCACCCCGGGCGGCGAGCAGCCGGGCGTGGATCACGAACGCCTCGGCCGGTCCGTCCGGCCGCTTCACCATCGCCTCGACGAGCGCGAGGGCGGCAGACGATTTCTCCTGGCGGAGAAAGGCACGGACGAGCCCGAGTTGAAGGGTGGTGTCGTTGGGGGCCAGGGCCAGCGCGCGGCGGTATTCCACTTCTGCCTCATCGGCGAGGCCGTGGGCGAGGAGTGAATCGGCGAGGAGCCGGCGGAGGGGCACGTTGTCGGGCGAGTGGGCCAAGGCCTCACGGAACGCTTCGTGCGGATCGGATGGAGCCATGGCGTGGTTGGAGATGTTCGCTGAGGGAGGGTCGCGAGCCTCCCGTCGATCGGGAGCCCTTGAGTAAGGGCGGCTGCGGGGGCAAGGGGACGCTCCCTCCGGGCCGCGGTCCGCGCGTTCCGGTGGGTGAATCCCCCCTCCCAACATACTTCCCTCGCTGAAGGAAGGCACGCCGCCGGATTCCGCGTGCCGCTCATCGGGGGCCGGGGGAGAGCCGCCCGCAATCGGCCTCACCCAGCCGAAAGAGCCTCCGTGCCGTGGGCTCGGGGTTGAGGGAATCGTTGCGCGTGGGAACGACTCGCCAAAAAGCGATTCGCCGTTCTCGAAGCCGTCGGGCACGCGTCGCCCCCGCGCTCAAAGATACTTCCGCCGGTTGACGGTGGCGCGCCAGCGGCCGGAGAGGGCGATGTCGGTGAGCTGGCCTTGAGTGAACGAGCTGCCGTGCTCGAGGATCGCTCGACGCACCACCTCGCGGACGTCGGCGCCGGTCGCGCCCTCGAGATGCTCGGCCATCGCGTGGAGATCGATCGAAAGCCCGAGCGGTTCGAGGTGCCGGCCGAGGATCCGGGCACGCGAGGCCGCGTCGGGCATGGGGAGCGTCACGATCATGTCGAACCGGCTCGATCGCTGCGCCGCCGGGTCGAGCGACTTCGGATCGTTCGTCGTGGCGATCGTGAGGACGTCGTCGCGCTGCCGGACGCCGTCGAGCGTGGCGAGGAAGTCGGCCAGGGCCGTGTTGTCGCCCCCGGCGTCGCGATGGCCGAGAACGAGATCGATGTCGTCGAGGACGACGAGCGTCGGCCCGAAGGTGTCGCTCTCGGCGTAGAGATCGGCGAGCGCGTGCCGCATCGAGGTGGCATCCGCGAGGATCGTCGTGTACTGCCCGACGAGGCTCGCGGCGATGACGCGGACGAGGTGTGTCTTGCCGACGCCCGGCGGGCCGGCGATGAGGAGGCCGCGGCTCGTCCCCAGGCCGAGCGACCGGAGGAGTTCGCGGCGCGTCGTCGCCGCCGCGAGGAAGACGTCGATCTCCCGCCACAGGTCTTCCGGGAGGATCAAGCCTTCGCGTCGGCTGTCGATCGCCGGACTGACACCGACCCGGATGCAGCCGTCATTGACGCTCGCCTGCAGGACCCGGCCACGGAGCGGATTGTCGCCCGACTTCAGCCGCTCCCGGAACGAGGCAAGGAGCCCCTCGGCAACCCCCTTGTCGGCATTCGAGGAAAGGATCGCGAACTCCCGCGACCAGTGGCGGTCGTCGACGAGGATGCAGAGGCCGACCGGGGCGAGCGTGCCCGATGGAAAGAAGGCCACGAGCCGGCCCGGCACCGTCACCTGGGTGTTGGCGCCGTGCTCGTCGAGACCGAGATCGAGTTGCGACCAGGTGGGGGGGAGACCGTCACCGGGGGATCCGATGACGACGGCAGCGCCATGCTTGGCGATCTCGAGTCGCAGCATGTTGCCGAGGATCGAGAGGGACGTCGATGGACCGGTGAACCGCGTGCTCGCCAGCGACAGCGGATCGATCCCGAGATGCCGGGTGGCGAACTGCGCAGGGTTGGCCACCGACGAGGGCTCGTTGCCGACGAGTTCGCCGAGCACCTTGAGCGCGGCCCGGCTCTCGTCGCTCGCCGCGGCGAGGATCTCGTCGACGGTGCGGGCCGAGGATGGAGCGGAGCGGGGAGGGTTCATTCGTCGTCCTCGAAGGCTGGGGCTCGGGCCTTGGCGTCGTCAGCGGGCTCGGGAGGCGTGGCTGCGGCCGAGCGGGCCTCGGCCTGACGGCGGATCTCCG
>Ga0208484_1000395_pt1 | contig 10617 bp, 7 predicted proteins | sample LakMenEpi09Aug11_FD_150682 | JGI IMG/M metagenome (GOLD analysis project Ga0208484, IMG submission 150682) | Freshwater microbial communities from Lake Mendota, WI - 09AUG2011 deep hole epilimnion (SPAdes) | ecosystem: Environmental > Aquatic > Freshwater > Lentic | place: Lake Mendota, Madison... | reverse complement strand
CGTTGGGTGGGGCAAAACTTTAGGATCAATCTCATTCCCTTGGTCACTGCCATGCTCTGATTGAGAATTATCATTTGGATTTTCCTTAGGATCAGTGTCATCTCCTTGGTTCTGTGGAGGATCTATTGAACCATCCTTACTCTTGTTGTCAGGCTCAGATGTTGAATCATCCCCTTGTGATGTTGCCAGATGAGTATCATTGGTAGAATTCAGTTCTTTCCCTGAAGTTGATGGCAGAACTATCTGAGTTGCCAATTCATTCACTGATTCATTCACTGTGCCTGTAGATTCCGCAAAACTTTTTGCCATCAATAAGGATCCACGACTTCTTTTATACCTATCGTTAGATATCGGTGAATGGGTGCTCTTTTTTCGTTTATTCCCCTTTTTAGTCTGCTTAGCTGTTGATTCTTTATTGGATGTTAAAGTGCTCGGGTAAAGTTCATGTAAGAATAACTTGACCCCCATGCCACACCAGGATTTGGAATGAACTTGAGATACATGCTGTCTCAATCCATCAGCCTCAAAAGACTTGTCTGTACAATCAAACCCATCCAAAATTGATTCCAAAGAATTCTTTTTTTGCCAACATTTGTTATGGTTTGAAAAGGGACAATAGCTTTTTACAACATCCTTGGAATCGAATGCAAAAAACATTGCATAACAGGTTGGTAGACAAGTAAAGAATTTCTTGTCTTCTTCATCCAACATTGTTTTCTTTGGTTTCTTGGGAGTTTTCCATTCATCATCATTACTAACACCACTTTCATCAGAGTCAACATCATCAGAAATAGAAGTCCTATCATCATAGACAAGCTTTCCTTCAGTAAGCATACTTTTCACAGTGTTGAAAGCTTTTAGGGCAGCAACAGCCCTGGTTGTAGCCCAATCTTCATTGAATGCCATATTACTTCTCAACCAACCAGTGGTAAAATCAGTATACATTTCCTCAATAGCTTTCAGGTACAAGTCACGAGTTGAGTAGTTGGTAAGTGCGGTTGCAGAAGGGGTCTTGAGAGGTTGCTTGGATAAAGGAAAAGGAACCAATGCCTCATTAGGTGAAGGCGCAGTCGGGGTGCCAGTCACTTCACTCACAAGCAGGGGTTCCTGGAGTTGCTGGGAAGAATTGTCAGCAACTTTTGCTGATTCATTTGAGTTGGTGTCTGCAGTGTCCGAGTTGGACTGAGTGGTTTTTTTGTTTTGATCACCTACTACTTCAACAATGGGAGGGATGTTTGCAATCACATCTGAAACTTCCATTCTTACTGATGCAGGCAATGGTTCAACATCTGCTACTGGGTGCAAAGTTTGCTTTCTTTTTTCTTGTGATTGTGATGTTTCATTGATGACACTAGTTTCGGAAACATTTCTTATTTTGGAGGGTGTTTTTGCTGCGGGACTTTGTATCTTGTCTGTTTCTAGGCAAATTCTATAAGACTCTGAATCTCGAAGGACATATTGCAACATGAATGCGCAGGAGTCACCTGCATAGGCATCATCAAGAACAACATCCTCACGAACTTCTTCCACATCTTCATCATCTAGTTTCCACCATCTGCGAGAAGCGAGGTTTCGAAAATATCCATAATAATGACCTTCCTCAAACTTTTTACCCTCATGCATTACAATGAATCTGAGATCGTAAACTGAATCTACAGAAACAGGATCAAAAGACTCTGGATATTCTTTTGGAATTATTTTGTTGAAATCAAGACACTATAACAAAAGTGGAATGTTAGTGGAAAACAAGTAAAAGTAAACAATAAGGGCATGGAGTCATTTTTACTCACAAGAGGGAATTCAAAACGAGAGCAAATTTTCGTTCGGGTGCCTTTTTTTATATCTTGTTTGTAGCGTTTAATCAAACACATCAACAGTGGAGGCAATGAATCAAGTTGAAGTCTTTGTCCCTTCAATGCTGGAACTATTTCTTTAGGTTTTTCACAGATTTCAAAATCTGCCAAGTATTCATGCAACTCAGAAAAATATTCCTTCACAATGTCATCTGTGAGAACATATCTGGGTTGATTTCAAGAACGTATGTTGTTGAGTTTCATTGTAAGAAGAATGATTGATAATGAAGAACAAGTTTTTCAAGGACTCACTTTTTCTTGTTTGGAGTATGAAAGCAAAACATTAGATTTGTTTGAAGTTCGTCTTTTAGCACACATTTTCTAGGCTCGGAATCATCTCTTTCAGCAGTTTTTACTTCGCGGGTTATTGTATTCGTCTTAAAGGTGTAGTAATGCTGTAAGCCAAGGAAGTCCAAATAGAATTCAAAAAGATTGGTCCACATCTCATGCGAACATTGTTGAACATCTGGTGAAAGTCCAAGTGCTTCAACAAGAGGACGTGTATCCAAATATTTGGCAGGCTGGTCACCTACTTGCATCTGCTCAAAAAGAGTTTTCAACTGCACAAGGCCATTTGCAAGTTGTAGAGATGACACCTCAACAACCTCACCATCTCCAAAAAAGGTCATAGTTTTATTCATCGCTTTTGCCAATTCGATCTCAGACGCGATCGAGTACTGCATAATACTTCTTTGAATTGGAGTAAATGAAAACACCATTTGAATCAGTGCATTGAGGTAGCAAGTAGTACCCAAATTTGTCAAACCGATGGGTTGCCTGATCACATTGATGGTTGGTGGAATATTTTCACTTTGAACCTGAATGTTAGAGGGTGTCTGTTCTGCCTTCTTGACATACCACAATTGAAGTGGACGCCCCCAATATGATACTAATGACTGATTGTGTTGAAGAATAACCATTCGTTGTTTTGCCATTCCGTCATAAAAAATGTGTCTTTCCTTGTTCATATCTACAGAAATCCCAGCAAAATGTGTTTTTCCATCTCCCCAAATGATAGCAGAGAGTATGAAGTTGACATTCATGAGTTGCAACTCAAAATCAATCTCAGAAACACTGTCACAGCGTTTGCCTTGTTTCACGGGGACACTAAGTATCCAGGGAAGTGATGTAAAATTAAGATCATACTTAACAGCCCGTGTGCTGAGATGAACAGGACCACCGCTTTCTATGAATGGGTAACTACATTCTTTTTTGAATAGAAACCTATTGATTGCATCTTGAAGACCACTTATAGGAAAATCTTCAGGAAGCAATCTTTTGTCTTTGTACGTCCTCAGTGAATCTTTCACATATTTTTGGTGTTTTGGACAGTTTGGACCAAGTTCACATTCACCATACTCTCTCTTGAATTCACCAGTCTTGAATAACTTATTAGTATCTTGGGTGTACCACAAGCAGTTTCCCCAACAATCCCATGTTTCAGAATGTGATCCATCGTTATTTGTAGAAACCGTTTTTTTCACTAATTCATCTGTGCATCTCTCCAAAGCATCATTGATAAAGAGAACTCTGGCATATGCATGATTCCCCTCCTTAATGAGTGAAAAGGATTTGGAAAGAATGGGTTCGCAATCCTCAATGATTTGGTGTGGAATCTGACGTCGGGCCCACATGCAATACAACATCTGGAGCACAGTATCTAGCGAACAAGTATTGGTTGCTTTTATGATGGTTTTGCTCCCTTCATCCCTGTAGGTGAAACTCCATGGGATGGAACAACTGACAATATCCCTCACAAACTGGTTGTCAATTGATGATGAATGTGCTGTATTTGAATTTGGTGTCGATTTCACTTTCTTTGACACTGAGTTTTCTTGGCTATTCATTTTTCGCTTCGATGCTACTTTGGCTTCAGCAGGTTTTGGCTTCAAAGCTACTTTGGTTTCAGGAGGTTTTGGCTTCGATGCTACTTTGGCTTCAGGAGGTTTTGCCAATTCTGTCATGTTAAAGATGGTCAATTTAGGACAGTTTATAAGGGCTGTCTTGAAATCAGACGATTTGTCAAAAATATGATCCCATAACAGTTCCCAACGCTCACGGCCGAAATTGTGTGGGATAGTCGCCAGTGTTGAATGGTTAGTACGATCTGAACCTACATATCCTTCTATAAGAGATTTCATGTTGTGCTCAGAAAGTTTTCGGATAAAACGTGCATAAAAGTCTGAAATGTAGTTCTCCAAAGGGGTAAAAAAGGTGTCCATAAAGGCGTTGACAATTCGCTTTCCAAACTGTTTTTTGAATGAAGAATTTGGAGATCTGTTTGTGTTGTTGAAATCTTCAATGCTGCACCCTGTCAATCCGTCCAATTCTCTCCACTCTCGTTTCTCACGATTGGTCTGTACAGCATTTGGATCAAGTGGATCTTCCCTTTTGAACCTCACTCCCCTGTCAATTTGAAGGTAACACTGGAAAATAACCTTTGTCATCACTTTGTCAGTGTCAGACACAACTCCTGTCTTGGCAAATCTATGAAACCATACATGATCTAACCAGGAGAACACACTGACATGTCGGAAGAGCAGTCCCACTTTCACATAGAACAATTTTATTACATTCAAGTCAAAATCCTTTCTTTGTTTCATTTTGTCTGACATCTTTTCATATTGATGAACAGGGTCGTATTTTTCCAAAGAAATGAGATTCATGTTGGGCGCCATTGCGGCTCTATGAAGAATTCGATTCATTATGACACCTTTTTATGTTCATGCAAATGGTGGCTGAATGATGAGTTAATATTCCCCCTTTGATTCGTCTAATATAACGATTAGATGTCAGTCAAACTTACTTAGAAAGATGGTCAGTTGCAACAAGATAAGTTGGGTCTCAGTGAGGAGTGGTGGATTCGTCAATTGTTATTCAGTTTTTAGCAGTTGACAGTGAGGGGCGGTGGATTTGTCAATCAATATTCACTTTTTACCGAATTGCCCGGTCTCGATACATTCATTCCAGAGATACTTCAATTACGTAACACCCCTTTGGTCAGCGGTTAATTAATACCAACAGCTTTCCGTAAGATGAAAGGCATGAAATATATCAGAGGAAGGTATGCACCTGATCGGAACAAAATGGAGAAGTAAACACGATTGACGGATGGGAGGTGTACTCAATCACGTCACCCGTCTTCTGTCTGTGGTAAATTATGACAATCAGTGTTCCATGAGACGTGGGGAATGATAACACGACCGAAGGGGGGGGGGGTTTGGGTGCCACTGATAAGGAAATAATTGTTCGATAATGACACTGATCTGATCCAAAGGCCACAGTAAATGTGACAATCGACGAAGGATGAAAATCAACGCGGGGAGGGCGAAACAATCGTTTTTGTTTGGCTACTCGGCGCTGATCGAAAACCAAAGGCTATGAGTTGTCTGGCGGTGCCAGTTATCCGAACGATTGCTCGACAATGCTTATGATCGAAACCAAAGGGGGGGACAAATATGATGACAAGGGGGTGATAAGATGTTCGAATTATAAGAATATGCGCCCATTGGATTGTATGAGCAAGGGTGCGTTGAGGCAGTTAATTTATTAGTGGGATTGATTCGATCGATTCTCATGAAGGGGTCGAATAAAATGGAAATGAAAATGTTGCTAGTTCCAACGTTTTCTAATTGATTCAAGTCATTTCTACCCACGAACGAAAGGATTTTATGTTCCTCTACTTGACATATTTATTACCTAATCCTATTTGAGTGTCTATTTATTTACCAAGTTCCTACATAGATTTTTTTCTGAGAATTATTTGAGTAAATCGTTTTGTAGGCAATAAAAACGTTTTGTAGGCATTGCAACAATATGAACTGCCTTTTTCCATCTACCTCCAGAACAAACCATTTGCACAAATAAATTGCCATGTACCGCTACCGCAGATGATCAACTTCCTGATGCAGGGATGGGGGGGGCATGGGGATTAAATAGCAGGTAGGGCTCTCCATCATACACCAGTTTGCGAATTATCTTTTCTTGCTTGGGGTTATGATTGTCATCTGACTGGACTATGCGTCCGGGTGTAACAAATCAAGTAAGATTTCTCTATTGGGCTTGTTCATTTTTATCCGCAGAATAACATGCTTTGGGCGAATATGCTTTGTTATTAAATGGTTCAAAAATAGATATGACAAACAACAACAATGATTCGTTGTGGGAGGGGCGAGCACGCAGACTTGAGAGGAATTTTGGTGAAAGAACATTACCTGACACATTTGTGTCTGATGGCCGTCTTCGGCAAATATATGATCCCCGGAGTAATGATGAGAATCAACTGTCCTCTCTTCGTCCGCCAGCCGGATATACTTCTTCCAATATTGTACCTCAGGGCAATGGGGATCCTTATTCCCCTTCTGTATCCTCCAATTATCTTCCAAAGTCCCGTATGTTCCCACCTACCATTGTTCATCAGAATGAGAGAATAAAACATCAGCCACACATTGTGGCTCCACAACATGAAGTATCTGTTCCATTGAGTCCCCTCAATTTTTCCCATTCCAAACGATGTCATCCTTATCATTCATCTTATCCACATCAGAGGTCATCCCTATTTCACCATTCGAATCAGAGTATTCGATTACGTAATGATGAATTAGGATTGTCTTCTTTGAGTGAATCCTTCACTTCTAATGATCAAGACACAACTTCGCATTCCATCTTCAATGCCACACCTGTAACTGTCAAATCAGGACAAATGAATCAGACCATTCATCCTGTTTCCAAAAACGAAGGTAATATCTCATTTTGTATGTCCTCTGATAATCTTGTCTGCAATGCTACATTAGTCCTCTCATGACCCTTTCTCTATTATACAGATAAAAATAGAAACAGAGAAATAGATCCTTTTCTCATTCCTGTAAAAACAAATTCTATAACACTGGAATATGCAAAAGAAAAGTGGGAATATGCAACATACTTTAACCGCTTGTTGCCAAAGACAAATCCTTCAACCGAGGATGTAGAAGTTTTTCGGGATATATTACTTAGTATTCATGGTGAGACTTACAACCTTTTAAATGACCATCTTCTTGAGCATTTGAGGGGTCTCTGTCACAAATATCAATTGCGGACTGGATGCTCCAAACTGATGCATGCTAGAAACATTGCTGCAATTCATAATGCAATTTTGGCAAGTAGTACCACATTCTCAGATGAATATCTTAAGAGTGTTCTTGAAGTCATCAAGCACCCTCTTTACCATGTAACGTATTGGATCGATGATGTTGTGCATGAATTGGAGAAGAGATATGAGATATGGTTTCCTTCAATTGTCGAAAATTTTGTCAGGAAATTGGCCCATCACACATTCAATTCAACTTTCCATGTCAGATTCAAGAGAGGCATGAGTAGACATGTTGGGGTTGTTTGGTATGATCGCTTAGAAAGGAAGAAGAGGGGGGCAAAGGCTAATGATACTGAGAAAGAGTCTGTTCATATCAAAAAATCAATTATGGTTGGTCAATTTACATATTCTGGGTTCCTTGTGTACACTAGAGGGGAAGCAGGGTTATCAGCTACGGTTCAAAATATTCACCCACCCTTTGAGTTAATATCTGAGTCAGTGCGTGAGTCCTGGAATGGCTCTAGCACTGCCGATGAATTTGGACTCAAAATGAAAGAGCTGTATATTGAAGTCCATGACAAGGTATGTTTGATTGAAGGATAGATGAAAAGTGGAAGCTTCCATGTCTTCTCATTACTTGCTTTCTGTATCTGATTTATATTGTATCCTTTGTTCATACTTCATACTTAAGAATGTCCCTGTTCATGCAGCAGCAGCAGTCAATGTAAAAGATGAATCTTGGAACAGTGATTTTGATAGACCACATGATGCTTCGGAGGATGATATAGATATTAACAATTGGAGTTATCTTGACCAAACTGCCCCATCACATGATCTATTATTGGATCAAGACAACAATAACAGTGATGGGAGAGATGCAGTTGAATCAAAAGGGAATGGTGCGGTTGAATCTGAACAATGCTTTCAGGATAAGGATGATGATTCTGCCTTTGTCAAGGATGATGATTCTGCCTTTGTGAGGGATGACGATTCTGCAATTGTGAGGAATGATGATGATTCTGCCTTTGTGGAGGAGAATGATTCTGCAATTGTGAAGGATGATGATTCTGCCTTTGTTAGGGATGATAGTAAATTACCCAAACCTTCATCATCTTGGTCTCAACCTCCACCAATAATAAATGTGGAAGAGCGAAGTACAGAGGACAAGAAAACAATACCATGTGGGATGACAATGAAGCCTTCAGAAGAAGAACAAGGAGAAAAGCTCTCTGAATGTAAGTTGATTTAAATCAGTTGCTTTTTTAACATCTCCCTCTCAGTGCTTGATGCATGTGTTGAGTATTTTTTTCTATCAAGATGAATTGAAGAGGCTTAAGAACATTGAACGAAACACTAATCGTTTGAAAGAGCTAGGCCTCTGGGAATATGCTCCAAAGAAGCCAAAAGGAAAGGGTTCAAGGAAACACACTGTTTCTCTGGGAAGAAAGCAGCAGCTATTATGTCGGAAAGGTAACAATGGTATGGGCTTTTTCACACTTTTTCATTTACATGAATTTCAATTTTCAGATTTATTTTGACCGTGAACTGAGACAGAGATTGACAATGAAAATCTAAAGACTGTCAAAGTCTGCCATGCCAAGAAAGAAGATGAACATATTGCAGAGCAAGATGTAAAGAAGTGCTTTCCATGCCAAGGTAATGTTTGATTGTCTTTGCATTCATTTTCATCAGATTCTGATGTATCAGTTCAATTTTCTTAAAACACCAAAGCAAAGCAAAAAGAGCATCCTGCTCAGAATGACAGAGAAATGAATTTCAACAACCATAATGATTCCTCAAACCAATGTACAAGCATCCGGGTAAAAATGAAACAGTGTTATCATAATGAAATCTCAAAAGAATGTGCAGTTTTAAGTGACAGTGAGCGTGCTAATTTTTTTTCTGAGTTTGATGCAACTTCCAGTTTCAAAAAGCTGTTGGTAAAACCCAAAATTTCGAAACCTTTAAAAAAAAGAAAGGTTGATGAGGATGTTTATCAAGTTGAAAGAGTGTTGAATGTGAGAAAGCAAAAAGGTAAACTCGAATTTGAAATTAAATGGATGGGATATGAGGAAACAACTTGGGAACCAAAAACTAATCTGCAGGGAGAAGCCTGTGAGTTTTCTCTAGATTGCATTTTTTCAGTTCTTTCTTCATACATACTCATCTCATTACTGTTTCAGTGCAAGAGGCAATCAATTTGGAAGGATCAGTGAGTCAAAAAGAGAAGTTTGTTACTCTTTGACACATTGATATGATTAAATTAACTATAATTCCTAAATTCCAGAATTTGATAAGGAAGAAGAAGAAGCAAAAAAATGTTCCCCAGGTAAAAGCTTTTGATAATTTGTTGATTCTTGTCTCATCAAAGTAGAGAAATTGGTCATTAAACTCCTCTTGATGATCATTTTGCGTATTCATTGAAATGCTCTAGGAGAAAAAAGAAGTTATTGTGAGTTTTATGTGTTACCAACAGCTTTCGACAGCACTTAATTATTCAATCATTCTTATTTTTTCACTCGAATTTGATTTCATTATAGAATGAGGTGAGATGAGCCAATTTTATGTCATGAAAGTCTTATCTCTTTACTCACTAAATATTTTATAATTTTTGTTGTCTCTTGCAGGAGAAAACATGGAACAATGTGAGTCTGACCATCTTTCTTGCCACTAATTTACTGTGCTTAGCTAACCTTTTTCAATCAATTACAATAAATTATTAGTGTGCATCTGTAAGAACTTTATCTAAGAATAACCTCTGTGAAATTGTCAACCTAAATTTGAACTTTGTTTATCTTTTAGAATGATCAGGTTGTATCAGAGGATGTTTGGAGGTCAATGAAGTTCACTTTGGAGAAAGCAATCACCCTTAAGACTCCATATTGTGTTCTCATGTGCCAGAGGGCAGTGCGGGGAGATGGAGATGGTTGTCAATATGCAGTCTGTGAGAGTTGTCATGCAAAGAGGAAGCCAAAAGGTCGTCAGAAATTGGCATCTTATGAAGAAAGGAAAATGAGATGTCATCATGAGTTTCATAATTTGGTGGACCAGTATGATCTTTGGTGGTGCAAAAAGAAAGAGATCAATGGCTTGAACTGGATGGAACGAGCTCAAGGATGTGTATTTTGTGGGGGGATGTTTGTAGTTGGAGATGAATGATAATGCATTGTCAATCTACCTTTTTATTTGTGAAATTCATTTATTTTCGTCTGGAAAATAAATACCTTTAATGGTTGAAATTATTTATTTTTTTGGTAAGGAATGATTAAAAATGTATTTTTTGGAACAGAGGAGTATCTTCATTATACTCCGACTAATTATCGATCGTGAACTTAATTTTTTTGAAACAGAGGAGGTACACTACATACTCCCACTGATGTTTCTCGAACACTGGTTGTCCGTTGAAACGTCGATTTGTTCATAAGATGTTCATAAGATATTAAAAATAAACTTTTGTTCGTAAGATTCTGATGAAAAGTGTGGATATCAGCTTAAGGATGTTCATAAGGAAATTTTCTTCGACCGTTAAATGTCCGTGAGATGTAACGTTAAATGTTGTAGCAAAATAATCTACATAGGAATTCAATATTGCTTATGAACAAAGGGCATAAACAATATAAAGCGATTTTGTTTATAACAAAATTTTCTTATGAACATCCTTATGAATAAAATGTTAGCAGTGATGAAACTTCC
>Ga0208484_1000394_pt1 | contig 10646 bp, 3 predicted proteins | sample LakMenEpi09Aug11_FD_150682 | JGI IMG/M metagenome (GOLD analysis project Ga0208484, IMG submission 150682) | Freshwater microbial communities from Lake Mendota, WI - 09AUG2011 deep hole epilimnion (SPAdes) | ecosystem: Environmental > Aquatic > Freshwater > Lentic | place: Lake Mendota, Madison... | reverse complement strand
AAAGTATTGAAGGCGATCTGCCACACTGTTAAGGACATTTATAGTCTGCTGTCTGTCAATGCTTATTGACTTGACTTGCATTGCTACATCATGTAATAGTTTTACATGATGAGAGTCCGGAGTGTTAGAGTTAGGAGAGGATATGGCGTTTGCCAACATCGTAGTTGTTGCTCCCAATGCTGTACCTGCTATTGCCGATAGTATTGGGATCAGGGGGATGGCACGTTTTGGTCTGGACTTTGTCTCAGTATTTTCTGAAACAATTGGTAAGGCTGTCGAAGAAATATTGAAATCTGTTATATTGTCAAATTTGACATTAAAATGTGATTCCAAGAATGTTTTCAGGTCTGTTGAATTCATTTTGGAGAAGACTTCGTAAGTAATGTTCATTTCTTGAAGTCTGTCCACTACCATTTCTTCGATGACCGAGTTTGTCAAGGATTCTATGGTTCTTTGGGTTCTTAAAGATAGGAACCTAAAATCTCTATTTTGCCTGAATTTGTGTGCCATGTATAGATTCTCGTCGTGAACTGATTCCAGCTTTCTTTGCACTGCATGGATTTTTGCAGTGTGTTTCAATAGTTGGTAAAGTTTTACCCTTTTTCCTTGTTTTGCCATCCATTCCGGAAACGAGTCTTCACTGTATTGTTTTTCAACATGTATTTGCCACAGAGTGTGTAAAATTATTACATAATCTGGTAGCGTAGATGGCACAGTTGTGTCAATTTCCCATTCTTCATATGGGAAGGTGAGCAGTTCCGTCTCTTGTCCAAAGATATTAAGTGGTCTATAGTAGCACTTAGGATGTTTAGGCTGTTGCCATAGTTCTGCCCTGAATGGGGACTCAACGTTTTTCGTTGTGTCCCACCATGGGTACAGAGCTTGTCTTTTCTTTCTACCTGATCTATCAACTCTTGTATCTAGTCCATGATTTATGTCCGGTTTGGAATGAGCACTAGACAGGTTGGAGAACCAGAATGTTTCGAATCTTTCTTTCTCGTTTAAAGGAATTAACTGTGGAAAGAAATTTGTCCATTGTGGGTCTGTAGTGATGGTGAAATTCAAGTTAGTGATGGCAAATATTTCCTGAATTGTGTAGTCTGTTTGGGACTCTATGGCTTGAATGTCTCTTTTACATGCGTGAGAAGCCAATGTCATGAATGCGTCTTTAGGGGGGCTGATTGGCATGAGCTGGGCTGGGGGAAGATTTTGTTGACACATTATGTAGTCTAGCTTATCCAAGTCATTCTTGTCAGCTAGGCGAAGTGTAAACTCTCCAGCTGGTTGGTGGTAGATCAATGGAAATTTGTCAATGTCTGACATCAGATATGAGTCTTTTTCCCAATCTGCTTTGTGGTTTGAGCCAGTGTATGATCCACCATATCTTATGTACTTGAAAATGTCAGGCAATTTTGCCGGTGCATGATCAGAGAAGAACTCTATTCTTCTAGTTTTCGGATTGTATTCGAGACCAGCTTCAATCCTTTCTATGTTATGTATAGACGCAAATGTGCGTACTGCATTGGATGTGTAGATGTCTCGAATTTCAACTTTTTTGGCGGCTAGTCTACTGCATACTGCCAAAGTGTCTCTCAAAGGGTATTTGAGAGGCGTAGCAATATAGTAAACTGTGATGTTTTGTTGTTTGGCCAATTTGGCCTTGTGACTTAGTTGTGCTCCTGGGTTTTTAGAATCATAATCTGATACTAAATTGCAGAACTCAGTGTACAGCTTTCTTGAGTCATGAAGTCTTTGGGCTACTGTGCCCAAGGCCGAGGTGTCCAACGCTCTTTTGAACGTGGCATACTCCTGATTAATTTGTGCTGCTCCTTCATACTTGTAGATCAAACCACCTTTTAACTTTACTTCATCTGACTTGATTACTTCGAAAAAGAAAAGAGTATAAAGTAAAGTAATGTATGAGAACATTTTGAAAATTTAATTTTCTAAGTGTGGAAAATCGTCCTACCTTTCCTCGAATGTTGCTTGTATTCGACTGACGAGTCTCCAGGGAATTGCAACGTTTAAATTTAGAAAATTGTCAGGGTGCGTTCACAAATCGGGTCACGAAGCACTTTTTTAGCACGTTTTCGAATTTTTCGAAATCTGAGCAGCCAAATTTGCTATGAACGCACGTATGAAGTCAAAGCTTGGTGAGAAAATACTGGCTCTTGCGAACAAAATTCACTTACTAACATCCGAAATGTTGTGAATTCAGTAGGTTCAATTAAGTGACTTTTTGGTCTAAACTGTGGCTTTTTGTGCTTATTGTGCCACATCGCACTGTAAGTAAGACTTGCTTAAAACCGAACATATTTTTTCATGCTCAACCTTACTTGCGGGTTAGAACTTCTCGCGCTGACAAAGTTCTTATACCTAAAGAGCAAAAAGGATTCATACGGAGTATGAAGGATTTTCTTATCCCTTAATTTTGAAAAATTACATTATAAAATCCTAATGTTTCACTGTCTAAATGTTTACAGTGAATTGTCTGGATAAGAACAGCTTGAATTTCTCAGGCTTATGAGTTGTTCTCTCAAGCAATTAGAACACTTCGAGTGAGCTTTAAATCATTAGGCATAATGGATCATCCAACACGGTCATTGTCAATCTCGTTCCTCTCGTTTGAACTAATAATTTAGTTTGTCGGGAGGCTTTTTGACTCGATTTGACCTACGCTGTCCGTTTTCCGTTGATTCGTTTGCCTTAGTGATCAATTGAGGAATAATTAATTCCAATTTTTTTGAAGGATTTTTAAGTAAAATTTGTGGAATGATAATTTGCATTTTTTGCGTATTATCTTCTTTTTGTTTTTGTGAAGTATTGATTGCGTTCTGTAATGTTTGAACTGGATCAATTTGCTTCAAAATGCTTGGTAATCTTATCGTTTCTTTTTGCAGTGAAACTTCTTGAGTCAAATCTAAATTTTCGGTTAAATTTTCAACCGAGGAAGAAACAGTCTGTGAGTCTGAATCTCGATCTGCTCCCCAAATCGTGGGTGTGTCGAGGGGAGTGACTATCTCGTCTGAGGTTGAGACTGAGTTTTTCTGTTTCTTTTTTGTTTTCGCATAATATTTTTCATGCGAGAACTTTTCTGGAATAAATTGAAGCATTTCGGTATCATATCTACCAGGTGCTTTATGATAACTGGGGAGGTAATTTAGAAGAGTTATATTAGAAAAGTGTGCTCTTACTTGCGTATTCGAATGCATATGTTCTAATAGTGCTGAAGATTGATCTTTATCAATCGAAATTATGACATAAGGTCCATTATATTTAGGTTGCATGGCTTTGCCTGGACCTGTTGCCAATTGCAAATTTCTCTGTAGGACAATTTGACCTGGCTTAAATGTTTTTGATTTAAGATGAATATTTCGATAAGTGATTTTATCTTTCACAGCCTGTTGTTGTTTTTCTCTCGCTTTTTTGCGAGCTTGTTCAGCTTTGGGAACAATTAAAGCCATATATTCTTCTTGGGTTGCTGAATTTGGCCATAATTGAAACAATTCATTTGGTGCTGGATTAGTAAAACCAAAATGAATTTCTTCTGGAGCAAATCCATAAACTGAAGTTGATTTATTGTGTGAGGCCGAGTAAAAATGTATGTACTCATCCCAGTATTGAACAGCATTTTCTTGTTGTACGAATTTTCGAACACCAAGTTTAATTGTCTGAACTGCTCGTTCGGCTGCTCCATTGCTCCAAGGGGCTCCAGTGCTGCATGGTAGAAATTTTATACCAAGTGGCTCCATAAAAGCGTGAAATTCGTAGCTAGAAAACATAGCTGTTTCACTATCACATCTGAAGTATTTGGGTATCCCAAATGGATCAATGATTGTGCGTAATACTGCTTCAATCATTTCCGGTGCAGATCTGCTAGATAGAGGTGCTAACTGGATGTATCCAGAAAACATGTCTACTGCTAAAAACATTGCATTATGACCCTTTTTCGATGTTGGTAATGAGGGTATAATATCACATGCCCATGTCACTCTTGGTGCATATATCAAATTTGATTGAGTGAGCTTATGTTGGACTGGAGTCGTTTTATTAAACTGACATAAAATGCAATTTTCTTTAAGCATTTGTAGTTTTTCCTTGAGAAGTTTTATATTCACAAAGAATTTTGTTTGAATGTCTCTGAGGATGCGAGACTTAGAAAAATGAAGACCCATTACCGAAAAATGTTTGGAATGTATCAATGGATCTAAAAATGATTGCGGTAAGGCTAACCGATAATGAGTTTCGAGTTTGTGATAAAGAATATTATCTATCATTGTAAATTTTTGTGGCAATTTTTTAAGATTTAAAATTGCTCCAAGTTGAGGGTCGTCTTTTTGAGCCAAAATTAAATTTTTCTTCGTAACATCTCCTGACGTTATCATTTTTGTAGTATGTACAAAATCTGTGTAAGATATTGTATTGGGCTCTCTGACAATTCGGCCAGACATAACTGGTAAAATTACACCTTCTTTTCTGTGTAAGGAGGTTCTTGGTAGTTTTACTTTTCTATCCCCTACTGTTTTGGGGATATTCTTTATTTGTCTCAGGCCTAGTTTGGCTTTTGAAGGTTGCTTTTTCTTCTTAAGAGGAATTGGATTCTCTAAAGAGTCTGCTTCAAGTAACCATTTAACTTCTTCAGCTGAAAAATGTCTGCCACTAGGTATTGTGAGTCTTTTTAAAATTTGTTCAGTTTGTTCTTCAGTCAGAACATTTCTGCTTTTCTCTTCATCTATTATATCTTTTAATAGAATGTGATTGCGGCTTAATATGTCCGAGATTTCATTTTCTTTGCCTGGGACGTGAAATATTTCTGCTTCATATTTCGACAATTCTAATGAGAAACGCAGGAGGATGCCAGCTGAATCTCTACACATTCGAAGATAAATGATTGATTTTGCATCAACTAACAATATAATTTTGTTAGCAAATCTCAAAAAGAAATCCATAGATTTGAGAGCATAAAGAAGAGATAAAGTTTCTTTTCTAAATACTCCATATTTTCTTTCTGTTCGAGTGAATGTACGAGATACACATGCCAGCAATAATTCATTGCCTTCATCATCTTTTTGAAATACTCTCCCTGCACCACAATAGTCAGATGCATCTGTTTGCACATAAAATGGTTTATCAGGGTTCGGTATATTCAAAGTTGTATGTGTGACTAATAAGTCAATTAACTTATAAAATGCAATGTCATGTTCCTGAGTCCATTTGAAATTTTTGTGATGTTGAGTAGTTAACTCAAGCAATGGTCTTGCCATGTCTGCAAAACGTGGCAAAAATCTTCGGTAATATGACATTGCACAAACAAATGATTTTGTTTGTTTGGGTGTTTTCGGCTTTGGGTAATTTTTGAATGCCATTACTCTGGCTTCAGGGATATGTAATTTACCAATTTGCCATCTGATGCCAAGAAAGTCAATTGAATCAGTTGCCAAATGAAGTTTATTTGGTCTGATTTTGATGTTGCCTTTCTCCAGCCTTTTGAGAACTTCTCCTACCACTTCTATGTGGTGTGATAAGTCTCTGTCTGTTGCAATTAAAATGTCATCTGCATAATGAATGACATAATTGGACATATCTCCAAATAGCTTATCCATTAATAATTTCAGGTATAGGGGTGAATTTTTCAACCCTTGTGGGCATCTTTGGAAGCAATATCTTTTGCCATGTGCTGGTGAAAAGAAACACGTGTAAGGCTGTGATTTTTGTGTAATTGCTATCTGGAAAAATGCATGTGAAACATCCATGTTGGATATAAATTTTGCATTTGCAAACTGAGCTATCACCTCTGGACTTGTCACTTGATTTGTTGGATATTTGATTGTTTCTTGATTCAACAATCTACCATCTAGTAACATTCGAAATTGTGATTTATCCTTTTTACCTATGACCAAAATATTGGACACAAATAGTGAAGGTTCGTCACATTCTCTAATGATGTCGTATTTGACCATTTGGTCTAAAATTTCTTTCATAGGCTTTCTTGTGGAGTGTGGCAAAGGGAAATACGATTGTAAGATCGGTTTTCTTTCTCCAGGCTTGAGCTCAATATCCATTTCAATGTCTGTAGAACATCCAAGGTCATAGTCATGCCTGCTAAAAGCTTTTTTGTGCTTTTGAAAAATGGTTTTGGCTTGCTCTTGATGTTTTGGTGACAAATGTGAAATTTTAAACTGAGCATAAAACTCCTCGTCCGTGATAGGTTTATCATCAATTAACTTTAAGTCTGTGAGAGATGGTGCATCTTCTACACATTTTGTCATTGATATTGGGTAATGACCTGATGTTATGTACTGATGAAAACCTTGTAGCTTTTCTTCTTCTGTGAGTGAAGAATCTTCTTCTATAAATTCAGCTGTATGCAATGCAGCTCTATAGGCCTTAATTGTTTTATATTTTGTGGACGTTACGGACAATGTATTGACCATATTTGTGGAGTCCAAAATTGCAATTTGTGCAACAGAGGATCCTTTAGGTATTATTATGTCATCGTAGGACATATTCCACAATGTAAATTGTACATTGTTGGAATCCACATATTCATACAGCGCAGATGGTGTTTCTAGCTGAGGTAACAACACATTTGTAACTTCGAAGGACACTGGCTTTCCTTTCTGTACTGGAATAGGTACAAAAGTATTTTGTTCAAATGTTGTTGTTACTAATCCTCGACTATAAGCGGGGATTAGAATAGTCTCTGTAGTCAACATTTTAAATAGTCTTTGACCATTATCATGGGGAATTAATGGTACATCACAATATGTATGTTTTGCTTTCTCCCAAAATGTGTCAAGATCTAAAGATTCTGGTTCTGCTGTTAGGAACATGTATGTTGGTGTCTCCAGCATTTTTGCTTCGGACCCAGTGAAATCTCTCCCTAATATGAAATCGTGTTCAATATCGTCATGAATGAATACTTCATGTGGAAAAGTAATGGACGTTCCATTATCTCCATGAAATGTGAGGTATATTTCAACAGAACCTTTAACAGGTGTTAATTGACCTGTTACTGAGCTGACATATGTGTTTTCAGCTGGATTAATTCTTAAGTGTTCGTGTTCCGGAATTTTCCGAAACGTTGATGACGTCATGAGAGTTGCTTCGCTTCCACCGTCATGTAAGGCTGTCACTTTGTGACTAGCATGGCCTACTTTATATTTAGTTAAATTGATGTTTATGTAGGCCAATTTGGCGTTGGCCCTAAAGGTTGTAGAGGCTATGCGGATGATTCTAGGAGCCTCGACTTCGTCGCCATCTGGTGGATGGATTTTTGGCGATGGAGTAACCCGGGCCGATTTTAGTTTTCCTTTTTCAGGGGAACATAGTCTTGGCCATTGATAGTTATTATGACCGTCTTAGACCCTGTACTCGTTATATGGTCTGTGCCATTGGACGAGCTAGATCTGGACATTGTTCTTGACCTTGGTTGGTCACTATAATCGTATCTGTCCCTGGACCTCGATCTGTACTTATCTCTATCTCTTCCGTCCCTTGATCGAGAATTGTTGCGAGAGTAGGAATTCGATCTGGGCCTGTAAGGCCTGGATTCCGAAGAGGCACTTGGAGTAAGTGCTCTGCCCATTGGAGATTTGGATTGCTCTCGTCGATAAGGATCCGGAGGTTTATATGTGTCCGGATTCGTCGTTGAGGATGAACTTGTTCTCAATCGTTGCTCTTGGCCAGCAGTTGATGACGTTGTTGGAGATGATCTTTGATCTGTGTTTGAAGTCAGATTTCTGTTTCGGTCATAAGATTGTGAACGACCTTGTCGACTTCTGGAATCTTTTTCCATTCGACGGGATTCTCTCTGACGTTCTGGGCGGCCTTCATTTTTGTACATCCTGGATTCATTGGTTTTGAGAAATTTTATCTCTGACTGTAATGTATCAATTTGTTTTTGAAGCATTAAGTCTTTCTTTAAATGAGACAATTGTTCAGTTGGATCCACTGTTTTCACTTGTCTCTTGATGCCTCCTGAGGCTACCTTAAATAACGTGGAAACGTCTTCCTTTGGTTGGGAATTGTGGTTTCTTTCAAACCTGTCTGCAAACCTGATGAGCTTGTCAAAATCGTAGGGCATGCCTGTGTCTTCATGTACATTATCTACTTCCATTTGAATTGCCCTTTTAGTTTCTTCCTTGACAACTTGCATCAATATGTTTTGACGCATTTGCTGTCGAAGGGCTGGCCAACCTTCAGTGTTGTAAAGGTGTCTGAGTTTGTCAATAGCCAATACTGCTCTTTCCATGCAGACTATAATTGATTCGCCTCTTTTTCTGGTGAATTCGTCAACTGCTTTTCTGTCTGCTGCCAAGCTTCGTTTCTTGGTATAGACTCCAGCAAAGTGGTCAAGGATTTCTCCTAGGGGTTTGTTCATAGCTTTAAATTCACTGAAAGTTTCATATGCTTCTCCTTTGAGGATTGATCCTAAGGCCTGCATGTAGTGATCCTCTTGGTAGTTGTTCATGGATGCATAGTCCAAAAGTTTTTGCCAAGTGTGTTTGAAATCACTGGATTTGTCTGCTGGATCAAAGTACCCTGTGAGCATCAACAATTCTTTGTGATTTACTCTAATAGGTCTATCATCCATGAGCATGGGGAATGCTGGTTTCGCTATTGGAGTCTCGTAGTAATTTGTTACTCTCTGAGCTCGGCGAATACCGTCTGTTTTGGCTTGTGCTTCTTTACCTGCTAACAATGCTTTTTTAGTGAATTGTGACACTAAAGTGGGCATTTCTGGTGGTAAATTTGGCACTGATTTTGCTAGAGCATTCACTAATTCGGCAAATCCTGAAAACAGATCAGCATTTTTGCGTGCTGCTTCAGCTGCATTTTTGTGAATTTGTAAAGCCTGTTCTGCGGCAGGTATATAAGTGGGGTTAGAATTTCCCCATGGAGGAATATGATCCAATTGTTCGGGCGGAGTTGGAGCTTCACTGGCAGTTCTCAGATTCCTCATCTGTTGAGTCAAATCTGTTCGATTTTCTTCCATATTATCTGAAAGTCTGGAAGATGATCTGTTTGGCAGATTTCCAATTTGATTTGCAAGTATTGGTGAGGGCATTCTTGCCGTCGTTGCTACTTGCTGTTGAACAGCTGCTGCTACTATGCCATTTAATATTTGTACAAAACCTGGATCAGTGAGAATTCTTGCATAGTCCAACTGTTGTGGTTGACCTTGTTGCTGCACAAGGGGAGGAGATATTTGGCCTTGAGGTGGTGAATTTTGACCTGGCCTTCTATTGGTTTGGTTTGCTCTGTACATATTATCATATGTAGTACCACGAGCAAATGATGTATTTTGAGCTCCACTTTGTGTGGTGGAGGTATTCAACCCCGACGTTGTCGTCGTTGTTGCTGTAGTTGTTGTTGCCGTTGGCGTTGACATTGTGTGTGTATTTAACACTGTATCAAACTGACTGTTAGTTTCACTTGCATCTGAGTCAGATTCGTCTGTATTAAATGATGTAGATGCTCTATGGTCTGCAAAAGCCATTTACAGCATGTACTCCAGGGCATTTTCGTTTTCTTTAAACAAATATTATAGTTATTTCTATAATATTTATGCCAGGGTCAATGTCTTCCTCAAAGTCTGTAATAGTTATTACCGGAGGTGTCTTGACTTTATTAAAATCAAACATACTTTTCCGTGCGATTCTTTAAGTCAGCCAAATGATGATTTGAGTATACACTGTGTACAGATAGACAGACTGATAGAAGGTGTGTTTTATAGAACACGAAAATGTGGCTAAAATATAGCTCTTTTGGATTACACTAATTGTGAGTATTAGTGTGAGTGAGATAATATCTCATTTAAATGCAGGAAAAAATATTTCCTGGAAAGAATATCACACATGATTGTTAGTAAAATTATCCGTGCGATATTAAATGTTAGTGAAGAAAAGACTTTAGACCGACACAGGGTATTAATCACTTGATAAGGCTTCATTATCTCGCATTTCTAAGCATATTAAAATTCTAACAAAGTCAACCTCAATCATACTCTTTTGAGTTTGATTTAAACCTTTTGGAAGAAATTTTACCTTAAGACGAATGTTGAATGAAATGAAGTAATATTCATTTATCCGTGCGATGATACAAGTCGGGTTTTCTTTGTTCAATTTGAACTAAAGAGTGTCAGTTATTCACTATTGCTCATTTTTATGGCAATTTTGTCACGAAAATTGTGAGGATTGCTAGTTATTTGTTCGGCAGAAGTTGAACTTTTACAAAGTTTGTATGTTCATTCACAGATTTTTCTGTATTTTCTGCTTCACAAATTCCTAGACGTTGGTCGCCATGTTACGGTTGAAACCTAAGTATTCCATAGGAGTCAATCGTTCTGGCTAAGAACCCTAAGATATGAAGTTACAATCCTAGTAAGTTAACTTAGCATAAGTACGAATTAAAATACTCAATCAGTTTTAAGAGTTTATTTTCTAAGTGTGGAAAAATATCAGACAACTGAAAATATTTCAACTAAAAGTTACTACTTCTCTTAAGATCTAAAAGAAGACTACTCCCTCGCAAGCATTCCCTTCCCCTTCCTTCCTTTGTACTCTCTTTTAATGGGCCAGCGTCTGGGTATTAGCAACTGCTAAAATCAAGCTCAGAGAACAAAGGAAAGAAGAATGTCTGGG
>Ga0208484_1000393_pt1 | contig 10658 bp, 7 predicted proteins | sample LakMenEpi09Aug11_FD_150682 | JGI IMG/M metagenome (GOLD analysis project Ga0208484, IMG submission 150682) | Freshwater microbial communities from Lake Mendota, WI - 09AUG2011 deep hole epilimnion (SPAdes) | ecosystem: Environmental > Aquatic > Freshwater > Lentic | place: Lake Mendota, Madison... | reverse complement strand
GCCCTCGCCGCCGAGCCTGATGCATCGTCAGCCGCTGCCGCTTTCGCCGAGTTTGCCCGCGACGATTCGCCACGGATCCGTGCGAAACTCGACGTCAGCGACCGCGAATACCGGCAGATCGAGCCGACGCTCTGGCACCTCTCGAGGCGCCACGCCGACGCCCTCGCCGGGCTTTCCCCAAAGCAGCGTCTCGACACGCTCGTCGCCCTGGCCGGCTTCATCGAGCGGCAGCGTGACAAACATGCCGACGATGTGGTCCTCGCCGACGGCCGGCACGTGATCGGTCTCCTCGATCCCGACCGCGGCCTCGAACCGAAGGAGGTGACGGCGATCGCCGGCGCTTACGGCGCCGAAGCGACCGTCTGGAAGCAGGGCGCCGGCGGCCCCACCGGCCCCTCCACGAAGGCCGCCACCGCCGAGGGCTTTCTGGAGGTGGTCCACGACGCGGCCCGCTCGGGCGAGCCGACGACGATCGTCGTCCTCGGCCATGGCCTGCCGACCGAAATCCAGAGCTATTCGATTCCCTGCGACCGGCTCGCCGCGGCGCTCCTCGGCGGTGCGGCCACGCGTGATCCCGTGGCCGGGGAGGGGGGCCCGCGGATCGATCTCGGTCACCTCGTGCTCGTCTGCGACGACTGCTTCAGCGCCGACTTCCTCGAGAACCTCGGCGCCGCGATCGAACAGGGGGCCGAGCGGCGCGGCTGCCGGATCGCGGCGCTTCCGGCCTGCATCGCCGGCACCAACCGCGATCGCTACGGGATCGCCGACTTCGGCGAAAAGTTCGTCCCTCACTTCTGGAAGACCTGCATCGAGCTCTATTACATCCGCAAACCGCTCCCCGAATCGATTCTCCTGGCCGATCTCTTCGAGGCGGTCGACAACATGATGTACGGCTACGGCCGGACGCCTGTCGTCGAGGATGGCAAGGTGACCGGCTACCGGCTCGTGAACGCCGACCTCGTCCAGGATCCGGTCGTGTTCGTGTCGCTCGACGATGACGACCTCGCCGAATTGCGAACGATCCTCGGTCTCCCTGCCGATGCCCCGCTGCCGCGCCTCTTCGACCTCGGCTGACGATTCCGGCCCTCGCCACCCCACGGAATCCTTCATGCACCGCCGTCCGTTTCTTCTCACCATCCTCTCGCTCCTCGCCCTCGCCCCGCCGACGGTCGCCGCGGCCGGCACCGTCGATCGCGATTTCCCCGGTGCGACGCTCGACGAGTGGCACGGGCATGCCCGTCACCGCTTCCTCTTCGAAGGGTCGGAAGCCTGGGTCGTCGTCCCCGAGACGCCGCTGCCGGGCAATCCTTGGAGCTGGTGTCTGATGTTCCCCGATGCCTTCACGGAGCGATGTGCGGCACCGGCGCTTGTGGCCCGCGGTTTCCACCACGCCTTCGTCGACGTCGGCAACTCGTTCGGATCCCCGGCGGCCGTGGCGAAGCTCGACCGCTTCCATGACGAGCTCGTCCGCCGCGGGCTCAACACCCGACCGGCCCTCATCGGGATCTCCCGCGGCAGCCTCTACGCCCACCGCTTCGCCTCCGACCATCCGGACAAGGTGAGCGTGATCTACGGCGACGCCGGCGTGTGCGACATCCGCAGCTGGCCCGGCGGGGTGGCGGCAGGCAGGAAGGGGAAGGGGAGCGCCGGCGACTGGGCCGAGATGAAAAAGGCCTACGGATTTGCCGACGATGCCGCGGCCCTCGTCTGGACAGGGAATCCGGTGGACACGCTCGCGCCGCTCGCCAAGGCCGGCGTGGCCCTGATCCATGTCGTCGGCGATGCCGACGACGTCGTGCCACCGGACGAGAATGGCCTCGTCGTCGCCGACCGCTACCGGGCCCTCGGTGGCACGATCGAAGTGATCCACAAGCCGGGGATCGGCCACCATCCCCATGGTCTCGACGACCCCGGGCCGGTGGTCGAGTTCGTCGTGCGCCACGCGGCGGCCCGGTGAGTCATTCCTTGGCCGCCCACTCCTTGGGAATCACCGCCGCCGGCGGCACGCCGAGCACGAGCCGGTAGAGCGCCGGCAGGACGAACAGCGTGTAGAGCGTGCTCGTGATCACCCCGCCGATCACGACGGTGGCCAGCGGCCGCTGCACCTCGGCACCCGTCCCCTCGCTGACGGCCATCGGGATGAAGCCGAGGCTTGCCACGAGGGCCGTCATCACGATCGTGCGGAGCGAAGCGGAGGCCGTTTCCTCGATCGCCACATCGCGGGAGGTGCCGCGGGCGAGCCGCTCCCGCAGGGCGCTTGCGAGCACCATCCCGTTGAGCACCGACACGCCGGAGAGGGTGATGAAGCCCACCGCCGCCGAGATCGAAAGCGGCATCTCCCGGGCGGCCAATGCCCAGATGCCGCCGACGCAGGCAAACGGCACGCTCACGAACAGGAGCGTGGTATCGGCGACGTTGCGGTAGGTGAGATGGAGCAGCGCGATGATCAGCAGGAGGGCCAGTGGGACGACGATGGCGAGCCGCTTCTGGGCCCGCTGCATGTTTTCGAACTGACCTCCCCACACCAGCCGGAACTGCTCCTCGGGGAGTTCGACGCGATCGGCGATCGCCCCTTGCGCCTCGGCGACGAAGCCGCCGACGTCGCGGCCGCGGACGTTGCACTGCACGACGACGCGCCGCTCGCTCCACTCGCGCGTCACGTACTTCGGGCCGAGAATGGTGTCGATGTCGGCGACGCGGCCGAGCGGGACGATCTCACCGGCCGTCGAGCGGAGTGGAATCCCGGCGAGCGCCTCCGGGCCGGTGCGGAGGCCCTCCGGGAGACGGACGACGATCGGGAAGCGGAACTGTCCTTCGACGATCTGCCCCACGGCCTTGCCGCCGACGCTCTCGATGACGTCGAGCACCTCCTTGGCGGAGATGCCGTAGCGGGCGATGTCGTCCTGACGGACGGCCACTTTGAGGATCGGCTGGCCGGCCACCTGCTCGACGGCGACGTCGGCCCCACCGGGAACCTCGCGGATCACCGCGGCCACCTCGTTGGCCTTGGCGACGAGTTGGTCGAGGTCGGTGCCGAAGACCTTGACGGCGATGTCGGCCCGCACGCCCGAGACCATCTCGTTGATCCGCTGCTCGATCGGCTGGGTGAACCAGATGATCTGCCCCGGCATCCCCTCGACGATCTTGTTCATCTCCTCGACAAGGCCGACCTGCGTTCGGGCTACCTTCCACTCCTCGCGGGGGCGGAGGGCGATGAAGCAGTCGGTCCCCTCGATGGCACCGGCGTCGGTCGCCACCTCCGGCGTGCCCCCCCGGCTCCACACCTCGGCAATTTCATTCGGGAAGGCGTCGAGGAGAGCCTTCTCGATCCGGGTGTTCATCCGGCAGCTCTCCTCGAGGCTCGTCCCGGGAGCCCGGATGATGCCGAGGACGATGTCCCCCTCGGAGAGCTTCGGGACGAACTCGGTCCCCAGCGTCAAGGCCCGCAGGAAGGTGATGAACAGGATCGCCGTGGCGACCATGGCGAGCGTCCCGCGTGCCGAGAGGCAGACCCGCAACGTGGGGCGATAGACCGCGCGGAGGATCCGGACGAGGAACACGTCGTGGGCATCGACGCGCTTCGGGAGAAAGATACTCGACAGGACCGGCACGACGGTGAGCGACAGAACGAGCGATCCGATGAGGATGAACACGACCGTCAGCGCCATCGGCCGGAACATCTTCCCCTCGACCCCTTCGAGGGTGAGGATCGGGATGTAGACGATCATGATGATCAGCTGACCGAAGCAGGCCGGTTTCTTGACGGCGCTCGTAGCCTCCATGACGAGTTTGAGGCGGGCGGCTCCGGTGGCTCCGGGATGGTGGGCGATCTTTTCGAGGATGCTCTCGATGACGACCACCGAGGAATCGACGACGATGCCGAAGTCGATCGCTCCGAGCGAGAGGAGGCTGGCGGCGATCCCCGCCTGCCACATCCCGATGAAACCGAACATCATCGACAGCGGGATCGCCGTCGCGGCCACGAGCCCGGCCCGGAGATTGCCGAGCATGATGTAAAGGATGACGACGACGAGGAACGCTCCCTCGAGGAGGTTTTGCCGCACGGTGGCGATCACCCGGTCGATGAGCTTCGTGCGGTCGTAGACGACCTTCGCCTCGACCCCTTCCGGGAGGCTGCGGAGGAGTTTTTCGAATCGGTCGCGCAGTCGCGTCGTGACGGCGTAGCTGTTCTCCCCCATGAGCATGAAGCCGAGGCCGAGGACCACCTCCCCCTCGCCGCTGGCCGTCACCACCCCCTTGCGGATCTCGTGGCCGATGAACACCTCGCCGACGTCGCGGATCCTGATCGGGACTCCGTCGCGCGACGCGATCACGATCCGGCCGATCTGCTCGACGTCGACAGTCCGGCCGACGCCGTACACGAGCACCGCGTCGCCGGAGCGGTCGATCGAGCCGCCGCCGACGTTGAAGTTGTTGCGCGGCACCGCATCGACGACCTGATCGAAGGAGAGGTCGTAGCGCCGCAGCAGCCCGGGATCGACCCGGATCTGATACTGCTTGTTGAGCCCCCCCCAGGCATTCACCTCCGCCACGCCGGGCACCGCCCGCAGCGCCGGCTTGAGCGTCCACTCCTGGAGCGTCTTGACGTCGGTGAGGCTCATCCCCTTCGGCACGAGGAGATAGTGGAACACCTCGCCGAGGCCGGTCGACACCGGGCCCATCTCGGGCCTCGCCGCCCCCGGCGGCACCTCGACGGTGCCGAGGCGCTCGTTGATCAGCTGCCGGGCGAAGTAGATGTCCGTGCCGTCTCGAAACGTGACGATCACCACCGACAGGCCGAACATGCTGGCGCTGCGGATGTCCTCGAGGCCGGGCATGCCTCCCATCGCCAATTCCACCGGGAAGGTGATCTGCCGCTCCACCTCCTCGGCCACCATTCCGGGTGCCACGGTGTTGATCTGCACCTGCACGGGCGTGGTGTCGGGGAAGGCGTCGATGACCAGGCCACGCACGGCCACCCAGCCGACGAGGCAGACCACCGCGGCACCGAAGAGCACCATGAGGCGCCGGGACAACGACCAGGCGATGATGGAATCGAGCATGGATGGATGCTTGTCAGGGGTGTTGGGACGAGATTCGCCGCCGGACGGGGCAGACGACGCCCCAGACACACCGCGGCCTTTTCGGGGATGAAACCTGCGGCCGATCTCCCAAGAGGGGATCGACCCCGGTCATCACAGCTCCCCCGACTCAATCCGCTCGAGGAGCACTTGGCTCTTGAGGACGTGGCTCCCCGCCCCGACGACCCGCTCGAAGGGATCCCCCGCGGCATCGGCGACGATCTCGACGACCCCACCTTCCCGGATCCCCGGCCTCACCTCGCAGGCCGTGAAGGCGACGTCTCCGGAGGGGACGAACACCACCCACCGGCTCCCATCCCACTGGACGCTTTGCGAGGGGACGACGATCGCGGTGCCGCGGCGACCGATCTCGATCCGGCCACTGCCGAAGGTGTGGGCGCGGAGACCGGACTGGGCGGCGACGGGGAGCGTCTGGAGGTTGTCGACCTCCGCCCGCACCTGGAGGGTGCGGGTGGCCTCGTCGACCTCCGTGGAGATCCAGGTGATCCGGCTCGAATACTCCTCTTCGGAGCCGTCGGGGCGGAAACGCACCGGTTGCCCGATCGCCACCTTGCCGGCGTCTTCCTTGTCGACCTTGAGCGACAGGATCATCCGCGAGATATCGGCCACCTCGAAGATCGGCTTCGCCGCCTCGACGACCTCGCCCACCACCGCGTCGCGTCCCACCACCACGCCGTCGAAGGGCGCCGAAAGCGGCAGCAGATTCGACGTCACCACATCGGCGCTCAAGCCGGCGAGAAGATCCGCGGGGAGACCGACGGTTCGGATCCGTTGGGCACGCTGCTCGTCGACGAGTGGCTCGTAGTCGGAGATCGACACCGGGAGCCCGAGGTTGACCAATGCCTGCTCGTCGTTTGTGAGGCGGATCCGAGCCTCGCGGAGGGCCGCGCGGGCCTCGCGGAGTTGTCGCCCCATCACCACCCCTTGCACCTCCTCGAGGATCGCCAACTGCTCGGCCCGGGATTCGTACGTCACAAGTGCGTTGAGAAAGTCCGCCTTGAGGCGCCCCACCTCCTGGCTGTCGATGACGAGGAGCACCTCCCCCTTGCGGACGACATCGCCGAGATGCTTCTCGACCCGCCAGATGCTTCCGCCGACGCGGGAGGAGAGTTGGGCGGTGCGTCGTTCGTCGTAATCGACGACCCCGGCGACGTGGAGTTCGCTGACCATCGGCCGCCGCTCCACGGCCACGACCTCGATCCCGGTGCGCTCGAGGGCTTCAACGGAGGGGAAGCGGACCGTCCCCGGGGCGGCCTCGTCCGGCCCGTCGACGGTCGGTTGCTCGCCGTCGGTGGCAGAATGGTCGCCGTGGTCGCCGTGCGGGGCTTCATGCCCGGCAAGGCCGAACGTCCAATGGGTGGCGTGACCGAACCATCCCACCGCGACAAGCGAAGCTGTCGTGACCAATGACAGCCCCCAGGAGGCAGCCATGGAGAGAAGGTCAGTGAGGGAAATTCGACCGACGCGTCTGGAATTCGTCCGCAGCTTCATCGAAGCGCTCCTTCGCGGGGCTGCTCCGCCAGAAGCAGCCGTCCGCCAGGTAGGTGTCGCCGTCCAGAATCGGCGACACGGTAGGGTGCCTCCCCGCGCGGGAAAGCCTGTTGGATTATTCTTCCCGACACGAAACTGTCCAGCCCGGGGTGCTGCTGTCGGGCAAGATCAGATCTTGTATTTCTCACGATTCACATCCGGCACCACCCCCTCCGGGGTCTCGTCGCTCGAGATGTCGAACCATTCCGGCTTGAACTCGATGCGGGCCTTCGCCGGATCACCCAGGGCGATGTTGCTCACCAGGGCAATGACTGCATCGGCGATCGCCACCTCAGGCTTGCAACGGGGCTGGTTCTCCGGGGCCGGATTGCGAATGCACCAGGCCCAGTGCTCGAGTTCCTCGGTGTAGCCACGGGACGGGGGTGCGCCCTCGCCGCCGGGGCCAGCCGTCGCCGCAGCCTTGCTGCCGCCGCCGCTCTCGGTGGTGTCGAGCGTCGGGGCGCCGTCCTTCGCCTTGGCGACGGTGACACGGGTGTCCTTGGCGCTGTCCTTGTAGAGCATCACTTCCTGCTCGCGTTCGAGGACGAGGGTTCCCTTCGTCCCCATCACCACCTCGCCGTAGTCGCCGAAGCCGTTGCCGTTGATCGAGGAGTAGGTGACGACCACCTTCTTGTTCTTGTCCTCCTCGTAGCCCGGGGCGGGATACTCGTACATGCAGTAGACGTGGTCGTCGATCTCCCGGTCGGCAGGGAAAATGCTCCGGTTGCCGACAGCCGTCACGGTCAGCGGCTTCACCTTCTGGCCGTCGCCGCGCATCGCCGAGACGAAGATCCCCGCCGCGTCGAGCTGGTGGCTGCCGAGTTCGGCCATCAGGCCGCCGCCGGTGCGGTTCCAGAGCCGCCAGCGGATCAACTCCTCGAGCGGCGTCCGCGTCGAGCCGTCACCGAGGGTCATCTGCGTGTAGCCGAACTTCTCCGCGTCGACATCCTTGTCGAGGATCTGGGCCTCCATCTGGGCGATCCGCTTCTGCAGCGAGTCGATGTCGGCCGGCTTGGCATTCTCGAGGTCCTTCTTCCAGCCGGCGAGTTTTTTGAGCGACCCGTCGTCGCCGGGCATCGGCGGCTTCCAGGAATCCTTGCCGGGGAGGTTGCCACGGTGCCACTGGGCCCGGATCGAGTGGAGATCACCGAGGAGCTTCGCCTTGCCGATCGTATGGACGGCGTTGTCGTAGAGGATGCTGTAGTGGCGCTGGTGGCCGGTGGCGAGGAGTTTGCCGGTGTCGCGCGACACCCGTCCCATCTCCTTGCACTCGTGGATCGAGTGCCCCATGAGCTTCTCGGTGAGCACGTGCTTCCCCGCCCGCATCGCCTGGATGGCGGCGACGGAGTGGAGGTGGAGGGGCAGCGCGATGATGACCCCCTCGATGTCGGGATCGTCGAGGAGTTCCTGATAGGCCCCGTAAACCTTGACGTTCTTCCTCGCCTCGTCCTCGGTCTTCCACTTGTATTTGGCCATCAGCCCCGGCCGGGCGGTGTAGGCGCTCGGGCTCGAGACGTCGCCATGGAAGGCGCGGAACACGTTGTAGGGGCGGATGTCGGCGATCGCCACCACCTGGAGGTAGTCGGGGGTGTGGGCACCGAGGAGCACGCTCCCCTCGTCGCCGGTGCCGAGGACGCCGACGCGCAGTGGATTGCCGACGCTCCGGCCGTAGCCGAAGTAGAGCGACCCGAGGCCGGCCCCGGAGGCGAGCCCCGCGGCCACGGTGCCGCCGAGGAAGTCGCGGCGCGTCATCTCGACGACATCGCGGAAGTTCTCTTTGCCGATCTGCTTCTGGCCTTCCGTCAGGTTCATCCGCGCACCTTCAGTGGTTTCCGGCCGCACCACGAGGCGCAGCACGATTTGAGGAAGTAATCGAGCCCGCTCCAGCCGCCGATCGGCAGGCAGGCGATGACGAGGAGGGCCGCCATTTCGACCCACTGATCGTAGGTCGACTGGGCCCCGGCAACCCAGAAGGGCTGGGAAGCGACGACGCTTGCCAGGAAGAAGACGGCCCCCATGGCGTTGAACTTCACGAGGAATCCGACCACCAGACAGGCCCCGATCGTGACCAGCGACCAGCTCACGAATCGATCGGCCTTCCACAGCGGGCTCGGCTCGTCGGCGGCGGACACCTTGGCGAGTTGCTCGGCCGAAAGCAGGCCGTTCCAATCCGCTTCGAGTTTCTCGCCGATCGTGTTGGCCTGCTGCATCCAGCCGGCCTCCTTGCCGAGGAGTTCCTTCCGCTTCTTGGCGACCCGTTCGCGGGCGTAGGGGATGGCCGTCGAGGAGGGGGAGCTTTCGGTGGTGGCGAGGCGGGCCACCTGGAGCCGGTAATCGACGAGATCCTCCCCCCAGGAGGCGATCGCGTCATCGAGCGTCGCCGCGGCGGCATCGAGTGCGGCCTTCGTGGCGGCCTTTTGTTCGGCAGCGAGGGGAACGAGCTTTTCGCGACGGGCAAGCAGCCCCTCCCATCCGCCGACGACGCTCTGCCGCCAGTCGGCGGCCGCTTCGGCGGTGTCGCGGCCGTCGACGGCCCGGAGGGTGCCGGCCCAATTGCCGGTCTGCGGGAGGTCGGCCCGGTATTTCTCGGCCAGCGGCCCGACGGCGGCCCGACGGAAGCCGGCGCTCGACCAGGAGGGATCGCGGAGGTGGCTCATCCCCTCGAGGAAGAAGTGCATGCCGATGACGATCCGCAGGAACGCAAGCGCTGCCACGGCAAGGACGGTCGAACGCATTGCGAGCCCTTTGTTCACGCTTACCGAAAAGCCCGATCCGACCGAGCCCCACCCGATCGACCCATCGATCGGCCCATCGATCGGAAGGGCCGCTCCAGCGACATCCCCCCGGTGGGCATTCCACCGCGAAGCGCCACACGCTGTCGCCGGAGGAAGCTCACGAGATTCTCAAGGCATCCAATTGAACCAAGAAAACCCCGGCCGACAAGGTGCCTGCCGCGCGGGCCCCCCCGGCTTCCGGGGCCGAGGCCTGCCTTCGTCCGGTCGGAAATGGCCTTTTGGCCCGGGGCCGAGCGCCCTGCTCCTGCCGCTGCCCCGCCGCAGGGGCCCCTCGGCCGTAGGACTCTGAGGAAGCGTTCCCCCCGGCACTTGCCTATGATTGGGCCACTCTTCTGATTGGGAGACTTTGCGGATCGCCGCCGGAAGAACCACCCATGACCACGATCCAAATCACGATTTCCGACGCCCTCGCCAAAGAGGCTGAGGCTGAAGGCTTGTTCGAGACCGGCTCAATCGAAGCGATCCTGCGCGAACGGCTCGCGGCAGCCCGCGTCGCGAACATGCAGGCGACCCGGCAGCAACTCCAAGCAACCGGCACGCCTTCCATGACAGCCGAGGAGATCGAAGCCGAGATCAACCTGTATCGCGCGGAGCGGCGACGTGCGGCTGGTGCTTGATACGAACACAGCTCTATCCGGCCTCCTCTGGCTGGCCAACGCCCAGCTCTGGAAAGTCTCAATCCCAACGGATTAACATTTCGGCCATGAGCACGAATTCGTTTGCGAATCCCGACGCAATCTCGCACCCGTCTGCCAATGACGTTCGGGCGTGGGAAATTGAGTTTGCCGCAGCGGCGAGGCGACCGCTCGAACAGCGGATGAAATACGCATTCATCCACACCTACAAGCCTGTGCTCGACGACGCTCCCTTTCGGTCCTTCGCGACCATGCGCGACTACCGGGAGTGGTGCCAGGCACACCTCCCCGACTGGCTGGGCTATGGGACGGTTTGAGTATCGTCAGGCGGCCGAGATCCGCGACGCCTTCGCCCGTCAGCTCACGGCGTTTCCGCGCCCTCGCCGTCGAGGATGTCCCGCAGCCGCCTCGCGGCGAGCCGGCCGATGACGAGCGGCTCGGTGCCGGCCCTGCATGAGGCTTGCCCGCGCTAATCAGGCTGCGGCGGACGAGTCGATCGGCTCGGCGGCGGTCACGTGGAGAAGCGACACCGTGCGGTGGCGGGAGGGGATTCCGCCCCGTTCCCCCAGGCCGATGATGATTTCAGCCCGGGTGAG
>Ga0208484_1000392_pt1 | contig 10669 bp, 9 predicted proteins | sample LakMenEpi09Aug11_FD_150682 | JGI IMG/M metagenome (GOLD analysis project Ga0208484, IMG submission 150682) | Freshwater microbial communities from Lake Mendota, WI - 09AUG2011 deep hole epilimnion (SPAdes) | ecosystem: Environmental > Aquatic > Freshwater > Lentic | place: Lake Mendota, Madison... | reverse complement strand
AGAGCGACAAGCATGGGGTGTAAATCTTGACCGGCAACAGTTGAGCGTAAAACATCCCCTAAAGCCACAATCTCTCGGTCAGCATTAGGGATTTCAATACCTACAGCAGATTTACCTGGGATTGGCGAAAGAATTCGAACATCACTGCTGGCAACTGCGTATGAGATATTTTTTGACAAAGCGGTGATTCTTTCAACCTTGACTGCATTTCCGAGTTCGACCTCGTAACGGGTCACAGTGGGACCGCGCATGAAGCCAGTTACTTTGGCATCAATATCAAACTGCAAGAACACTTCAGTTAATGCCGCCACCACAATTTCATTTGCCTTACTCTTAGCCTTTGCCGCGGGGCCTGTTCGTAGCAGATCTGGACTAGGAAGTTCATACTTAACGTCAGCGGTCAATAACAATTGTTCTGGACGTTTTACGGCTACGGTGTTTTCACTGACAGGTGGGACTGTTGCAAAGGGTTCTTCTACCGGAAACTCTTCATCAAAGCTCTCTTCATCTAATTCTTCTTCATCCACGGGTGAGTTCCATTGGGCAACAACAGGCGTTTCGAAAGGAGGAGTATCAGTTACCTCAAAATCGATTTCAACCTTTTCAGCACGCTCTGGCCGCTTAGACCACAACCAACTGCTGGCAGATGTGATGCGAGTAAACACTTCATTGACTGGAGTCGCTGTGATGACGAGTACACCAAAGATAAAGAGAATAAAAAGAACTGGATAAGTCAAAACAGATGTCAAAAGAGTTACAAGAGGTGTTGAAACTCCATAACCGAGCCAACCACCTCCCTCGCGCATCGCAGTTGCACCTGTCCCCACAGAACCATTGAGCAAATGAGCTAATCCAGTAGTAGAGAGCAATAGCGCCAAAGTTCCTATGATTATTCGACCAGTTGCTTTTGAATCCTCTGGGACTCGAAACAATCTAAGGGCAAAGTAGATGAGAACCAGTGGAGCAAAAAAACCTACTCGACCAAATCCACCATAAACAACCGAGTACACCGCGCGACCGACGACATTGTCTGAATGAAACCAAGTTCCCGCAGTTGCAATTAGTGCAAGAATCAAAATAAGGAAGGCGATTCCATCTCGCTGATGCGCAGGATCTAAGTCACGGGCTCCTCGAGCCACAAAGCGAACACCACTTCCTAAAGATTTTGCAATGAAACGCCAAATGGATGCAAGGCCACGACCCAGAGCTCCGCCTACTGCTCCGGTCTTACTTTTTGCCTTTTTCCTTTTAGCCACACGCACGATCGTAAAGGGTGAACAATTCCGAACCGACTAGGCGCGCCGTTCTTTAAACTTCAATAACGACAGGGACAATCATCGGCTTTCTACGATGTTCTCCCCCAACCCAACCACCAATAGTTTTTCTTACAATCTGTGAGAGTTGATGGGTTCCGTTATTGCCATCTGCAACAGCTACTGCGAGTGCCTTCTCAATTCTCATCTTGACCTCATCAAACATTGCAGCATCCTCATTAAATCCACGTGCATGAATATCTGGACCTGCGACTATTTTTCCACTTTGGGAATCAATGACGACGACGCATGAGATAAAACCTTCTTCACCAAGAATGCGACGATCCTTTAAGGAACTCTCCGTGATATCTCCGATGCTTTGTCCATCAACAAAAACAAAACCAACTGGTACAGCGCCAACAACTTCAGCCTCGTGATTTATTAAATCGATGACAACTCCGTTATCGACAATGAAAGTGTTACCGCGAGGGACTCCAGATTGAATCGCTAATTCTGCATTGGCCTTCATGTGTCGCCATTCACCATGAATCGGCATCACATATTTAGGTTTTACGATGTTGTAGCAGTACAGCAACTCACCTGCAGCTGCGTGACCTGATACGTGCACCATCGCATTTGCTTTATGAACTACTTTGGCACCAAAACGTGTTAACTCATTGATGACTCGGAAAACAGAATTTTCATTTCCTGGAATCAACGATGAAGCCAAAATCACGGTGTCACCTTCGCCAACCCGAATTTGATGATCTCCATTAGCCATACGAGATAGCGCTGCCATCGGCTCGCCTTGCGAACCGGTACAAATCAAAACAACATTGTCATCGTATTGATCAAGATCTTTGGCATCAATGACAAGGTCTGCGGGGACATGTAAGTACCCCATATCCTCTGCGATTTTCATATTGCGAACCATGGAGCGTCCGATAAACACAACTTTTCTTCCATGTTGTGCCGCTATATCAATCACCTGTTGAACTCGGTGAACATGTGAAGAAAAAGAGGCAACAATTACGCGACGTTTAGTCGAAGAGATAACGCGATTAAGCGCTGGCATGATTTCGCGCTCTGATGGTGTGAAACCAGGAATGTCGGCATTTGTGGAATCCACCATGAACAGATCCACACCTTGCTCACCAAGACGCGCGAAGGTTCTTAGATCTGTAATGCGACCATCTAAAGGAAGTTGATCCATTTTGAAGTCGCCGGTTGCTAGCACTCGCCCAGCTTCGGTGTTAATCACTACGGCTAAGGCATCAGGTATTGAATGATTTACCGCCACAAATTCGAGAGTAAATGGTCCGATATCTTCAGTTCCGCCTTCACGAACTTCACGAGTCAGAGGTGTAATTCGATGTTCCTTCAGCTTTGCAGTTATCAATGCAAGGGTTAACGCTGAGCCATAAATTGCTATATCGCCACGCTCGCGCAAAAGGTATGGCACCGCACCTATGTGATCTTCATGTCCGTGAGTAAGGAATATTCCAATTACATCCTGTAGTCGATCTCGGATATATGAAAAGTCAGGCAAAATTAGATCAATTCCTGGCTGATTATCTTCAGGAAACAAAACACCACAGTCAACGATAAGAAGCTTAGATTTGTATTCAAAGACCGTCATATTGCGGCCAATTTCAGTTAAGCCACCTAGTGCGACGATACGCAAACCGCCATCAACTAACGTGGGCGGAGTACTTAAGTTCGGATGTGGATGATTCATTAGTTAACTGCGACGCCACCAGCACGCAGATCTTCGCGCAGCTGCGCAATCTGAGCATCTGTTGCATCGACGAGTGGAAGACGAGTGTGGCCACCAGGTAGGCCCATGAGCGTGAGTGCTGCTTTAGTAAGAATCGCACCTTGTGTTCGGAAAGTACCGGTGTAAACAGGAAGCAGCTTTTGGTGAATCTCTAGTGCGCGAGCTGAGTTACCGGCAAACCAGGAATCAAGAAGTTCGCGTAAGTCCTTACCTACTGTATGACCGCAAACAGAAACAAAACCAACTGCGCCAACTGAAAGTAAAGGAAGATTCAGAATGTCATCACCTGAGTACACAGGAATTCCGCATCGCTTGATAACCCACGATGTTGAGGCAACATCTCCTTTTGCATCTTTGAGCGCGACGATACGCGGGTGTTCGGAGAGTCGAACGAGAGTGTCAGGTTCGATGGGAACACCGGTTCGACCCGGAATGTCGTACATCATCATTGGAAGATCGGTTGCATCAGCTACTGCACGAAAGTGCGCTTCGATACCGGCTTGTGGCGGTTTGTTGTAATAGGGCGTTACAACCAGCAAGCCATCTGCGCCAGCTTTTTCAGTTCGCTTTGCTTGATTAATCGAATACTCAGTTTCATTGTCACCTGCGCCTGAAAGAACTTTGATGCTTGGCCCAACCGTATTTCGAACTACACGAATGATCTCCTCTTTCTCAGAGGACTTAGTAGTTGGCGCTTCTCCAGTTGTTCCATTAACAACAATTCCATCATGACCATTTGCAACTAAATGCGCTGAAATTTTTTCGATTCCTGCCCAGTCGATCGCCCCATCTTTTGTGAAGGGAGTGACCATCGCCGTCAGAAGACGTCCAAATGGCGCAGGCGTTGTCATGTGGCGAACTCTACCCGTATTAAGGGGCGACTCGTCCAGACTTTTCAAAAGCTCCGTATGTAAGTGGCATTAATTTCGCGAATTCGGCTTCCATTTTCTCGGCAACCATCTCAATTTCACGCTGTGGGTAGCTAGGAAAATGGGACCCTTCTCGGCCCGTGCGTAAGGAAAGAAAGTTCATGAGAGCTCGAGCATTCATAGTTACATACATCGATGAATACGTTGCCACCGGCAGAACTGCACGTGCAACTTCGCGTGCAACGCCAGCTTCAAGCATTTTCACATAACTATCGTATGCAACAACATATGCCGCCTTCATGGATTCAACTGTTATATCGAATTGTTCTTTGGTGCCATCAACAAATGTGTAGGCACCGGTTTTGCCGACCTGAACCAGTTTGCGTTCTGCTGCTGGAACATAAAAGACTGGCTTCAATTCGCGGTAGCGCCCACTTTCTTCGTTGTACGAAGCGATGCGATGGCGCATGAACTCGCGAAAAACAAAAATTGGCGCTGAGATAAAAAATGTCATTGAAGTGTGTTCGAAAGGTGAACCGTGACGTTCGCGTGCAAGGTAGTTAATCAATCCTGCTGAACGCGCTGGATCTTCTCCAATTTCATCCATTGACTGTTCGCCCGCGGTAGACACACGTGCTGCCCAAATTACATCGGCATCACTGGCGCTGGCTTTAACTAACTCAACTGTTACATCGTCGCGGTAAATAATCTCTTCACTCATGGTCGCACCCTATCTATGCGCCCGTATCTACTATCGGATTTATACGGCACAATAGGCGCGTGTCCACAGTTGCCTCCACCACTTTCAGGGATTCCATGAGTGTTTCCATCACGGTGGGAGCCTACGGAGTGGCTTTTGGGGCTGCAGCCGTAGCCAATGGATTTACAGTTGTTCAAGCATGCCTCTTGTCACTACTGACATTTTCGGGCGCATCACAATTTGCAGTCATTGGTGTTGTTGGTGCTGGTGGATCTGCCATTAGTGCAATTGCAACGGCGTCATTACTCGGAGTTCGAAACGCTCTGTATGGAGTTATTATGGCTCCGCGTTTGCAAGTAAAAGGTTTAAAGCGCGTTATTGCTGCACAAGTGACAATCGATGAATCAACTGGTGTTGCACTTGGTCAAGAGCCACGTGGAATTGATGCGATGCGCAAGGGTTTTTGGTACACAGGAATCGGCGTTTTTGTTTTTTGGAATCTCTTTACTGTGGCAGGTGCGTTAGGTGCCCAAGCGATGGGTGATGTGCGAGCTTTTGGTTTAGATTCCGCGGTTCCCGCTGCATTTTTGGGTCTTGTCTGGCCGCGCTTAACCGGAAATTTTGAACGGGCACTTGCTGTTGGTTGTGCAATCTTTGCAATAGCAATGACACCTATTTTGCCAGCAGGTTTACCAATCATCGCAACCGCATTCATCGCAATTGCATTGGGGTTGAAGCGATGACCATCTTCTGGGTAGCCACTATTGGTACAAGCGTGATTGCTTTTCTCCTGAAATATTCCGGGCATTCTGTTCCAGAGCGTTGGCTTTCACATCCAAAGATCCAAAACATAAACGCACTAATCCCGATCGCGTTGCTGAGTGCCTTGGTTGCAGTGCAGAGTTTTTCGGAAAAATCCCAACTGATGATTGATCAACGGTTAGTTGGTCTAACCGTTGCAATAATCGCACTGTTGCTTAAAGCGCCATTCCCAATTGTGGTGCTTTCAGCAGCTGTCTCATCTGCTGCGGTCTACAACTGGCTTTAGATAATTCCCAACGATTCAAGCTTGGCTTTGAGATCATTATCTGATGGCTCTGTTAGGTGTGTTCCATCAGAGAAAACAATTACTGGAATCGACTTCGCTCCACCATTAATCTCGATTACCTTGTCAGCAGCGGTCACATCTGCGTCGGTATCAATTTTTGTGTATTCAACATTGAGCTCTTTTAGTAGACGCTCTGATCGACGGCAATCTCCGCACCAATCGGCACCATACATAGTGATTTGATCTTTAGACATTGATTGCTCCTTACATGAATTTATCGAGGCCATGGGTTAGGCCTGGTGTATGAACAATTTTGCGTACGCCAAGAATAACTCCTGGCATAAATCCTGCACGATCAATTGAATCATGACGAATAGTTAAGGTCTCCCCTAGTCCGCCAAACAAAACCTCTTGGTGGGCTACTAATCCACGTGCGCGAACAGAATGCACTGGAATGCCTCCAACTAATGCACCTCGTGCGCCATCTAGCGCCGTTGTTGTTGAATCTGGCATCGCACCAAGCCCTGCAGCCTTGCGTGCAGCGCTCATTAATTCAGCGGTACGAGCCGCAGTACCGGACGGTGCATCAACCTTTGCAGGGTGATGTAGTTCAATAATTTCTGCAGATTCGAAGTAACGGGCTGCTTTTTCTGCAAACTCCATCATCAATACCGCACCAATTGCAAAGTTTGGCGCGATTAGAACGCCAACTGCAGGATTTTGAGCTAACCACCCTTTAACCGTTGCAAGCTTGGCATCGTCAAATCCAGTTGTACCAACAACTACGTTGATTCCGTTGTTAATAAGGAATTCAAGGTTGCTCATCACGCTATCTGGCGTAGTGAAATCGACAACAACGTGGGCTGCAGAACCTTTGAGTTGATCGAGTGAATCTCCTAAATCAAGTGCTGCAACGAGTGCTAAACCATCAGTAGCTTCGACAGCCTTAACTACTTCAGAGCCCATTCGACCACGAGCACCTAAGACGGCAACATTGATCATTTGCTTAACACCTTCTCAAACTTTGACTCTGATTTGAATGGACCAACGAGCGCTAGCGTAGGCGTTTTTGTAAGAAACGCGCTAGCAATTTCCTTAATGTCTGTGGCATTTACGCGTGAGATCGCCTTAAGAATCTCATCAAAGTCCATGACATGTCCGTAGACAATCTCATTCTTACCGATCCGGCTCATACGGGAACCAGAGTCCTCTTGGCTCAGAACTAACGAGCCACGCACTGCGCCCTTAGCTCGCTCGATTTCTTCATGTGACATTCCATGATCTGCAACATCTGCTAAGACTTCGCGAATGATTTCGACAACTTCGATCGCCTTTGATGGATTACACCCTGCGTAAAAACCAATTTGTCCACTGCCCGCAAATTGCTGCGCATATGCATAGACCGAGTAGGCAAGACCACGCTTTTCACGAATCTCTTGGAACAATCGTGATGACATTCCCCCGCCTAATGCTGACGCCAAAATTCCCATCGCAAAGCGACGATCATCATGGCGAGCAACGCCTTCCATGCCATAAAACATGTGTGCTTGCTCAGTTGGACGAGAAATCAGACCGACAGAGCGTTGCGGACTCTTTCGCACGGCAGTATTTGGTCGAATAACTGGCGCGCCTTTTACATCCAGAAAGCCATCTTGAGAAAGTGCAGCTTCAACCATCGCTACAACTTTTTTGTGCTTGATGTTTCCAGCAACTGCTACAACTAAATCCTGCGGCAAATAGCGCTTCTTGTAGTAATTAAAGACAGCATTGCGAGACATGTTATTGATTGAATCAATGGTGCCAAGTATCGGGCGACCCAAAGGCGTATCACCGTAATATGTTTCAGCGTATAAATCATGTACTAAATCACTGGGATCATCATCGCGCATGGCAATTTCTTCAAGAACAACCTTGCGTTCTGCATCTACATCGAGTGCTGTAACAATTGAAGATGTAATCAAATCGGATACAACATCGATTGCCATTGGTAAATCTGTATCGATTACACGCGCGTAAAAGCAGGTGTACTCCTTGCTTGTGAAAGCGTTCATCTCACCACCAACTGATTCGATGGAAGAAGAAATTTCTAATGCATTTCGTCGCTTAGTTCCCTTGAACAGTAAATGCTCTAGAAAGTGAGAAGCCCCAGCAACGGCCGGGGTTTCATCACGAGAACCAACATTTACCCAGATACCAATCGCGGCGCTGCGTACCGAAGGAACTTCTTCAGTAACGATACGCAGACCGCTAGGTAAAACTGAACGACGAACGCTCATTTATTCAGCTGAACCAGTAGTTCCATCTTCAAGTACAGGAACCAAAGAAAGCTTGCCCTTTGGATCGATCTCGCCGATTTCTACTTGGATCTTGTCGCCAACCTTCATAACTTCTTCCAGGTTTTCAATGCGCTTTCCACCATGCATCTTGCGAATCTGAGATACATGGAGCAAGCCATCTTTACCTGGCATCAATGAGATGAATGCACCAAATGCTGCAAGCTTCACAACGGTACCTAGGTAACGCTCGCCAACTTCTGGCATCTGTGGGTTTGCAATTGCATTGATTTGTGCGCGAGCAGCTTCAGCTGATGGACCATCGGTTGCACCGATGTAAATAGTTCCATCATCTTCGATAGAAATATCTGCGCCTGTTTCATCTTGGATCTGGTTAATAATCTTGCCCTTAGGCCCGATTACTGCACCGATCTGATCCACTGGAATCTTTACAGAGATGATTCGAGGAGCGTATTGGCTCATCTCATCTGGAGCATCAATTGCTTCGTTCATGACATCAAGAATCGCAAGACGCGCTTCCTTAGCCTGCAAAAGTGCGCCAGCAAGAACTGATGCTGGAATTCCATCAAGCTTGGTATCTAGCTGCAGGGCTGTAACGAAATCTTTAGTTCCGGCGACCTTAAAGTCCATGTCTCCGAATGCATCTTCTGCACCCAAGATATCTGTCAAAGCAACGTATTCAACCTTGCCATCGACATCATCTGAAATAAGACCCATTGCAATACCTGCAACTGGAGCACGTAGTGGAACACCTGCGTTAAATAGTGCAAGTGTTGATGCACATACAGAACCCATTGATGTTGAACCATTTGATCCAAGAGCTTCAGAAACCTGACGGATTGCGTATGGGAACTCTTCGCGACTTGGAAGTACTGGAATCAGTGCACGCTCAGCAAGTGCACCGTGACCGATTTCGCGACGCTTTGGAGTACCAACACGACCAACTTCACCAGTTGAATATGGCGGGAAGTTGTAGTTGTGCATGTAACGCTTGTGATTTTCAGGGTTCAACGTATCGAGCTGTTGCTCCATCTTTAGCATGTTGAGAGTTGTGATTCCAAGAATCTGTGTCTCTCCACGCTCAAAGATTGCTGATCCATGTACGCGCGGAATAACTTCTACCTCTGCAGAAAGCGCACGAATATCGCGAAGACCACGACCATCGATACGGATCTTGTCGCGCAATACACGCTGGCGAACAAGCTTCTTGGTCAATGAACGAAACGCTGCAGGAACTTCCTTCTCGCGTCCTTCAAATTGAGCGCTAACTGATTCCTTTACAGAATCTGAGATTTCATCAATCTTCGTCTCACGCTCTTGCTTGCCAGCAATTGTCAGCGCCTTAGCAAGATCATCTTTGGCTGCCTTTTCAACGGCTGCGAAAACATCATCCTGGTAATCCAAGAACACTGGGAACTCTGCAGTTGGCTTAGCAGCAACCTTTGCAAGTTTTGCTTGTGCATCACAGAGAATCTTGATGAATGGCTTTGCAGCATCTAGGCCTTGTGCAACAACTTCTTCAGTAGGAGTTGGTGCGCCACCCTTTATAAGTTCAATAGTGCGCTCTGTAGCTTCTGCCTCAACCATCATGATTGCAACATCATCCTTAGTTACGCGACCTGCAACAACCATGTCAAAGACTGCATTTGCAACCTGTGAGTGGTTAGGGAATGCAACCCACTGACCATCAATCAAAGCAACGCGAACGCCACCGATTGGACCGGAGAATGGAAGACCTGCAAGTTGTGTAGACATTGATGCTGCGTTGATCGCAATAACGTCATACATGTGATCTGGATCGAGTGCCATTACAGTCACAACGATCTGAACTTCATTACGAAGTCCCTTAACAAATGATGGACGTAGCGGACGGTCGATCAAACGACAGGTAAGAATTGCATCCTCTGATGGACGACCTTCACGACGGAAGAATGATCCTGGGATGCGACCAACTGCATACATCTTTTCTTCAACATCAACTGTTAAAGGAAAGAAATCAAATTGATCCTTAGGTGTCTTTGATGCAGTTGTTGCTGAGAAGATCATTGTTTGATCATCTAAGTAAACTGCTGCAGCTCCTGCTGCCTGGCGCGCTAGGCGTCCTGTTTCAAAACGAATCTCTCGTTTTCCGAACTTTCCGTTATCAATAATTGCAACGGCTGACTGAACCTCTTGACCCTCCATGGGTCCTCCTCTTTGTAGATTGAAAACACAACAGAATTGTTGAGTTTTTTAATCTGCTCAAGACGCAAGAGTCTTCGATCGAAGTTCACGCGCAAGTGTTACTCGCGCGGAAACCACTACCGAGGACCATCGCTCTGCGGCAGATTGGTTTTACTTAATTAGCGGCGAATACCGAGCTTCTCGATAATTGCGCGGTAACGGTTGATATCTGTCTTCGCTAGGTATTGAAGGATGCGACGACGACGACCAACTAACAACAAAAGACCACGACGGTTGTGGTGATCATGTGGGTTAGCCTTCAAGTGATCAGTGATCTGATCAATTCTCTTTGAAAGTAGCGCTACCTGAGCTTCAGGTGATCCAGTGTCAGTAGGGGTAGAACCGTACTGAGCAATGATTTCCTTCTTTACTTCTGGTGTTAATGCCATTTCTTGTTCTCCTTATGTACTGAGCACGAGGGCTTCTCGGTTTGACTCACGAGAAACTCGCTAACTCGATTGAAGGGCAAGGGTAACAGTCAGGCTCGATATCTATGAAATCGAGG
>Ga0208484_1000391_pt1 | contig 10678 bp, 7 predicted proteins | sample LakMenEpi09Aug11_FD_150682 | JGI IMG/M metagenome (GOLD analysis project Ga0208484, IMG submission 150682) | Freshwater microbial communities from Lake Mendota, WI - 09AUG2011 deep hole epilimnion (SPAdes) | ecosystem: Environmental > Aquatic > Freshwater > Lentic | place: Lake Mendota, Madison... | reverse complement strand
CCGGCGGCCGCTGCCGATCCGACTCCGGTCGACGTCGATTACGGCGACGAGCTCCCCCGCATTCCGCAGGTCTCCCCGGCTGATGCGGCGGCGACGCTCCGTGTCCGGCCGGGCTTCGGCGTCGATCTCGCCGTCGCCGAGCCGCTGCTCTCGAGCCCCGTGGCGATCGCCTGGGACGAGGATGGCCGCCTCTTCGTCGCGGAGATGCGCGGCTACAGCGAGGACCAGGGGGAACGCCTCGGCCGGATCCGCCTCCTTCACGACGACGACGCCGACGGCACGTACGACCGGGCGACGGTCTACGCCGACGGCCTGGCCTGGCCGACGGCACTCGTCGTCTGGAACGGCGGGCTCTTCGTCGGCGATGCCCCCGACATCTACTGGTTCAAAGACACCGATGGCGACGGCATCGCCGACGAACAGAAGAAGATCTTCACGGGGTTCGGGACGAGCAACGTGCAGGGGCTGTTCAATTCGTTTGCCTTCGACGTCGACGGCCGGATCCATGGTGCCGGGAGTTCCACCGGCGGCGAGATCCGCCGCGTCGGTGACGACGGTGAACCGACGGGCGACGCGGTCTCGATCAACGGCCGCGACTTCTCCTTCGATCCCCGCTCGTTCGACTTCCGCCCCGAGACCGGTGGCGCCCAGCATGGCCGCTCGACCGATGATGCCGGGCATGTCTATCTCTGCCACAACAGTGACCATGCGATCCGGGCGATGGTCGACGACCGGTTCCTCGCCGGGAATCCCTCCTTCCCGGCCCCATCGGCCAAGGAGAGCATCGCCGTCGAGGGCCCTCAGGCGGCCGTCTACCGTGCGAGCCCCGTCGAGCCGTGGCGGGTGTTGCGGACGAGGCTCCGCGCCAGTGGGATCGTGCCGGGCATCGTCGAAGGGGGAGGGAGACCGGCTGGGTACTTCACGAGCGCCACCGGGATCACCGTCGTCCGCGGGGATGCCGTCGGTGATCTTGCCGGGATGATCGTCGTCGGCGATGTCGGCTCGAATCTCGTTCATCGCAAGAAGCTCCTCCCGTTCGGTGCGGGGGTCCGGGCGGAGCGGATCGACCAGGAGAGCGAGCTCGTCGCCTCGACCGATGTCTGGTTCCGACCGGTACAGTTTGCCAACGGCCCCGACGGGGCGTTGTGGATCGTCGACATGCAGCGTGAGGTGATCGAGCATCCGGCGAGTCTCGCCCCGCCGATCAAGAAGCATCTCGATCTGACGAGCGGCCGCGATACCGGAAGGCTGTGGCGGCTCGTGGCCCTCCCCGAGGGATCGCCGGCAGAGACCGCCGTAGCGACGCGGAAGGGAACTGGAAGACTCTCCCAGGCGACGATTCAGGAACTCGTCTCGCTCCTCGGGCATCAAAACGGCTGGCATCGAGACACGGCCCGGCGCCTCCTCGTCGAGCGGGCCGACGCGTCGGCCGTGGCGCCGCTCCGGGCGCTCGTCGGCGACGACGGGGCTCCGCCGCTCGCACGGATCCACGCAGCGCACACGCTCTCGGCCCTCAGGCGCCTCGGGGCCGATGATCTCCTCGCCATGCTCCCCGCCCAAGCGCCGGCGGTGCGGGAGGCGGCCGTGCGCCTGGCGGAGCAGGTGCTCGCAGCGGAGGCTGCCGCCTTCCCCCGCCTTCCCGAGGCGCTCGTAACGCTTGCGGCCGACGAACCGGCGGCAGCGGTCCGCCTTCCCCTCGCCCTCGTTGCCGGCCGGCTCGACAGCCCGGCTCGACTGGGCATCCTCCGGGCCCTCCTCGAACGCGACGGCGCCGATCCGTGGATCCGCTACGCCGCCTTCACGTCACTCCGCGGCGATGCGGCGGGAATCGTGTCGGCATGGCTTGCCTCTCCGCGAAGCCTCGCCTCGAAGGGGGCCGCGGCGGCGCTGCCGGGGCTCGTCGCGCAGGTGGGGCGGAAGCACGATGCTGCGGAACTCTCGAGCATCATCGCCGGCATCGACAGGCTCGCGCAGCCGCCGAGAGACGGGGAAGCGGACACTCGGCCGACCGCCACCGTGCTCTTGAGTGAGCTTGCCGCGGCGCTGGCCGCAGGCGGATCGGACGTCGCGACGATCGAGCCGGTGGGGACGACGCGGGCTCTCGTGAAGCGCCTCGGCGACTACAACCGGTCCGTCGCCCTCGATCGGACAGCCGACGTCGCCAAGCGGATCCGGGCGGTGCGCGGGCTTGTCAGTCCCGCCGACCTCGAGAGCCTACTCGTCGCCGAGGAGCCGACGGAGCTCGTCACGGCGGCGATCCAGTCGCTCGATCGATCTCGCGATCCGGATGTGGGAGCGATGCTCGTCGCGGCCCTCCCCCGGCTCTCGGTCGGGGCGAGGCAGGCGGCGGCTGTGGCCCTCGCGCACGACACGCCGCGGGCGCTTGCTCTCCTTGCGGCGATCGAAGCGGGGGGATTTGCCGCTGCCGATCTCGACCGACAATCGGCCGCTGCCCTGTGGGCCTTTCCTGACAGGAGCGTGTCGGAACGCGCCGCGGACGTTCTCGGGCCGCCGCCGCCTGCCGACCGTGAGTCACTCGTGGCCGCTTACAGGGCGAGCCTCCCGGAGAAGGGGGATATCGACTCGGGCCGGGCGATCTTCAAAAAACAGTGCGTCGGCTGTCATCGGGTCGAGGGGGAGGGACGCGAGACGGGGCCGGCGCTCGTGGCGGTGCAGGCCCGTGGGCCCGAGGCGATGCTCCTTGCGATCCTCGATCCCAATCGCGAAGTCCTCCCCGCCTACCACGCCCACGCGGCCGTCGATGCGGGGGGACGCGTCGTCACCGGCGTCGTCACGGCGCAGTCCGAGGGGAGCGTCACGCTCCGAACCGCCGACGGCGTCGACGTCACGCTCCCGCGGGCTGATCTCGAGACGTTCACGAACACGAAGCGGTCACTGATGCCCGAGGGTTTTGAGAAGACGATCGATGCCAAGGGCATGGCCGATCTCCTCGCCTATCTCATGCAGGCGAAGTGATCGAAGGAGGGATCGTCACGGGGGCGTTCAGCGGGCCGCTGGTGCCGCGACCGTCATCCGCAGGCCGATGTCGTCATGGCCAGCTTCATGCTCCTCGCCGTCTTTGTGCGGCCCACCGTCGTCTTCCCCATCGGGGCCGACCGACCAGACGAGCAGCTCCTCCGGCGTCGCCTTGAGATGGAGCGGCGCGTCGGTCGTGAACGGATCGCGCGGCACCGACGGGAGTCGGGCCGGCACGAGCGCGTCGATCGATTCCGGGAGCGTGCCTGAAGCGAGACGCTCGCGCGTGGCCGCCAGCAGCACCTCCGCGGCCCGATGACGGGCCAAGGCCATGCACTGCGAGCGGAGCACGGCGTCGGTGGCCGGTACGATGAGCTGTGAAAGAAAGCCGTTCGGCCCGGTGCGGCGGATCTCGGCCTCGATGCCGTCGATCTCCTTCTGCGTCTGGGGCCAAGTCCGCGACTGATCGACGGCCCCCGTCACGAGTTGCCGATAGCCCTGGAAGCGGCGCCGGTAGCTGGCGATGTCGGAAGGAAGAATGAACGCGCGCCACACGGCCGAGAGTGGCTCGGTCAGGATCGAGAAGGGCTCTTCCTGCGGGAGCATGGCGACGTTCGGGTCGCTCGCGAGCCTGCCTATTTCGTCGATACCCTGCCGGCCATCGGCGAAATTCGCGAACAACGACAGTCCGAAGGCCTCCTCGCCATTGATGGCCCGGACGAGCGACGGGGTCGAGGCGACGAGGTCGCGAAGCGCGGGATCGTCGAGGAGCGGGGCATCGGCGGGGGTGAGCGTCGGGAGAATCTCGGCCACGACCGAGAGCGCCATCGCGTCGAGCGCGATCCCCACGAGGTTTGAAATGAGGATCGGCTCGGAGCCCACCTGCCGGCCGATGCGGCCGAGGCGGACGGCGTCGGCGAGGGCCGCGGCGGGCTTGCCTGTGGCGAGTTCATGGCGCGCGGCGAGCGCGAGGAGCCGGCCCTCGCCGCGGCACCCTTGAACCTCGGCCAGGAGCATGTCGAGACTGGGCCTGGTCCAATCGCGCGGGAAGCGGCAGGCCGGCATGTCGGCGGCGCGGCGGATCGTGTCGAGGAGGCCCGCGTGACGGGCGAGAAGCTCGCCGACAGCGGGGCTCGCAACGTCAGGATCGGTTTGTCCGAGGGGGCCGTCGGCGGCGGTCAGGTCAGGGGCGGCGGCGAGCGCGGCGGCCGCTTGGGTGTGAAGGATGGCGGCATTCTCGGCGTCGGCGACGGCCGGCGGCAGCGCCGCCTGCATCATGTCGGCCGCCTCGACGCGCATCGCCCTGGCCTCGGCAGCGACGGCGTTGTCGAGGATCAGGAGCGTGCCGAACGACACCGCCTTGGCGAGGATCGCAAAAGCGAACAGGCCGATCACGGGCCACCGGGCGGCGCGGGCCGTCATGGCATTCGCCGGCTTCCCCAGGCCGCCGATGGCGATCGCCAAACCCCCGATGAGCGCCGAGAGGACGACGGTGAGAACGGGGCCGAACCAGTTGGGGCGCATCCGGGCCCCGAATGCGAGCCATCCGCTCGCCGCCAGCCAGGGAAGCAGAGCGACGATCGGGGCGGCCAGACCGACCACCAGCAGGAGCGACCGCAGCCGGGAGCGGTCGCAGTGGGCTGCGGCGGCCGTGCAGGCGGCCGACCAGAGGAGACAGGCAGCGGTGAGGATGAGGAAGAAGGCGAGGTAGCCCATAGGAAGTGAAGCCTTCAAAGAGATGTGGGGGGCGAGGAGATCAGAAGGGTGCTGAGAGAAAACGCTGGGCGTCGGCGGGGGTGAGGATCGGCGGAGCGGGCCGCGATGGAGCTGTGACGACGCTCTGCTCGAATGCCATCGTCCAAGACGGTGACTGGGGAAGGTCGACACCGAGACGCCGGGCCTGGGCTTCGAGGGGCGAGGTGATCGTCTGCGCGGATTGCGGCAGCGCCGCGAGCGACGGAACGACGAGGAGCAAAGCCACGGCAGCAAGGAGGCTCGACGTCGCCATGACGACACGCTCCTCGCGCCGTTGCGCGGATGGTCGTGACGGGGCGGGCCTACTCGCGAGCGCCTCCCCGACGGCCGCGAGCACGCGCGGTCGGAGGTTCGGCGGAAGCGGAGGTCGGTCGTGGGCGATCCGCTGCTCGATGTCGTCGGGGTTGCGGCCGAAGCGGCTCATGGTTGCACCGGATGTCGGAAAATGTCTGCCACCGCGCCGAGCGAGACGCGGAGCTTCTCGAGCGCGTAACGATAGCGGCTGGCGGCGGTGTTGGGGCTCGTGCCGGTGGCCGCCGCGATCTCCTCGAACGAGAGCCCGCCATCGACCCGCAGGGCGACCACCTCGCGTTGGGCCTCCGGGAGGGCCGCCACCGCCGCGGCCAATTCGTCATCGGCCAGAGTCGGCGCCGGCATCACCCGTCCATCCGATCCATGGATTTCCTCGATCATTCGCCGGAGCCCTTCAAGCGATCGCCGCTGGCTGGCCATGCTCCGCCACCTCCGGCCGATTGCATGACGGAGCGAGGTGAAGACATAGCCATCGAGGTCGCTGACCAAGGCGAGATTCTCCCTCCCCCGGGCGAGCGTCACGAACACCTCCTGCACGGCATCCTCAGCCGCCTCATCCGAGCCGGTCATCCGCCGTGCCGTGGCATAGAGTCGTGCCCCGAGACGGTCGTAGAGACGGGCGAAGGCAGCCATGTCGCCTGCAGCGAGGCGGGCGATCTCGTGCTGGTGTGGGGTGCTGTCGTCCACCGGTTCGCTCCCGCCGCCGGCGCGTCGTCGTGATCCGCCGCTCCACCCCCAGGGAGCCGCGCCGGCCAGGTTTTCGTCTTCCTTTTTTTCGCGTGCCCGCTTTCGCCCCCGGTCCGGGGTGTCAGCCGATCGCGGGAGGGGCTATTCTGAAGGATCAAAGATGTCTGTCCGAGGCCCCGATTCTCCCAGAAAAAGCCGGAATCACCAGCCACCATGAGCGACGAACAGAAGCCTGCCGATGCTCCGAAGCTGACCGCCGTCGAGGGCTTCAAGACCGCCAGCGACTATCTGCGTGGCGACATCGCCAAGGAACTCGTCGACGGCGCCCCCGGCTTCGGGAAGGGGAGCATCCAGCTGCTCAAGAACTTCGGCACCTACCAGCAGGACGACCGCGAGCAGCGGAAGAGCCGCGAGGGGGCCAAGAGCGTCCGCGAGATCAGCTTCATGATCCGCACCTGCGTGCCGGGGGGGAAGCTCACCGCCGCCCAGCTCCTCGCCGCGATCGACATGGGGGACGAGATCGGCAACGGCACGATCCGGCTGACGACGCGGCAGTCGATCCAGCACCACGGCGTGGTGAAGGGGGATCTGAAGGCCTTCATGCAGAAGGTCCATACCAACCAGATGACCACGCTCGCCGCCTGCGGCGACGTCGAGCGCAACATCATGTGCTGCCCGGCGCCGATCCACGGGAACTCCGTCCGCGACCAGATGCAGGCGAAGCTCGACGAGCTCGCCGTCCACCTCGCCCCGCGGACGCGTGCCTACTACGAGATCTGGCTCACCGACCCGGAGACCGGTGAGAAGGAGCGCGTGGCTGGTGGTCCGGAGGTCGTCGAGCCGATCTATGGTCCCACCTACCTGCCGCGGAAGTTCAAGACGGCCTTCGCCCTCCCCGAGGACAACTGCACCGACGTCTACGCCAACGATCTCGGCTTCATCGTCGTCCACGAGCAGGGGAAGATCCTCGGCTACAACGTCGTCGCCGGCGGTGGGATGGGGGTCACGCCGAGTGCCGCCAAGACCTTCCCCGCCTTGGCGAAGCGGTTGGGATTCGTACCGCCCGAGGATGTCCTCGGCATCGCCGAGGCGATCGTCAAGGTGCAGCGCGACTACGGCAACCGCAGCGACCGCAAGACCGCGCGGCTGAAGTACACGATCCACACCATGGGCCTGGAAACCTTCCGGGCCAAGGTGGAGGAATATTTCGGCAAGCCCCTCGCCCCTTGCCATCCGACCGACGTCCATGGCTTCGACGACCACATCGGTTGGTTCGAGCAGGGGGATGGCAAATACTTCTACGGGTTCAACGTCGAGAACGGTCGGATCGTCGACCGCGACGGGTTTCAACTCAAGACGGCCGTCCGCAAGATCCTCCGCGAGCTCTCGCCGGGGGTGAGGATCACGGCCCACCAGAGCCTGCTCTTCACGGGGCTGGCGGCCAGTGACCGCGACCGGATCGCCGAGATCCTCCATGCCCATGGGGTGAAGACCTCGGAGGAGATCTCGACCCTCCGCCGCTGGAGCATGGCGTGCGTGGCCCTCCCGACCTGCAGCCTCGCCGTCGCCGAAAGCGAACGCGTGCTCCCGGGGCTGATCGACAGCCTCGAGCCGGAGGTCGCGAAGCTCGGGCTCTCGCACGAGGCCTTCACCGTCCGCATGACCGGCTGTCCGAACGCGTGCGCCCGCCCCTACAACTCCGACATCGGCATCGTCGGGCGGACGGCGGGGAAGTACACGCTGTTTCTCGGCGGCCGGCTCCTCGGTGACCGGCTCAACGAGCAGTACAAGGACGTCGTCCCCTTCGAGGATCTTTCCAAGGAGATCACCGCCGTCCTCGCCTGCTTCAAGGCGGAACGGAAACCGGGGGAGACGCTCGGCGACTTCTGCCACCGCAAGGGGATCGAGGGGGTGCGCACCTGGGCCGACGCGTGGCTCGCCGGAGCCCGCGGCCACGCCTGATTGCGGCCGGCCGATGCCGCTCAAGCATCGAGCGGAAAGCGGCACTCGAACCCGCGGAATCGCATGAAATCGCGGTCCGCCGTGTGGACGGTCGCCTTGTGGGCGATCGCGAAGGCTGCGATTTGTGCGTCCGTGACGAGATTCGGGCCGGCTGTCTGCGCCTCGCGCAGCAGGTCGAGAACGCGGGCCGCATGATCGTGTTGTGGCTGCAACACGCGAGTGACGCTCCGGTCGAGCCACGAGCGGACGTGCTCCGAGACTTCCTCGAGCGTCATTGGACGCTCGAAGACTCGGCGGCTCATGGCGACCCTCACGAAGGCGAAGATCACCGGGTGAACGAGGCCGACGGTTTCGCTCCCGGACAGGCAGGCTTCCCACTAGGCCCGCGCCGCATCGTGGAACGGAGAACCGCTGTCGTGGGCATAGAGCAGCAGGTTGGCGTCCGGCAGGATCATCGTTTGTCGGCGGTTTCCTTCAGGGATCGACTGACGTCGAGAAAGGCCTCGATCTCGAGGTCGTCAGCGAGTTCACCGAGCCTGGCCGGGTCGATGCCGGCCCGCAGCCCCATCGGGCGGGGCTTCACCTCGAATCGAGGCTCCGAAGCTTGCACCACGATTCCCGCCAATCCTCGCCGCACCGCTTCGTTGAGCGTGGCTTTCAGGCTCTGCCCCGTCGCCTCCATGGCTGCCCGGAGCAACTGCTCGACATCGGGATCGACCGTGATTGTCGTTCGCATCAAGTCATCGTAGCATCAGGATTTTTGTGACAGCAAGATGCCTTCGTCGGCGGCTTGGAGCATCTGCCGGAGGTGGCGGAAACTCCCGAGCGATCCGCATGTCGGGCGATACTTCCTGTCCGTCGTGCACATCGGGACTACGATCCCAGACTCTCTGGAATCAACGAGTCGAGCAGGCCGCTGCTTCCCGGGACGGTCGGGATCGATCCGCTCCCGGCTCACCGGGCGAAGGCCTCGGGCTTCTCCAGCACGAACATGTGGCCATGGTCGCTGGTCACGATCACGGCCGTGTCGTCCCAGCCGCCGTGGGCCTCGATCCAGCCGGTGATCGCCCGGAAGGCGTCGTCACCGCTCTTCACCGCGCCGATCGCCGCATCGATGTCGTTGCCGTGGCTCGCCCAGTCGACATCCCCGGCCTCCACCATCAGCCAAAACGGCTTCTCCTTCGCGGCGAGCACATCGAGCGCCGCCACCGCCATCTCGGCGAGCGTTGGATTCTCGTCGAAATCGGCCTGCGTGTAGTGGATCGGCTGGCTGTACTTGAGCCCCAGTCCCGATTGCTCGCCGAGGGTGAAGAGTTTTTTTCGGGCTTCGTCCGAGACGATCACGGGGTCGTAGCCGCCGTCGGCGGTCGCGAAGGGAAGATTCCCCTCGCGCGTGCCGAACCAGCCGAACAGACGCCGACCGTCGGCGATCGCCGCCCTCGCTCCCTCGGCAAGGACTTCCCCTCCCTTGCGCCCCGCCGTTCTCACCGCGAGTTTGTAGCGGCCCCCTGACGCGGCATCGATTTCACGGAGCGTGGAGACGGCGGCATATTTCAGCGGCGGCTCGTAGTTGGTGCCCTGATCATCGCGGTCGTCGGGGTCGGCGACGCCCATCCCGCAGCCGAGGACGACGTCGAGCCCCGGGAGCGGCTCGCCACGGTGCGATACCGAGCGGACACCGACCATGTCGCGGAGGATGTCCTGGTAGTCGTCACGGGAAACGTTGTTGGCATACGCGCAGGCCGGTGTGGCATGGGGGATCGGCACGCTCGTCACCGCCCCCACTGCCCATCCCTGCTTCTGGAGCGTCCGGGCGATCGGCTCGAGGTGCGCTCCGGCGGAGTCGACGTTGATCGCGTCGTTGTAGGTTTTGTGGCCAGAGCAGAACGCGGTGGCCGAGGCGGCCGAATCGCAGACTGCATGGGGGCGATAGCGATCGCGGCCGATGAGATACGTCGGCTGGGCGGCAGGATCCCACGGTGTCGCGCCCCCCATCGACGCGTCGTAGCCACCGTTCTTGTCGCCGCCCGGATTCTTGAGCGCCTGGGCGTCGACGTCGATCTTCGTGCCGTCGTTGGCGGGAGAGGTGCAGCAGAATCCGAAAGCGGTTTGGACGCCGGAGTAATCCTGGAACGAGAGCCCGGTGCCCCGTCCGGAGTCGTAGGCCACCTTCCCGGAGAGCGCGATCGCCGCCGTCCGTGTGGTGGTCCAGTCCAAGCCGTCGAACACCATGAGGATGATCCGTCGTTTGCCGGTGGCGGCGGCGGTCGTCTGCAGGGAGTGGACGTCGGTCTGGTCGAAGTAGTCGGCTGCAGGGTTGAGCGAGTGGTCGGGGAGACGGCCGTAGATCGCCCGCAGACGTTCCTCGCTGCGGTAGGGGCTCCGTTCCCCCGCCACCCCGTCGAGCGAAAGCCCGAACGTGTACACCGGGACGAGCCGGTTGGAATGGTTCGACCAGGAGATGTACTGCCCCGGCTGATCCCCCCAATGCCCCCAGGCCGCGGTGCCGGTGTGGGTGGCCTCCCACTGGAGCTTGGCGAGACGATCGGCCGGGCGCGTGGCCACCGCCGGCACGGGAACCGCGGCGGGGGGATCGGCCGCACGAACTCCCCCGCCGACGAACGAGGCGAGCCCCACGATCATGGAAGGGACACGGCGAAACAGATGCATCGGAAAACTCCCCGGAACTGGTGTCAGACGTTGCCGCGACACGAACACCGGGGAATCGTATCAGCCGCTCATGAGCGGCCGACGAGCGCCCCTGAGCAGACGTAACGTCGTGTCAGGCCGGCACGTCGTCCCACACCGGGCACCAGAGCGACTGACGGGGAAAGAGGATCCCGGCGAGACGCTGGGCCATCTGGGTCGACGGCTCCATCGTGCCCCTGGCCACCGCCTCGACCGGATCGCACTGCCCGAGGAGGAGGCGGGCCAACTCGTCGTCGGCCAACTTCAGCCAACTCCTTCCGACCCGCCCTTGCTGCAC
>Ga0208484_1000385_pt1 | contig 10767 bp, 2 predicted proteins | sample LakMenEpi09Aug11_FD_150682 | JGI IMG/M metagenome (GOLD analysis project Ga0208484, IMG submission 150682) | Freshwater microbial communities from Lake Mendota, WI - 09AUG2011 deep hole epilimnion (SPAdes) | ecosystem: Environmental > Aquatic > Freshwater > Lentic | place: Lake Mendota, Madison... | reverse complement strand
TATCCTCATCATCAAGATTGGTTTTCTTTGGCTTCTTTTCCATGTAACTGGCAACACTGGCAACAGTATTGCCGTCAGAATCATAGCGCTTGTCATCATCATTGCTACACTGCTAACATTTTGTTCATTAGATTGTTCATAACAGCGCCGTTATAAACTTTCTTATAAACATTACCTCTAATTATCAAAAGCATTTTGGCGATCAGAAGGTTGTTATAAAATCCTTATGAACAAATTCATTTTCACTGCCAAATCGATGTTTTATGAACATTCTTATGAACATTACTCTTGAATCTTCAAGTTGAGAAGGGGTGAGGAAGTCGATGGCATATATAAATATTACTTCTGTACAATAATCTTTTCTCGCGTTATTACTTTTGTCATGGTAATTTTATCGATGTCGGATTGATTTTGATGTGAATCAAGAGTTCTCTATTTCATGGGGTGATGGCAAGACCACTTCGCAAAGTTCAAGTCACCATCGAACCAGACCATAATTGATAACAACTACCATATACTGGTTCTTAAGACCATGTAATTGAATGAAATGGTAGCAACTTCGACGGGGGCAACAACTGCGACGGCAGCAATGCATAAGTCCTTTTCTTGCGTTATTTCCTGACCTCCATATACAATTGGTCAACTGCACATGCTGCACTTTTTGGCCACTCCTGTCAACTGCAGCACACCACATCGCATAATACAAGATGAATTTTGACGATCTTGACAAGAGACAAAATCAGCCAGATATAAGACATCTACCTCAAAAAAGGGCACACGGTGATGTCACCACACTTCCTAACCATGCTCATGACAACAATTTGGCGAAAATTGCTCTCACTGACCATGGATGGAAAGCACTGATAAAAATTCAGCGATTCATTCGTTCCCTTCCCATGAAAACTGATCGACGTCAGAGGGACCGCAAAGCTGTAAAGCTACTAGTTAAGGAAATTATTGAATTGAAATCACGATTCAAAGTGTTGGGGGAATGCAAAAAGGCTTTACAAAAGGAGAGCGAAACATTGCAGGGGGGCATCACTGTGTCAAGAATGACAGTATTTAGGCAGATGTGCTTTGCTGATTCATGCGTATTGATAAATATTCTTGAATTCGCAGCTTCATTTGAAAATGTATCATCGATTTCAAAGACATGTCGTGAGTGGAATGAAATTATCAACAAAAACAAGCTAACATCTGAAAGTATATGGCATAGGATTGCCCATCGACAATACAGCCCCCATGAATTTGAAGAACTGGAACAAATCAATCCTTTGGTTGATCGTTGTTATTTTCCTACTTGGAAGACAATACTTGAGATTAAAGCAGGGTCTAAATGGAAGGTGTTTCAAGGGGAAGTGGGTGGGACAATACAAAGACTATTTTGGGTGTTCCACGGCAGATTGTTGCCTTACAGACATTTGGTTTGGTTTGATGACAGTGTGGTTTGTCGGTTGAGTATACATTCAGAAATATCAATTCGGTTTCGTGATAATGAAGCAGTTTGGATTAAATTGAGGCGCAGTAATAGAGGGATATGGACGTTTGATGTGACCATTCATGATCATTTTATTCAACATATTGACAATGAGAGAATCATAGATGTACTTTACAGGGACCATGATTACACTGTATCAAACTTTGACGAACAGCGCCAAATAATTCATCAATGGTTCAATGTATGGGGTATGAGTGAACAGGATTATGAAATTGGTGAACCAGAAAGAGAATTGGGTATCAGATACATCCACAATGTTGGAATAATCAGGGTAAAAGTTCTGACTTCTGTTAGCTTGCCCTTTTAGCAAACTTCTGTTAGCTTGCCCTTTTTGCAATTAACTCCAGCATGTATAAATATTACATTTGTCATTATAATTTTTTCTCTGGATACTTATTTTTGTCATACTAATTTTTGCTGTCTGATTGCCTTCTGCCACTTCACTTGCTCGGGGTGATGGCCAGACCACTGCCAAGTTCAAGGAGAATGAGACCAATCTCATTCCCCACATCAACCAACCCATTATGACAAAAGAGCCCCAGAAAAATCACCTCCAAAGTCCCGATCTCTGAGCGTCAACAAGTCGCCGCTCGCCTTAACCCAGCGCGTTGCTGAGAGGCGGTCTGAGCTATTTTTCACCTTCTCGCTTGTGGTCGCGTCTCATTCCCGAACAAATAGTGGAAGTGGAAACGGACGGCTGCGACGGCGGCAACATGTAATGAAGTACTCTTTACGTTACCGATGTTTTAACGTGAGCCACAGACAATGAGAACAGAGACTGAGGTCTCATCAACATACTCTCTCCCTTATTTGCTCCTGCTTGTTTCGACTCCTCCTTTCTTGCAATATTTCATGGATTGGTAAGTTTCTTAAGAGCTTATTGTTCTCTTGTTCGTTTGATAGCATACTTTTTTATTTCTCAGTGCACTCATCTTATTTATCACCCCTGGTTTGATAACCATACATTTCCGAATCACAATTAACAGGTAAAGATGTCACATGAAACGATAGTCTCCAATGATGTAATCGCAAAGCTGAAGGAATGGAACAAGAAAAATGCCATACAGTGTCCCTCATGCAAATGTAATGCTTTCAGTTCAACGACCCCTTCACAGTGTTTTGGCTTTCATCAAGTTGGTGATGACATAATCAAAGTCTCCCATCATGACTGCCCATATAATCGGGATTCCAATCGTCGAAAGAATAAATACTTTTGTTTATCTTGTGGAAAGAGTTCTGTTCACTCGAAAAATAGATTGTTGAAAACTTGCACATGTGAAAAAAGACAGGATGTTGCTGTTAAAAACCAAAGTAGAAAGCCTACCACAATTGATGCAGGTGAAATCAGCAACAATGACAAAGGGGACAGCAGGTTTGATGAATCTGACAATCAACAAATTGATGAACATTCCCTCTGTCTAAATCAATCATCTGACAATGAATGCACCATAGAATTTAATGGCCAATCTGTCCACAGTGAGGTGATTGAAAAATCCTATCAAAATGGAGATTCATCTGACAATCAGCATATTGATGAACAATCTTTCTTTCTTGACCAAGCAACGAATGATAAAAGCACCATGGAATTCGATGGCCAATCTGTTGACAGTGAGAAGGCTTTAAAATCTGATCAAGTTGAAGGTTCATTTAATCTAATAAAGGCATGGAATGAAGTTGAAGAGCCAGAGGAGGCAATGGTCAGCCATCCAGATTCCATGAGTGAATGCCCTTCTTCTAAAAGTATCTTCAATGATTCCAATGAGTGGCCAGAACAGAGCGCCAAATTTTTTGTCCGTGAAATTGAAACACAAGGCAATGGTTTGAGAGGTGTTATTTATAATGCCCTTTTTGATTCGAAGAGATCATGTGGCTTTCACAATCTTCAGATAGAAGAGATGTTCTTTCATCTTCACATTGCAACCCTCCACAACAACATCTCACAGAAAAACTCTCAAAATGTGAATAAAGTCATAAGTTATATGGTCAAGCAACATCAGGAAGAGATCAAAGAGGAGAGAGAGGTATTTTTGAAGTCTTTTAACTCATCAATCAACAGAGTCATCAATAATTTAGAGTGTTCCCATGCTCAACAAAACATTATCATCACACAAATGCAAGACACAATGAAAGAACACATGAAAACATTTGGCTCACTGTCTGGACAACCAAAAATCAACTTTCCAGATTCAGACAATCAGATAAGGTCATGTTATACACAAGGACCATTTTCAATTGTGAAGAATTTACCATACCCTTTGGTATCAATTGCCCACAAAGCTGCCTACATATCTGCCAAACAAGTAATTAATCACTTTCTTGCCTCTGGTTTGTCAACTAAATACTACAGGGTTGGATATGAAGAAGATTGGAAAGACAAAGTGACTGGCAGTTATGATTGTGCTTTCATCAGAAATCTTCATGAGCATGTTGTGAATATTCTTCATACCACCCGCCATAAGCTTGATGATGTGACACCTGACACAAGAGTCATTCTTGTTCGACTGTGGTCTGATGGTTTTGAAGCACACAAAATCAAGGCAAAGAATAATTTCAACAATCTCCAGCTGTTTACCTTGACTGTTTTAGCAGAACCAGGTAAGAGTAGCAGAAGTCATACCACTCCACTGGCTTTACTTCATAAGAAGAAGAACCACCATGAAATATTTATCAAAATATTGGGTGAGATCAATTCACTTCAAACACCTAAATGGAGATACTGGGGGGCAGAAAAAAAACCAATTAAAACAATGGTGTTCTTGGAAATGATAAGTAATGACTTACCCGAACGTTGTTCCAACACATGCACCACATTGAATGGAAGCTTTACTCACAGATGGAGACATTCCTGTAAATTTGATGAATCATCCACTCCCTCTTGCTTACAGTGTGAAATTCGAAATATTGAAGCAATTCTCAGTCCCTTGTATCCAAAGAATTCGGATGAATCTTGTGACCAATGTCTTGACTGGTGGTCAAGAGGAGTGACATATCCAAGTATATATCCCTTGTCACCCCATGACATTCGAGATGGCTGCACTTCTTATCCTCCAATCCAGTTATCCTTTGAAATGATCAGGAACTCCATCAAACATCTACATCAAGTGGTCTCTGATGACATAAAAAAGAACCTTTCATTGCCTGAAAGACGTTTGATCATAAAGTACTCCCACAAATACCTTCAACTCACGGGGTTTTCAACTTCCCTTGTCAAAGGATTAGTGGAAGACATCATGTCAGGGATTGATCCTGTTGAATCACAACATTTTCCCTTGATTCTCAAACATTACAATGAATTAGGCCTTGAAATGCATCACTTTCAAACCATGCCAATGCATCTTTGCTTCCTTGGCATAGAAAAAAATCTTATATCAAAGACAGAACTAATTGTCAAACGAAACAAAAAGGAACAAAATGAATTCTGGCACAGTCTGGTGCAATCAATAAGTCAAAAACAATCAGATCTCAATTCAGTTTCAATCGATTGGTGTCTTCCCATGTCCTTCACCAATCTCGACCAAAAACAATTAGGCACATCTAGCTGGCAATCTGACCATTATCTAGCATTCACACGTGTTTCGTTGTTTCACTTCTCCTGTCTTGAATCTCAGAATGTACCCGATGGCTCAAGAAGAGTGATAAAGGTTTTCAAGAGGTTACGAGTCATATGGTTTTGCTTGATTTCCAGGCTGTTCACCAACATTGCAGTTCCACCGTCAGTTATTGAACTGTATGTCAAAATTTTCCTCTCTTCATGTTATAGGTTTTCACTCCTTACAGAGCAATCTTCATCTCATGACCAGGTGTCATTCAAAAACAAAAGGAAAAGGGTGTCATCTGGGAAGAAACGGAAAAGAGACCAATCACATGCTCAAAAGAAATCAAAAGCTTTGAAACCATTCTATACCACAACCTCCAACTATTTCAGTTTACTCAATTTTGGTCAGATGATAAGGGATAATGGAAGCGTGAGAAATTGCTGGGAAGGTGAAAATGAGAGTTACATTCAAAATATCAAACGTGAAATCATTATCATGAGGCATAACGAAACATTCCTGTCAACAATTCTTCGTAAATTACTTGAAACACAAGTGTTGTCTTTATTCAATCAGGATAACCCATTTTCTGAAACACAACAATATGCTAGAACGGGCAACATGAAAATTTATAAGAAAAGAGCCTCATTTAATGACATTTTGAAGGATTTCAAGAATCAGAATGTTGTTGCTGGAATGATTGATGTGAAGAATGTGATGTATGTTTGCTATTTCTGCAATGATGGAATTTCTGCATACCCCCTCAAATTCGATGACAAGATGGGATTTTGGTCTTGTAATTTGTGGTATTCAAAAACAAGCCTACTTGACTGTCCACTTCAGTTTACAAGTAAGGAAAACTTGAATGAAGTGTCCCATGACTATTTCCTTCTCCTTAAACACAAAGAGAGTGATCAAGGCACACTACTGTGTCGCAGTTGGAGAGTACGAAATGCATCTGGACAATTAGAACTTCCATCACCACAAAAGGATATATTGTTAATGAAATAAACAGTACACTACTAATTAACTAATTTTCTTTGCCTGAACATTGTCACAAGGGACTTGAAAACTTTCATGTAACTCATCTGGTCTCTTGTTGCCACATTTCTTAATCCAAAACTGGGAGGAATAGCATCATCATGGGCCAAACAAACTGGTCTACCTGGACGTGGCTCAAATCCATTTGAATTCACAATTTCCAAAGACCTGGCTGCAAGAGGAAGGAAACAAATACCAAAAAGGGTCTTTTCAAATTCATCAAAACACCAATCCATGTTTTCACGAGAATATTCCATTGGTTGCCGAAGAGGATGAGAGCCATCAATCAAATGATACTGTACACATTGTGTTTCAGATACCTTGTATGGTGCAATACCAACAACATGCTCTGCCTGAACTCCAGGAAGCTGCACATTTATCAACATGGGAAGATTCAAACCCTGAACAAATGCAGTCAATTCTGGGTACGTCAAAAAAGAAGGAAGATTCAATATACAATATCCATGCCTCCGTAATATCTGCTTGATATCTGTCATAGAGCCAGAGGCTAGAATCACTTCATTGATGCCTGTGCTGAGAGAATCATCCAAATGGTCAAGGTAGTCCAGAAGATTGATTGTATTTCCAAGTAGACAATTTCGTCTGTCTGGGTCGACAGATATGGGAAAAACATAATCACAAAACTTGATTGTGCTAGGAGTAGTAAGCTGGTCATCCTCAGCCCGATATCCACTCTTCTTCTTGGATACCTTCACTGTTTTCTTGGGTTCAACTGATTTTTGATATTCATCTCTCGTTTTTGTCCGTGGCGATTTGCGTTGACTTTCATGTGTAGCAGTTGCTAGTTCTCTGAAAAACGAGTCAGGAATTTCAGTATCAGTATCATGAGGCAGTCCCATCATCCTAAACCTTCTCTCATCTTTAGCATTTGCCGATCGGGTGGCACGCTTTTGAAGTGGTTCCTCCTTCCTCCTAGACAGCCTGGTTGAAGCATGGTCTTGAAAACATGCATTGGTCATTTTATCCATAATCTTTTCAAATGGAAGAGAATCATGGTTAAACGCATCAGAAATGATGTTCTGGGTCTCATCCAAGCCAATTATTGATGAATATGATTTATTTTCATTCGTCGACCCTTCAAAATATGCTTGATATGGATGTAGACTAACAACTGTCAGCTCATCCGCTTTCCTGTAGGAATGAGATCTATTGTTTGAGTATTTGGCAAGCTTATTTTTTGCCTCTTTGGACAGAGGCTGCCACACTCCATGCATGAGGCTGTTGATGAATGGCTTCGGCAGGATGTCCACAACATCATCATCTAAAATCCACTGAATTGTTTTCTTGTTCTTGTTCTTTGAAGGTACCAGATTGACTCCCTTCATGTCCGATTTGACCATATCAAGATAAACATTCTCCATGACCTCAGATTCTACAACAAACAGCTTTGACGACTTGATTGTATTATTTCTACCAGCTGTTGAAAAAATGTCTGAGCATAGATTGGAGCACTCATAAGCAAAGGGGCGAGAAACCATTGGCAATCTCCGGTATATATGTGCATCTTCACTCCCTTCTGGAGCAGAATCAAGGTAGCATTGGAGGAGTCCTAGTTGATGGAAGAATTTTATGTTGAATGGGTTGTTTTTTAGCATGAATCCAAGATGTTTCAGGTCATGATTTTCAAGGATGAGAAAATCATCTGGAATATATGTCGGGAAACTTTCATGTAACCAATCCACAAGCATAATCTTATTGGCTTTTTGCAGCAGAATGTCATCCAACAAAAGATGTTCGCTCTCCCATTCATCAACATCTTCCAAATACATCATTTTCTTTGATGGTTTTGTAAAAACCTCTGATGTCATTGTTCCCCCCAAAACTTTCTCATACCGACTTTGAAGATATTCATGGGATGAAGATAGATCTTTGCCTAGGAATATACATTCCACAACATTAATCCAACAGGTGGAATGGAGACTAACATCACAGTTTGTTTCATTCATCATGGCAGACACTAAAAGTTGGTCATTCCCAAGACAGTTGTCATGTTCCACTGTACTGGGCATACATGGGATGACTTCAGGCTTTGCATTTGATGAAAGATGGTGGGGAAGTAACCAGTAAGGGCGATTGAACTCTTCCACATCCACTGAATTTCCTTCTGATGAACCAATGACCCGGATTATTCGATGAAATATTGATGCATATGGAATTTCTTCAAGGGCATCATGGAGGGAGTTGAACTGTAAGCTTCCAGATGAAGAAATGTGCCCTTTGCAGCATGAACACCATATTCTGTACAAGCCATCAGGAGGGTATTTGTATATCCGCATTGCTGATGCACAAACACTTTCCACTGTTAAATTTGCTCTAGCCCAATTGTCTTCTGAGAAGAACATCTCATCACGACCAAATTCATAAACATTGTCTAGAATTGAAGCAATGTTAATGCTTTTCACGATTTCACCAGGTGAAACTTCAATAGGCTCAATAATTGACTGTGTCCCAAAGATATCATCTATAACACTAGTAAGGTATGTAGAAGAGGAGATGTCTTCTGGGGGACTTGCCCTCTCATTCAGGAAGTTGAGAAAATATTCTTTAGCAGATGTAGGGTAAGGATTGTTTGTCTTGACATCATCCTCGTTCCATGCACCTGATGTTCTCAATGATGAAAGCACCGCTAATGAATTCATGAAAGGCCCTATGTAATCCCGGCAAAATGAAAAGCTAGAACATTCAAGGTCTTTGAATTTTGGGTCCTTGTCGAGATCTTGATTGTAAATTGAGGCCCAAACAAATTCGTATTGCTGTGACAAATTGAAAAAACCCTCACTGAGAAGTTGAACAGCATTATCAGCATCACTAATTTTTGGACCATGAAGCAACAGGAACAGATCCGAATATTTCTGTATTACTTCTCGCTGCTTCCCAGGTTTGTATGAACCAAATAGATTGAAAACGAAATTCTTCACTCTGTCATTGGCACCAAAATTTAACATGATAATAACTGATATTGACATTTGTGAAAGGCAGGACAAGAGGATGCTTGAACTTTTGTCAAAGTCAAGAAACGCATCAAGGCCTCCACAGATGACTTGCATTTCATCAGCATCATCCTTAGCCTTAGTACGTCCATGATGAAGAAGAGTGATGGCATTGGAGAACTTTGCCATTGACTTGGCTGGTAATTTTCCACAATCCAACAAACTATTTGTGCCTTCCAAGAGTTGATCATAGTCTATTTCTCCACCTAATGCAAATGATGTCGAGGGAACATTCATCTGTTCATTCAGCAAACACAATTTTGATCCGAGGTAGTGTCGAAAATTGTGCTCCAGGGGGACATGACCAGATTCAACCTTACATTTAATTCTTGTTGGTTTGTTACACAGGACCATGTTTTTTCCCTTCTTAGACAATCCCTTCAACAAATCTATGGGTGTGGAATATGTTTTAGGTACTCTTTTTGTTGGAGAAGTCTTGAGTGCTTTTATTTGACTTGAAGAAAGTTTAGGGGCTTGTTTATTCCTCTTCCTCTGCTGAAACATGGGGGTGACATTCTTGAGGTCAACTGTTTCTGTTTTATCATTGATATGCCATCGAACAATAACATGCCCCGGTTTTTTAGGTATGGCAGATTCAATCTTTGCCTCATGCAGTGTTTTGCCCACTTTGACAAAGACATGTTGATCTTTGCGAGGAATCCATGGCTGTTTTGAAATGTCATCACCTGTTGATTCAACAATGAGATGTTTCATTAGAAACTCTGTCAACAAATCTTCTGTATCATCACTCCATTGAACTGTATAAACACCAGTTTGAGTATCAAAACTCTTGACAAACCCACTGATCTCATCTGAGTCTAACGTTTTTATCACTAAACTCCCTTTTGGATATTTCTGAAACTGAACTTGAGAGTCATTCCTTTCATTCCCATGCAACTGGGTTGATGTATCTGCATTATCTGAAGCATCCATTTCATCAACCTTATTTGTTTGTAGACCCTTCAGATGGCCAAACATTGAAGTTACTGGTCCAGTGTATACAGAGTGGTTGTCATCAAGACCCTCATCCTCTGAGGACGCTGAACTGTACATGTCTTGACTTGCCACATTGTTGACTTTGACTTCTTCTTCAACATTGGAAGGAATGACTTCATTCGGGTTGATGTCTGCAACGTTGGAGTTGGACTGAGTGGTTTCGTTGTTAAGGTTGCTTACATCTTCGACAATGGGAGGAACGTTAGCAATCTCATCTGAAACTTCCATTCTTTTTGACCCAGGCGCAGGCATTGAATCAGAATGCAATGGCTGAGATTGATCAGCAAGTGGAGGATTAACTGCCAAATTACCATGAGGATGATGGTGAACACATCGCTTCTTTCCACCCGAATCATAAACACAATCCTGTGGTTTACCGTTAGGGTAGTCCAAGTGATATTGATGAATTTCCCATTCCGTTTGACACAGGTGATGAAACATACTCTGGCAACCATCTACACCACACACATCTTTGGGCTCAACCCCAGGCAATTGGCAACCGTTTGAACTGATGGACCATGAGCACGTTGGGTGGGGCAAAACTTTAGGATCAATCTCATTCCCTTGGTCACTGCCATGCTCTGATTGAAAGTTATCATCTGGATTTTCCTTAGGATCAGTTTCATCTCCTTGGTTCTGTAGAGGATCTATCGAACCATCCTTACTCTTGTTGTCGGGCTCAGATGTT
>Ga0208484_1000382_pt1 | contig 10794 bp, 5 predicted proteins | sample LakMenEpi09Aug11_FD_150682 | JGI IMG/M metagenome (GOLD analysis project Ga0208484, IMG submission 150682) | Freshwater microbial communities from Lake Mendota, WI - 09AUG2011 deep hole epilimnion (SPAdes) | ecosystem: Environmental > Aquatic > Freshwater > Lentic | place: Lake Mendota, Madison... | reverse complement strand
GAGGAAACCGAAAGAGTGTACAGTCTGCGGACAAACGCACGTCTCTCGCTTTTTCCGTGAATAAGGGAAGAATGCTACCTGTCTTAATAAGATTTCAGATTTCAGATCTTAGCGAATAAGAATAGGTTTAAGGAGCAACAACGTGAGAAACAGACATTTTAGCAATAGACGACAACACTAGACAACAACTGACTGACGATGACATGGACCTTCTACGACAAATTTTGATTGGTAACAATCAAAAAAGGTTGGCATAAGGTTAGACACTGGGGTTAGTATATTAATTTAAGATTAGTATAGTTTCCCTTAGACACCTTAAGTAGATATGTTAGGCGACAAATCTCTTTAGGATGTTATGTTTTGAGCGGTGTTTTAGAGATGTTGTGGTGATTTAGACGTTGTTACAAAAATTAGGTTTTTAGAGATGCTATAAATCTTTTCTGTAAAATGTCTATCATAGAGAAAATCTGATCAATCTTTCTTTCCATCCACTTCTCTACTCTACCCTTAAAATAGCGTGGTAAAATATGTGCTGGCATATTTTACAAAAAAGTCCTAGGCACTATTCTATTCTCTTTCTTTCCTAAAAATTCCATCTTCTTTCTTTCCTCAAATTTTTCATTTTCCCTGTTTCCTACTTCTAGACGATAAGTAGAATTGACTTTTGACCAATGCTTATTAGAAGTTTTACTGGCCATAAAACTTTGAAAAGGATTGTGTACAAAGTTAATACCACCGAGTGGATTTGAATTTTTGTTTTTATTTTGCCATGATTGGTGTAACTAAAATCTTTTTGTGTGCTATGTATACTACGCATACCTGAAAGTTGCAAATGTGAGAAAGTAAACATTCGACCCTCTCCCACATGAGTGTAAAATTAGTAACACTAATACATGAAAAATGGCAAAAACAAATGAAAACATAAATTTTCATCACCTCTTAGAGATAGATTAGACACGCATACGCAAAAATAGAATTTCGAACCAAAACTTATTGACAGAAGACTACCTAAAAATAGAACGCAGCAGGAGGTAATTGTTTAGCAATTGAGATTTTCACCACCCCTCCTTACTGGTTAGGTAATAAGTTTTTTGTATAAAAGTTAAGAAGGTTGGTTTAACGGAGCATTCAATTTTTTGAATTCTCTCGCACACCACTCCAGGTACGAACTTTTATTTTTGTATTGAAAGACTTGTTAAAGATTAAGTTAAGGCGTAAAAACTTTTACTTTTTCTTACGTAATTTACTTCCCTTAGGAAGAAACTTTTTTGAAGGACCTGGTACTGTTAGACAAATAATAGATTTTCTAAAAGAAGTGGATCGGACTGTATGGATCAGTGTGTAGAGTTTCTGGACACGCGAAAATTTAGAAGATTCCTATCTTACTGTGCATTATTTGAACTGGTGAAATTTAGGGAAGTATCTTTAATTTGATTGGGTTGATGTGTCACAACCAGGACGATTCAATCTAGCAGCAAATCTGTTTGAAGATACGGAACTATTTTTTGCGAGCTCATTTAAAAAATCAGATACTAAGTGTAGGAGTGCTCTTTTTGCTAGACTGTGAAACACTGCACACCCTTACATTCTCTGAAACTTCTGCAGAAAAAACTAAATTAAGTACGGTACTCAGACTTCTTCAAAAAGCTTCTAAAACCCATGGTTGTAAAAGTAGACCCGAGGGCAGAAAATCTTGATAAACTATTCTTAATTTATGCTGATATCGAGACTGAATCACTGAGAAAGCTTAAAATATTGCAAATAGCAGCGGTAACCCAGGATGGAGATACTTTTTGTAGCTTCATAAATCCAGGGGAGCCCTTGCCACTTAGAGGAACTAACATTCATGGTCTCTATTTCGAAGTGAAGGATAAACAACTTTATCGCGATGGTAGAGCTTTACCCTCCACTACCGAGGTAGACGCTTTGAATAAGTTCAACAAATGGCTTAAAGCTTTCAATAAACCAATAATACTTGTGTTCTACAATGGTATTTCGTTTGACGGGCCGGTATTGGCCAAGTTTTACAAAAAACATGGTCTTTCCATAACAGATAACGTCAAATACCTAGCAGATCCCTTGTCTTGTTGTCGTGATTTATTCAAAGATACCAGAAATCATAAATTGAGAACATTAGCAGCATATTGCTCTGTGGATCAAACCGCAGTGCATGACGCTTTAGATGATAGTTTAGCCTTAAAGAAAATCTGTGAATACTTGGTGGATCGCGAAAAAACTTCTCTAGCTTTTTTGATAGGGAGTTATTTCAAAACCTTTGAGTATTTCACAGCTAAATTAGATCTTATGGACATAGACCAATTAGAACCGGAAATGTGTGGGTCAGGGGAATAGTTTAGAAATAGATTTTTTCCTATATAGGGTTTGGTTATTCAGATGGAGAAGTAGCGAGAGAAGCAATTCAAACGCAACTTCCTAATGAATTAATTTGAATCCTATATCCCTCCCGCAAAATTTAGGGTTTTAATCTCTATGCTCCTCTTTTCAGCACAAACTCAGATTACTCTGCCATAAGTACTGTATTCCTTCTTCCCATAGCACCCCTTATTCCCTTTCCCAATAAGCATGATTGAAGTTGAGCAGTCTAACGCAGACAAGCATGAAAGCAGAGTGTTCAGACGAGATTCTCGCCCACGATCTTTCAACAATCTCCACTGGACTCCACCTCCCCAGCGAAATTTCTACCCGCAAAGGAATGGATGCCACACGAGACCACGAAACAATTACGGACGAGGACCTCTACGGACTCCACATTTGGTGTCATCACGACATCAACAGCAGGCCCAGGAAGACACACGTGACCCTCTTCCGAGAAAAAATCCGTTCACCGGAAGACGTCCATCCTTCCTTATTGGACCGCAAGAACCAACCTTCTCAACTAGGCCTTTCTACCGATACCGACCCAGGAAAGCTCCCACTCCTGACAAAAGCTTGCGAAAAGTAACCATCAACCAGGAAGTGAGCCTACCTCAGGAAGGCCCTGCAGATCTCCCAAAGGAACCCCCCAAGGAACCTTTGGTAGCGCCAGCACCACAATCTTCTGACCTTCAGCCTAAGAAGATTGTTGAACCCCAGTTCCAAACCACCATCTACAGGAACCGGGAACAGACCAGGAACAAGAATGCACACCTTCCCATCGTTCAAATCGAAGGATTGCATTTCTACAACATCAGCACCAAGATGGAAATTCGACGCCTGGAACACCAAACAAGAACCCTGATCAAGGAGGCTAAGGATACGCAAGAACTCTTCAAGACGCTTGAACAAGACGACGGACCTTCCCAGCCAGACGAACCTCCAAACTCTAAACTTCTCTGTAACATCGCGTATGAGATCCTCATCAAATACAGTACAGAGGAGGCGGAAGGCCTTTCCCATTTCCTCAAACAATTGCAAGCAACTAAAGGAAAAGAGGAAGTCCACCTTGAAGCTCTCGAGAACGTGCAAATCTCCGACTGGGACCATTACCTCACTGCACTCCAGAAGATCAACACACAACAAACAACCGATTTGAACGCCCTCTCATTTCAAGCCGACTCCTTGCCATTAGGAGGAGCTGGACCTCTCCTACATGGACTCATCAGGAATTGCTTCACGGAAACGCAAGAAGAAGAAAAAGATCTCTACACCATTCGGAATCTCCCTTCATCTTTGGGTCAGACGTTGCAACACCAACTGGAACAGTCCTTCAAACGGAAACAATTCCTTATCCGGAATATACCCCTTTGGTTGGAACCTCTACAGAAGGAACAACGCATCACCAAGGATGAGATGGGGCAACTTCTCGCCGCTTTTCCTTACTTGATGAAGCTCAAGTATGCCTTCCAAACAGAAGAAGGAAAAGAAAGGACAGAAAACCCGGAAAAACCCTCAACTTCCCAGTCTCGAGGCCCGCTTTTCTTCCTTAATAACATCACCCAACTCCTCTTCTCTCGAAACCAGACAGGAAGGAAACTACTTCAAGCTTGGGACCGAAGCTTCTACCAGGAATTCTACGACACCACTTCCTATGGACTTCAGGACAGGATTCGGAAATTGGAAAAACTGTTCCAAGGAGAGAAAGGACTCATCAACAATCCAAGACGGCTGAAAAGACCAAAAACCCTTTGTCATCGCACCCTTGAAAAATTAGGTTTTTGGACCTTGGTGGAACAAGAACCTCCTCTCCTCTCCAGCGACTCCAAAATAGCCTATTGGGCTTTGATCAACTACTGCCGCCTGGAACAGCAAGACCTCTCCGAAGCCAGGACCAAGATCATGAAATCCAGAGGATCCCAGAACTCCTACGTACAAGAATCCATTCTCGCTGTCAACAACCTTAATCGTCAGATTATCCAGTTGCAGATGGGAATCAATGAACTTGTTCGGTTCCCTACCATCGCACAGTATCTCATGCTCCCCTTGGACCAGAGGGAGGAAAGCCTCATTAAGGGTTGTGTGAAGAGGCAAGGGAATTACTTCCTTCTCCTCGACTATGACCCTACTACGGAGGAGGATCTATTCTTCGATACCATGTCTCTCATCATGGCTACTCCGCGCTTCCCTCCTGACCTGTTTGAGATACTCGGGATTGAAACCAAATCCTACACACCATCATCTATCTACTGCCAGGAACCTGCCTACTCCCGCGACCAGGATGGATCTACAAACTCTGAAGAAACACCTGGTACTCGAGAAGAAGATTCCTCCAAAGACCCTCCACAAGAAGTTGAAGACTGGACCGAAGAAGAACGGCAACCGGACTACCAGCCTCCCACTTCTAAAGAGGAAGCAGAAGAAGATGAGAAATCTCCTTTTCACGAAGAAGACGCAAACAAAGATCCAGAACCCGAACCAGAAGCCGGTGTTGGATCTTAAACAGCAAAGAAGAAATGCCATAGAAGAAAGAAGAACTCGGAAGCAGAAGACTTGATTTTATTAAGGATTAGGCTCCCGACCCTTATCCACAAATGATTGCGGGAAAGGAAAAATGATTTTCACAAGCACCCACATTTCTTGGAAGTAGAGGCAAAATACTTCCACAAGAGATTTTTTTTAGAAGCACTTTTTTGCAAGATTTTGCTGTGCACCAGTACTGTAAATATTAGAGTGTGCTTGTTAGAGTTGTTTTTTCATTCCCTTGTTTATAGGAGAATTTACGGAAAACCTCTCTATGAAATGTAGGGAAGTCTACGTAAAGACTCACATGTTCTCTTCGCAGTACTTAGCCACATTGGGTGACCCTCTTTAGCTCAATGATCGGTTATTTACTCACCCCTATCCATTGTACATACTTTCTAGCTCATTTTTTAAGCAATCATTTGATGGTGCCCCTTCTAGCACATTTTTTCTACTGCCAGGATATGCATTTGGCCTAAGCCAACCCTGTAAGCTTTAACTCAAGGTATACTCTCCACCCAATTACTTCCCGAAAAGTAGGAAAGTTTGGTTTATAGGCGAACATTTCTGGTTTAATTTGCCCATAGTCAGTTATCATTAACCGATAAACCAACTTTAGACTATTAGAGGTAGTGATTTGAGAGCATAAGGACTTCACCCCGAGCATTTTATTTCTTTGATCCCCCAAGATAAGACATTACTTAAATTTTTCACTTCCTTTTAAAATGGTCTCACAAACCAGCAATAGCAAGAAAGTAAAAAACGTAGTTTTGTTAAGTAATGGTCCTCTTATAACACTATGCCAGGAACAAAAATGTGTTCTTTTGTGGAGGTAACAATCCACTTAATAACATCCCTATAATGCTTGCATTTAGGTTATCTTGTCATAGGTTATCAGAATTCCATTTCCCTGTGATTAAATTGAAATAGTGCTCAAACCCTCCTGAACTCCCCACAACCTTGAGTTACTGCAATTTTTGTACATATTTTTGTCATTTTTTGTAAGCGCTTGTTGCAGGCTTTTTATTTTTTATATGTCTGTTCACCATTTGTAAATATGCCTGCCAGAAGTGATGGAAATGGTTAAGTAAGGAAAATTTTCCCATAGGGTTTTTATGTACTTATGGTGCCATTCCCATCACCCCTGTCACTTTTTTGAGAGGGGTAGATTAATATGTAAAGCTTTTTTGCGAAGCTTTATCATTCCCCTTAGTTTAAGATAGGTAAGGATATTTTTCCCGCAAGTTAGATCATTTTCGTAGATTAGGTTATATTTATAGGGTTACGAATAGGTATTTTTTCACCCTCCCATTTTTAGAATAAGTTTAGGTAAATTAGAAAATGGCCACTAGATGTCACCGCAAGGTTTCACCTGGGTGTGCCATCCAGTAGTTGCGTCCGTCGTTGATACGCAGCCACCTGTTGTTGCGTCTCTCGAGCGCAACACCCGGTTGTTACGTTTTTTCGACTTCTCAACTTTTAGGTAAAATAAGGTCAACACACCCCCTCCACAGTAGTTCACTTTTTAGAGTTTTAAGAATTGTCATTTGTCTGGACGCCAAATGACAATGTTAGGAACATTCTAGATAAGATTTTCCCGCCTAAATGCGACGGTCTCCCTATAAAAGGGGATGCCCCGTTACGTTTAGTATCAGTCACATTCCCACCAGGATACGGACAGATTCACCCCACCAGTTATTTGTAAAGTTTACTTAAAAGTTTTACAAAACGGAACTTAGAGAACACAGTGAAACTTTCAATAGTCTTTTTTAAGACTACGGCTTTACTGCGTTACCTAGCCCTTCCGGCTTATCTCCTCTCTCAAAACCTGCAACGACGTAAACACTTTTTCCTTCCTTAAAATAAAAGATAAGAATTCAAAAGACTCGGCTCATTTCTTATTTTTGATTATTGTAAGGCACCCTAAGGTAGTCATTTTCGTATACAGTCCTAAACTCACAAAAAGCCTTACATTTTCAAAAAGTGGTCCTTCGAGCCGTTGTGTTTATTTTTTGTAACTCTAGTTTCTTGAAACATAACTTGGTTCTTGAAATCTCGTTTTGCAAACATAAGCACTTAAGAGACGTACTTGCAAAAGTTAGTCTTGAAAAAATCTTTAAGTCTTATCTTTGTCTTTTGGATCGACTTAGTGTCTTCGTCAAAAAACCCCCACAGTACCCAGGTAAAGGGTAAGTATTGGGTTTGCTGTTTGAGAAAGTAAAGGAATATAGAGATACTCGAAAAGGTAACTGAAGAAAGAAGACTTCATTCTCCTCTGCACAATTACAACGGCGCTACTAAAAAGTTGCGGTAGGACCCATTTTCATTTCCATTTTTAATTGGTCTATTGTAATTTTGTAACTTGCCTATTTCGAGATTCTTTTTCACTTTTCTTCGAAGAAAAATATGGATTGTTTTTCTGAGAAGAAAAAGGTGGTGTCCTTTTCGGGGATACCTCCTTCTAAAGTAGAAAAAAACGGATTGTCTCGCCTTTGGTCTACTGTTGTGGCTGGGGGTCGAAGCAATAGCAGAAATGAAAAACTGGACGCTTATAGCCAGTCAGTCGCAAGGGAGAATTCCCAGCTAAAACCTGAGCCTCAACATGAGATCTTAGACGAGTCTTTCTATACAAGCAATTTTAGGGGCAAACTCCTTAACATTTCTGTTACGGAGGCGCAACTAGAATTGGTAAAAATAGAACTACCGCTTCTGAGATATGTGACTTTGGCTAAGGGGAGAGAGGTTTTTGAAAAAAATAAGTTGGAACGTCAAACTTTTGAGAACGGAATGGAAAACATGATTCCAATCCTTATCAAGGCTTACGGTCCGACTTATGCAAACTTTGATAGGAGAAAAAAAGATGTTACAAAAAACATTTTTAGCGCTTTTATCAAGGGAACCTCTCAGATCTTTTCGATCTTGGCAGGCGACATTGATAAAACTAGCTCTATCCCTTTGGCTAAATTCACAATCATCTCGATATGTTTCGGAATCGATAGAGCTATTTTTGCGTATAGAGATTTGGATTTAATGTGGGAGGAGCTTGAGCACGAAAGAGAGGATTTGTACTTTGTGCAAAAACCTAACTTCCGTGTCAGCCTTCCTCATTTGTCTGAAGTCCGAGAAATGTTTGATCATTTCTTTAGAGATAATAGATACGACTCTTTCTTCTATCCAGAAGAAGTTGTTGACCCTCCACAGATGGAGGCGCAAGAGGAAAAATTCCTTTTCCCTAAACCAATTAGCACTCGTGCTAATAAAGGTTATCTTGCGCCGCCGGAGGTTAACACTTTTTCTCCTTCTCTCTCTCTTCCGTCTCGGTCAGAAAAAGAGAAAAATTTCCACCCTGTTTCTCGAAACAGAGGAAACGATCATTTTTCTGACTGCTCTTACGATAGAAAAGGAGTTAGAACCTCTGGTGTAAAAAATATCGCTTCAGATATTTTTAACCCAGATGTCTGTCACATGGGCCCGACTCTTGTTAGAGTTCGAGATGAGGGTTCCATGTCAGACTTGAGAAAGGGATTTTATGAGTCATCACCTTCAGTAGTTGAACGGCAAGAACTAGATTTGGCCGTTGACTCATTTGACTATTGCATCTTTGGAGAAACCATTGAAGAAATTCTTGGAGTTAAGTTTGCAAGAACTAATTTTAAGGATCCCGGCTCCAAAGAAAGAGCCAAGATTGGGATTTTAAGAAGAGTTCTTAGCGACCCTTTCTCATCACAAAAAGTTAAGACGTTAGTAAACATTGAATTAGGACAAGTGGATTACTCAAAGATGCATGAACAGCAAGTGAGTTCAGCGACTAAAGCTGTTCTTGATTTGGTGCAAACAGAAACTCTTAGATTTAGAGAACCCCCTCCTGTTTTGGGTAATTCCGATAACACAGATAAGACTTGGGAAGCTGTAAAAATGCTAAAAAGAGAATTGGGTCTTTGTGATATTGAGAAAGAAGACAGCATCCACATTACAAAGTACTTGAAAAGACTGTCTCCCATTATCACAGAGAATCAATTGTCGGAAAGCGCAGCCTATGAGCTTTTGACCTCTGTAACAGGGGGGCTGACCAATTCTTTTGTGTGTGGCAGGAGGGATACAAAGATACCTTTTGTTAAATTGTGGAACGTTCTTTCGGCCTCTCGTCCACCCGTAGTGCCTTTGCAAGAAATTACACAAAAGGTGGATGAGTTGTTGAAAAAAGGTTTACAAGATCCAAACATCGTTTTGAAAGAGATTGCTGCTCTTTGGGAAAGTACCAGTAATGGGGATGATGAACTTCAAAAACGTATAGCGGATGAAAGCGCCCTGTACAGTATGCGAAGATACATTCATACTCATTTTGCGTCACTGGCCTCGGCAATAGAAATTTACTTCCGCATTCAGAGCAAAGCGCAAAAAGAAGAACAAAAATTAAAAGCAAAATCAGGGAGACCTGAAGTTAGCATGCCTGAATATATGCTTTACATGAATGCGGTGGGTTCATTTCTAAAACCAGGACTTGTGGAGCAAAAAACTGAAACTCCAAAAGCAGATTCTCCAGATAAAGGATGGCAAAAGGTTATCTCTAAGAAGAAAAATAGAAATAGACAGTTTAAGCCTAAGGTTAGCCCTAGTTTCTCAGAGTTCGTGAAAAGCTACAACCCTTTTGATAAGTTAAGAGGGGAGGGTAAAACCACAGTAGGAATTAGCGCAGAGTTAGGCAAAAAGAAAATTAGTAAGCCCGTTAGCAAACCCGTTAGCAAACCCGTTAGCAAACCCGTTAAGCCTAGGAGGGTGCGGGAAGGTTTTTGTGAGCTCTGTCGATTGCCTGGGCATGTTAAAAAATACTGCTGGACGTACCCGGAAGAGGATATCTCTGATAAGCCTTGTGATATATGCGAAGGGAGACATGGCGCTTCACCTTGCTATTTCGACCCTGAGATGTATAACAAGTATCATGAGGGACAACCTCCAAGGGAACTCTATATCAGGCGTGCAGAGGAAACTAGGCAAGTGGTCGTTGACGAAATCGGACCTCACGGGGAAATTTACCATAAGAAGGTGTACCCTCCAGGGGGTTATTACCCTTGGAAGGGAAGGGAGTATATGGGCCCTAACGGACTCATCAAGATTCCCGTACCCTTTCTTTTTGGTCCCCGTAGGGCCTGGAGATCATTCAGCGACCCCAAGCGAGTTCCTGTGCAAAAGACAGCTTCAAACTCCTACCCTAACCCTATACCAGAGAAAAGGAATCTATGGTATTTTAGGTTAGGAAAACCCCCTTACCTTAAGTTTAGACATAAGAGGGGAACTAAGCCCAACCCTAGTATTAATTCTGAGAACGGTAGTGGGAAAAGCGCACCCCACTCTCGTAGGAAGAATGAGCGACAAAGACCCGACCAAACTAGAGTAGGGACTGACATAAGACAAAGACAAGACAATAAGGATACTAGGCCTCAAGGGAATACTGGGCTCGTGAAAAGGAACAGGAACTGGTGGGCTACTCCTACTGGCAGTGATTGTGATTCAGATCTTATTCTGGGTAAGAATAGTCCTAGACCTAAGAAAGCAAGAAACTTTCCTGTAGAAGGCCGAATCCCTTCCCCTGAATCTTTTCAGGCTAGAGGTTCTGGTCCTAGACAGGGTTTTCAAGGGAATAATCCCCGTAACAATGGCTACACTAGTAATAGGAACTATAATCACCAGAATGGACCTAATCAGAATTACCAGCGCCAACAAGGAGGTTACCCCGGTAACTCTCAAAATTACGGACCCAGTAGACCTTATTATCGACAAAGACAGACAAACGACAACTACAACCCTGGGAGAAATGGGAATCGGCAAAACCATTATCCTCAAAACAGAAGGTTTTATCCACAAGAAGGCAGGCCACAAGGTCCTCCCTTGGATAGGAAT
>Ga0208484_1000380_pt1 | contig 10854 bp, 9 predicted proteins | sample LakMenEpi09Aug11_FD_150682 | JGI IMG/M metagenome (GOLD analysis project Ga0208484, IMG submission 150682) | Freshwater microbial communities from Lake Mendota, WI - 09AUG2011 deep hole epilimnion (SPAdes) | ecosystem: Environmental > Aquatic > Freshwater > Lentic | place: Lake Mendota, Madison... | reverse complement strand
ACAACTAGTGATCAAGTTAAACTAGAACAAAATGCAGTTTCTAAACTTATTAGCAAATCGCTTGACCTAATTTATGTTAATGATGTTTCCAATGGCGCTGTATTCGGTAGCGATAATACAAGTGGTTTAATTATTGATAATAAACAGAATGTCATTAAAGTTCCTGAAATATCTAAGGAAACGCTGTCGGAGATATTACTTGATCAATTGGCTTCTAAGTTAGAATTAACTAATGGCTAATCGATTATTTACATCTGAATCTGTTACAGAAGGTCACCCAGATAAGATTGCTGACCAAATTTCTGATGCGATCCTGGACTCATTACTAGAACAAGACCCAAAAAGCCGTGTTGGGGTCGAAACATTAATTACCACAGGTCAAGTGCATGTAGCCGGAGAAGTAACAACTAACGGTTATGCAGATGTAATGAGCATTGTTAGAGACACAGTGCTTGGAATTGGCTATGACTCATCAGATAAGGGCTTTGATGGAAATAGTTGCGGTGTATCGATTTCTATTGGACAACAATCACCTGATATTGCTCAAGGTGTTGATGATGCATTTGAAAGTCGCGTTTCATCTTCAACTGATCCTTTAGATATGCAAGGAGCCGGTGACCAAGGATTAATGTTTGGTTATGCAAATAACGATACTCCAGAGCTAATGCCACTGCCAATTTCATTAGCACATAAACTTGCTCAACAACTATCCAATGTTCGTAAGGATGGATCACTTCCTTACTTAAGACCAGATGGTAAAACTCAAGTAACAATTGAGTACTCAGGAGATAAGCCAGTAGCGCTAAATACAATTGTTATCTCTAGCCAGCATTCAAATGATGTGGATCTAGAGAAGAAACTCACGCCAGAGATAAAAAACTTTGTTATTGCTCCAATCATTAAAGACCTAGGTATTGATGTTAGTAATGTAAAAGTTCTGATTAATCCAACTGGTAGGTTTGTAATCGGTGGACCGATGGGTGATGCTGGACTTACTGGTCGAAAGATAATTGTAGATTCATACGGAGGAATGGCACGTCACGGTGGTGGTGCATTTTCTGGCAAGGATCCCTCCAAAGTCGATCGTTCTGCTGCTTATGCGATGCGGTGGGTTGCAAAAAATATTATTGCAGCAGGCTTAGCTGATCGCTGTGAAGTACAGGTTGCTTATGCAATTGGAAAAGCTCAGCCAGTTGGATTATTTATTGAAACTTTTGGTACTGAAAAAACCTCACTAGAGAAGATTAGTAAAGCAGTTGGAGAAGTTTTTGATCTGCGACCAGCTGCAATTATTCGAGATCTAGATTTGCTTCGTCCAATCTATAACAAGACCGCCGCATATGGTCATTTTGGCAGAGAGCTACCAGAATTTACTTGGGAGAGAACTGATCGTGCATCTGCACTTAAATCATTAGTTAACTAGCAGTGTCTGAACCACTAAAGTTAAAGCGCCAAAAACCAATCGGATCGAGCAAGAGTAAAAGAGAGTATTTATCTGCAGTTTCTAATCCGCTTGCATCAGTTCTTGTAGATACCCCTGTTTCACATTTAGAAGGAATTTATGATTACCTAGTACCAGAGGAACTTTCAATCTCAGCAACTATAGGTACAAAAGTACTAGTTGAATTTGGTAATAGTCAGACAGAGGGATTAATCGTTGCTCGAGGCGATCGCAATGGGGCATCCCGTGTTATTAAACCGATCCTCGCTATTTCATCACCCAGTGGAATAGTCCAACCTTCGATACTGCAACATATAGAGCTTGTGAGAAATCGGTTTGGTGGGAGCTTTTGGAGCTTACTAAAGCAGGCCATACCACCCAGAGTTGTTAAGGAAGAAAACTTCTTTAATGATCTAGAAAGTAATGAGATTAATTCATCGAATTCAGATGAAATTCGAGGGATTATCGGGCGAGCAGATCATGCTCAGTTAAAGAGTAAAGAGAAAATTCGCTGGGGAGTAAATCTTCCAGTAAGCACAGATCCAATCTGGTTTGTTTTGGAAATTGTGAAATTAAGAGCAAGTATCGGTCAAGTTCTTTTACTAGTACCTGATGAAAAGGACCTTAATAGCTTTAGGAGCGCACTGCAAACATTTTTTGGTGATAACTTCACAGAGTACGGATCTCATATATCGAAGAATGTTAGATATCAAAACTTCTTAAAAATATCTAGTAAAACTGTACGGGTTATATTGTCTAGTAGAAGTGGATCTTTCCTACCACTGGCACCGGATGCCACAGTGATTGTTCTTTCAGACTTAGATAACTCACATTATGAACTTCATGCGCCTGGTTGGAATACTCGTGATGTAACTTTACTAAGGCCATCAGATACTTCTCTTCTCTTTATTTCTGCCTCGCACTCTTTAGAGATCGAAAGATTGATGGATTTAGGATGGCTAAAACGTAAAGGCTATAAGAAAGCAGTAAAGCACAATTACAGAACAAGTGATAATGGTCTGTCCTATATTGCGCAGATAAAAAAAGCTTTCACCAATGGCAATGTATTGGTTTCTGTAGCTGAGAAGGGTTATGCAAATCTTTTCCTATGTAGTAAGTGTAGAAATACAGCTAACTGTGAATGCGGCGGAAAGTTACAGATAGATGGCGATAAGAAAATTCCTCAATGTTATCTTTGCTGTAAAGTCTATAATGATTGGAAGTGCAATTTTTGCGGTGATAGTCGACCTTATGTGATATCTAAAGGTATTGATCGAACTGCTGAAGAAATAGGTAAAGCATTAAGTAAGGCTTCAATACTTATTTCATCTGGTACCAAGCAGATTGATCACTTACCTGATGGTAGACATGTAATTCTTGCTACAGCAGGATCAGAACCTAATGGTGAATACTCAGCCGTTGTTATGTTAGATGGGGAGAGAATTTTCAACAGACCAACATTAAGATCAGAAGAACTAGCAAAACATCTATGGTTTTCTCTTCTTTGCAAAGCTAATTCTGAAGCAGAGATTTTTATGTCATTACAGAACAATCATCCACTAGTGCAATCAATTTTACGTAATGATTCATCGTACTTAGCCAAGAATCAACTTAAGGAGCGAAAACAATCCAAGTTACCACCTTATTACCGTGTTGCATCAGTGGAAGGTAGAAAGGCAGATATCTCTAAATTTGCGGAAAACCTTAGGAGTAGTTCTGTTTATGAAGTAACCGGACCAATGGTTCTAAAGAATGATTTTAGTAAGTTGATTATTCGTTCTCCACTTGAACAGGCCAGTGAACTTGTCGATCTACTAGATGATGTAGTAAAGGTTCAGAGTATTAAAGGAAAAGGCATTTTTAAGGTTCGCTTTGATCAGTTCGATATTTAGCCTCTGTTCTGAAGTATCATTACGCTATGGCAATTCAACCTATACGATTATTTGGAGATCCTGTTCTAGTTACTCCTGCTACCGAAGTCGTTGATTTTGATAAAGAGCTAAGGCAGTTAGTTTCTGATTTAACTGAAACTATGCAGGCTGCACCTGGTGCGGGCCTAGCTGCTCCACAGATAGGTGTGCCGCTAAGAGTCTTTGTTTGGGACATCGACGATGAGCTTGGGCATTTGATTAATCCTTCACTAGATCTAAGTGATGAAATTCAGGATGGCGATGAAGGATGTCTGTCATTTCCAAATCTTTCCTACAACACTCCACGTGCGTTTCGTGCAGTTGCTAAGGGATTTAATATGCATGGAGATCCAGTTACTGTTGAAGGTACAGAGTTACTAGCTAGATGCCTGCAACATGAAACAGATCATTTAAACGGAGTGCTTTTTATCGATCGCATGACGGCTGAAGAGCGAAAAACTGCGATGAAAGAGATTCGCGAGTCAGAGTGGTTTGGCTTAGCTACTGAAAATGGTGCAAAGCCAACATTTAAAGTCTCTCCACACAAAACTTTTGGCTTAGGTTTGTAATTTGAATTTAATTGTTGCTTCATCTTCTCCACTGGCTAAACCATTAGTCTCATTACTCCAGCAAAGTAAAACGCATAAATTATTGGCAATAATTACAAATCCAGATAAGCCAATTGGTAGAGGCCAAAAAATTGAGCCTAACTCTTTAGCTGCTTGGGCAAGTGATGAGAAGATTAAGACTTATAAGCCTTCAAATGATTCTGAACTATTGAATGTGATTAATGAACTTTCACCCCAACTAGTAATAACAATTGCATTTGGCAAAATCATTCCAGAGCAGTTGCTTTCTATTCCAGAATTTGGATGGATTAATGTCCATTTTTCAATACTTCCGAAATGGCGGGGGGCTGCTCCAGTCCAATGGGCGATTTTATCTGGAGAAAAGACAAGTGGTATAAGTATTTTCAAACTAGATAAAGGCATGGATACAGGACCAATTTACTTAACCCATGAGGTTGTTCTAGATAGCAAAGCTAAGTCTGATGAAGTGCTCTTGGCATTAAGTGATATTGCTGCAGCTAAAACATTAGAATGCTTAGAGTTAATCCATGCACAGAAGGAACCATATTCACAACCAATTAATGGTGCGAGTATTGCACCAAAGTTTACTAAGAATGATGGACAAATTGACTGGCAAAAAAGCGCAGATAGTATCTACAACTTATACAGAGCAATCTCGCATAACCCAGGTGTTTGGACAAATTTTAATGAGCAAAGGTTGAAAATAGACTCGCTAAGAGTTTTAGATGTGGAGCAAAACTTAAAAGTAGGTGAGGTGCTAATTAATGATGAAAGTTTTTTTGTTGGAACCGGTATGGGAGCGATCGAAATATTAAGACTAACCCCAGCTGGTCGGAATCAAATGAGTGCAAGTGAGTTTATTAGGGGATTAACCAAACGCACGGGTTTATATCTTGGGTAAACCGAATCCGAGCGAATCAAGGCTAGTTGCCTATGAGTTAGTTTCTCAAGTTAATCGTGATGGGGCTTATGCTAATTTACGATTACCTGAGCTTTTATCAAAATCAAAGTTAAAGACCGCAGATAAAGCCTTTGCAACAGAGTTGGCATACGGAACGCTAAGAATGCAAGGTAAGCATGATTACTTAGCCTCTAAGTATTTAGATCGGCCAATAGCAGAGCTTGACGCAAAAATAGTTGACTTACTTCGTATAGGTATTCATCAGGTTACCGATATGCGAGTACAGGATCATGCTGCGGTATCTGAAACTGTTGAATTAGCCAAGCTTGTAGCAGGTGAATCAAAAGCTTCGTATGTTAACGCCATCTTGAGAAAAGTAACTGCAAATAGAGACGATATGAGTGAGTTAGAGAACTTATCAAACTTGCAAAGACTTTCTATTATGCATAGTCATCCAGAGTGGATAATTTCAGCTTTCTATGATCAACTAAAGAATTGGGATGAAGTAGAAAAACTCCTAGTGGCAAATAACACTCCAGCGGCACCAGATGTAGTTTGTTGGCCTACAAAATCAACTCACGAAGAGTTTATATCGCTGGGAGCAAGCAAGATTGAAGGTTTTATTAATGGTTTCAATATCCCAGTAATACCTTCAGATTTTACTCCGATAGTTGAAAGAAGATCTGGAGTGCAAGATAGGGGATCCCAAATTGTTGTCGAGGAGTTTATGAAAACGCACGAGGCGGGTCTTTCATGGCTTGATCTTTGCGCAGGCCCGGGTGGAAAAGCTGCTTATCTTTATTATTCACTAAAACAGAAAGATTCTTCCTCTACTTTTCTAGCAAATGAACCAAATTCAACTAGAGCAGAACTAGTTAAGCGAGTTATTGGTAATGATTTAGTTGTAATAAATGATGGTACCAACGCACAGAACTTCTCATCGAAGTTTGACAGAATCTTGGTGGATGCGCCCTGTACCGGTTTAGGTGCGTTACGTCGAAGACCAGAGGCAAGATGGCGAAAGAGCCCTAATGACTTGAAAGAGCTAGTTTCAATACAAAGAAAATTACTAGCCAGTTCTTTCGACTTACTAAACCCTGGAGGGATAATTGCATATGTCACCTGCTCTCCGCATCTGGCAGAGACTAAGGGACAGGTTATTGATTTTCTGGGTAGCTACTCTGACATGAAACTTTTACCTTTAAATTTACTGCCTTTATCAAATCCGATTGGGGTTCAAGATGACGGCACGATGCAATTATGGACTCATAGAGATCAATCAGATGCTATGTTCATGGCATTATTCAGAAAGAATGGTTAGCTGTGACAGAAGTAAAAAAAGTGTTTATGAGCCCAAGTATCTTGAATGCTAACTTTGATGACTTAGAAAATGAGATATCAAAAGTCTCAGCCGTTTCTGATTTTTTGCACCTAGACATAATGGATAACAAATTTGTTCCAAATCTAACATTCACGTTCGACAAGGCCTCTGAAATTATTGATTTTTCAAAATTGCCCGTAGATGCGCACTTAATGATTGAAGATCCTGATGATCAAGCACCTCGATACGCGCAAGCTGGTTGTTACTCAGTAACTTTTCATTTCGAAGCAGTTAAGGATGCAAGAAATACAATTAAGAATATTCGTTCAAATGGTTCTAAAGTTGGAGTAGCGATTAAACCTAAAACTGACCTTTCTAAGGTAGCGGATTTGATTCAAGATATTGATTTACTTTTAGTTATGACAGTTGAGCCAGGCTTTGGTGGTCAATCATTTATGCACGATCAAATGATAAAAGTTAAATCTGCGCGGGAATATATTAATAAGTGCCAAGAACCCAGACCACTTTTACAAGTAGATGGTGGAATCTCTGAAAGCACAATTCAAATAGCTGCAGAGTCAGGCGCTAATTGCTTTGTTGCAGGTAGTGCCGTTTATAAATCAAGAGATCCTGCGCAAATGATTTTAACGCTGAGGCAATTAGCATTAGAAGGATCTAACTTCTAATCCCCATTAGTAGTAGCACCGCAGAAAGATCAACAATACTTAATGTTGTTGCCGCCGCCGCTGAAACCTTTGGCTTTGCATTGAAAGCAATTCCAAGTCCAGCAGATTGGATCATATCTAAGTCGTTAGCTCCGTCACCTATCGCTACAGTTTGTTGTAAATCTACTCCTTCATTTCTAGCAAACTCTTTTAAGGCCACAAGTTTCTCTGCACGATCAATGATCTTTCCTTCAATTTTGCCGGTCAATTTTCCATTTTGTATCTCAAGTTTATTGGCTCTATAGAAATCAATATTTAGTTGTTTCAAAATTGGTTCTATTACATCGATAAAACCACCAGATACTACTCCCACCTTATGCCCCTGTTTATGTAACGCCTCAACTAGCTCTTTAGCACCATTCGTAAGAGTAATCTCATCTCGGACTGCCTTTAGTACTGATTCATCTAAACCAGATAAAGTTTCCACTCTCGTAATCAGTGACTGAGTAAAATCTATTTCGCCAGCCATTGCTTTTGAAGTAATTTCTGCAACTAGTTGGGTCTTACCAGCATGATTTGCTATTAGTTCAATTACTTCCTGCTCTATCAGAGTTGAATCCATATCAAGTAAAACCAGTCGCTTTAGATTTCGCGCTCTACCTCCGAGTTCAACTGCTAGATCTATTTTGTTCTCGATTGCAACTTTAGCTAACGCACTTTGTACTTCTTTTATGGAATCATTAGGCAAAGATAGGGATAGTTCAATAGCTGTAATTGGGCTAGTCGAAGTTCGCTTTATGTCATCAATATTTCCACCGATTCTTGCAATCTCAGCTGCAACAGTGGCTAATGCGTAAGGTTTTATTCCATTTCCAATAATGACAACCTTTAGTTGGTCTGGATCTTGTTCGAGCTCTTTGTGCATAGCAAAATCAACAGCTATATCTAGTCCAAGTTTTGCTTGCAATGTATTCAAGTCTTCAACGATCGCCTCAGCATGTCCTTCATCTAGATTGATCAAGACTGTAAGGAGTAGCCGCCCGCGAATAACTATTTGTTCAATATCAATGATGGTTATCATGAATTCAGAAAGTGTCTTCATTAGATTTTCAGTAATTCCAGGCTTGTCTTGGCCTGAGACTAGAATTAATCCAGTAAAGGTCGGCATATTTCTATCGGGCATTGGCTCAGATTAACCATATTTCACCCTCCGGCGAGGTATCTTTCATCCTTATGAGCGCAATATTAGAGATTGAAAATTTAAGCGTTCACAGGGGCGGTAAAACGATACTCGGACCACTTAATTGGCAGGTTTTAGAGGGCCAGCGCTGGGTAGTTTTGGGGCCAAACGGTGCTGGTAAAACTACATTACTTCAGGTTTGTTCATCACTGATTCATCCAACTAGCGGGAGTATAAAAATATTAGGTGAGCAGTTGGGAAGGGTAGATGTTTTTGAGTTGCGCACTCGAATTGGCTTAACCTCATCTGCGCTGGTTGAACAGTTACCAGCTGATGAATTAGTTATTGATGTAGTTTTAACTGCAGCTTATGCAATGTTAGGTAGATGGCAAGAAAAGTATGACTTGTGGGATGAATCAAGAGCCATGGCGCTTTTAACTGCCTTGGGGGTGCGTGAACTAGGGGATCGAAATTTTGGCTCACTTAGTGAAGGTGAAAAAAAACGTGTACAGATTGCTAGAGCACTAATGGCAGATCCTGAACTGTTGTTGTTGGATGAGCCGGCATCATCATTAGACCTCGGTGGGCGTGAAGATCTACTTAAGCGAATTGAGGTTTTTGCAAAAGATCCTTTAGCGCCAGCTACGGTAATTGTGACTCATCATATTGAAGAGATCCCTGCTGGAACTACACATGCGCTACTTCTTAAAGAGGGATCTGAAGTGGCTAAGGGAGATATAAATACAGTGATTACCGATTTAAATCTTTCTAATGCTTACGGGCTACCTATATCAGTTCAATCTGAAGGTGGACGGTTCTTCGCTCGTGCCCGTTAATTTAATTAATTTACTGCCTGAGCCTTGGAAGCCAATTCTTGATCTAGATGTGCTAGCAGAAATCTCAGAGAATCTAAAAGGTGATTTTCTGCCAGAAACTAAAAATATCTTTCGAGCACTCACTATCGAACCAGCAAAGGTTAAAGTCATAATTTTAGGCCAAGACCCTTACCCAAATCCAAAGCATGCAATGGGTTTAGCTTTTTCAGTAAATTCTGATGTCACACCACTTCCGTCATCTTTAAGAAATATTTTTACTGAACTAGAAAATGATCTTGGTTATAAAAGAACCAATGGTGATCTATCGGATTGGAATGACCAGGGAGTACTTTTGTTAAATCGGACATTAACTGTTGCTCCTTCAAAATCAGGCTCGCACGAGAAACTTAAGTGGCACCTGCTGACTGAGAAGGTTGTTCAGCATGTTGCTGAAAATAATGCTGTCGGACTACTTTGGGGAAATCAAGCAATTACTCTTAAAAAATATTTTGCTGAACAGAGTGTGATTACTTCAGCTCATCCAAGCCCACTTTCCTCATATAGAGGATTCTTTGGCTCTAAGCCATTTAGTACTGTGAATTCTAAATTAATCGAAAAGGGTTTAACACCAATTAAATGGTAAAAGGGTGGACACATAAGTGCCCACCCTTTTTTGTTCTTTGTTTTTATGCAGTCCAGATATTAATTGGAGATTGCAAGAAGTAGATCATGAATAATCCAGCAACTACCCACATCAAAGGATTAACTTCCTTAGTGCGTCCCTGGAATAATCTGATAACAACAAATGAAACAAATCCAGCGCCAATTCCTACAGAGATATTGTAAGTAAATGGCATCAAGATGATTGTTAGGAAAGCTGGAATTGCAATTCCAAGATCATCCCAGTCAATACCCTTGATTTGAGTCATCATTAAGAAGCCAACAACAATTAATGCAGGAGTTGCTGCTTCGTAAGGAATAACCGCTACAAGTGGCGCCAAGAATGTTGTGAGAAGGAACAACAAACCTGTAACCACAGAAGCAAGACCAGTACGTGCGCCTTCGCCTACACCTGATGCAGATTCAATATATGAAGTATTTGATGAAACTGAACCTGCTCCACCTGCAGCTGCAGCAATAGAGTCAACTAGAAGTATGCGATTAGCACCCTCTACATTGCCATCTCTATCAACCAAACCTGCTTGGTTACCAATAGCTGTCATTGTTCCCATAGTGTCAAAGAAGTCAGCTAGAAGAAGTGTAAATACTAGAAGTACAGCAGCTACTAGTGAGATTCGATCAAATCCACCAAGTAGATTGAAATCACCTAAGATTCCAAAACTTGGCGTAGCAGCGATTGTCTCTGGCATGGCAGGAACATTTAAATTCCAACCCTTTGGATTAACAGCTCCAGTTGCACCATTAAATAGTGGTCCAATCTTGAAAGCTGATTCAATTGCGATTGCAACAGCAGTTGCAGCAACAATTCCAATTAGAATTGCTGCTTTAACTTTCCTTACCATTAGCGCAATTGTTAGAAGTAAGCCAAAAGCAAAAACAATTATTGGCCAACCCACTAGATTTCCATTATCTCCCAGGGTTACAGGTACTGGACCAGTGCCAGTTCTACGTACGAAACCTGCATCTACTAAGCCGATAAGGGCGATAAATAAACCGATACCAACAGAGATGGCAATTTTTAACTGGGTTGGTACTGCTCTAAAGACTGCAGTGCGGAATCCAGTTAATACCAAGATTAAAATAATTAAGCCTTCAAGGACTACTAATCCCATGGCATCTGCCCAGGTCATTTTGGAGGCGATACCAACGGCAACGAATGTGTTTAAACCTAATCCGGTTGCTATGGCTAATGGAAAGTTAGCGACTACGCCCATCAAGATGGTCATAACGCCGGCAATGAGTGCAGTGGCAGCAGCAACTAACGCAAGATTAGGAGCATCGCCTCCGCCAATATATTTTCCATCAGCATCTTTAGCAAGACCGATGATGAGTGGATTTAGCGCAACAATG
>Ga0208484_1000379_pt1 | contig 10863 bp, 7 predicted proteins | sample LakMenEpi09Aug11_FD_150682 | JGI IMG/M metagenome (GOLD analysis project Ga0208484, IMG submission 150682) | Freshwater microbial communities from Lake Mendota, WI - 09AUG2011 deep hole epilimnion (SPAdes) | ecosystem: Environmental > Aquatic > Freshwater > Lentic | place: Lake Mendota, Madison... | reverse complement strand
GGCGCTGCATCTCGAGTTGCCGCGCGCGCCGCCGCCGCCCCGCCTCTTCGCTGGCCACGGCGAGCGCGTCGCGCGACAGGCGTTGGGCCTCGGCCGCGGCGCGGATCGCATCCTCGTAGCGGAGACGCGTCAGCAGCCCCTTGGCGTTCTCGAGCGCCACGGCGGCCGCGCTCGTATCGGGCTTGACCCCCTCCGCATACCAGCCGGCCACCTTGCGGACGTCGTGATCGGCCACCTCGATCCCCTCGAAGGCCTGGCGGGCGAGGCGCTCGTCATCGTCGGCGAGCGTCTCCGCCGACACCGCGGCCGCCTCGGCTGCATCGATCACCTGACCGGCCTTCGGCAGGTCAGGACGCTGCACGGCAAGGCCGCGTGTGGCCACCTCGACGAGGCGGTCGGCCTCACGGCACTGCTCGTTGGCCCGGACGCGGTCGGTCCGCTGCCCCTCGAGGCGGCGCACGAGCGCGCCGACACGCTGCCCCACCTGCGTGCAGCGCTGCGGCAGCGACGACCGCAGGGCGTCGAGCTCGCCACGCCTCTCGGCGACGGCAGCATGGCACTGCTCCACCCAGTCTTCCTGGCGGAGCGCCTCCTCCACCAGCGCCAGCGCCCGGAAGAAGTGCTGCCTGTCGGGGCGAGCAGCATCCTGGGCCTCGGCGATCATGGCCCGCGCCCGCGACAGCCCCTCGTCTGCCTTGACGAGGTTGTCGGCCACGTCCGACCACGATCCCTGGGCGTACGCCTCGGCGAGATGGTCGAGGGCCCGTTGCGTGCCGTCGCGGCGGCCGGCGAGGGCCTCCAGGCGGGCGATCGCGCCGGGGATGAGCTCGGCCACGCGTGCCTTGGCAGCCACGACGCTCTCCAGCAGCGCCGCCCCCTCGGCCACCGCCTTCTCGGCTTCCTCGACATGTTTCGACGATGCCTCGATCTCGCCGGCGTCGAGAAGCTGCACCGCGACCTCCAGATGCTTGCGGGCCTTGCCGACGTTGACCGCCGGATCGGCCCCCGGCTCGGTCAGCAGCCAGCCCTCGGCGCGCTTCGCCGTGACACGCTGCTCGAGATCGTCGGCCTGCGCGATCGCCTTCCGGCGCCGATCGTCGCCGGCCACGAAGGCATCGAGCCTCGCCGAGGAGGCATCGAAGTGCGCGCGGGCCTCCTCCATCCGCGTCCGCGCCGCGACCGGATCACGCTCGAGTTCGGCCCGCGCCAGTTCCAGCGCGTGGCCGACGTCGGCAAGCGGCCCGCGGAACGACGCCACCGATCGGCCGCGTTGCACGATCCCCTCGAGTCGCGTGTCAGCCGTCCCGAGCAAGCTCTCGAGCTCCCCGGCCATCGCCCGCGCCTTCTCGTGGGCCGATTCGAGATCGTCGAGCGGATCGCGGCACTCCCGCGTCACCTCGTCGAGCGGCGGTCGCGCCGCGGCCTCGTCGAGCATGCGGATCGCCTCCTCGGCTCGCGACGATCCGAGCGTCCGCTCGGCATGAATCGTCTCGTCGGCCTTCTCCCAGACATCCATCAGCGACAGCCAGCGATCGCGATAGCGATGGAGCGCCGACTGCACGCCGTCATACGCGGCGCGCGTCCGCCCCTCCATCGGCGTGAGGAAGTCGGGGTCGGAGTGGGGGAGCATGCGGTGCCGCTCCTGCTGGGCGTCGAGGAGGTCGGAGAGGGCCACCACCTCGGTCTTGAAAGCCGCCAGCTTCTCCCGCGCCTCGCGCGTCCGCCGCGTGTGCTTCGACCACTGCATGGCCAAGGCGCCGAGCACCCCGAGGCCGGCGAGCGACGCGACGGCGATGGGGAGCGTCCGCGTGCGAAACACCCGCTCGGCTTCGACCCGTGCCATTTCCTTGTCGCGTCGTTCCTTGACCCACGTCTCGGTGGCATCGACGAGCGCCACGAGTCCGGCGTCGATGCGGCCATCCTGCGCCTGCGGCCGGAACGCCTTGGCGATCAACTCGCGTTCGATCGTGTCTCGATCGAGGCCGCTCCCCGTCTCCAGGCTCCAAGGCGCGCGCATCGCCAACCGACGTCTGCCGACGTCGACGTACACGAGCACGTCCTGCGAACCGTCGAAGGCGGTGTTCGAGGTCCCCACCGGGGCCTCTCGCGCCCACCGGGCGAGGATGGCGTCGAGCACCTCGTGCGCCGACCGGTCCCCTTCAGGTCCCTCCCCGACGATGAGCACCCGGTAATCGCGCCCCGTCTCGCGCTTCACCCGTTCGATCGTGGCCCGGAGGTCGTCGAACGTGTCAGGCACCCCCGACACGAAGACGTGCTCGCCCGCATCCGCGGCGACGCGATCGACGACCCCTTCCTGGGCCCGCGACGGACCGGCACTTCCCGGCAGGCCGCCGGCGAGAGCGACCACGATCGCCCCGAGGCGGGCCCACCGTCGGCAACTGCGGCGTGACGGGGTTTCGAGGATGAAGTTCGATCCGTTCCGACTGGTCTCCACAACGCCTCCGCAGGTGAGAGTCTTGTCTGGCGGTGAGCCCCGCCGACGACGATTCTACGAACTACGGTGAGGGGCTCAATCGGCCGGTGCGTCGCACTGCTCGGGCAGCCGGGTGGCTTCCCCCCAGTCGACCACCGGCACCGCCTCGAGGCCGGCGATGCGGACAAGAGTCGCCGCGACCTCGGGGGGCGCGGCGATGAGGAGCAGGCGGGGGGCGAATCGGGCCGCTTCCTCGGCCAGATCGTCAACCTCACGGGGATCGATCCGCGTGGCGAGCACCCGCACCCGGTGCTGCCACCCGAGCTGCGAAAAAACCTCCGCCCACAGCGGGGCAAGCGTCCCGACGAGGTCATCGGTCACGACGACAAGCACCGGCCCGACACGGCCATCGCGGCGAAGCGACGCGGCGATCTCGGCGGCCGTGGCACCTGCCTCGGCGGCGTGGCGCTCGAGCGACATGGGGGGAAGGACTGTCACGGTCAGTCGTTGGGACGGGGCGGAAACAGCGGGGTGCGCGGAGCCACCGAGGGAGCCTGCGGCACCGAGGAGCGGCCCGTCTGCGGACGGACCGGCGTCTGCCCCGCGGCAGCGTTGTTCCCCGTGGCCGGGCCTGGGCGTGCCCCCGGCGCGGTCGCGGCCGGCGCGGTCGGCCTGGCGGCCGAAGCTCCCGGAAGCGTGCTCCCCCGCGGCCGACCGGCATTGAGTGGGCGAGTGGTCTTGGCCGCGCCGTCGGGCTTCGCCGAGGAAGGCGCACCGTAGCCGGGACGTGCCGGCGGGGCACCGGCGCGGACGCCCCCCGAGATCGCGCCGGGCCGGCCGCTGCCGGTCGCCGGAGGGGCCTTGCCGGTCGATCCCTTGGCCGCCCCACTGCCTCCGAAGATCGCACCGTTGCGGGCCCGTCCCGTGGCGGTGACCGCGGCGGCTTCCGAATCACCGTCCCGCGGTGCCCGTTCCGGACTCCCCTCGGCGGCCTCCCGTTCGGCGTCGGTTCCATCGGTCGCGTCGGCATTCGGCGGCAGGAGATCGTCGATGCTGATGATGCGGCGCTTCGCAGCCTCGGGCTGCTTTCCCTTGTTCGCCTCGCCGCGCGGTCTGCCGGTGACCGGATCGATCTCCTCCTCGCTCTTACGGCGCTGCTCTTCATCCTCGCGCTCCCGGCGCATCTTCGCGCGCCCCAATTGCCCCTCCGCCTCGTCGATCGTGCCGTCGAAGTTGAGGTCGAATCGCCGCAGCAATTCGCTGCGGGAAAGTGGGGCCGACGGCGCGGCCTCCGCAGCGCCCTTCGCCGCCGCTCCGGGCACGGAGGGAAACGCCGCCCCCCGCCGCGGAGGCGTCTGCGCCACGGCCCAGCCGCTCACCATCACGGCCAACGCCGGCCACGAAAGGTGCAGGCAGGCTTGCACGATGACACTCCGAGGCATGGGATGGCTCCGCCAGTGGGGAAGGGGGGGTGGCCCGGACGACTTGCCGCCGACTCCATCCTACCGCGCCGCTCGCCTGCGGCGCCGTCAGCGCGGTCGCCACAGGCTGCGGGTGCCCGGCGAATAGGTGAAGGGGCCGCGGGGGCTGAAGACGACCCCGCGGAGATCCCTCGAGAATCCGTACAACCCGTTCCGCCAGTAGAGCCAGGTGAAGGGTTGGTCCTCCCAGAGGCGTTCCTGGATCTTGCCGTATTTCTCCCCCCGCTTGGCGCGGTCGAGTTCCCGCCGCCCCTCCTCATAGAGGGCGTCGACGAGGGGGTTTGAGTAGCCGACGAGGTTCCCGGCGCCGCCGGTCGTCCAGGAGCGCTCCGTGGCATCCGGATCGGCGGCAGCCCCGCGACTTCCGTGCCAGGCCTCGAAGCGGCGCGCCTGCGTGCGGTCGGCGAGCACCCCGGAATCGACCACGTCGACATGCATCCGCACCCCGATCCGCGCGAGATCCTCACGGAGGCGCTCGCAGGTCCTGACACGGAGCGGCTGGTCGGCGACGAGCATCGTGAACTCGAAAGGCACCTGCCGGCCGTCGATCTCCCGATCGCGGACGCCGTCGTCGTCGGAATCGACCCACCCGGCATCGTCGAGGAGCTGCTGGGCTCGCTGCGGATCCTGCTCGGCCGCCGGCTGCCGCTTCCGTGGCGCCGCCCACGATGCCTCGTGGAACGGCCCGGTGGCCGGCTCGTAGAGGCCGTGGCACAGCTCGCGGAGCATCCAGCCGTGATCGAACGCGAAGGTCAATGCCCGACGGACACGCCGGTCCGCGAAGAACGGCGACTCGATGTTCCAGGCGAAGAACGTCACCGTCCACTCGGGTGCCGACACCCTCGTCCAACGTTCTCCGCCGGTGCTCCTCGTCGCCAACCACTGCTCCGGGGAGAGGAGCATCTCGTCGATCCCGCCGGCCTCCAGTTCCCCGAGCGCCGCGGCCGGATCGGCGAGGATCCGGAAATGGATCTGGCGGAAGTGGGGGATCTCCCGAACCTGCCGTCCGTCGACGGTCGACCAGGTATCGCGCCGCTCGAGAATGATCCGCTCCCCACGACGCCATTCAGCGACGACGTACGGCCCTCCGCAGACCGGCAACGCGTCCGGATCGCCACCGCGGAACGTCGGATCGCTCCGCCAGGTCGCCTCGTGGACGTGCCGGGGAATGACCGGGAAGTTGAGGTTCCAGACATTCGTCGCCAGGCGTTCGCGGTGGAAGAACACCACCGTCCGATCGTCGTAGGCCTCCACGGCGCGGAGTTGGTCGGTGCCGTCGCGGACACTCGGCAGCGGGAGTTCGTCATCCATGATCACGGCGTAGCTGAAGGCGACATCGTGGGCGGTGATCGGTTCGCCGTCGCTCCACACCAGATCGTCACGGAGCACGACCCGGTCGACGAGGCCATCGGCGCTGGTCTGCCACGAGCCCACCGTCTCGGCCATGGCGAAAGGATCGAGCCTCCGGTCGAAGGAGAACAGCCGCAGTTCCGTCAATCCGATCACCTCGAACTCCGCCGGCGATCGGCGCAGGATCGGATTGAGACTGGCGGGATCGGCGGGCAGGTGACGGACGAGCACGGCGCTGTCGTCGGCCTCACCGTCCGCCGGAGGCCGGGCCAACGCGGCCAGGATCCGCGCGTTGGCCGCCGGGGAATCGTTCGGTTCGGCAAGGGCCCGCTCGTCGGCCACCGCGCCGGCGGCGAGTTCCTCGCGGAGGACGGCAAGCGCGTCCCGCACCGGCCGGTCGATCCAGGAAAGGCCGTCGAGCGTCTCCGGGGAAGGAGCGACGAAGCTCTCGTCGCGCCCCTTCTCCACCCCCGTCACCCGCGTCGCGCCGCCGACCGCCGGGGCGGTCACGCCGACCGGCAGGCCCTCGGGGCGCCGACTGCACCCCCCCGCCATGAGCGTCGCGACGATCACCAGCATCCCGACGCGTGTCTGCCGAACCACCGTGCCCCCCCGCCGCTCGGGCCCTCACTCCGGGAAACGGTGCCCCATCTTCTCGCGCTTCGTCTGCAGGTAGCGCTGGTTGAACTCATGGACCGGCGGGAGGATCGGCACCTGGTCGACGACCTCGAGATCGAAGCCGCCATAGATGAAGGCGTCGGTCTTCTTCGGATTGTTCGTGAGCAACCGCACCCGCCGCAGGCCGAGATCCTTGAGGATCTGGATGCCGATGCCGTAGTCCCGCGCATCGGCCTTGAAGCCGAGCGCAAGGTTCGCCTCCACCGTGTCGAGCCCCTGATCCTGCAGGGCATAGGCCCGGATCTTCTCCACCAGCCCGATGCCCCGGCCCTCCTGCGGGAGGTAGACGAGCACGCCTGCCCCCTCGGTGCCGATCTTCTCGAGCGCCATGTGGAGTTGGTCGCCACAGTCGCAGCGGAGGCTGTCGAGGAGGTCACCGGTGAAACAGGAGGAGTGGAGGCGGACGAGCGGATCGGTGGCCGCGGCCGGATCCCCCATCACCAGGACGATCGGCTGCTGCGGTTCGAACTTCACCCCGTAGGCGATCACGCGGAACTGCCCCCATTTGGTCGGCAGGTCGGCCTCGGCGATCCGCTCCACGAGTTGCTCACGGGTGCGCCGGTGCCGGATGAGCTGCTCGATCGAGATGATCTCGAGACGGTGCTCGCGGGCCATCTTGTGGAGCGTTTCCCGGTCGGCACGGTTGCCGGTGTCGTCGAGGATCTCGCAGAGGACTCCAGCCGGTTGGATGCCGGCCATCCTCGCCAAGTCGACCGCCGCCTCGGTGTGGCCGGCGCGGCGGAGCACGCCCCCCTCCTTGGCGACGAGGGGGAAGAGATGACCGGGGCGGACGAAGTCGGCCGGCCGGGAGTCGGGGGCGAGGATCGCGGCGATCGTGGTCGCCCGTTCGCCGGCCGTGATCCCCGTCCGCGCCGAGACGTGGTCGACGGGAACGGTGTAGGCCGTGCCGAGGGGGGTGGAGTTGGCCTGGACCATCATCGGCAAGTCGAGCCGGCGGGCCATCTCCGGAAGGATCGGCATGCACACCTGCCCGCGGCCGTGGCGGATCATGAAGTTGACAACTTCGGGCGTGGCCTTCTCGGCGGCACAGACGAAATCCCCTTCGTTCTCCCGGTCCTCGGCGTCGACGACGACGATCACCTCGCCCCTGCGGATGGCGGCGACGGCAGCTTCGATCGTGGAAAAACCTTCCGGCATGGCGGGACCCGTGGGGGATGGGTCGGATGGCGGCACCGCAAGACCCGAAAGGAGTATAGGATGCCGGAGCGACCGGACGTCCCCAGCGACGGACTTTTCCATGCTCGACCGCGAGGAGTACATCGAACAGGGCCATCTGTTCCATGCCCTGGGCGAGCGGATGGCGGCGGGGATCGCCGCCCAGGAGGCGCTCACGTCGATCGCCCAGGAGGTTCTCGCCACCACGAAACTCCCGATGGCGATCGATTACCTCGTCGCCGAATTGAAGCTGTTCGGCACGCTGTCGACGGCCATGGCCCGCATCCCCCACTACTTCACCCGCTTCCAGACGTTCGTCATGAACCGGGCGGAACAGGAGGGGGGGCGGTTCGACATGCGGACGGCGCTTGCGATCCTCGAGCGCGAGGCCCGCTACCGGGCCGACGGGCCGACGCCCCAGGGGCTGTTCTTCTACCGCTTCGAGTGCCTGTCGCGCAACCGCCTCGACTACCAGCAGGGGATGGACGCGATCGCCGAAGACCCGATCTTCGACGACGACTGGAAGTCGTGGATCCGCACCGTCGGCAGGCAGGTCGGGTTCGTCGATCTCGGCGATCTGATCAGCGTCCGCAGCCCCGAGTACTGGCGGCTCGAGAAGCGCGAAGCGCTCCTCGCCGGCCGCGAGGACACCGGCCCTGACCGGGCGATGCTGTTCGGCGAGAAGGAGGGGCGGATCGCGCGGGCCAACCGCGGCAAGGATCCGCTCTTCCTGTTCGCCGCGCTCGAGAGGCAACTCGGATATCCGGCGGTACCGCGGCCGGCGCCGGTGACAGCGTCATCGGAATCGCCCGCGCTCCTCGCCCGCAGGCTCGAGCGCCTCGAGATGCGCGTCAAGCTCCTCGAGGAGGAGTCGCGCGGCGGGATCGACCTCTCCAAGTTCGACCCGAAGAATTTCCAGACGCCGCCGGGGGAATGATGGCGATGCCGACGAGCCTCCGCGGCGACGCGGAGCGGGTCTGGCAGGCGGCGATCGGCGCCGTCGACCCGCAGCGACTCCTCGCCACGGCGTCGGCCGACCTCCTCGGTCCGCTGCCGAGCGGGCGGATCGTCGTCGTCGGTGCCGGCAAGGCCGCGGCCGGCATGGCCGCCGGCGTCGAGGCGCTCCTGGCACGGTGCGGATTCCCGGCGAATCGTCTCTCGGGGCTCGTGAGCGTGCCCGAGGGATCCGCGGCGGTCCTCCGCGCCATCGAGATCCGCGAAACGCGGCCGGCGGGGGTCAATCTGCCGACCTCGCGCGTCGTCACGGCCACCACCCTGATGCTCGGGAGTCTCGGCCGGCTCGGGCCCGACGACCTCGCCGTGGCGCTCGTCACCGGCGGTGGATCGGCGCTGCTGTCGGCCCCGCGCGACGGCATCACCCTCGACGACAAGATCGCCGTCGCCCGTTTCCTCTCCTCCCGAGGCGCCGCAATCGGCGAGCTGAACACCGTCCGCCGGGCCTCGAGCGCCGTCAAGGCCGGCGGCCTCGCCAGGGCTTGCACGGCGGGGAGGCTCGTGGTCCTCGTCCTTTCCGACGTGATCGGCGACCCGCTCGACCTGATCGCCTCCGGCCCCTGCATGCCGACGCCTCCCGATCCGTGGGCAGCGCTCGAGATCCTCGATCGCTTCGGGGCCATTGCCGCCGGCATCGCGCCCCGCCTCGTCGACTGCCTCCGCCGCGACCTCGCGGCGACGCGCCCGCCCGAGCCGGCCTCCCCGTCCGGTCCGACCTGGGTCACCCCCACCGGGTGCCATGTCGCCCACAGCATCGTGGCCAACAACGACACGGCGGTCGACGCCGCGGCCGCGGCCGCCCGGGCGCTCGGCTACGTCACCGAGATCCGCCACGCCGCATCGGGAGTCTCCGCGCTCGACGGGCGTGCCGAGACCGTCGGCCTGCGGTTGGCGGCCGAGGGGATGGCGCTCGCGTCGCGCACCGCCGCCGACGGCCGGCCGCGGGCCGTGATCGAAGGAGGGGAGGCGACGGTCGTGATCCCCGACGACCATGGCCAGGGGGGGCGCAACCAGCAGACGGTCCTGGCGGCGGGCATGTCGGCCGCTGCGACGTGGCCGACCGGACTTCTCGTGGCGAGCCTCGGGACCGACGGCGAGGACGGCCCCACCGATGCGGCAGGGGCACGCGCCGACGCCGCGGTGGCGCGTGCGCTCGCCGCCGACCCGCAGGGATCGGAGCGAGCCCTCGCGCGTTGCGACGCGCTTCCCCTCCTCGAGCGTGCCGGCGGGCTTGTCCGCACCGGCCCGACCGGCACGAACGTCGCCGACGTGCGGATCATCCTCGCTCGGCCGTGACGGCGTCCCGCTCCTTCGATCCGCCGTCGCTCGAGCGATCAGACGTCGCAGAGGCTGACGGCCTGCTTGAGGCCCGCGAGGGCGTCGCGGGTGGGGATGAACTCGTGCCCCACCCAGCCCTTGTAGCCGAGTTGGACGAGCTTCCGCATGATCGGCGGGAAGTTGATCTCCTGGTTGTCGTCGAGTTCGGCGCGGCCGGGGTTGCCGGCTGTGTGGATGTGGCCGATGACATCCTTGCACTCTTCGAGCCGACGGATGACGTCGCCGTTCATCACTTGGACGTGATAGATGTCGAAGAGGAGCTTGACGCGCGGCGAGCCGACGCGGCGGCAGATGTTCGCCACGTAGTCGATGTCATCCCCCTGGTAGCCAGGGTGGCCTTTCATCGGGTGACTGCCGTCGCGGGTATTGAGGTGCTCCAGACAGATCGTCACCCCCTTTTTCTCGGCGTGGGCGGCGATCGCCTTGAGTCCCTTCACGCAGTTGTCGGCCCCCTCTTCGAGCGAAATCTCGCCGCTCTTCGGATCGTCGGCATCGCGCCACTTGTAGCCGGTGAAGGCGATCACGGCCGGCATCCCGTGCTCGGCACAGGCGTCGATCGTCTTCGAGGTCCGCTCGATCACCTCTGCCTGGTAGGCGGGGTTGTTGAAGCCCCGCATGAACGGGGCGCCGGGCATGCCGTTGGCGGCGAGCGCACAGGTCAGGCCGTGTTTCTTGAGCGTCGGGAAGGCGTCGGGCTCGAGGATCTCGATCGAGGAGCAGCCGAGGTCCTTGGCGACGTGGCACATCTTCTCGAGGTCCCATTTGTCGCCGGCGATGTTGTAGCACCAGTAGACGAGGGAGTGATTGATGTTGCCCTTCATGGGAGACTCTCCGAAATGCGTGCGGATGGATGAATGGATGGTGGCGGGTCGATCGGACCGGCGGCACGGGTCCGCCGCCGCGAACGCCCCCCGGCGTCCGCAGCCGAGGCTACACTACCACCTCCCGAGTCTCTCCGGAAGCGTCCGCCATGCTCCCTGCCGTGCGTCGGTCGGCCATCGGTTTCCCCTTCACAAGCCCCCCGTGCCTCGGCGTCGTCCTCGCATTCCTCGTGGTCGCCGCGGCGGCACGGGGAGCGACCCCCGCGCCCGCGTCGTGGTCGCTCCATGAAGGTGACCGTGTCGTTTTTCTCGGTGACGCGCTGGTCGAGCGCGAAGGGGAACGGGGAGCGATCGAGACGGCGCTCGTGGCCACCCATCCCGACGCCGACCTGACGTTCCGCAATCTCGGCTGGAGCGGCGACACGGTGTGGGCGGAATCGCGCGGCGTGTTCGACCAGCCCTCGGCCGGCTACGCCCGCCTCCTCCCCCTCGTCGACAGCCTCGAGCCTGCGGTCGTGGTGATCGCCTACGGCCGCAACGAGTCGTTCGCCGCTGCGGCGGGGCTGGCCCC
>Ga0208484_1000375_pt1 | contig 10895 bp, 11 predicted proteins | sample LakMenEpi09Aug11_FD_150682 | JGI IMG/M metagenome (GOLD analysis project Ga0208484, IMG submission 150682) | Freshwater microbial communities from Lake Mendota, WI - 09AUG2011 deep hole epilimnion (SPAdes) | ecosystem: Environmental > Aquatic > Freshwater > Lentic | place: Lake Mendota, Madison... | reverse complement strand
CGATGTAAATTTAGACATTTTGGTTAAATCAGACTCTGATAAATTTAAAGCCATTTCAAGAGCAGAACCCGTACCTACCAAAACATTTGGAAATGTTCAAACAGTGCCCGCAGTGTTTATGTTTGTCACGTCCAACCGCAATTTGCTAAACCATTATTTTGATAAACCAGAAAAGAAAAGTTTTCGCTTTAATCGTATTTACAAGTCTGAAATTAAAACGTCAAGAAATGTGAGTGAAAAAGACATTGAAGCTGTTCAAAATAGATTTATCGAAGCCTTTGTTAGACAGAGACCCAACTTGCCGGCCGAGGCTTTACCCAAAAATGAAGTTTTTGAACGCCAACACGCAATTTTGGGACTCTTTAATGATATTATCACAATTTTGGCCCAATACAATATTCAAGACTTTAAAATTCAGTACTTGTATTTATACGCTCTTTGCGGTTTAGCTAAAAATACCCACCTATTGCCCGAAACTGATCAAGAATTTCATAAATATATTTTGTACGAACTATTTTTAAAATATAATTTAGACCAACACCAAATTAAAACTTGTTGTGACTATATGAAGTTGACAATAAATAAAGAGATTTAAAAAAAAGGATTTATTTTTACTAAGAACAATTTTTTTCAAAAAATTCTCTCAAAATTTCAGAGTCCATGTCGTTCATCATGACCCATCCTGGCATGCCGCGTCGTTTTCCTTCATTTACATGAAACTTTTTCAGCCAAACGTATCCCATTTTGTTGTAGACCTGAACATCTAGCACAGTTTCCACGTTATCTTCTTTAGCAATGGGATAAGAATCTACCACTTTATCTTCAATCGTACTCACATTCAAACTCTTTAGCTTGTTTTGAGCCAATTTTAGGTAAAAAATGACTTCCTTAACTTGAGAGGGTTGCAAATCAATGCACGGTTTGTCAGGCTTTAGACCGTGAAAGCTAAACACATTATCTTTATATTCCACATAACAAGCGGAATGATTTAGAAAATGAAGAACTGTTTGCTGAGAAGCTGCCATGTTGACTAATGTAGTTATAAACTTGCTATCTGCTTTTATATATTTCAGTTAAAGATAAACACGAAATGGCAGTGAACCTAGGAAGAGATGTTTTAAAAGTTGACGCATTGTCAGTTCCAACAAGTAATCTTGCTCAAACAGATTATATCATTATCTACAATATTAACGTTCCGTATGTTTATTTCAACAATCCTACAAGTGCTGTCAATGTTTTAACGCAAATTAAAAATGTTTTGGTTCGAGATTTTTTAAACAATCAAGTTGTTTACGAAATATCAGCTTCCTATCAGTTGAGACACACGCAAACAGGCGAACTGAGGCTTTGGACGGGATCTTTTAACGTGCGCAACAACGTTCGATCGCGTCTGACGGGATTCCAACTGTTTGATCCCCAAACATTTGTAACTCTATCGCAAGAAGACGTTGAAGACGCGCCCGACCGTCTCACTCAAGCGGCGACTCAAGACACAAAGTGGGTATTGCATCAAATTGTTTCCATCATTTTTAACGCACAGTCCAAAGTTCCGTACAATAGCGCACTTCTTTTCAATTTTGCGCACCATGGAAGACGCGCACGCAGAACCTTTGCTCTTTAGTAAAGCTATAGAAGCCTTACCGCACGGTAATTTTTTACTACAACAGTTGAATAATTTTGAAAAGGTTAAAAATTTATCTTTTCTAATTGTCGTTAAAAAACACACGCAAGTGCTTTTTAACATACAGAAACAAAGCACATTTAGTTTTGTCATTTTGGAAAAAAAATCTAAAAGAATTATCCTTCGCTTTAATTCCTATAATTCAAACTTTCATCAACAATCTTTCAAGTGTTTTATTTGGATGTTTGATGCTCGAGGATGTCTTTTACAAAGTTTTTCATCTCTCGCAGAATGCCCCCCACTCGATAAACTCAATTTTATCCATTTTTGCCCTCAACCTCTTTGGAAAATTTTAAATTTAAACGAGCCACAAAAAGACCCCACAAATTATACAGAAACGTTGGAATTTCTTAAAACAAATGGGTTGGAAAACAACGTGTGTTTTTTGTACTATTTTTCCAACAATAAAAAAGCCTATCCTCAATATTGGAACCAACCAGTGGGCAATTGTACATTCGTCAAAGTATTTACCAATTGTAATTACTTGCTAGGATTTGAAAAGTTGGAAATTGTACCGAGGACCGAACAAAAACCAATTACAGATTGTCAAAGTACTTTGTTTAATGAAAGGCAAGCTAATAAAAGTTCGGCTATAACGGTAAAACTTTGCGGATTAAATTTGGCCTATTCTTTGGGTTGTTGCACAAAAAATGAATTTCTTAATTACCACAATCAACTCTCTGACTGTTTTGCTTACATGTGGTTTGAATACGACGAAATGGATACAATTAGATTTGTAACTGTGTATTCCAACAGCCAAATTTTTCAAAGAGAAATTAAAAATTCCTACAGTTGGAATGAAATTTTCAATTACTTGCTCAAAGAAAAAGACGCGCTTCAGCGAAAAAAAGAATCAATATTGTCTTTTCTTTTTCAAAACTTGTGTGAAAAAAATTTAGAAATTAATACCCTATATAAGAAATCTAACCATCATTTGAAACAATTTTGTGCTCGACTATTTGTCATGGTTTATTCTTCAAACGACGTCTCGCTCCACGCGTTAAAGTCACCGTTGGCTTTATATTATGCTCGAAAAAAGAAAGATAAATTTCGTGGACTAAATTTAAACATTAATAATAGAAATGACTTGATATCTTTGACAACAACAGATTTAACTATATTAAATTTAAATTTGTATACCAACGACCTTCAATTTATTGACGACAATCTGCCTCAACCGAGTATAAAAAGTTGCATTTTGTTATTAAAAAATCATAAAAAAGATTACAATTCTCAATTGACTCTTTTTCAATTGTGCAAAAAAAGGGGTGAAACTTTTGTTTTAATTCTCGAGCAAGCTTTTAAAGCCATAGGTCATTTTTTTATGGACTCTTTTATGTTTGATATATTTTCTTTTTCATTCTTATCATTTTCTTCTTTAGCTTTTAACGTACTTTGGTTTTTTTACGGTGATAGAGCGGGCATCTACCATCACGCTTTGGAAAAAACAAAACTTGCATATGATATGACAATAAGAAAATTTTCAAAGGGGGGCTTTAGTTTTTCTTTTGAAAGTGAACTCAAATGTTTTGAACCTCTTCACAAAGACTCTAATAAAATTGCAACTACAATTTGTGAATTAGATATAAATAGCAGTTATGGCTATGCAGGTAGTAATATTTTTGCCCCTAAAGGTTTTTGCACAGCTTATTCTAATAACGAAAATGACACTTTGTTGTGTTGCGAACCCTTTGCCCGTTACAAATCTTTTGAATTTTTATCAGTTTTCTACACTCTTTGGTTATTGGAACAACAACATGTTGAGATACACTCTGTGTATTCAAATTATCATCAAAAAGGGTTGTTTGCGGTAAATTCTTTTATACTTGATTTGGCTGTCGTAACAAAAGAAGGTAAATTGTTGCTCTATCAATTTGACGGACCCTATTATCACGGATGCCCCAATCAGTGTCCTTCACTCTTGTCTTACAATAACAAGTGCAGCAGAGAGGAGCTTGAAACAAAAACAAAAAAACGAGACACGGCTATTCAAACTTGGTTTGAAAAAATAAATGCCAATAAACCCCAATCTGTTTTTTATCAAGTAATTTATAGCTGCCACACAATAGGCTATTCAATGAAAGACCTCAATGCTGCATTTTGCAATATTTCGTTATTACACAATCTTGTAAAAGATTATCCCTCTGGTAAAGAAATTATAATTAATGAAAATTTTTTATTAAATGAAAATATCACTTTTATTATTATGCTAACAGGTTTTATTCCTTCCAACGAAAAATTATTGTTTCTTTACAGCAATGGCAAGTGGGAACGTTCTTCAAACTGTAATTTAAATCCCATTTTATTAAGCAAAGATTATTTAAACTGGTTGCTCATCAACTATAATTTTCAGATTACCAAAGTGTACAAGATATTTATTTACCCAAAATGTCTTGTTTTTAATAAAATTTTTCAAGAATTGACTTTGATGAGAATGAACGACAATAATTTAGTAATTTTTAATAAAATGATTAAAAATATTATTAATTATTCGGCAGGGTTTTTTGGTTTAAATAACCAAAAACAACGTTCTATAAAATCAAAAATAGTTTCTGTTGTTGGAAAAAAGACAGACCTCAAAAATCAGGGATTAGAAATGATTGATAATGAAACAGAGATATTTATCAAAAAAAAACATTTTATACTTAAAGAAGCCAAAATGTCAACGACTCCTCTACCCATTTTTTTCATGATTATTGAATTAGGAAAATTAAGACTTGCACAAATTTTTTCTTTTTTCGAGTATTGCTTTGAACCCACCAAATATGTTCACCTGTACTCTAACGTGGACAATCTAATTATTGCATTAACAAAAGATTGTTTTGAAGACACCGTGTATCCTACTCGCCAACAATATTTTGCAGAAAACAAAATTAATTTTTTTCAGTCCCAATTACCCGGACATTTAAAATTAGAATGGATCTATTTTAAAAAGCACGAATGGAAGTTTATTTGCCCCAGACCTTTGTTTTACGTTATTGTAACTAACGAGGACACATCTTTTGTGTCCAAATTAGCGTCCATTAAAAATATTGGATCTACAGAAGCTTATAATTTGGCCTACAATATTTTACACAATACTTTTGCTACTGTAGTACAAAAAAGGCGAGTAAATAAATTGATTAATAGAAAAGAAAAAGAAGTAGTATTTAGGTATAATACCAAATAATAATCTATCGAGACGCATAATTGTAATAAAAATGTAATGTTATTGTTACAAGACCACTTACCTAAAAATAAAACAAAATATTTGTCAGTATATATTGTTTATTGAAATAAAAAAACATTACAAATTATTTCATTCTTTTTTATTTATTTTATTAATATTTTTTTACATACGGAGAATTGAAAAGAACTTCTCCCTTCTTTTTCAAATCAAGTGTCAAGTTATAATCTGTATAATACGCGCATACAAAAAATACTACAGCGTCTGGCGCACCGTCAGCGGTAAAAGTAAAGGTAATTTCAAAATCATTATTTTTACTTAAACAAGAGCCATCATTAAGAAAAGGAATAATGCGGCTGTTTTTGTCGCCAAAATTGGTCAAGTTGACATAAACCATGGGAAAAGGTGTTGCGTCAAAGCCGTCGTGAATATTTGCCAAAGTAATCAATTCTTTGTTCATTTTCATTCCAAAGGGGGGGTTCAAGAGCAAATCTGTATAAATTTTGCTTTCAATAATGCGCTCTCTAATCATTCCAATATTTGGTTCCGAAAGATAAAATGATTCATCGCCATAAGTAAAGTTGATTTTTTGAATATTGTGCTTTACAAAAACATCATTGTCTGTATTGCTACTATAACTATAATTACCACTTGTGACGTCTCTGGGAAGGGCAAAAATAAATAAACCCTCGGGCATAGCAATTTGTTGAATTTTAGTTTTATAAGTAGAACTCTTTTGGGGGATGGTCACGGGCTGAATCAATTTTGTTACACCTGGGTAATTGACAACATGTCTCTTATTGAGAAATGAGTTTTGAAAGGGTTTGTAGAGTCTCAAGTGTTCTCCAACCAGTCTAAAATCTTTAAGCAAAAATCTAAATTTGGGTTTATATTCAGCGTCGGGTACTGCGGTTACTTTAAATAGATGATCTTGGTTGTCGATGAAATTAAATCTAAACAATAAAGGAGCCATAATTGGCATGGGCAAAACTTTTTGAACTTGTCCGTCTTGAAAATAGTTTGAGTTTTGAAAAAATGGTTGCGTGTCCAAGGGAATCCACGAGAAATGAAAATCTTTACCGGGCCCCAAAAAAATTGATTTAGCATATTTGGTCCATTCAGAACCTGCATCCTTGTCCCATCCTTTTGTGCTTCTTTCAGTCGGAACGCTGTATCCCGGATGACACGGTTCAGGGCATAAAATTTTTTTCTGGTCCTCATTCATAAAAGCATATTTCCAAGCATTGACAAAGGGTGTGATAAATCGACCCTCATCCGAAGAAACAACTTTGGTATTGCCGTGAAAAATGTCCAATTCTTTAATCAAAAACTCCCACCAATTTGGAATACACACAACTTTTGCAATATCATCTTCGGAGCAAGCTTCGTAAAGACCGAGGTCTTTTTTTTGAATTTGAAATTGCCCCGTAATGCGAAACCTTGTTTGAGGGCCAAAGGCAAACACTTCTTCTTCTTTTAAAACAAATTCAACGAGTGAGGGGCTCAATTCACTTCCCACAAAATGATTTTTTGTGTGAACAATGTAATCTGTAGCAAACACTTTTTTGTCTTTGACCTGTCTCCATTTTTCTACGGGGGGGAATTCAAATTGTTGATCCAACACGGTCGACGGCCGTTTTCCATTTTCATTTTTTCCGTGCGACATGATAATTTACGTTGCTTTTTTTTGCCTACGACTCCCTTTTCTCCTTGATTTAATGCGTCGAACTCCCTTAAATCGCAAAACTTTTTTTGCGGCAACTTTAAGTTTAGCGTTGGAAATGTACTTAACTAAATCACCAGGCGACAATCTTTGAAGACCGTAACCGGGAATGCGAAGAAGCACTCGGCCCGAAGAAATTCTAGCTCTACTTGTCGTCTTGGCTTTTCTTCTTCCACTTTTGGAACTTTTTCGAGGCATGGAATTTTCTTGGTTGTCTTCAAAAAATGATGCTCTTTCTAAATCACTCGAATATTTTGCCAAAGGTTGAGAACCATAAAACATACCTTGTTTGTGACAAAATGTCGACTGAGCAATTTTATTTTGAGACCTCTATATATAAGATTGCACGGTGGCATGTCCCCTCAATAACCCAGACACGAATGCTGTATTTCTCCAATCCAATTTTACCAAAGAACCATCGTCCAAATATCTAGACAATGTAAAATGAGCTGGAACTGTATTATTATTCATGTCGTAAAAATTTGGCAACGTTGTCACTGGAGGTTTAAAGCAACTTTCAATGACGGGAATTTCAAAGGTGCCAGTTGGAGTTGGGTACAGAGAACACATGAATTTTTCAGAAATACCCGCAGCTGTATTGGCAGAACTGTTGGCATCGCTTACCAACACAACACCCGTGTCGTAACCCAAAGCACGGGCCTTTGCTTCAGTTTGTTTAACATCAATTGTGTCTGAAACTGGTTCTCCTTTTTTATTTTTAAAACTAATTTCAGTCACTAAATTAAACCCCAATCTCAGTGCCAATTCAGAAGGCAAAATAAGACTGGCTCTAGAAATTGCGCGATCTTGTGGAATTCCAAATGTAAATGTTTTTTCACCTTTATTGTAAGCAATATTGAGTTGCAAATTAGAGTCGTAGGAAAATGTGTCCAACGCTTTTTTCATCATTTCAATATAATTTTCATTCTTTAAGGTGTCACCTTTCTTAATAGAAACAACAACGGGCTCAGTCAAATAATTTTTATTTAGCGTATCCAAACTAATTTTAAAGGCGGGCGTTTTTGAAACTCGTGTGGTAAACTCATACTCTGCTTCAAATATTTTAAAGTTTGCGTTAGATTCGTTACTCCACATGTATTTTTTTCTAGTCACACGTTCTCCAATTTGATTGGGGCTAAACCCCAAAGCTTGCAATTGTGTGTCTGTAGAAAAAAATACGTTGGCATTTGGCACGAGAAAAATTCTAAACCGAATATAAGACCTGTCGTAGTCGTTGAGGTGTGTGGGAAACAAGTAATTGTTTACGCCCTCTACCGTGCGTGCCGACGCAGGTAAAGCGTTAAAATGAACTTCGGGATTTAACGGTTCGTTATAATAGGCAAGAGCATTGGTTTTCATCCATTCGTCCCATTGATTTGTTTCTTCTTCAAATCGAGCATCTGTCCAATCTAAAAAAAAGCCCAAGCGAGAAGCCACAGTAGGTTTATGTGCTTCAAAAAATTCATTAACAGATTTTACCAATTCCATGACCGTGGTCACGGTAGCGGGTAAAACATATTCATCTGGATAAAAATTGGGCTTGTCTAAAAAATTTGTTTTAAACTGAAGTTCGTAATGTATCAACGTGTTGTACACGTCGGGGTCATCAATGCCCTCTACCAGAGCTTCTAGCGAATAAAAATCTGGCAATAATACAAGGGAAGAGAAAAAAAATTGTCTATCTGAAAATATGACTGGCACATTGACGGTAAATTGGGATTGACCAGTACCCAATCGCGTTTTAAAATGAACAAAAACTTCGTCTGAAAGTGTTTTGTTTCTTTTATCAAATGATCTTTTCATGGTTCAGGCACTTTGGCAATTTCGTCTTCGTCAAAAGCTTCCGTCTCACTCGGGTCGTAAATGTTTTCAACCACATACAAAGGTTCTGCAGTAAGAGCCTTGCTCACATAGGACAGTAACTTTTTAACAACAAACACTTTATCTCCTAAAGCAATATCTGATCTTTTTTCTCCAATAGCCGCTGACGAGGAAGCAATTAATTTTTGTCTCACAAAATCACCAACCTTAAATTGGTAGTTGACGAGGTTGGGGTCAATCATAAACTGATTAAAATAATAGGCGGGGACTATTTTTTCAACTTTAGAAATAAAATCTTTGACATTATCTTGGTTAATGTTTGAAGGAGTGTAATAATTTCCGTCCTTCATTTTTATATACTTGTTGTTGAGTCTAATGGGTTGTTGATTTAGAGAAGCCACCGCCTTGTCAATAATTCTCCACCATCTTTGTTCCTTATTGTATCGCATTTTTCGAATCTGATTTCTTATAATTCTTATCTCGCCTTCGGCCATTTTTGATTTACTCCTTGTATTTTGAAAAGGATGAAATGAAACTTGATTGTCTTTTAAAAATTGTTGAACCCTGTTACTTAAAATTGATTTTTCCTTGTCAAACGCCAAAGATCTTACTTGCAACGTTGGATTTTGTTTTTTAAATTGGGCAAAAATATCACCCAAGCTTTTGATGATGCTCGAAGCATCTCTAGTTTTGTGAAGAATAGAAATGTAGGTGTAACGTGAGAGAATATCTTTGCACACTAAAAAACCGCTTTGAAAACTTTTTGGAGTTTCATATTCTCTCGTTAGGGGAAAAAATCCAATGTCACCGTGAAGGTATCCTAAATTTTTGACAATAATGGGTCTCGTTTTATTCCACCGTTTGAGTTTTAATCGTTGGGGAGCGTTCATAATGTACGCAGGATGAAATCTAACAGCCTCTCTTATTTTTTTGAGAGGCAACTTTAAAAATCCCAAATGTCTGTAGGCGTATTCAATCACGTCAGAAATGCGAGGCGGATTATTTTGCTCAACTTGTTGAGTCACCCATTCCATGAGCACTTTTAACTGGTCTTTTTCTTTAGACATCTTCAAGCAAACTATTTATTTTAGTAAAACGAAAATGACTTGAATCTTTCATATTCTTTAAACCATTTCTTGACCAATTTTTTATGTTTTCTTATTGTTAAAAAAAGCTGTCGTATTTCTTCTTCATTCAAGTTTTCAATATTATGATCTAATTTGCAATGTTTTTCCAACAAAGCAACCACTTTGCGCTTTAATTTTAAACTTTTATTGGTTTTTTCAATCATTTTAATCAATGTTAACATTAACATTTTAGTCTTTTGCCACTCACTGCCAAAAATAAAAAAACCTTTGTTAGTCTTCATTCCTAAGAGTAGACAAATATCTCAAACGCTGATAATTAAAATAGTTTTTAAATTTGTCTGTTGCGTTATAATAACCTTTCAATATTTCGTTCAAATCATTTGACGTAGTGCAACTTTTAATATCTTTTAGTAAAGAATCTGTTTTCAAGTACAAACCAAGTGTATCACCAAACAAGTCAATATTATAATCGTATCTGGCAGTTCTTTCAAAGTCGTCTACCAAGAAAAGTAAATAAGCCGAGCAAGAATTGAGTTCAATCAATTTTATTTCCAAATTGTATATTTGAAAAGACATGTTGTCAAACACAATGTACTTTAACAACTAAATTATTTTTATATTGGTACAACATGGATTTATATCTTAATGTACATTTAGTAAACCAAAAAACATAATTAGGAATAATAACGGGATACAATTTTTCATGATATTTCATAATGTCTTCTTGTAAATCACTCAGTAGAAATAATGCCTGATGATACCAAAAGTCTACATAAAATTGACTCATTTCTGATTCAAATCGAGTCTGATGCGCCAAATCACAATACAAAGAAAGGAGTTCAATTAATTTATGTTCCAAAGTATAAACATTTAATGCGTAATCTAAACTCATTTTTAAAATGTGTATTTACAAATGCAATGCAATTTTTAATTTTTATGTTTTCCTTAACAATGCTCCTTAATAACTAAATTATTTTTATATTTGTACAGCGCTGTTATATTTTTTTATATTGCAAAATCTTCTTCTTGATACGACGCAAAGACTAAAAACAGAGCTTCTTTATACATTGACAAAAGCTCTTTTCTTTTTTTTTCCTTATATACTTGTTCTGTGCTAATGTTCCATAAAAGTGATCGTGCTTCCAACAATAGACGCCTTTTTTCTTGTCTTGAATGGGGCAATTGCTGAAACACCTCTTCTCTCAGAAGACGTATTTCTTTTGATAGGTTAAACTTCATTTTCTTTCTTCACCTTTTTTTCTTTTTACTTCATTAGCATTAGATTCCATAAGAGCAGTACATTCTTCGAGCAGCACAAGATACTTTCTTCTGCATGCGTTAAATTCTCTGAGCAGTTCCTCCAAAACTGTATAGCGATTGATGTTTTCGTCGTCCTCGTAGTATAACTCTTCAACC
>Ga0208484_1000374_pt1 | contig 10900 bp, 6 predicted proteins | sample LakMenEpi09Aug11_FD_150682 | JGI IMG/M metagenome (GOLD analysis project Ga0208484, IMG submission 150682) | Freshwater microbial communities from Lake Mendota, WI - 09AUG2011 deep hole epilimnion (SPAdes) | ecosystem: Environmental > Aquatic > Freshwater > Lentic | place: Lake Mendota, Madison... | reverse complement strand
GATCCCAGAGCGTCACTTCGCGACGGCCGGCGCTCGAGCAGGCGAGCACGCCGTTCGGTGAAATCGCGATCGCCACCGGCATCGTGACGCGATCGGCGGCGATGACGATTTCATCGCGGCTACCGTCGAAGCGAGCGATGCCACCCGTTCCGCTCCACCACATGGTTCCCTCGGCATCGACGGCGATGCCCCAGGGGGAGAAGCCGGGGCGATCGAGGAACGATGCCTGGCCGGCCGCGTCGCCGGGGGACTCGATCGAGAAGCGGCCGACGCGAGCTTCGGAGAACTCGGTCGTCAGCAGATCGCCATCGCGAAAGGCGATCTGTGTGATCCATCCCGCCGGATTCCCTTCTGCGACCGTCGCCTCGTACGCTCCGGTGAGACCGTCGTAGCGGTGCACCCGACTGTCGTCACAGCTCACGACGAACAGATCACCCCCGTGCCAGGCGAGATGCGAGGCACGCGCCAGATGCCCCGGCTGTCCGGCTGCCGGCGCGACAAAAACGCCCTTCGGCTGACCGGTCGTGCCGTCGAACCGGAGCACGGCCCCCTCTCCTCGAACGCGCCCGGTGGCGACGAACAGGTCGCCGTCTGGGCCGAAGGCCACGGCGTTGGGATGGTCGAGACAGCGGAGGAACGTACCGAGGTGCCTGGCGGACGTGGCGTCGTAACGCTCGACGGTGCCGCCATCCGGCGATTCGGCATGGGCCATCGCCACGAGCAACTCCCCGGCACGGACCTGAGCGTACGCACCCGCGCCTGCCAAGACGATGGCCGCGACGTGGACGAGCCGACATGCTGCTGAGAAAAACACGGGCCTTGCCTCCCCTCCATCCTCTTGAGACTACCCCGTGGATGATCGCCCCTGCCACCGCTTCCGGTAGACTGCGTGCGACGGGGGGCCATCAGGCGGCCCCGCGCACCGCAGGATTCTCACGATGATCCACCACGCCCCGATCGAACGTCTCGTCGACCTTCTCGACCCGGCTGCCGACATCCTCCTCAACATGACGCGCGACGAGGCCCTCGCTCGCGTCGCCTCCGGCGATCCGGCGCAGGTGCGCGGGATCGACGGTCACTTCGCACTGGTCCATCGCGACGGCAAGCAGATCCGCATGGCCCGCTCGCTCGGCCGCCCGCTCCGTTACTTCATCGCCAAGAAGGCGGCAGGCCCGGTGCTGGTCGTCGCCGATCGGATCGACGCGATCGCCACCTGGCTCGAGGCCGAGGGGCTCGCCGATCAGTTCCACCCCTCCTACACGCGGATGGTGCCGGCGCATCATCTCATGGAGTTGGCCCTCGTCGGCTGCCCCGACCCCAATCCCGTCTGCCGCCGGTTCTTCACGCCGGCGCGGAACCGGTGGGGCACCGACCTCGACGACATCGGCAGGCGCTACATCGGCGCCCTCCGCGACGGACTTGCCGCTTGGCTCGACCGAGTCGGCCCGCGGGAACCGCTCGGCGTGCTCTTCTCCGGCGGCATCGACTCGGGGAGCGTCCTCCTCGTTCTCCACCATCTCCTCCTCGAGCGGGGCGAGACGCCGCAGCGTCTCAAGGCTTTCACCCTCTCGGTGGCCGATTCCGGAAGCGATCTCGCTCAGGCGCGTGAGTTCCTCGCCCGCACGCGGCTCGACTATCTCCACGAGGCGGTGGAGATCGCCCGGGAGGAGATCGACGTCGAGGCGACCATCCGCACGATCGAGGACTACAAGCCGCTCGACGTCCAGGCGGCCGCCGCGGGGCTCGCACTGTGCCGAGGGATCCGCCGGCGTTATCCCGACTGGACGTGGCTCGTCGACGGCGACGGCGGTGACGAGAATCTCAAGAGCTACCCCATCGAGGACGATCCGGAACTCACGATCCGCAGCGTCCTCAACAATCCGCTCCTCTACCACGAGGGCTGGGGGGTGAATGCCATCAAGCACTCCCTGACCTATTCCGGCGGGCAGAGCCGCGGCCACGTCCGCAGCTATGCCCCCGCCGCCACGCTCGGCTTCCGCGGCTTCAGCCCCTATGCGCTGCAAAACGTCATCGAAGTCGCCGAGGGGGTCCCGTTCATCGAGCTCACCGACTGGGACCACGGCAGGCTCTACGCCCTCAAAGGCGACATCGTCGCCCGCGGCGTCCGGTTGGTGACGGGGACGGAACTCCCGGTGTTCCCCAAGCGACGGTTCCAGGCGGGCATCGGCGGAGCGAGCGATCGGTCGCTGTTCCCGACCGATCCGCGGCACTATCGGCAGATCCACCAGAAGCTCTGGAGCTGAGGACGCGAAGCCGCCGCGCCCCGCGTTCGGCATCATTTGTCGACGGCAGTGTGGGCGAAGCGGTGACGTGCGGCTGGATCGAGCAGCCCGACCGGGTCGAATGTTGCCAGGCTGTCGCGGAGCCGGACGGCGATCCCGGCGCCGCCTCGGACGAGGTCGGCCCGCGCCGAAGCGAGCGCCGCACGAAGCGGCGTGTTGCGGGCCGCGAGAAACCCTTGAGACGTGGTCGTCTCCCCCCGGGCGTAGCCGCGTTCCGCTGCGACCGTGGCGAGGAAGAACAGCGTGCTCGCCAGGCGGAAGCGATCGAAGTCGGGCAGAACGGCGTAGCAGGCACTGACGAGCAGGTCGATCCAACGAATCTCGTCGATCACGGCCGTGCCGTAGGCATTCCAGGCAGGCTCGTCGAACGATTCCGCAAGGAGCATCCCGGCGACCCGTTCGACGCCGGAGAGCGCATGGGCAATCCCGGTGCTGTGGAGCGGATCGACGAATCCCGCCGTCGTCGGCAGCATCGCGAAGCCGTCTCCGGAGGCCCGTGACCAGAGCCGGCTGAGCCGAGGGATCAGCGCGAGCGGCCGCGCGGCGCGGCTTTTCGCGAGGATCGCATCGAGCGAGGGATAGGCCGACAGGGTCCGCTGCCAGATGTCGTCGAGCGTTCCCTCGCCGCCGTCGGCCCACCGCCGACAGACGTCGGTCGGTTGGACGACGCCGACGCTCGCCAGATCGTCACGGAATCGGAGCATCCACATCCAGCCGGCTTCGAGGCAATGGTGCTGCGCCGCGTCGTCGGAATGGAACGGGCTCGTCGTCGATCGGTTTCCCGCCGCCTCCTGGAAGTCGTCCCAGGAACCGACGCCGTGGAAGTGGCCGAAGAGAGCGCCAGTGCGGGTCAGGAGTCGATCATCGAGACGACTCAAGCCGAGGGCCCCGGCAAGCGCGCCGCCGCTGCCGGTGGCGTCGATGAGAAACGGGGCGCTCGCCGTGCCCGTGGCTCGGCCACCTTCCGTGGCATCCCGGTATCGCACCGTCCAGCGCCCCCAGCCGCGGTCGAGCGACTCGACGGCGCACGACTCCCGCGCTTCCGCACCCGCCTCGATCGCCTTCGAAAACAAGAACTGATCGACGTCGGCCCGCAGCCAATGGGTGTCGCTGCCGGCGTCGGTGGCACTGGCGGCGACGAGAAGCGATGCGGCGTGGTCGGGAGTGTCGCGGAACGGCTCCCCCGGCCGATGGTGAAAATAGGAAAACCCCCGTTTTTTTCCGCAGCCGAGCTGCGGGTAGGCGGCCTGCCACGAGCCCCATCGGGCGAGCGGCGCGAGCGCCACGAGCCCGTAACGCCGGGCCAGGTCGGCGAGGATCAGATCGGCCGCCGGGGTGCTCGACTCCCCGATCGCAAATCGGGGATGACGGCCCCGATCGAGGATCAGCACGCGCATCCCCCGGGCGGCCAGGATCCAGCCAAGCAAGCTCCCCGAGAAGCTGCTCCCGAGGACGATCGCGTCACACTCCATGCCGGCACCCGCAGTCGAGAGAGGAGGGGGGGGCCAACGCCCTGGACAGGTTCATTCGATCGATCCGCCCCCGGCGCAGGTCCCGACAGCGCTCGCAGAGGCCACCCATCCGCTCCCAATCCCAGAGATCGAGGGTCACCACGCACGCCGACGGGAGCGTGGCGATTGCGCCGGCCAGCGCCGCCTCGGCCGCCGTGGCCGACACCGGGGCGAATCGCCCCTCGGCGGCGAGTCGGTCGAGCAGTCCGTTGCCGACCCGGGTCGGGATGAGACTGACATGCCGACAACCAGCCTCGGCGGCGAACCGCGCCGCGTCGATGGCCGCGTCGATCGACGCCTGTTCCGTCGCTTCCGGCAGGCCGAGGAGGACGAAAGCCCGCGCGTCGATGCCGTCATCGAGCAGCCGCCCGCAGGCCGCCGCGAAGTCCTCGGGCGTCATCTGCTTGTTGAGCCAGGGGAGGAACCGGCGATCGACGGTCTCCAAGCCGAGTGCCACCTCGAGACGACCGGCGAGCGTCGCCGCGAACCTCGAGAGCGACGCGTCGACGAGCCGAGGATGAGTCTCGACGATCACCCGCTCGAAGCCGGCGACGAGGGCCGCGATCCGGGGGAGATCAGCCTCGGGTACCGCCCGTCGATCGGTGAAGTTACTGGCGTTGTAGAGCTTGACCCAAGCCGGGGTCCCGATGAGCGGGTCGGGGGCCATGGCCAGCGCCGTCTCGATCTGCGCAGGGAGTGCGCCTGCCGGCGTCGGCCCATCGAGGGTGTGCCGCCACAAGTCGCACATGGCACAGGTGTAGGGGCACTCGGCACCGGCAAGGAGGATCACCCGACAGGCCACGGCAATCCCCGGCTCCGCCACCTCCTTCTCGTCCAACACGAGCAGAGGGCGCCAGGGATCGACCGGTTGCTTCGGTCCGCGCATCCGGCGGATCGTCGCCGACGAAACCACCTCGGGCAGTCCGCCGCCGCCCGACGCGGAGGGTGTCATCGGCCGGCGGTCTCCTGGGTCTGCGGCCGGGCGAGCGTCACCATCCGGTCAACCTCGATTCCCGCATGCTCGCTCTTCGACCCGTCGGGCCAGACGACGCTGACATCGACCGCCCCTCCCTCTCCCCCGAGACCGAACGTCACCGGGAGTTCGCACTGCGACTGGTAACTGCGGGTCGGGCTGACGCGCCGCGTCTCCACCCCGGCCGCCGTCGTCACGGTGACAAGCGCCCCGATCGCGTCGGGATTGGCACCGCCGCCCGCGAGCCGAACGCGGAGCCAGTGGTGCCCCGAGGCCTGGTCGTTCCGCAGCAGGCGGGGCTTCGATCCGCTCGCGGTGACGATCAGGTCGCTGTCGCCATCGCCGTCGATGTCGGCGGACGCCACGCTGCGCCCCACGAGCGGGCGGTGGAAGTCGCTTCCCACGAGGTCGGCCGGAGCCGGCCGGAACTCGGTCGCCTCGTCGACGCCGCAGTTCCAGAACAGCTCCGGCGACTGCTCGTAGAACTGCGTCTTCTGGACCTTGTTGATGTCTTCCTCGAGATGACCGTTGGCGGCGAGGATGTCGAGGCGTCCGTCGAGATCGATATCCGCAAACAGGACGCCGAAAGTCAATTCCTGACGCGTCTCGGGGCCGAGGCCGTTGGAGACGGCGTCGTCCTTGAACTGCATCTGACTCCCCTGGGAGACGTAGAGGGCGTTCATCTCGTTGGAGAAGTTGCCGATCACGATCCCGATCTCGTCGTCGTTGCGGAACCGGGCGATGTCGATCCCCATCGCGCCGCGGGCCTTCCCTTCGACGTCGTAGGCCACGCCGGCGAGATTCCCCACCTCCTCGAAGACACCCTTGCCGGTGTTGCGGAAGAGGAAGTTTTGCACCGTGTCGTTGGCCACGACGACGTCGAGCGCTCCGTCGCCGTCGAGGTCGTCGAAGGCCAGACCGAGCGATTTGCCCACCGGTACGCCGGTGGCCGCGTTCGTGACACGGATCCCCGCATCCGCGGAGACATCGGTGAACGTTCCGCCGCCGTCGTTGCGCCACAGCCGGGGAAACGCCCCGCCGAAGTTCTGCGGACGCCCGTAGGCCCGGCCACCTCCGACGAGGCGGAAGTCCTGGGCGAGATCGATATCGCGCGTCCAGGCGACGTAGTTGCAGACGAGGAGATCGAGATCGCCGTCACGGTCGGCGTCGAACCATCCACAGCTCGTTCCCCAGTCGCTCTCGTCACCCGCCACGCCGGATGAAGCGGTGACGTCGGCGTACTTCCCGTCACCGAGGTTGCGGAACAGGCGGTCCGGCCCGACGGCGCTCACGAACAGGTCGCGGCGGCCGTCGGCGTCATAATCCCCGACCGCCACGCCCGTCCCGTAGAAGGTGACATCGAGCCCGGAGCCGGGGGTGATGTCGCGGAACCGACCGGTGCCGTCGTTGTCATAGAGCTTCATCGTCGGGGGTGGCTGCGGCGCCGACGAATCGTCCCAGGGCCAGCGATTCCCCTGGACGAGGAGCAGATCCTGATCGCCGTCCCCATCGTGGTCGAAGAACGCGCACCCCCCACCCATCGTCTCGGGGAGGAGCTTCTCGCCGGCGGCGCCATTCTCGTGAACGAAGTCGATCCCCGCGGTCGAGGTGATGTCCGTAAACGGCATCGCCGGCATCACGACCTTCGGCTTCTCCCGCCCCGAGGGGAGCGAAAGCTTCGCCTCGCGCGGCGGCGGGGGAGGGGGCTTGCGTCCCAGTCGCCAGGCGATCCCGCCGCCGACGGCGCCGATCAGGGCGATCACCGCAAGCGACCTCCAGAACGCCTTGCCGATGACGGCATCGTCGCGCTCCTCGGCGTCGTCCTCGTGCCCGGGATCGGTATCGCGCATGGCCATCGGAATCTCGCTGTTGGTCGTGGCGTATTTCGGGAAAGCGTCGTCAGGAGCCGGTTTCATCCACCGCCGTCGGGGGCGGTGCGACGCTCACCTCGTCGCGAGGAGCCGCTCGATCCCCCCCGCCATCGGCCGTCGTCGTGATGCCCTCCGGGAGCTCCGGTGCGCCCGGCCGCTGGAGCGGGTAGATCACGAGCGTCTCCGCCGCGAAGTTCGCCGCCGGATACTTCTCCCGCGCCAGCGACACCGCGCGGTCGGCCGCATTGTCGTCGAGTTTGTAGCGCTCGTGGAGTCGACGGTGCTCTTCCGACTTCTCCCGGTTGCCGAGTTGCCCATGAATCAGCTGGAGATTGTAATGCGCGGCGACGTTCTCGGAATCGAGCTCGAGCGTCATCTCGAACTGCCGCGCCGCCTCTTCGAGCACCGCACGGCGGGCGTCGGCGTTCTCGGCACCGCGGAACTGGCTCGCTTTGTCATAGAGCGTCAGGCCGAGGAGATTGCGCACCTCGTAATCCTTGCTGAAGTCGAAGCCACGCTTCCGCATCTCCTCGGTCCTGTCCTCGAGGACCTTGCGGAAGCTCGCCTCGGCCTCCTCCAGCCGCCCCTGCTGCCGATTGACCAGACCGGAGAGCCAGGCAACCGTCCACGCCGGCGGGACCGGATCGGTGTGGGTGGCCGCACGCTCGAGCGCCGCGGCCGCCTCGTCGACGCGCCCCTCCTCGAAGTACACCCGCCCGAGATTCACCGGGCCGTCGTAGCGGCCGAGTTTCTCGACCTCGAGGAAAGCCTCCTCCGCCTGCCGTAACTCGGCCTTGCCCTTGATGAGCAGGCCGATCCCGTAGTCGTTCCAGCGCTCCCAGGCCGGGATCTTCCGATCCGGCGCCTCGGCCACGTCGGCGGCGATGCCGGCGACGGGGAACGTGATCGAGTCCTCCGCCATCGTCACGATCGGCAGTTCGTCGACGTACGCCTCCCCCTCCGTCCGGCCGCGGAGCGGCACGTCGCCCGGGCGGGCGTTGTCGGAGACGAACCGCATGTACTCCGCGTCGAACTTCCGGTAGCGCAGCTTGACATTCACCGTCACCGGGGCGGTGACGTCAGGCGGCACCTCGAATCCATAGTGCACCGTCCAGGCCGCCCCCGGCGGAATCTGGTGGTTGTAGAGGGGGACGAAGATGTCCTGCGGGTTACGGCGGTTGATCCGGTTCCCGTCGCGGTCGAGCATGAAGATGTTGATGAAGTGCGAATACCGATCGACCTCGTTGCCCTTCGCCGCATCGATGCCGCCACTGCGACCGATCACCCGGTCGCCGGAGGTCACCGTGACGTCGAGCCAGACTTCGTTGGAGTCGGCGGTGCCCTGCGTGAACAGGTGGCCCAACTTGAGGGTCCGGATCACCGCCTCGACGAGATACGGCTTGCCCGGCTCGAGCGTCGGCACCTCCGGCCGCAGCGGCGCGTGGAGCGGCCCGTCGATCCCGGCGCCATCGCGGATCCCGAAGATGTCGACCCGGGTGATGTCCGTGAGGAACTTGGTGTGGGCCTCGATCACGTCGCCGCGGTCCTTGAGCCAGGCAAGGCCGGTGTTCGCGGCCGGGAAGAGGTGGTCGTGGACGGTGAGCCGACCGGTGTCGTCATAGCGACGGGCACCGAAGTCGGCGGAGTCCTTCAGCGGCATGTGGCAGGATGCACAGCTCTCCTTCGCCTGGGCCGGATAGTAGAAGCTCCGCGCCCCGTGCCCAGAGACCCCGGAGAGGAGGAACGGATCGTAGTGATTCTGTCCGCGGAGGAACTCCTTGTAGGCGGTCAGCTCCTTGGGGAGGTGAACCTTGTGGCAGGAGGAGCAGAACTCGGCGTCGCGGTGGAAGTCCTTGAGAAAGGTCTTCTTGTGCATCGCCGGCTTGGCCTTGACGAGTTGGTTGTTGACCCACTGGAGGAGGGCGTTGTCGCTCTTCGCGAACGGATAGTGGATCGGCTCGTCGATCGTGTAGTCGGCGTTGCCCTTCGTGCTGTTGACGTGCGTGATCGCGTGGCAGACCGTGCAGGTGATGCCGGCATGGGCGGTGGGGTCGTGGACGTCGTCATAGTCCTTGTCGTCGAAGGCCCCGGAGTAGAACGGCACCGGGTCGTGGCATCCGGCGCACCACCGCGCCGCCTTCACGCTGCCGTCGCGTTCGAACGACACCTGGCGAGTCTCACGGACGCTCGCCAGGTAGACCGGGTTGTTGAAGCTCGAGAAATGGTGGCTGCTCCCCTCCCAGCCGGCATGGACATCGGCGTGACATTTCTTGCAGTAGTTGTCCATCATCAGCGTGTCGGCGGGGATGTAGTTGCCGGTCGCGGTGCGGGCCAGTGACGGCTCGAAATACTGCTTCCCCTCCTCGGGTCCCTTGGCATGCCAATGGCGTGGGTCCTGGGCATGGAGGAACACCATCGCCCCGATCGCCGCGGCGACGACGCCGGCGTACGTCAGCCCCATCTTCCACTTGATCTTCGGCCCCACGAGGCGGTGGAGCCAGTAGAGCCACGCCGCCACCAATGGCGTGGCGACATGGGCCCAGTAGGTGGCCTGCGTGACGGCCGGCGTCCGCGCTCCGGCGTTGGTCGCCCGCAACGCCAGCAGCAGGCCGCCCGAGACGAGGACCAAAAGCGACGCCCCGAACAGGGCATACCCGACGCGCACCGCCCGACGGTTCTTCCGGTTCTTCGTGTTGAGCATGTGAATCATGCCGAAGACGACGAACGGCGAGATGAACAGGAATCCGAGCACCAGGTGGACGAGGAACATCCACTGGTAGAGCCAGTTCTGGTAGGTCTCCCGCGTGGCCCACTCGAGGAACGTGATCGCCGCGAGATACGCCGAGTTGGCGCCGATCACGGCGAGCAGTCCGAGGACGACGTTCAAGAGGATGCGGAGCCGCGGCCCCACGGCGGGCACGTGGAGTTGGCGGCGGGGTCGGGTAGCGGTCGCAGGGGCTTCTGGTGCCATCGAAGGAGTTCCTCTCGGGGCGGTCGCAGGCAGACTGCCGAAAAGGGCCGGATTCCGAACGTGGTCGGCAAGCTGCCGACTGACGAAAGGAAGGAGCCCACCACATCCCTCCGTCGGCTCCCCCGCTCCCACCGGTCAGCGGTGGGGAGGAGGCCGGGAGGGAGCCGGGGCACCCGTCGCACACGACGCTCCGCAGGGGAGCGATCAGCGTCAGGGGACTCCGGCCACGTCAGGCCTGAGGAGAGGCCCGCCTGGGAGGGCGGATCGGCACCGCATGCTCGCCTTTCGGCGCACGGCGATCGGCATGGAGAAAAAGCGGCCCGGCAAGGCCGTTGGTTTCGGCGACCACGGGGCAGCCTCGATCGGCCGGGTCGTGGGGAGGAACATCGCCAGCCGCGTCCCGGGGAACCGGGGGGACGTAGGGAACGCCCCGGCAGGATGGCCCCTGGCAGCGGGGGATGTCGGCCGGAGAACGGGACCGGTTGCCAGCGATGTCGGTCAGGGGAGCACGAGTGCCTTCCCGGCCCGAGTCGTCATGGGGCGAATCGAGGCGGGCCGCCTGGCCTTGGGCCTCGCCACGCGGGTGACCTGCCAGCCAGTCACCGCAACTCCCTTCGGCCACCGTTCCCGAAACCAGCAAAACGATCAGCGCCACGGCCGCGCCGACGAAGCGGCTCAGGGCGGCGGACGGCACGGAGAGAGGAGTGGCACGGTGCATGACACGTTCGCCGGGGCCGGCGTGACAACGGGCGAAACGCGGATCGACGGCGGGCAGCCCCACCGTTCTCCATCGACCCCGCCCTGAGAGAACTGTAGACCGGCCCCGGGGAAGCGTCAACGAAAGCGTCCGCCTGGATCCCGGTCAGTTCGCCGCGGGCACCACCGCCGTCAGCTTCCCTTCACCGTCGGCCTCCCAGATCGTCTTTGCCTGGGGATCGGCGACGAGGATCTTTCCGGCCCGGATCGACAGTCCGACCGGACCTTTGAGGGGCTCTCCGGTGACCCACTTCGTGGCGGTGCCGTCGGCTGCCACCTTCCAGATCGCCCGGGCATAGTTGTCGCTGACATAGGCGGTGCCATCGTCAGCCACGACGACGTCGTGGGGAAACTCGAATACCCGCTCCTTGACGACCGGCTCGATCGTGCCATCGGCGGCGATCCGCACGAGCGGCTGCTCCCCAGAGGCCGCCACGGCCCAGAGTCTCCCCGCAGCGTCGACGAACAGGCCGCGGGGCGCGGCCAACCGGGCCACTTCCTTCGGCTCGCCACCG
>Ga0208484_1000372_pt1 | contig 10906 bp, 9 predicted proteins | sample LakMenEpi09Aug11_FD_150682 | JGI IMG/M metagenome (GOLD analysis project Ga0208484, IMG submission 150682) | Freshwater microbial communities from Lake Mendota, WI - 09AUG2011 deep hole epilimnion (SPAdes) | ecosystem: Environmental > Aquatic > Freshwater > Lentic | place: Lake Mendota, Madison... | reverse complement strand
ACCACGCATGGTTCGATTGACCTACAAGCCGACTGGCGCAAAGGGCAAGCCGCACCTCGTGCTTGTTGGTAAGGGCGTCATGTACGACTCGGGTGGCATTTCACTGAAGCCATCAGACCCATCACACGCAACGATGAAAGGCGACATGAGCGGCGCTGCTGCAGTGCTTGCCACCATGAGCACGCTGAAGGCACTCGGTTGCACAAACCAAGTAACGGGTTACCTCATGTGCACCGACAACCTTCCTTCGGGAAGCGCAATGGCAATGGGCGAAGTGCTCACCATGCGCAATGGCAAGACTGTTGAAATTCACAACACCGATGCTGAAGGTCGCTTGGTGCTTGCCGACGGATTGTCGCTTGCAACCGAACAGAAGCCAGACGCCATTGTTGACATTGCAACACTTACGGGAGCATGCCAGCGTGCACTAGGAAACGGCATGGCCGGCGTCATGGGTAACAATCAAAAGTGGATTGACCAATTGACTGCAGCCGCAGAACGCACATCAGACAAGTTGTGGCAACTGCCGCTTGAGCGTGAATACCGCCCAGCACTTGACTCTTATGTTGCCGACATGAAAAACGTTGGTGGTGAAGCAGGCGCAATTACCGCAGCATTGTTCTTGGAAGAGTTTGTTGGTGACACCACATGGGCACACATCGATATTGCTGGACCAATGTGGACAGACAGTGACAACGGTTGGTTGCAAAAGGGCATGACGGGTTACGGAACTCGTTTGCTTATTGACGCAGCACTGAACTTCCGCCGACCAGGTCGCGCGTAATTTGAGTCGGGCGGCAGCAGCCGCTCGACATCAATCCTTTTGAGTGCCGACTTTGATGTCGCGGAATGCTGACTTTGAATCGATGCCGACGTCTTTTGGCAATCCAAGTACTCGTTCGCCAACGATGTTGCGCATAACTTCGTCTGAACCACCAGCAATTCGCATACCCGGTGCACCGAGAAGCAACTGACTCCAGGCGTACGTTCCCCATTCGCCAGTGTCGACAACGAGCTTTGCGCCAAGAACATGCGCAACAAGATCGTTCATTTTCTTCTGGTTGTTCACGAGTGCCATTTTTCCAATCGACATTTCCGGTCCAGGCAACTGGCCTGCACGCATCTTGTCGGTGGCGCGCTGGCTGGTGTAGCCGGCAACTTTGGTGTTGATGTACAAGTCTGCAAGCATTTCGCGAACGATTGGGTCTGAATCAAGTTCGTAGTGGCGAATCATTTCGAGCAGGCGGGTGTACATGGCGTTCTCGCCGCTATCTGCCGACCCGATTGATGCGCGCTCGTTCATGAGCGTGGTGAGAGCAACGTTCCAGCCGTTGTTCACTTCGCCCAAACGATGATCGTCTGCAACTCGCACTTCGTTAAAGAACACTTCGTTGAAACTTGCACCGCCGGTCATTTGGCGAAGCGGACGAATTTCTACACCAGGTGCGCGCATGTCAACGATGAAGCCGGTGAGGCCTTTGTGTTTTGGCAAGCCTGGATCGGTGCGGCAGATAATTTCACCAATGTCGCTGAACTGCGCGCCTGATGTCCACACTTTTTGACCAGTGATGATCCACTCATCGCCATCTTTTTCAGCCTTGGCTTGAACTGACGCAAGGTCACTTCCTGCGCCTGGCTCAGAAAACAATTGGCAGCCCACAATGTCGGCTCGCCACATTTTCCGCAGGTACAAGTCGCGTGCTTTTTGTGAAGCGTGATCGAGAATGGTTGGTGCAACCATTCCTAAGCCAATTTGGAATACTCCGAGAGGTGCAGTTTTGTATTCACGCTCTACCTGGTTATACGCGCGTTCGTGTGCAACGGTAAGACCAGCTCCGCCGTATTCAGTTGGACCAGTGATCCATGCGAAACCGTTGTCGAAGCGCAGTGCTTGCCACGCCTTTGCGCGACGAAGCATTTCCTCTTCGGCTTCCTTCGAACGTTCCTCAAACATGGACACGTTGTCGGTGCCTTCGCCCCAGACGAACTTCTTGCGTGCTTCCTTTTTTTCGGCGTTGGCATCAAGGAAGACACGGGCTTTGGCTGCGTACTCTTCAACAGAAATCTGTTCAGTCATAGCCCCAACGGTAGTTGGCGGGGTCGGTTTGGGTGAAGGCCAGCCAACTAGTCTGTGGGGCATGGGTCAGCCAGTTTCCGTTACACAAAAGCCTTCAGTCACTCCAGGGCGGGTTCGCTTCGAGCTCAATCGCTCGCTCACCGGCCAGGGGCACGAGCGCTATACCTCGGCTGTTGCGTCGCGCACAGGTAAGCCATCGGACGTGTTGGCCAACCGATTTTTTGAGACAGGCACCGTAAGTGCGGTCCATGTGTACGGCAACATGATCACGGTTGATGTCAAGCCTGGGTCAAGCAGTGATTCGCTGATCAAAGTTGTTGAAGATTTGTACCAGTACTGGACGCCAGGAAAAGTACCTCCATCTGAAGAAGAGCTCATGGCTCAAGCACCTAAGAGCGAAGCACCTGCTGCTGCGCCGTCGGCCGATGGAAGCCCTGCACCAAGCGCGGCTGCCAGCAAAATTCCTGCTGCACTCTTGGCTCGAAGCCAGGCTGCACTTGCCAAAGCCCGCGCAAAACAAGGCTGAGTTACGCAAACTCGCATATGTCGTGTGAAGATTCACGACAATGGCTGATATGGATATTTCGCTGCATGATGTAGCCGAAGCGCTTCATGTTCATTACATGACGGCGTATCGCTACGTACGCGAAGGCATTCTGCCGGGCCGCAAAGTGGGTCGTAGCTGGAGCGTGCGCAAGAGCGATTTAGATAAATTTCAGCAAGGTGAAGGTTTGGGTGCTGTTGCTGAAGAGGGCAAGCGCACGCAGGCGCCGTGGGGCGAGCGTCTAGAAGCTCGCTTGATTGAAGGCGATGAGCGCGGTGCACTTGAAGTATTTGAAGCGGTTTTACGCGCTGGTCATGATCTTGAGTATTTGTACCTAAACGTATTGAGCCCGGCGCTGATTGCTATTGGCTATCGATGGGAACAAGGCGAACTTGAAATTTTTGTTGAGCATCGCGCAAGCAATATTGCAATGCGCTTGATGTCGCAAGTTGGTTCACGCTTCGCGCGACGAGGTGTTTCTAAAGGCACCATCATCATGGGCGCTCCCGCAGGCGAGGAGCATGCGCTTGCAATAGCGATGCTTGCCGATTTGGTGCGTAGCCAAGGATGGGACGTGCACGATCTTGGTGGCAACATGCCTGCCGGAAGTTTTGCGCAAGCAGTGCAACAGAGCAATGACGTTGTTGCAGTGTGCGTTGGAGTGACGGTTGAAGGTTCGATACCAGCTGCGAAGGAAACGGTTGCTGCGTTGAAGAGTTCGTGCCCGGATGTTCCTGTGTACGTTGGCGGTGCAGCCATTCGTGGAGACGAACATGTGCGCGTGTTGGGAGCCGATCACTGGGCCGGCAATGTTTCTTCGCTGATTGATTCGTTGAATCAGCACGCACGTCGTAAATAGCCCGTAATTACTCGTTATTTTGCGGGGTTACTGCGGCTAGATAACTACGAACATATGTTCGCTACAGTAAGGGCATGTTCGAGCCATTGCCCACATTGCCTGTTCCGCCAGAGTTGCGCGCCATGTTTCCCGAGGGCGGGCTGGTGCGCGGTCGCACGGTGTTGTGCAGTGGTGACGCTGCGGTAGTTATGGCGTTGCGCGTTGTTTCCAGCGCAACACAAGCGGGCTCATGGTTGGGCATTGTTGGTGTGCACAACGTTGGCGTGCAGGCGGCAAGCGAACATGGTGTGGCGTTGCAACGCGTGGTGTTTGTGCAACCGGCAAGTAGTCGCACCGAATGGGTCAGCACTGTGGCAGCAGCAGCAGATGGCTTCGATGTGTTGATGCTTGAAGTTCCTCGTGGCATAACTGAGGCTGATGCCCGTCGCGTGCAAACGCGTATTCAAGCCAGGCGGAATGCGTTGGTACTTATTGGCGCAACGCAGCAGTCGGCCATGCAATCGGTGTTTCAACCCGATGTCATTATGAATACCGCAACAACACAGTGGCACGGCATTGAACGCGGTGCAGGCCATGTGCAAGGTCGCGATGTGCAGGTTGCGGTAAGCGGTAGGCGAGTGCCTAAAGCACGGCAACACTCGCTTCATTTTGTTGGCTAGTGCTCGCAATGAACACTGAATCAACACGCGTCGCTGTTGTTGCGTGCCCCGACTGGCAGGCCGTTGCCGCGCAGTGCGACTTGCATGCTCGCGGTCAGGTATTTGACGCAGTGGCGGTGTTGCACGCACAACGGGTCATTGCTCGCACGGCCGCCGCCGCAGAACAGGGCGTGCAGGTGGGCATGCGTAAGCGCGAAGCCCAAGCAGCGTGCCCGAATATGCATATTGCGGCGCATAACCCAGAGCGCGATCGGCTCATGTTTGAGCCCGTGGTGCATGCCATTGCCGAACTCGTTCCACTCGTTGAAGTGAGCATGCCAGGAATTGTTGTGCTGGCTACGCGTGGCCCTTCGCGTTATGTAGGCGGCGACGACGCATTGGCACAGCGGCTTACCGTTATTGCCGAAACTGCGTTACAGAAGTTGGCGCAAGGCCAACGCATTCCATTTGGCGTGGGCATCGCCGATGGCAGGCTGACTGCAATGATCGCAGCACGCAGTGCTGCATCGGTTAGAGCGCCGCGTGTTGTTGCACCGAATGAAAGCGCGCAGTGTTTGGCTGTGCTTCCAGTGTCTGTGCTTGCAGACTTTGCCGAAATTGATCGCAGCGTGGTGTCGTTGTTGCAACGCCTAGGCCTTGCCCACCTTGGCAATATTGCCGAAATTCAACCATCCATTTTGGTCGGGCGTTTTGGTCCTGTTGGAAATGAAATGCAACGGCTTGCGCGAGGTCTTGACCGACATCCGCCAATTGTTGTTGCGCCTCCACCAGAACGTGCAAGCACACATCGATTTGATGTGCCAGTAGAAGATGTGAATGTTGTTGTACTTACTGCGCGTGAAGTTGCAGATCAGTTGGTGCTGCACTTGAGCAATCACGGTGCAAGTTGTGTTCGCTTGCACATTTCGTTGCACACCGATCATGGCGAGCAAAACGATCGTGTGTGGTATCAACCCGAAGGGCTAACTGCTGCTGCCATGGCCGAACGAATGCGCTGGCAGATGGAAGCCTGGATAGCTGGCCGAGGGGTCACAAGCGGGGTGGTGCTATTCCGGCTTTCCCCAATAGGGCTAAGGGCTAGAGAGGGTCGCCAGCTGGGTCTGTGGGGCGACAGCACCCAGGCCGACGAGTGGGCTTCGCGAGCCATAGAGCGCCTGACCAACATGCTCGGAGCAGAGTCGGTTCGTGTTCCCGAGTGGCGTGGTGGTCGCGATCCAGCCGAAGTGTTTGCACTCACATCTGCAGCGGTTGTCGATGTTGAACGTCGCGCGTTGTCACAAGTAACAGCAGAGGCTCAGTGGAATGGTGCGCTACCAACTCCTTCTCCATCTGTTGTTTATGACGACCCACTACTAGTACTGGTGTGTGATGCAGATGGAAACGATGTAACGGTAAGTGGAAGACATGAGTTAAGTGCAGAACCAACTGTTGTGGTGCTGCAACAACAGCGTTACAACGTGCTGTCATGGGCTGGTCCATGGCCGGTGGAGGAGCGTTGGTGGGACACTTCGCGACAACGCAGAATGGTGAGAATGCAGTTTGTGGTCAGTCGTAATGACACTGCAATAACCACGCGAGCCCTTGTGGTTACAAGAGAACACGGACAATGGTGGGTGGTCGCTCGCTTTGGATGAATATTTTTCACTCAACCCCGATAGATTTTCTGCGTCATGAATGTGAAGGCAAACGCCAAATCTGATGCACAGCTGGTGCAAGAACTATGTGCACAGTTCAGTGCTGCCATTCCATGCGACGAACGCGAACGCGAATCGGTAACAAAGTTTCTCGACATCGCGCCAACTTTGGTGAAACCCTTCGATGAGTTTTCCGATCCAACGCACATCACCGGTTCGGGGATTGTGGTTGGCGAACGCGGAGTAGTGCTGCACTTGCACAAGCGACTCAACATGTGGCTGCAACCTGGCGGACACATTGATGCTGGTGAAACACCGGCAGAGGGAGCACTCCGTGAAGCGAGGGAAGAAACCGGTCTCGACGTAGTACACCCCGCAACTGGCCCTTGGCTGGTGCACCTGGATGTGCACCCTGGCCCGCGTGGCCACACCCACCTCGACCTGCGCTACCTGATGTACGCCCCCGATGCCGATCCAGCCCCAGGCGCGGACGAAAGCCAAGACGTGCGCTGGTTTGAGTGGGACGCAGCAATCGATATGTCTGATGCAGGACTTGCTGGTTGCCTGCGCGCCGTTCGCCGCCTGCTCTAGTCACAGTCTAAAAGCGAACATATGTTCGCTACCCTGAGGGCATGGCCAGTGTTGCGTATTCGGAGTTGCATTGCCGTTCCAACTTTTCATTTTTGCAAGGCGCATCGCATCCAGAACAGTTAGTTGAACAAGCAGTTGCACTTGAGTTGCAGTCACTTGCACTTACCGATCGCAACGGATTGTACGGCATCGTTCGTTTTGCGCAGACTGCTCGTGCGCTCGGTTTGCCAACGGTGTTCGGCGCAGAGTTGCAGTGCACTGTTGGTGAAGCAGTGGGCGACATTGTGGTCATTGCACGCAACCCGAGAGGGTACGCACATTTGTCGAGTGCGATTAGTGCTGGGCAACTTGCTGGCAGTAAAGAACAGCCAGTATTTGGCATAGAACAACTGGCCGAGTTCTCAATTGGGGACTGGTGGGTGCTTACTGGCGGCCGCAGTGGTGTTGCGGCTCGCGCGTTGCATTCGCACGGTCCTGCAATGGCCGAACGCCGGGTGCAGCAACTTATTTCGACGTTTGGTCATCACAGCGTGGTGATGGAAATGTGGGACCACGGCGACCCACTGGACTCTGTGCGTAACGATGAGTTTGCACGCATCGCATATCGCAACAACATTGGGTGCGTTGCTACCAACGATGTGTTGTACGCAGCGCCAGCTCAACACAAACTTGCAACCGCAGTGGCTGCAGTACGTGAGCGATCCAGCTTGGACGACATTGATCCACGCTTGCCACCAGCAGCCACTGCATATTTGCGCAGCGGGGCGGAACAGGAGCGACGTTTCGCTCGGTATCCGGGGGTGGTGCAACACGCTGCCGAACTTGGAGCGAGCGCTGCATTCGACTTGCGGTTGGTGGCGCCGCAACTACCGCCGTTTCCGTGTCCTGATGGGTTGGATGAAATTTCGTATCTGCGCAAACTTGCAGAAGCAGGAGCCACTCGCAGGTATGGAATTCGTCCGAGCGACTCACGTGAAGATTTGTCGTTGCGTGCTCGAGCGTGGCGAGTGATTGATCATGAATTGGAGATGATTGAAACGCTTGGGTTCGCTGGGTATTTCCTGGTGGTGTGGGACATTGTTCAGTTTTGTGCGCGATCCAACATTTATTGTCAGGGTCGTGGCAGCGCTGCAAATAGCGCGGTGTGTTATTCGCTCGACATCACGAAAGCCGATGCGGTGTCGCTTGGTTTGCTGTTCGAACGGTTTCTGTCGCCAGAGCGCGACGGTCCACCCGATATCGACATTGATATTGAAAGTGGTCGACGCGAAGAAGTTATTCAGTACGTGTATCAACGACACGGTCGTCATCATGCTGCGCAAGTTGCCAACGTCATTACGTATCGAGCGAAGTCCGCGGTGCGCGATATGGCGCGTGCTCTTGGCTTTGCGCCAGGTCAGCAAGACGCTTGGAGCAAACAGGTAGATGCGTGGGGTGCCATTGGCGTCACGGTGAATGGTGGAGATCACAGCATTCCTACGCAGGTGTTGCAACTTGCCGAACAGGTGCAAGATGCGCCACGACACTTGGGCATTCATTCGGGTGGCATGGTCATGTGCGATCGCCCAGTTACCGAAGTGTGCCCAGTGGAGTGGGGCCGCATGGAAGGCCGCAGTGTGTTGCAGTGGGACAAAGACGATTGCGCTGCTGCTGGCTTAGTGAAGTTTGATCTGTTGGGTCTTGGCATGTTGTCTGCACTGCATAACGCGGTCGACTTCATTGCGCAGTTTCGTGGTGTGCATGTAGACCTAGCCACCATTCCGCAAGAAGACGAGGTGTATGCCATGTTGTGTCGCGCCGACACGGTGGGCGTGTTTCAAATTGAATCGCGCGCACAAATGGCCACGCTTCCACGTTTGAAGCCGCGCAGGTTTTACGACCTTGTGGTGGAGGTCGCACTCATTCGTCCGGGTCCCATTCAGGGTGGATCGGTGCATCCCTACATTCGCCGTCGCAACGGACAAGAGCCGATTACGTATTTGCATCCGTTGCTTGAAAACAGTTTGGGAAAAACACTTGGTGTGCCGCTGTTTCAGGAACAACTCATGCAAATGGCAATTGATATTGCAGGTTTCAGTCCCGGTGAAGCAGATCAGTTGCGCCAGGCCATGGGTTCGAAGCGGTCGCAGTTACGAATGCAACAACTCAGCGATCGCTTTTATGCCGGAATGGCAGAGCGCGGAATTCGTGGTGATATTGCCGACCAAATATTCACCAAGATGGCGGCATTTGCCAGCTATGGATTTCCCGAAAGTCACTCGGTGAGTTTTGCGTACTTGGTGTATTCGTCGGCATGGATCAAACTGCATGAGCCAGCAGCGTTTTATGCGTCGCTACTGAATGCGCAACCGATGGGGTTTTGGTCGCCTCATTCATTGGTGCAGGATGCAAAGCGACACGGGGTAGTGGTGAACTCTCCCGACATCAATGCCTCGTGCGCGGGTGCAACGCTTGAACACAATGCGAAGTCGACAGGTGGCTTGGCTTTGCGAATGGGAATCAATTCTGTGCGCGGCATGAGTGATGTTGTTGCACAAGCCATTGCAGACAACAGGCCGTACACCAGCATGGAAGATGTGGTGCGCAAAGTTCCGCAGTTGCACATCGCCCAACTTGAAGCACTTGCTACTGCCGGTGTGTTCAACGAAAGTTTTGGTCAACAACGTCGCGACGCGCTGTGGAGCGCCGGTGCAGTTATTCAGTCGCGTCCAGGAACGCTCGACGGAGTCACTACTGGTGTCGAGGCGCCGTATTTGCCTGGCATGCAGCCAATGGAGGAAGCCATTGCCGACCTGTGGGCTACAGGCGTGTCAACGAGTGGTCACCCAACAGAGTTTTTACGCCTTGAACTTGAACGCATGGGTGTTGCTACTGCAATGCAGCTTCCGCAACGCGGTGCGCGAGGCGACGAAAAAGTATTGGTTGCCGGAACGGTGACGCATCGTCAGCGACCAATGACCGCGCAAGGCATTACGTTCATCAACTTGGAAGACGAAACGGGGCATATCAACGTGGTGTGCTCGGTTGGGTGCTGGGCTCGCTATCGCAAAGTTGCGCGAGGTGCGGGTGCGCTGCTTGTTCGCGGCAGATTAGAAGTTGGCGATGGCGGAGTCATCAACGTGGTTGCCGAACATATTGCGCCACTGCATGTTGCAGCGAAAGTGGCGGCGCGTAACTTTCGTTAGTTATTCCGAAGGGCGTTCGTTCAGCCCATCGTTAAACATGCGATACGTCTCGTAAATGTCTTTGCACTTATCGCACAACGGCAATTGCTTCGGGTCGCGCGAAGGTATCCACACATGGCCACACAGGGCCTCAAGCGGTGTTCCGTAAATACGGGCCTCAAGCACTTTGGAAGCAGCATCTTCGCCGGGTTCGGTTTTCACAATGTGGGCCATACTCGGCTCGCCGGTTTCAAGCACTTCCTCGGTAATGGGCTTAGTGGTTGCAGGCCTGGTCTGAAGAGGCATGGGCGTACTCACAGTTCCTACACTAGAGCCATGCCTACCTATGAGTTCCGTTGCAAGAGTTGTGACTCGGTGTTTGAAGAGCGCCGATCAATGTCGGAAGCCGACATGCCTGCAACATGCCCAGAAGGTCACGGCAATGCAGTTCGGTTGCTCAGTGTGTTCGCTTCAGTTGGTGGCGCATCGGCACCACAAAAAGCAGCACCACGCCCGGCCGGTGGCTGCGGCTCGGGCTGTGGTTGCCACTAACTGCGCTTACTACTGAATTCGCTTACTGCTGCACAAGCCTGACGGCGCCTTTGCTAATCACGATCCATTCGCGCATGGTGATACCAGCATTCGTAAATTGTTGGCGCATGAACTTCAACTGAGTTTGATCATCTGCTTTTCGTAACTCGTGTGGGCGCACGCTTGCGATTACGACTGATGAAGCAATTGCTGTAGTACTGCACAAGCCGATGAGCTGATGAATGAGTGAAGCAGGTGTAGCTGGTTCATCAAATGACAGCAATCCAATACCGCGCTGTTCGTCATCCATAAGAATGGCGATCACCTCATTACATAAAGGGCGGCGAATTGCCAGCGAGATGACAGCAAGCATGTCCTGCGATGAGATGATGGGGTCGAGATGGGCTCGGGGGAGCGAAAGTGGTGCACTGATGAGATTCAGCACAGTTCCTCCAGTATCTGGCGCGAAGTTGTCGCAGATGAATAACGATGAGAGAAGTGCAGTGAACTTATAGCGAGGGTGTAACAGCAATGGCAGCTGCCACAACACCAATTGCTATTGGCATGACAAATTCGGTCCAACGAGGAAGGCGCCATTGGGCAGGAGCTAAAACAAACACACCGCACGCTGCTCCGGCAAGTGCGCCACCAAAATGACCACCCACTGAAATGTTGGGGATAGCAAGTGTCAGACCGATGTTGATGAGGAAGGTGAGACCAAGACCAGTTTGCAGTGGGTTCACTCCACGTTGACGCATGCCAACAATGGCAGCGGCCATCATGCCAAACACTGCTCCCGATGCACCGCCAGTTAACGCGTTTGGACTCAGAATGAGCGCGCCAGCAG
>Ga0208484_1000365_pt1 | contig 11002 bp, 11 predicted proteins | sample LakMenEpi09Aug11_FD_150682 | JGI IMG/M metagenome (GOLD analysis project Ga0208484, IMG submission 150682) | Freshwater microbial communities from Lake Mendota, WI - 09AUG2011 deep hole epilimnion (SPAdes) | ecosystem: Environmental > Aquatic > Freshwater > Lentic | place: Lake Mendota, Madison... | reverse complement strand
TCAGCTGCGATGCCGTTGCTGGCGCGCGCGACATTCGCCTGCTTACCGACGCTGGATACACCTGCGAAGGCGTGACCGTGTTGGATCTTTTTCCGAACACACCTCACGTAGAAATGGTCAGTGCGTTCTCACGTAACGCATAATTAACCCATGGCAACCAGCTATTTGGTGTTCGACGGCGAGTGCGGCTTTTGTCGCAAATGGGTGCGCCACATGACGTCGTGGTTCTCGAAGCATCCAACACCAGTTGCGTATCAATCTGTTGATCTGTTTGCATTAGGCCTCACTGCCGATCAATGCAAAGAAGCAGTGCAATACGTAAGCGAACGCGGCGAAATTTCCAGTGGTTCAGATGCTGCTGCTCGAGTATTGATTCACGCAGGTTTCCCGTACTTCATTGCTGGTTGGGTCATGTTGGTGCCAGGAATTCGCAACATTGCGCAATACGCATACAAATGGGTTGCGAACAATCGTTACCGCTTTTCAGGAGACCCGCTGTAACCATGTTGGCGTTGTATGCAAACACCATTGCAACTGCAGTGATGGTTGGTGTCATTTGGTTTGTGCAAGTTGTGCACTACCCATTGCTCGCACAATTCGGTTCGACCCAATCAATTGCAGTTGCAGAACAACATCAACAGCGCACGGGTTACGTAGTTGGTTTGCCAATGCTGGTTGAAGGTGTAAGCACGCTGTGGTTGCTTGCGCGCAGGCCCGACGGGGTAGCGGTGTTATTGCCGTGGGCAAACGCGGTGTTGTTGGCGGTTGCCTTGGGCAGCACCTTGTTTTTGTCGGTGCCACTCCACGCCAAAATGGCTTTGGCTCACAACGATGAAACGGGCAGGCGACTGGTGCTCACCAATTGGCCACGAACCATTGCCTGGACGGTGCGGCTGACGTTGTGCGGCGTGATGCTCGCGCAAGTGCAATAACTGCGAACTAAGTGCCCCCCCTCGGATTCGAACCGAGGACCTGCGGATTAAGAGTCCGTTGCTCTAACCAACTGAGCTAGAGGGGCGACTTGTATTGCGCCCGAAACTATATAGCACCGCCTCGTCTGGCGAAAATTGACATAAATACGGTGAAATGCAACAAGACCGACAGGTTGCCCTGTCGGTCTTGACTACTAGATGTTTTCCTGGCTCGCCATTTCCAGGTGAGAAGCTTCGCGACCACTTCATCATTCGTTTTGTTGGAGCCATGAACCGGAATCGAACCGGCACCTTGCAATTGGCGAAATGCATATGCTGCCATTACACCACCACGGCACCGAAAAGAAGTGTGCGGGGAGTTCGAGACGCGGAAAGAAAAATGGCGGCACCGAAGTGCCGCCATTTCCATTGCAAGGTTTACCTGGTTTCCCAGATCGCATTTCGCCACTTAAAAGAGTACCGAACCGCATACAGCGGGGCGTTGGCACCGGAAATAAAAAAATGACGACACCGAAGTGTCGTCATTTTTAACCACGCGGATTTCTGGCTTTAACCAGCGTGCCTCGTCACTTAAAAGAGTACCGAAAAGCTCTGCCTCGGAAACCCTTGAGATTTATGGGGTGGACGAGGGGTCTCGAACCCCCGGCCTCCAGGACCACAACCTGGCGCTCTAACCAACTGAGCTACGCCCACCACGACGGCTTCAGTGTATGCTGAAAACGACAGAATTATTGGAGTTGATAACCATGTCAGCGATGGATTCCACGCTGCGTACTGCTTTGGCCGATAAAGCCAAAGAGATTACAAAACGAGAATTGGCCACGTATGCAGAACGAACGGCCTCCTCACAACGAGCAAATGCTCGCGCCCGAAAAGTACTCCCGCTCGGGGTGCCTTCCAGTTTCCAGGCGTACGACCCGTACCCGTTAGTTGTTCGTTCGGCCCACGGCCCGAACATGACCGACGTAGACGGCAACGTGTACACCGACTACGACATGGGCTTTGGAGCCTTGTTTGCTGGTCACCAGAACCCACTTGTGCGCGCCGCCATCGACACACAGCTGGGTGAAGGAACTCTGTTCGTTACACCATGTGAATCGAATGCCGATGTTGCCGAAATGTTGGCTGCTCGTTATGGCTTGCCAATGTGGCGCTTCACTAACTCGGGCACCGAAGCAACTATGGACGCAATTCGTGTTGCACGTGCTGCAACCGGTCGCGACAAAATTGTCAAAGTTGAAGGCGGGTATCACGGTCATCACGACGAAGTGATGATCAGTATGAAGCCTTCGCTCGATCTTGCTGGTCCGGCCGATGCACCATTTTCTATTCCAGCATCTGCAGGAATTTCGAAGAAGGTGTTAAGCGACACCATCGTTATTCCATACAACGATGCGCGCGCACTAGAGCGAGTGTTGAAGAGCGGCGAAGTTGCCTGCTTCATTGTTGAACCAATCATGGAAAACATTGGTATTTGTTTGCCAGACGACGGTTACTTGCAGGAAGTGCGCGAAATTACCGAGCACTACGGAACACTGCTTATTTTTGACGAAGTAAAAACAGGCATTACTGCAGGATGGGGTGGAGCAACTGGAGTTGTTGGCGTAACGCCAGACCTTGTTGCACTGGCTAAATCAATCGGTGGCGGATTGCCAATTGGTGCATTTGGTGGCAAGCAGGAATACATGGACCTCATTACCGAGGGCAAAGTGATTCACCTTGGCACCTATAACGGCAACCCGTTGTGCATGGCTGCAGCAAAAGCTGTGTTGTCGCAAGTGTGCACACCTGAAGTAACTGCAGAAGTGATTGCGCGCAACGGACTGTTAGTAAATGCCGTCAGCGAAATCATTCATGATGCATCGCTGCCTGCACACACCGTGCAGTTTGGTGCAAAGGGCTGCGTAACTTGGGCAGAAAAGCAAATTCGCAACTATCGCGATTACAAAGCAAGCGATTTCGACCTTGCATTTGCTCAATGGATTCACGGTATTAACCGTGGTGTTTTGCTGCCACCGGGCCTTGATGAACAGTGGCTCATTTCAGTGATGCACACCGATGCAGATGCGTTGCATTATGCCGATGTGTTTGAAACATTTGTGCAAGAACTCACCAAGTGACCGCACAACTCGATAAGGCAAATCTCTTCACCATGTTGGTGCGCGGGTTGTTTCGTCGTTGCGCGCGTTGTGGTGGAAAAGGTGCTTTCTACACAGGTTGGATAAAGAAGTCTGATCGTTGCAAAACCTGTGGTTTCAAATGGGAACGCAACCTTGAAGGTTTTCAATTAGGTGCTGCTGCAATGAACATCATCATGACTGGTGGCTCGTTGTTGTTCGTTATGGCGATTGGTGTTGTGGCGACATACCCGGAAGTACCAACATGGCCCCTCATTGCAATTGTTGGTTCAGTTGCGCTCATCGTTGGCATTGGTGGATTCCCCACCAGCTACACCGTGTGGCTTGCAATCGACTTACGACTGCGTCCGCTCGATGAAGCAGAAGTGGCCGATGCGGCCGCTCACGCCCGTTCGTAACAAACCCGTTTAGATCCGAACTGTTGCCCAAACGGGTTGGTGATCTGACGCATCGGTAGTTTCGTCAATGTGTGAATCAATTATTTCGATCTGCGGGGACACGAAGATGAAATCGATGCGCATATCTCGATCGGTGCCTTGTTCTGGATTTGTCTTAAACGTAACGCCGACGCCCGAATTCGAATTTGGTTGCCATGTATCACGAAGATTTGCGCGGCGAAGAATTTCATAGGTACGCGACTGTGGTTCGTCGTTGAAGTCACCAGCAAAAATCATTTCTGGCGGCATCGTCGGAACGGGGTCGTTGAGTTGCCAGTGTTCCCGCGATGCTTCATCCCATTCTTTGCCGTTCCAGGCGCCGCCCTCGATCGTGGCGTTTTCGCAATGCTTGATTAACGCAGAAATCTGTGAAACACGGTTTGTCTCAGAAACATCTGTGAGATGCAGGTTGATTACACGCACAGGTCTTTCTGGTGTCAAAATGACAGTTTCAAGTGCAGCGGACCAGCTATTCATTAGCTCACCCGTGTCTTCTTTCGGCAGTTGAATCGCACGTGAAGATGCAATTGGGAAGCGACTAATTGTCATTTGTCCGCTCTGGCGACGACGATTATCAACTGAACCATTTGGATTAATGGCACTGGCATCTACATCAAGAGATGGTCCAAAAGCGCAATAGCGATCGGGCAATAACGCCTGTACTTGGGCTACCTGGTCCTCCATTTTGGTGCGACGCCAGTTCCGGTCAATTTCTTGCAAGCAGATTATGTCAGCGTCACGAACTACATCGACGCAACGCTTCATGTCGTATGTGTTGTCGGCACCAAGTGAATATTGGATGTTGTAGGAGAGAACTGTAAATGATGCCATTAAACAGGAGGCTACAACATGGCTATGATTCGCTTCATGAACAGATTTCAAAGAATCGTCATTGCATTTCTTGCTCTCGCAACGTTTTCAGGTGTGCTTGCGTCTTGCGGTCGAACTTCGTCCGTGTCTGGTGTTCTGCGTGTGGGTAACGACGCTGGTTTTGGTGGTGCCGAAACGATGGATCCATACGACGGCAACCGCACTTGGCCAACAATAAACATGGTGTTTGATCGACTCATCGGTGTTGACAAAGATTTCTCGCCGATTCCAGAGTTAGCTCTGTCGTGGTCGTCAAATGAAGATTTGACCGAGTGGAATCTCGTGCTAAGAGAGGGCGTGAAATTTCACGACGGTAGCGAGTTTGATGCCGATGATGTTGTTTATTCAATCAAGCGAATGATTGATCCCGAATTTGATTCGCCAATTCTTGCAGTGCTTGGTGTTATTTCGTCGGTAACGGCAGTTTCGAAGTACGAAGTATTGTTGACCTTGTCAACTGGTGAAGCTGACTTCCCATTATTGCTGGCCGACTATCGCGCGTTGATGACGCCTGTTGATTCACAAGCCACGATTGGTAAGAATCCGGTCGGCACTGGGCCATTCAGAATGGAAACTTTTGATCCAGCTGGCACGACTGTGCTGTTGGCAAACGAAGAGTATTTTTTTGGTCAGCCAGAACTACAAAGAATTGAAGTGATTACTTTTGCTGATTCGCAATCTGCGGCTCAGGCACTAGCAGGTGATCAAGTTGATTTGCTGTTGGCGGTTGATGGCAAGTCAGCAGCAATGTTCGGCGACGAATCAAAGTTCACATTGCAGAACATTCCTTCGGGCGACTGGAACGCAATTGACTTCAGAGTTGATCAAGAACCCTTCGGCGATGCGCGCGTACGAAAAGCATTGCGAATCGCGGCTGATCGGCAAGTCATTGCCGATACGGTTCTTGGAGTTGGAGGTGGGGTTGTCGCTTGCGACACGCCAGTTTGGTCGGCTGACCCTTATCGCTGGGACGGTGAGTGCGCTAAAGATACTGAAGGCGCAAAGGCGTTACTTGCTGAAGCGGGCTACAAAGACGGTATCGACATAGAGATTTTCACAAGTGACGTTGAGATTCACATGGTTGAACTCGTAACGGCTTACAAAGATCAAGTGAAAGATGCGGGCATCCGTGTGACGATCAAAATTGCCGATGCAAGTGGTTTCTGGGACGATGTGTGGATGAAGGAATCAGCATTTGTTGATAGTTGGGGTCAGCGACCGGCAACACAGGTGCTAAACGAGGTCTACCGCAGTACAGCAGCTTGGAACCCAACCGGACAAGTTGACGTCGAGCTTGACAAGATGCTTGATGAGGCTCGAGCAACCAGCGATCAGACTGAGCGCAGAAAGAAGTATGAAGAGATTCAAGAACGACTGTTTGAAAATTCGGCGATCTTTCTGCCTTACCATAAAACACTAACCCGGGCAATGGGTAGCAAAGTAAAGGGAATCGATCCGATTGTTATTGATGCTGTGAGATGGGAAAAAATCAGCGTCTCGTGAATAACTTGGGTTTGAACCTTTGAAAAGTTTTGCGAGGAGTGCTGCGATCTCTGTCGCAACTTTTATTGCGCTTGCATGCGTTACTTTCGTTGGTGTAGATGCACTTCCTGGTGATGGATGCACGGCGTTACTCGGACGGTTTGGTAGCGATGCAAAAATTGAGTCTTGTCGTCAAGAGAATAATTTAAATGATTCAGTAGTCGTTCGGCTCAAGGACTGGGCAAGCGACTTGGTGCGCGGCGACCTTGGCTATTCAATAAAGCGCGACGCAAAAGTTTCAGAAATCATTATGCCGCGATTGAGGAATACGGCAGTTATGGCTACCGTGGCGGCGTTGATTGCGTTTCCGAGTGCAATGGTAGTTGGTTTATTGATTGGGCGATATCCACGTAAGCGAATCAGCAAGGCAGTCAATCAATTCAGTGTCATTGCGATGACACTGCCCGAGTTCGTAATTGCAACTGTTTTGTGGCTGGTGTTGTCTATCTGGATTCCCATTTTTCCAGGAGTCAGTGTCATGCCAAGCAATGCGTCCGTGTTGCAACTCTTACCGAACGTTTGGCTCCCGGCGTTGACTCTTGCAGTTGTTATCTTTGCTCATTCGATGCGAACAATGCGGGCAAGTGTGACAAACGTACAAACCATGCCATTCGTTGAAAGCGCTCGATTGCGAGGTATCAGCGAGCGAAGGATAATCAAGCGACATATCGTGCCAGCGGCTTTGCCACCTGTGGTGAATGTTGTTGCACTTGATGGTGCATGGCTTCTGACGGGTACTTTTGTCACGGAAGCTGCGTTTAATTATCAAGGTCTCGGACGATTGGCAATCGACGCAATTTCTGATCGTGACACGGCATTAATCCTGCCGATCATTTTGTTTGGACTCGCCGTGTATCTGACTTCGTCGCTCGTGGCCGACATGCTGGTACGTGTTTTTGACCCACGCCTTAGGTCGAGCACTCGCTGAGAGACCTGATGAAAAGTCCCATTCGACTCAATTTTCTAAAAAATCGCGCGATAATTTTTGTGACCCTGGGACTGCATGCTCTTGCAGCATTGCTTGCGCCGTATCTGGGGTTATCTTCAACTGACGCGCAGGACTCCACCGCTTTATTGCAAGGCCCGTCACTGAATCACTGGTTTGGTACAGATGCTTTGGGTCGTGATGTTTTTAGTCGGTTATTGCATGGCGGTCGACCATCCTTGGTGATTGCGTTTGCCGCAACGGCAATTTCGTGTTTTATTGGCATTGTCATTGGTTCGTTGGCGGCTTTGGCTGGTGGATGGATTGACGACGCACTTTCGCGAGTGGTTGACTTTATGCTCGCTTTACCAACCTTGATACTGCTGTTGTTGATTTCAAGCTTCTTTGGCCAAGATCCACTTGTTTTGAGCTTGGCACTTGGCTTGATGTATGCATCTCCCATTGCTCGAGTGGCGCGCAGTGCAACCCAAACTTTGTTGGCACGCGACTTCGTGCGTGTTGCGCGATTACAAGGTGGAAGTCGAATCAGTATCCTGTTCGGTGAGGTGTTGCCGAATGTTTGGCGAGTGATGTTCACCGAAGTTGCGATGCAGTTCACCTGGATTTTGTTGGCCTTCAGTTCCCTTTCATTTTTAGGATTAGGCGCAAGTCCGCCGACACCCGAATGGGGATTGATGATCGCTGAATCGCGTTCGTACATGACCCTAAATCCTCTATTAGTAATTGCTCCGATCATGATGCTGGCGTCACTCGTGTTGGCAATTCAAGCATTGGTTGATCACGAGTGAACATGATTACGCCACTTAGGCAATCTCGAGTAGTGGATTTCAGAAATGTGACAGTACGTGTGAAAACCGAAGATTCGTTAACTCGGCCGATCCTTGAAGCAATTGACTTGCAACTTGATCAGGGGGAAACGCTCGGCATTGTCGGTGGCTCGGGAAGCGGAAAATCCACGTTGCTGAGACTTGTGGCGGGTGTGCTCGCGCCGGGTTTGGTGCTCGACCAAGGCGAGATCACTACTAACGGCACTAATTTGCTTGACGCATCACCAGCCGAGAGAGAAGCATTTTATGGAAGTGTTGTTGCGCTAGTCGCACAGTCAATTGGTGAGTCTTTGACGCCACATCTGACAGTTCTCAGTCATTTTCGAGATACCAACTCTGGCGAGATCGCCAACGATCAGGTACTCGAGTCTCTTGCAGAAGTGGGACTTGGTGGTGAAAAGTATCTGCATCGCTACCCACACCAACTTTCTGGTGGTGAACGTCAAAGAGTGCTTCTTGCATTGGCTCTCGTTAGATCACCGCAGTTGTTGTTGCTCGACGAGCCGACATCAGCACTTGATGTGAGTATCGGTTCTGAGGTTCTGGCGACGATTAATCGGCTGCAACGCACGCGTGGCTTTGCCTTGATATGTGTGAGCCACGATCTCGGAGTCGTCAGTCAGATTTCAAAGCGCATCGCCGTGATGAATCAGGGAAGAATTGTTGAATTCGGACAAACTTCGCAGGTCTTGCGTTCGCCGTCGCATGAATACACAAAAGCACTCGTCGGTTCTATACCGAAACTTGACCAGAGATACCGTGAAGCAGGTTCGCAGAACAGCGAAACGGTTCTCGTGTGCCGTGCATTGAGCATTGTTCGTGGTCAAAAGACTAAAGCAATCGACTCACTTGATTTAGATGTCAAGCGTGGTGAAGTCATTGGCATTATCGGCGAGTCGGGTAGCGGTAAGTCAAGTTTGATGTCAGCGATATGCGGTCTTGTGTCGGTAACAAGTGGTTCATTGCAAGATGGCGATGGTTATGACTTGTCAACAGCACTGCAATTGCGTCCGCGCGAAGTTTTGTCTTCGATTCAGATGGTTTTTCAAAACCCTGATGACTCACTAAACCCGATGCGCACGGTTGCTCAGTCACTTTCGCGATATACCAAGGCAACGAAAGACGAAATGTCCTCTGCGTTGCTATCGGTTGGTCTTGATGAACAATTTTTGGAGCGTTATCCTCACGAGATGTCGGGTGGTGAGAAACAACGAACTGCGATCGCTCGGGCTTTGCTTGCCAAGCCAAGACTATTAATTCTTGACGAAGTTACGTCGGCCTTGGATGTGACGGTTCAGGCAGCGGTGATGAAGACGCTCGCAGAACTGCAGCGCAAAGTAAATATTGCAATGATCATTGTTTCGCACGACATCGCATTGGTCGCAAGTTTTGTTGATCGTATTCTTGTTCTGCGCAGTGGCCAGCTTGTCGAGCAAGGAACGGTTGATGCAGTGATCAAATCTCCGAGCCAGGACTACACACGAAATCTGATTGAAATTTCAGCACACCGAGCAGAGTTTTAAAACCCAATCCCAGTAAGGGTTTCAAATGCTTGACCGAACACCTGTTCGGGGGTAGGGTCACTACATCCGCTTGGCCAAGTGGATGCACACATGTGGGTAATAAGCGGGGTCAACCCTGCGACACCCCACATTTAGGGTGCGCAGTCCACAGGAAAACAGAGAATCAGCGAAAGCAGGCAGTTATGGCAAGCAAAGAGAGCAAGCACCACGAAGTAAAGAACAATTCCAAGGAAGGCAGCGAGCGCTTGAAGGCCCTCGACGCAGCACTTGGCCAGATCGACAAGCAGTTCGGTAAAGGCTCCATCATGCGCATGGGCGAAAAAGAGTCAATGCGCATCGCCTCAATCCCAACCGGCGCACTCCCTCTCGACATTGCCCTCGGCGTTGGCGGTTTGCCACGCGGTCGTGTCATCGAAATCTTCGGCCCTGAGTCATCAGGTAAGTCAACGCTTGCAATGCACGTGGTGGCCGAAGCCCAACGCAACGGCGGCATCTGCGCCTACGTCGACGCCGAACACGCGCTCGACCCGGTGTATGCAAGCGCCATTGGTGTCGACTGCGACAACCTGCTTATCTCCCAGCCAGACACGGGTGAGCAGGCACTCGAAATCACCGACATGTTGGTGCGTTCCGGTTCACTCGACGTCATCGTTATCGACTCGGTGGCAGCACTTACGCCACGCGCCGAAATTGAAGGCGAAATGGGCGACAGCCACATGGGCTTGCAAGCACGACTCATGAGTCAGGCATTGCGCAAGCTCACCGCCAACTTGAACAAGAGCGACACCATCCTCATTTTCATTAACCAATTACGCGAAAAAATTGGTGTCATGTTTGGTTCGCCAGAAACCACCACCGGTGGTCGTGCACTCAAGTTCTATTCGTCAGTTCGTCTCGACATTCGTCGTATCGAATCCATCAAAGACGGCCCAGAGGTTGTTGGTTCACGCACACGCGTGAAGGTGGTGAAGAACAAGGTTGCTCCACCGTTCCGTCAAGCAGAATTCGACATCATGTACGGCAAGGGCATTAGCCGCGAAGGCGCAGTGCTCGACATGGCAGTGGAATTGAACATTGCCAAGAAGTCGGGTGCATGGTTTACCTACGAAGGCGAACAGCTTGGTCAGGGTCGTGAGAACGCAAAGACGTACCTCATTGAAAACCCAGAGATCATGGTGCAAATGGCCGAAAAGGTTCGTGAAGTGTCGGGTGTTGGTCAGGCAACTGAAGCCCCAGCATTTACCGAAGAAGACGACGAGCCAATCGATCTCGACTAATTCGCGCGGCTAGTCCGCCACAGTTTCCCGCTGGTCAGTGCCTCCGCGCTGGCCGGCGGGGCTGCCATTTCCCAACCCGATGTTGCTCAGTAACCGCAAATAATGCGGCGGTAAACTTGAAGCACTGTGACTCGTAAATATGTTGTGCGCACCTTTGGGTGCCAAATGAATGCGCACGACTCCGAGCGAATTTCTGGATTGCTCGAGCAAGACGGCATGGAAATGGCCGAACACGAAGACGACGCCGATGTAGTGGTGTTGAACACCTGTTGCATTCGTGAAAACGCGGACGAGAAGTTGTACGGCACACTTGGCTGGTTAAAGCCGTGGAAAGAAGCCGGCAAGTCCCTTGGACGCGAACGCCAAATTGTTGTTGCTGGTTGCCTGGCGCAAAAAGATAAGGAAGTGGTGCGTGAAAAGGCGCCGTATGTAGACGTCGTGATGGGCACGCACAACGTGCACCGCGCAATTGACTTGCTGGACATGGCTTCGGTACGTGGCGGCATAACC
>Ga0208484_1000361_pt1 | contig 11073 bp, 7 predicted proteins | sample LakMenEpi09Aug11_FD_150682 | JGI IMG/M metagenome (GOLD analysis project Ga0208484, IMG submission 150682) | Freshwater microbial communities from Lake Mendota, WI - 09AUG2011 deep hole epilimnion (SPAdes) | ecosystem: Environmental > Aquatic > Freshwater > Lentic | place: Lake Mendota, Madison... | reverse complement strand
CGAGCCGCGACCGGCGGCCGAACTGAGGATCGAGTCGGCCGCCGTCCTCGCCGGCGTGATGCTCATGGCGTCGGGGCTCTCCGGCCACGGACCCGGTGCCCATCAGGCCGCCGCCCCCCTTTCCGAACTCCTCCCGAGGATCGCCGGTTACCGTGACGAGTTCTATCGATGGATGCTCACGCGCCTCGATCCCGAACACCGCCGCCGGCTCGACGCCGAGGGGCAACGGCTCCGCCAGCCCTTCGGCGGTGTGCGGCGTCACATCAATGCCCTCCTTGCCAGTCGCCGGGCGCGACAGGTGGAGTCGGTCGCGTTGGCCGGCGTGTTTGCCCGCCTGGGGCGTGCCGAGGGCGCCGAACGGATGGCATCACTCGTGCCGGCCGCCTCGGCACGGATGTTCGCGCGGATCACGAGCCGGGTCGTCGCCGCCCAGGCGGCCGTCCGCCGGGGAGGGGCCACCGGAGGCGCCGCGCAGGCCCTCGACGACCTCGACGAGGCGACCGAGCTCCTTTTCCGTGCCGTCGGCTGCGGTGCGGCGGTCGATCCCTGGAACATCCTCGGGCTCTCCGGGCAGTTCCCTCTCCATGAGCCGGGAGGGGAGAGCCTCCCCGATCCCCGCGTCGATGATCTCGTCTCGACCGTCGGCTCGATCCTCGACGGCTACGCCGCCGCCTGGCGGGCCGCGAGTGTCGAGGGACCTGCGGCGCTAGCCGCCCGTGCCGGCGCCGCCTGCGAACGCCTCGCCGCCTGGTGGGATCGGCATGCCACCACCACCGTCAGCGGCGTCCCGCACCTCTCTGGCCGTGAGATGCTCGTCTCCTCGCGCGAGGTGATCGGGGCCCTCGGTCGCCGCCGTGAGACGGCGCCATCGCCTCCCCCCGCCGGTTTTTGGCGCAACGAAGTGGCCGAGTTCTCCTCGCCGCGGAGCCACGCTCATGCCGCCGAGGCGCTGCTCCGCGAGGGAGATCTCGACGGCGCGATGGGCTTGCTCGTCCACTGGGCATCGCTCCTGGAAGGGGTGGAGGTGGAGCGCCTCGGGCCGGTCTGGCTCGCCGCAGCGGCGAAGTGGTTGGCGCTCGCCGTGGCCGACCGCTCCGAGACGGGGCGAAATCGTGTCCGCCGGTTCCTGGAGCTCGTCGAAGCCAACACCACCTCCGTGGCCGACTGCATCGAACGAGTCGCGCAGCGTCCCGAACCGCGCCGGCGACCGCGCCGCGACGATGACCCGTCGGCCAGTGACGACGAGGACGACTCGCCCGGCTCCGAGGAGAGCGTCGCTGCCGCCTACGAGACGTTTGTGTGGCGCGATTCGACCGACGACGGCATCGATGGCGGGATGCTCGACGTCGAGGGAGCCGGCGGCACGCCTGCCGGCGGGATGGGCGAGGTCGAGCACGCGGCCGAGTTTCTCGGCGGACTGTTCCGGCTTCTTCGTCAGGCGGTGACGACACTGATCGCCGCCGATGTCGCCGATGGAGGGGTGGCGACGCCTGCCGAGATCGATTCGGCGAAGGCCTGGCGGCATCACCTCCGTCGCTTGCGGCGTTCGATGGTTCGCGCTGCCGGGACGATCTCGGCGACCGATCCTGTCCCGCCGCCCGGCATGCCTCCGGCGGAGTACGACCGTCTCCGCTGGCAACGCGACGCCGCCGCCGAGCACCTCGTCGATGCGGCCGTCCAGGCGACCGAGACGCTGTGGATGCTGTCGGCGCGGCTCCATGCAGGTGTCGCGCCCCGTGCCTCGGCAGGCCCGTCCGTGCGTCCGGAGGTGACGGCCTCCGCGGCCAAGGGCTCCGTCGGGCGGTTGCTCGGCGCGATCCTTGCGGGTGATGCCGACGCCGCCCGTCATTGGCTCGACGTCGTCCGGGGCCGGCTCGTGGGGCAGCCTGTGCTCTATGTGCCGCTGTCGCGCGGAGGTCGCCCCGACCGCATCGTCCGCGCCCGGGCCCGCGAGCGACTCCTCGAACGGCTCGCTTCGAGCCTGCCGCGGCTGGGGCTCGTGGGAGAGACCTCCGCGGTCGTCCACCTCGCCAAGGCGCTCGAGAGCCGACGGCCCCAGGGGGCGGCGAGCGTCAGCGAGTTCGACCGGGTGTTCGAGGCGGCGACGACGGCGCTCGCCGAACGGATCGTCGTCAGTGCCCGTGCCCCGCAGTCCGACGGCACGTTGCCGGCCGAGCCGGTCGTCACGGAGCGGATCCTCGACGGGCTTTCGCTCCTCGTCCCGCGGCTCCTCGATACCTGGATGACGCATGCCCGTCAGCTCCGCCTGTCGGTCCTCGAACGCGTCCGCGATCCGCGGGCCTTCACGGCGCTGCGGGAGTTCATCGAAGCGTACGGCGCGGGATTGTTCACGCAGCATCTCCTCTCCCCACCGTCGCTCCGCGGCATCCTCCGCGGGGGCGTGCGACGGTGGCTCGAGGATCTGGTCGATCGCCACGGCAACGATCTCCCCGAGCGGGGTGGGCCTCCGCGGCCGCGGGCCCTGATCACGGCCCTCGGCGACGGCACCCTTCCGCTCAAGCAGGCGGCGTCGAGGATGCGGCTGGCGCTCGAATGCATCGCGGAGAACCATGCCGAGTACCGCGACTGGAACTCGACGACGACCCAGTCCGACCGGGGGGAATGTCTTCACATCCTCCTCGACTTCCTCCGTCTCAAGGCGGAGTACGAGCGGATCGCCTGGACGCTGAGACCTGTGAACATGGCCCACCGAGTCCTCGCCCGCCGGGGTGTGCCGGAGGCGGCAGCCGCGTGGCGCGGAAGAATGCGCGAAGAGACCCAGGACACCGCCGCGGAGATCGTCGACAAGCTCAAGAAACTCGAGGCCCAGTGGGGCGTCCGTCTGGCGTGCATCGCCGACCGCGTGAGTCGCCCGTTCACGGCAGTCCTCGAGCAGGACGAGCTCGAGGCGCTCGTCGAGCCGGCGGTCCGCGAGTTGGCAAGCGGCCACGACGACGGCGCCGGTGACCGCTTCGAGGAGCGGGCCACTTCCTTCATCGGCGTCGCGGGGGGCTCTGGTGTGGAGGTCCCCGATTGGCTCGACCGCCTCGGCAGCACCGTCGACCGCGAACTCGACAACCTCGGCGACGGCGGTCCCGCCCAGCGTGCCCTGCTCTCGCTCCCCGACGCCGTTCCCTGGGTGCCGGTGGCCTGGGACGACCTGCGCAAGGCCCTCGAGCCCCGCCCACCGGCCTGATTGCTCGCATCCCCTTTTCTGCACGGAGTTGATCCATGGATCGCCGCCGCTGTCTGTCGTTCGCGCTGTCATCGATGTGGGGCGCGCTGTCCGTCGTCGCGATCTCGGCCGCAACGGCGAGTGCCGACGACCCCGGCTTCGAGTCGCTTTTCGACGGCAAGACCTTTGCCGGCTGGGGTGGGGATTTCGACGCCACCTGGCGGATCGAAGATGGCCAGATCGTGGCTGGCTCCCCCGACTCAGCCGCCCCGCGAAACGAGTTCCTCGCCACCGCGCGAGACTACGGCGACTTCGAGTTGCGCCTCGAATACAAGCTCGAGGCCAAGGAGGGGGCCAATGCCGGCGTCCAGTTCCGCTCGGTGCGGATCCCGAATCACCATGAAGTGAGTGGCTATCAGGCCGACATCGGGCCGGGCTACTTTGGTGCTCTCTACGACGAGAGCCGGCGCAACAAGCTCCTCGCGGTGCCGGCGGAGCGGATGGTGGCAGCGGCCCTCGCCGGAGGGATCGACGGCTGGCATTCGTACCGGATCCGCGCCGAGGGGAAGCGGATCCGCCTCGAGCTCAACGGCGTCGAAACGGTCGACTGGATCGAGCCCGATGACGGCATCGCGAAGAGGGGGATGATCGCGCTGCAGATCCACGGCGGCCTTGTCGGCACGATCCGCTACCGCAACCTCCGCATCAAGCCGCTCAACGCGGCGAAGTGAGTGGCGGCTCCCTGCCGAAAGATTGACGCCCCCGCAGGCCTGGTCTAGAACCCACCTGGTGGCGGGGGGCGGACAGGCTTTTCTCGAGGAGAGGCTGTAATGCGAGCGAGCACGTCAGGCGGGCGGAGGTCGGGGCGATCGGGGAAGCGACACACACGCACACACACACACACACAGGCTTTCTGCGGCCGAGCGGCTTGAAGATCGAGCGCTGATGGCGGTGGATCTGGGGCTTGCCGGGATGGGAGCGTTTGGCACCGAGAGCACGCTCGGGACGGTACTCTTCTCGACGCTCTCGGGGGCGGGCAGCTCTGGTGGGTTCGTTTCGGGGGCCTCCATTGCTTCGCCCGGTTCTCCGGGCATTCTGCCGCCGGTGCCGTTCGGGTCAGCGACGGGTGGCACGCTTGCGATCCTGCCGAGTGGCACAGGTGCGCCGAGTGCGGGCGGATCATCAGCGCCGGGATCGGCCGGGGGACAGGCTGCGGCACTTCAAAACGGCCCGCCAGGGTCATCAGGGGCGGCGCCCGTTGCCCCGCCAGCGCCGCTTGCTCCGCCGGCACCCGGCGGAGGGGCTCCTGCCCCCGGCATCGCCCCCGACGGGCCGGCGCCCGCGTTTCAAGCGGACGCGCAGCAACTCCCGGGCGGAGGATCGGGCACTAGCAACGGGGATAATCCGTATTTCTATAACTACAACCGCGATGGTGTTCTGAAGGCCCGCAGTCCATCGCAATCGGCCTACGAACTCCGCTGCTCTGCGTCCTACAAGCAATATCTCGAAGGGCGGAAGGTCCTTCAGGAGATTTATCTGGAGTATGGAAGGATCTACCTCCAGAACCCCGACAAGCAACTCTGGGCAGGGCTCGCGACTCATGCGGGAAGCGTGGTGCTCGTCGAGATGTACGACGAGATTGAGCGACAGCAGCAGGGCTTGTTGTGCCTCTACGAAGACATGAGCAAGCTCTGCGATGATTTGCAACGCTTGATCGTTACCATGGCCAACGCTATCCGCGACGACGTCGGCAAGCAGTCCGCCGTTTTCGGCGCGGAGGGAATCGACGGGATCCGGCGGATGGGATTGGAAGACCCGAAGAATCTCGAAGCTTGGGAAGCGATCAATAGAGGGGACGTCGGTGCCGGGGCCGAGTACCTTGCGGAGCGAGAACAGACGAAAGTGCTCAATAAGTACTACGCGGAAATGGAGGCATTGTCGCTTGCACTGAAGCCAGCCTTCTCGTGGAATGCCAAGTCAGGGCTCGAGAGTTTTGGGTGCCCGGCGTTCGTGGACGCTGTGGGGACTTGGCCTTTTGCGAATTGGATGGATACCGACCCCGCCGAGAAGAACGATCGCTGGAAGTACATCCGGGATTCCATCCTGCCGGTATGGGGCGGTATGGGAGGCGATGGACGGACTGATTGGGTGAACCAACGGCTCGACATCATCCGCAACTCACCAGGGGCCAAATGTGCATACTGAAGAATTGGCTCGTCGGAGCATGGGCCGTTACTTCATGGCTCCGTGCATCCTCTGTGTTGCGGCGGTGGCGCTGTTGTTCGGTGCGTCGTGTGCGATGGAACTGGGGCAAAAACCACCTGTGAAAATCTGCCTCGAGAGTCCAATTTCACCAGAAGCGATCCCCTTCAGCGACGAGGAGAGGGAGACTGTCCGGAAGCATCCGGTGACGGGGGATTCTGTACAAGCTTGGTGTAATCGGGAGTTCGCGGTTGAATACGAAGGGGAGACGATCGTCTTTCCCGCGGAGCGCGCCTATGCCACGGTCCAGGAAGGCCTAGTGGTGAGTGTGGATCTTTACTCCCCCAATCTCACCGGGGATGAGCTCCATCACCTGATGACGACGGCGCTGCGGCTCTGGAAGGCCTCGCCAGAAAAGGTCAAAAAATTTGAGGACTGGTGGCGGGACAATCGGGAAAGCATCGTAGAAATGAAGGTCGGTGAAGGGAATCGGTCTATAACTCTCGGAGTGTGTCCGTCATTCAATCGCGAGAAGCCGCACGTCTTCGAATGCATTGCGTTTTGGGGCTTCCCTCGCGACCGCGCCGAGAGCGAGCCGGCGGCGAAGGACTGATCGGCATGATTTCGCGCTTCAGGCGGGTGCTGCGATCCGGCTGCAACAGACTCATCGCTGCGGCTATGGCCGGGTTCGTGTTTTCTGCGTTGGCCTCGTGTGCCTTTGACGCGGAGCAGAAGCCGACGGTGGAGCTTCGCCTCGACAGACCTCCCTCGCCTGATGACATCCCGTTAAGCGACGAGGAAAGGGCTACGCTCCGGAAGCATCCGCATCTTAGTGAGCTTGTTCGAGCTTGGAGCGATCGGGAGTTCTCAGTGGAATACGAAGGGGAGACGATCGTCTTTCCCGCAGAGCGTGCCTATGCCACGATCCAGGAAGACCTGGTGGTGAGTGTGGATCTGTACTCCCCCAATCTCACGGAGACAGAACTCCATCACGTGATGACGACGGCGCTGCGGCTCTGGAAGGCCTCGCCCGAAGCGGTTCAAAAGTTCCAAACCTGGTCGCGCGACAACCGGGAGAGCATCATCAATGTGAACATCGGAGAATCAGAGCGGGGGGTATCCGTCGGCGTGTGTCCATCGTTCAATCGCGAGAGACCGCACGTCTTTAACTGCATCGCCTTCTGGGGATTTCCGCGCGACCGCACCGAGAGCGAGCCGGCGGCCAAGGAGTGATCGGCATGAGGCAAAGCATCGAGCGGCTGCCGCCATCCGGCTGGAGCGGGCTCGCGGCTACGGTGATGGCCGGCCGGGCTCCTGCCCGCATGCGGCAGGGCTTCCAGGGCCCCGCGGGCGGCTGTCGCGGGCCGGCGTGGCGGCGGGCTGCGGGCGAGTGCTACAACGGGGTATGCCCGCTGCCCCGTCACCTCCGCCCCACTCCGCCGTCGGCCATGGCCGCCCCGCCCGCCGGGGGGTCGCCGTGTGGCTCGCCGGCCCGATCGGCCTCGACGCCTGGGGGGCGATGAGCGAGCGCCTCGCCTGGGATGTTTCGGAGCCCGGAGGACGGCCGCCGACGCTCGTGATCTGTGAGCTCGAGCGCTCGATCACCATCGGCCGGCTCGGGTCGCGCCGCGACGTCGGGCTCACCGATGAAGAGCTCGCCAAACGCCGCCTCGACGTCCGCTTTGTCGGCCGTGGCGGTGGCGCGATCCTCCACGGCCCCGGGCAGGTGCACGCCGCGCTCTTCGCCACACTCGAAGATCTCGGGCTCGACCGCCACGACGCCGGCGGCTGCGTCGAACGGATGGAAGCCGGCCTCGAGGGGACGATCCGTCGCCTCCGCTGCGGCGCCGCCCGCGACTCTGGCGTCAACGGCGTCTTCGGCCGCACCGGCCTCCTCGCCGCGGTGGGGATGGCGGTTCGCCGCGGTGTCGTCAGCCACGGCGCCTGGCTCAACGTCACTCGCTTCGCCGACACCGACGGCACGAGCGACATCGGTCATCGCATCCGCACCGCGGCGGTCACCCCCCGCGGCCCGGTGGCGATGTCGTGCGTCGAGGCCGACGTCCAACGGCCCGTCAGGCTCCAGGATGCCCGCTCGGCGCTGGTCGAGCAGCTCGTCGACGCCTACGCTTTTCCTTCGTCCCACATCCAGTCGGGCTTCCCGCTGCCGGTCAGGCAGGGGGGCGACTCCCGGGAGGTTTTCAGAAGTGTCGGATGACCGCAGTTCCCCGTTTGCCTCATTGCCGATCGTCGAGGTGTCGGCGCCCGCCGCGGCCTCCTGCGCCGCGCCGCCGACGGCGTTCCCCGCCGGGCGACGCCTCCCCCCTTGGCTGCGGCAGAATCTCGCGCCGGGCGGCGGCCATGGCGAGACGGCCGGCCTGATCGCCGAGCTCGGCCTGGAGACGGTCTGCTCCTCTGCCAAGTGCCCCAACCGGCTCGAGTGCTGGTCGGCGCGAACGGCCACGTTCATGATCCTCGGTAACGTCTGCACCCGCCCCTGTGGCTTCTGCTCGGTGCCCCGCGGCAAGACCGAAGACCTCGAGCTCGACGAGCCCGAGCGCGTCGCCGAAGCGGCCAAGCGTCTGGGCCTCGCCCATGTCGTGATCACGAGTGTCACCCGTGACGATCTCCCCGACGGCGGGGCCGACCACTTCCGCCGCACCGTCGAGGCCGTCCGCGTCGCCACCGGCGCGAAGATCGAAGTCCTCGTCCCCGACTTCCTCGACAAGCCCGGGGCGCTCGAGATGGTGATGCAATCCCGCCCCGACGTCTTCAACCACAATACCGAGACGGTGCCGCGGCTCTATCGCGAGGTCCGTGGCCGCAAGAGCCGGTATCCCTGGACACTCGAACTCCTCGCCACCGCGAAGCAGATCATGCCTGAGGTGAAGACGAAGAGCGGCCTGATGCTCGGGCTCGGTGAGACGCGCGACGAGCTTCTCGATGTGTTCGCCGATCTCCTCGCCCACTCGGTCGACTTCCTCACCCTCGGGCAGTATCTCCAGCCGACGCTCGATTCGCTCCCGGTCGAGCGCTACGTGCCGCCGGAGGAGTTTGACGAGATCGGGGCGCTCGCGCGGCAGATGGGATTCGCGAAGGTCGCCTCCGGGCCACTCGTCCGCTCGAGCTACCACGCCCGCGAGATGACCGAGGATGGCCGTATCGAGTAGCGAAAGTTTGCGACGCCAGGAGAAGGCAGCAATCGGGGGTTCGTTCTCAAGCGTGGCTTCGGGGTCGCCCGTGCCCCGTCGCCGGACGTTCGCCTCAGCCATCCATGGCTTCGGCTCTCTCGGACCCGCCTGCGCTTTCGCCCTCCGGGCTGCGCTTGTCGGCTACGCCGGCTCACGGAGCACGGGCGACCCCTCGCTTTCGGCGTTAGGCCCAGGGTGGCGGGGTGACTACAGACGGTGGGCGAGACGAGGCCTGGTTGGCCGTGAAATCACTCCGGCTCTTCGAGGCCGTGTTCCTGGAGCTTCTTTCGGAGCGTGTTGCGGTTGATGCCCAAGCGGGCCGCGGCCTTGAGTTGCACCCCACCGCAGGCGGCGAGCATCTGCGAGATCAGCTCGCGCTCGACACGGCTGACGACGCGCTCGAAGAGCGTGTCGTCGTCGGGGCCGGAGGTCGTCATCCCCTGTTCGACGAGGTCACGGGCGAGGCTGTCGAGGTCGCCGCCACGGCCGGGGAGCGAGACGCTCGGCCGGTCGCCACGGATCGCCGCCGGGAGGAGATCGATCGTCAGCTCGTCCCCCGGGGCGAGGATCACGCACCGCTCGACGACGTTCTGGAGCTCACGGACGTTGCCCGGCCAATGGTATTTGACGAGGGCCGCGATCGCCTCCTTCTGGATATGGACGACGTAGCGGGCGTTGGCCTCGTTGTAGACGCGGAGGAAGTGGGCGATGAGGTGGGGGATGTCCTCGCGCCGGCCGCGGAGCGGCGGGATGTAGATCGGGACGACGTTGAGTCGGTAGTAGAGATCCTCGCGGAAGTTGCCCCGGGCGACCTCGTCGAGGAGTTCGCGGTTGCTCGCCGCGATCACTCGCGTATCGACGCGGATCGTCTCGGTGTCGCCGACACGCTCGAACTCGCGCTCCTGGAGCACGCGGAGCAGCTTCACCTGGAGCTTGGCGGTCGTCGAATTGATCTCGTCGAGGAAGATCGTCCCTGTGTGGGCCGCCTCGAAACGACCTGCCCGGTTGGCCACCGCTCCGGTGAACGACCCGCGGACATGCCCGAAGAGCTCGCTCTCGAGAAGGCTCTCGGACAGGGCCCCGCAGTTGACCCGGACGAACGGACCGCTTCCCCGCGGCGAAAGCTCGTGGATCGCCTTGGCGATCAGCTCCTTCCCCGTGCCGGTCTCGCCGACGAGCAGCACCGAGGCGTTCGACACGGCCACGCGTCGCGTCATGGCGTACACCTCCTGCATCGCCGGACCGGTGCCGATCAGACCCTTGATCGGGGGCGCGGAGGGATCGTCACCGGGTTGGCCGGAAGGAGGCGGCATCGACGGGCGGAGGGAGGGCGGGGCGGACGCGCTTGGGAAGAAGGGCGAGGATGGCGCGGGAGGTTTCCCGAGACCCTGCGTCCGAGTTTCCAGTGTAGCTTCGGCACAGGTCCTCGACGTCGTCGGCCTCGAGGAGCATGCCGAACCGGGCGACATTCTCCCCGAGGGCAGCGAGGGCCAGATCACGAATTCCCGCATCGGACGCTCCGAGAGCATGGCGGACGAGCGACCCTTGGGCGCCAGGCCTCCCCACGACCGCCAGGAGCTTGAGGGCCGCCGGAACGAGCGTCGGCGTCGTCAGAGCCAGCCGGGCCGTGGCCTCCGCCGCGGTCACGTCGTGCCCGGTGCGGCCGAGGATCGCGAGGAGTTCCATCGCCTGGCGGGCACGCTCGAGTCGCTCGGCGCTGCGGGCCTGGCGCCAGGCCGGATCGGCCTGCTCGGGGCCGGCGATCGTCGCCAGTTCCTCCGCGAAGCGGGGCGGCGCGACGACGTTCCCGTCGGCGTCGAGGAGCGGGCCGAAGAAGCTCGGCAACCTGTCGACGATTGCCACGCAGCCGTGGGCGCGCGCCTGGAGGATCATCTTCGTGAGCTTTCGACCCCGACCGTGGTCGTCGAGGGGATCGACGACGATCATCACCGGCGGCAGGTCGCCCCGGCCCGCCTGGCGAAGCCCCTGGAGGGTCTCGAAGGCACCGGGGAGCGCGAGTCTGGCGCCGAGGAGGACGAGCGTCGTGTCGGCCTCGGCGGCCGCGGCCTGGAGGGCTTCGTGACCCGTTCCCACGACCGTCGTACGGAATCCGTATTTCGAGGCCGCCGCTGCCAGTTCGTTGCCGACGGCGAGATCGGGATGGGCGATGACGGCTCGATCGGTGCCGCGCGAGGTGGCAGCATGGAGGAGCCGCTCGATCATCCGGCTCGAGCCACGGTAAGCGGCATCGCCACCGACGAGGGCGAGCACCCGGGCGGCCGCGAACGCGAGCCGCTCGTCAGGGGCATCGACGAGCTTGACGAGTGCCTTGCGGGTGTTCGGGGGCAACGGTGCCGCGGCGATCCCTGCCGTCGGCGTGTGCATCGCCTCGAGTTGCCACACGGCCGCCAGAGCCACGTCCGGCATGTCCCGCTCGATCGCCGACTCGAGCACCTCGGTGACGACGTTGGGATCGAGACCGTCGGGGCCGGTGAAGGCGGCCGC
>Ga0208484_1000358_pt1 | contig 11178 bp, 9 predicted proteins | sample LakMenEpi09Aug11_FD_150682 | JGI IMG/M metagenome (GOLD analysis project Ga0208484, IMG submission 150682) | Freshwater microbial communities from Lake Mendota, WI - 09AUG2011 deep hole epilimnion (SPAdes) | ecosystem: Environmental > Aquatic > Freshwater > Lentic | place: Lake Mendota, Madison... | reverse complement strand
CGCTTGTCGAACTGCTCGTCGTCATCGCCATCATCGGCACGCTCGTCGGCCTCCTCCTGCCCGCCGTTCAGTCGGCGCGTGAGTCCGCCCGGCGATCGCAGAGCTCCAACAACGTCAAGCAGATCGGACTGGCGACCCACAACGCCCACGACACCCTCGGCTGCCTCCCTCCGGCCGTCGCCTTTTGGTGGAGCAGCCCGACCTACACCGGCGGATACACCAACAGCGACGGCACCTTCTTCTTCTGCCTCCTCCCATTTTTCGAGCAGGGTGCCCTTCCCAAGAACATCACCAACTGGAAGGGGAGCGGCCTGGGCCAGATCGACGCCAACCGGGCCGCGATGAGCGTGCCGATCCCGACGCTCGTCGCCCCCAACGACTCGAGCACCGGGTCGCCCGTCTTCAGGGATGGCTTCCGGGCCGATTGGATGTGGAGGAATCCCGTCGACGTCGCCCTCTGCAGCTACGGCTGCAATTTCCAGGTCTTCGGTCGGCCCGAGAACTTCAAGACCGACATCTGGACATGGCACAACACCCACGGCCAGCGCCGGTTTTCCGACATCCCAGACGGCACCTCGAAGACCGTATTCGTAGCCGAGCGTCGGATGGCCTGCGGCCCCGACGGTGGCGGCCCCAACAACAGCGACACTTTCGGCAATGCCTGGGGCCACCCCGCCGACGACCGCTACTGGCCGGTGTTCGGCCGGACGAACACGGCCTACACCAACGATCTCAACAACCCCGCGTACAAGACCTTCTTTCCCCCGATGTCGGCGCCGAAGCCGGCGCAGTGCATCTGGCAGGAGTACCGGGCCATCGGTCACTCTCCCGGCGTGGTGCTCTGCGGCATGGGCGACGGCAGCGTGAAGACCGTGTCGACGGATGTTGATACGGTTCCCTGGAGCCAGAACCTTCTGCCGAAGGATGGTTCCAACATCGAGCTCGAGTGAACACGCATCCGGCGGCAGTCAGGTCCGTGAAAGACCAGAGATCCACACCAGAGTTACACATCATGCGTTTTCAGTCCGTGTCTCGTGTCGTCGCCCTCGTGGCACTCTTCGGCGGCTGTTCTTCCCAGGGCACGGCGCTCAAAGGGATCGAGGCCACGGGCACTGCCACGCTCGACGGTACGCCGCTCGAGATGGGGCTGATCGTCTTCGAGCCCGAGGGGGGAGGGGAGTCGTCGAGCAGTCAGATCACGAAGGACGGCACCTTCAAGCTCTACGACGTCAAGCCGGGGCGCTACAAGGTGGCGGTGCTGACATCGATGTATGCCGGGATGGCATCCCAGGGGAAGAAGGCGGCGGCGACAGCCGGCGAGGGGAGGCCGGTGGCCGTTCGGGAACTCGATGGCACGCTCCGGCCGGTGCCTGCCAAAACGGAGAAGACCGAGACTTCGGGGCTGACTGCCGAGGTGAAGGCGGGGCAGCCGATCACGATCGCGATCGAGGGGAAGTAACCCGCGACGTCCGGCCACCTGTCAGCCGTCGAGCAGATCTTCCATGTGATCGCCGCGGATGCGGACATGCGAGGCGAGGGCGACCTCGCCGGCGTCGGTCTCGAGCCTGGCGATCTGAGCCGCCCCCTGCGGCTCGGTGATGTCGAGGACGACGTCGAACCGACCGGGATTCGCAGTGACGTCGTCCCATGAGATCGTCACCCGGCTCATCGCCAGGATCTGCGTCACCACCCGGCGACAAAGGCCGGTGCGAATCTCCTCGACGTCGAGCACCACCTGCCGGGGCGTGCTGATGCCGGGGGGGACGACGTCCACCAGGTCGAGGCCCCGCCAGGGGACGAAGCGGTCCCATTCGGCCTCGGGGTACTCCTCGTAGGCGAGCAGCCCGGAGGCGATCACGGGGCAATCGTGGACGGCGCCCCCGGCATCGGTGATGCGGAGGCGGAGGGTGAGAACGTCGTTGATGTCCATGCGTTGCCTGTTGCGGGCCTGACTCTGACTCGACGGTGATCGCCCTCGTCACCGGGGCCAAGGATATCCCCCTGATCAGCCACGAAGAAGAGCCGGCGGCTCAGATCGCGTCGAGGGTGCCCCGGGTGACGCCGACACGATTCACGGCCCGCAGCCGCGTCCACACGTCGCGGCCGGTGCATTTTCCGGCGATCAGATCGCGGTAGGCAGCGACGATCCCCTCGACCGCCTCCGGCGGCTCGTCGAGCAATTCCACGCGGAGGTGGCCCACTCCGCGGGCCAGGAGCATCGCCACCACCTCGGCACCGCTCTGCGGAACGGCATGGAAGAGGGTGTTGCGGCAGCCGACGTCGGCGGTGAGCGGGTGCTCCACGCCGACACGGTCGCGGAGCTTCACCGCGTGGTCATCGCACGGACGGCCGCAGTTGGTCTTGTCGGTGCCCGGCGAGAGCACCGCGCAGAACACGCAGTGCTCCATGTGAAACAGCGGCATCCGCTGGTGGATCACCGGCTCGAGGACCACCGCCGGCACCGCGGCGACGAGCTCCGTGAGCTGGTCGCGGTCGAGGTCGTAGGAGGGAACGACCCGCCGCGCGCCGTGTGCCCGGAAGAACGCCGCCGAGAGTCGATTGGTGACGTTGAGGGAGAAGTCGGCATCGGTCGCCATGCCACGGCCGTGGAAGAAGGCGATCGCTGCGAAGTTGCGGGCCAGTACCGCGTCGGGTTGCTGCTTGTGCATCAGCTCGAAGATCCCGTTCTCGCCGGGCTTGTGGATCCTCGGCGTCGCGGTGCGGATCGTGCCGCCGGCACCGTGGACGAGCCGGATGGCATCCCGGTAGTGGCGGATATCGGCGAAATCGGCATCGATCTCGCCGACCCCCGCGGCAATCGCCCCCTCGATCTGTCCGAGCGAGCGGCAGAGGAGGTGGAGCACCGGCGCGGCGGCGGCCGGCCCAAGGCCACGCCACACCGGCTCATCGGCCCGGATGGCGTCCGCGAAGGCGTCGGCGCGGATCTCCCGCGGCACGACGCGGATCGCCGCTGCCGAGAGCCGCTCGACGAGCTCGCGACGGAGCTTGCCGATCACGCTCAAGGGGAGCATCGGAGCGCCGCCGACATGGGCGTCGAGACCGCGGAGTTCGAACGGGGTGCCGCCGAGGCGGCCGAGCTGATCGCGGAGGACCTCGGCGGTGAGCGGGTGACGTCGGGCCGGCTCCGCGGCCTGATCGCTCGTGACGGTCACGGTGGACGCCCGTTCGGCGGCCTCGACGAGCGTCGCCTCGACGCGGAGCGGCTCCCCTTCGGCGACGGAGACTTTCAAATCGACCGGCTGGCGACGATGGAGGGCGTCGACAGGGGCCCGGAACGATTCCCGCAGCCGGGCGGTGAGGACCGGATCGTCGGTCTTCCACACGGTCTGACCGGGGAGGATCGTGGTGAGGTCGATCGCTCCGTGGCCGAAGGCGAGGTCGACACGGCCGCGTTCGACCGTCCCGGTCACCGACACGCCGCGTTCGAAGACCTCGTACACCCGTCCCCCTTGAGCGGCATCGTCACCGCCGCCGGCCGGATCGAAGGCGACGCCATCGCCGCGTTTGAGCGTCGCCACCAGATCGATCGTCACGCGGCCCCGTCCGCTCGAGACGACGGTGCCGAGCCGAACGCCCCGTTTGGCGCTGCTCGTGGCCGGCACGAGTCGCTTGTGTTCGCAGCCGAGGAGCCACCCTGGAGAGAAGCCACGGGAGAACGAAAGCTCCATCGCCTCGACGTCGCGGGGGGAGAAGGCCGCCCGGCCCCCGGCACACGCCTCGTCGATCGCCCGCCGGTAATGGCGGACGATATTGGCGACGTATTCGGGGGTCTTGAGCCGCCCTTCGATCTTGAAGCTCGAGACTCCGGCGGCGATCAACTCCGGCGTCAGATCGTAGGCGGCGAGATCCTGCGGGGAGAGGAGGTAGCGCTGCGCCCCCAGGTCGACATCCCGCCCGTCGCAGACGAGTTCGTAGGGGAGGCGGCAGGCCTGGGCACACTGGCCCCGGTTGGCGCTGCGGCCGCCGAGGGCTTCGCTCGTGAGGCATTGCCCGGAGTAGGCCACGCAGAGCGCGCCGTGGACGAACACCTCGAGTGCCAGCGACGTCGCCTGGCGGATCGCGCCGATCTCCGTGAGCGACAACTCCCTGGCAAGGACGACCCGCTCCATGCCGAGGGCCTCCGCCAGCCGGATCGTCTCGGCACTGGTGAGCGTCATCTGGGTCGAGGCATGGAGCGGCAGATCGGGAGAGGTCGACCGCAGTAGCCGGGCCACCCCGACATCCTGGACGAGCACCGCATCGACTCCGCTCGCCGCCACCTCCCGGGCCAGCCCCGCGAGTTCCCCGAGCTCCCCATCGAAAGCCAGGGTATTGAGCGTGGTGTAGCCCCGCAGGCCGTGGCGGTGGAGGGTCTCCATGATCCGGGGGAGATCGGAAACCGGGAAATTGGCCGCCCTGGCACGGGCGTTGTGCCCGCAATCGAGCCCGAAATAGACGGCGTCGGCCCCGTTTTCGATCGCCGCGCGGACGCAGTCCCAGTCCCCCGCCGGCGCGAGGAGTTCAGGGGGATCGACGGGGAGGGTGGCGGGGAGTTGGCGGGCCATGCCGCCCGAGTATAGGCAGGGCTGCAGCCCCCTCTGGCAAGATCGCCCGGATAGTCCGCGATTGCCGTCGGCAGCGAAAGAATTCAGGGGGCTCGGCGGATGCTTGTGGTCGCCGCGTCGAGCGTGTATGACAAAATCACCTTTGTACAAAGGATCACACCCGTTCCGGGGGCACTCTGCCCCCGAGTCGGTGGGCCCGCCGTGGCCAGTGACGTCTTTTTTTCTCGCTTCTGGGAGTGATGCATGAACATTGTTGATCTCGTGAAGGACCAGCTGACCAGCCAAGTGCTCGGCAGTCTCGGTTCGCTCGTCGGCACGAATGAAGCGCAGACCAAGGCCGCTTCCGCGGCTGCGGTTCCCGCGCTCCTCGGCGGCCTCGCCAAGATGGCAGGTTCCGCGCAAGGTGCCGGCCAACTCGCAAGCGCGCTCGGCGGTCTCGACCTGGGCATGCTCGGCAACCTTGCCGGCGTGCTCGGGGGTTCGAACGCCTCGAAAATGGCCGACAAGGGGGGCAGCCTCCTCGGCTCGCTGTTCGGCAACTCCGCCACGTCGATGATCGTCGAGACGCTGGCTTCGTTCCTCGGCATCAAGGGTGGGATCGCCCGCTCGATGCTGTCGTACCTCGCTCCGGTCGTCCTCGGCACCGTCGCCAAGCAGCTCACCAGCAGCGGCAAGTCGATCGATGCCTCCGGCATCCAGAGCTTGTTTGCCGACCAGAGCCGCAACATCCAGTCGGCCCTGCCGGCTGGCCTGTCGCTCGGTGACTTCGGCGGCATCGCCAAGGCGGTGACCTCGGCCGCCACCGGTGGCGGTGGCCACTCGAGCCACTCCGGGCATGGCCACAGCCATGTCGAGCGGAAGCCGGAGTCGTCGTCGGGTTTCCCGTCGTGGCTGCCGTGGCTCGCCCTGCCGCTGATCGCGCTCGGCGCGTTCCTCGTCATGAATCGGGACAACAAGGGCGCGAAGCCGGCCGTGGCTCCGGGTCCGAACCCGACCGAAATGATGAAGAAGATGGCCGAGAGCAAGGAGAAGGGCGAAGCGCTCGCCGGGCAGGCCGTCGAGAAGGGCACCGAGGCCGTCGCAGCCGCGACCAACGCGGTTGAGAAGGCCGTCGAGAAGGCGGTTGAATCGATCCCCGAGATCGACATGACCGCGTTCGGTGGCGACGTCAGCGGGCTGTTCGGCAAGCTGACCGATACCTTCAAGGGGATCACCGACGTTCCGACCGCCGAGGCCGCCGTGCCCGGGCTGAAGGATCTCGCCGGCATCCTCGACGGGTACAAGGCGACCGCCGACAAGCTTCCCGAGGCCGGTAAGGCGACGGTGAAGGAGATGGTGGGCACCAACCTCGGCACCCTCCAGCCGATCATCGACACCGTCCTCGCCATCCCCGGCGTGGGCGACATCCTCCGCCCGATCGTCGAGCCGATGCTCAAGACGCTCGGCGCGCTCGGTCTGTGATCATCGTCCCCTGATGGCCCCCCGGGGCCTGGCAAGGCGCGTGAAAACGGGTCGGGCCGGCGAAAGCCGGCCCGACCTTTTTTTAAAGACTTGCACTGTCAGAGTTGCCCCGCGGCGCGACGGCCACACGGACGGATCGACCTGACCGCGTTCGACGGCGACGTTATCAGCCTGTTCGGCGAGTTCACCGACACCTCCCCGGGGATCACCGACCTTCCGTCGGAGGAGGAATCGATGCGCGGATTCATCGTTTGGATGTTGGCTCAGGCTATTGCCAACTCGATCGCGGCCTGGGCGCTCGTCGTGATCTCTTTCTGGTTCGTGGTCCGGTGGCCGCCACAGGAAGCACTCGTTGGCTCGTCCATCGGAGGTGCGCTGTCGCCTTTCGCATGGCGGATCTACCGCGCCGCTCGCGGATCCCCCGAGGGCCCTGCGAGCGAGAAGGACGTCAAGCCGCCGTTGTGAGCAGCCGGCTTCGGACCAACAATCTGGGCGTGGATTCAGGCATACGATGCCGAACCGCTCACTGCGGGAGTCCGCTCCGGGAGGGTAGGCTACGGGAGGTTTCGTGATCAAGCGGTGCCCGCCGCTGCTGCCGCGTTTGGCCTTCCGCTCGAGTATCTCGGTAAAATGTCTGATCGCGGAGTTTGCACGCCGACATTCTGGAGGCCGTCCCATGCAATCGGTCAGGTACGTTCACTGGCAGGAAGGCGACTGGTGGCTCGGCTACCTCGAGGAGTACCCGGACTACTGGACCCAAGGTGAGACCCTCGCCGACCTGATCGAGCACCTGAAGGATCTCTATCTCGATCTGTCTGGCGGACACATTCCTGGCGCGCGCAAAGTCGGTGAGCTCGTGATGCCATGAAGCGCGTCGATCTGATCAAGACGATCGAGGCAGGGGGATGCGTGTTGGTAAGGCATGGTGGCAGGCATGACTGGTATCGAAACCCGGTCACGGGCATGTCTCAGCCAGTGCCTCGCCATCGCGAGATCAAGGAACCCCTTGCCCGACGAATCATTCGGATGCTTACCGAAGAGTCGAGGGAGCAACGGAGCGAAGATGGTGCTTCCGGAGGAGCAAAGCAAGACGCTGGGGAAGACGGCAAATAATGTCCAACGGTGAAGCCGGGCCCTTGGTCCGCCGCCGATTTGGGCTGCCGGAATGACGATTCGCTGCACGAATTCCGGGAATACCCGCGCTCACTCGTCGTTCCCGCGGAGGGTCGCGAGGACCGTGTAGTCTTCGAGGGTCGTCGTGTCGCCGACCGTCTCGCGGCCTGCGGCGATGTCGCGGAGGAGCCGACGCATGATCTTCCCCGAACGCGTCTTCGGGAGCGTGGCTGCGAAGTGGATGTCGTCGGGGGCGGCCAAGGCACCGATCTGCTGGCGGACATGCTTCCGCAGCGCGTCTTTCAGGCCATCGGTCGGCTCGCCACTGCGGAGCGTGACGAACACCGCCACCGCCTCCCCCTTCACCTCGTGCGGCCTCCCCACCGCCGCCGCCTCGGCGACGCTCGGATGGCTCACAAGCGCGCTTTCGATCTCGATCGTCGAGAGCCGGTGACCGGCGACGTTGAGGACGTCGTCGATCCGCCCCATGATCCAGTAGTAGCCGTCCTGGTCCTGACGGGCATTGTCGCCGGCGAGATACTTGCCAGGCACCTTCGACCAGTAGGTTTCCACGAACCGCTCGTCATCCCCCCAGATGCCCCGGAGCATTCCGGGCCACGGTTGCGTCATCACCAGCCACCCACCGTGCCCGCGGGTCACCGGGGCGCCCGCGGCATCGACGATCTCGGGGACGACGCCGGGGAGCGGCAGCGTGCAACTGCCCGGCTTCGTCGGCGTGCAGCCGGGAAGCGGGCTCATCATGATCCCGCCGGTCTCGGTCTGCCACCAGGTGTCGACGATCGGGCAACGCTTCCCACCGATCACCTCGTGGTACCAGATCCAGGCCTCGGGATTGATCCCCTCGCCGACGGTGCCGAGGAGACGGAGGCTCGAGAGGTCGCGCCCCTCGATGTGCTGCATCCCCCACTTCATGAACGAGCGGATGGCCGTCGGGGCGGTGTAGAAGATCGTCGGCTTCTCCGCCTCGATGATCTCCCAGAAGCGTCCCTCGTGTGGGGCATTGGGAGCCCCTTCGTAGATCAGCAGGCTCGCGCCGGCCGCGAGCGGGCCGTAGGTCACGTAGCTGTGGCCGGTGATCCAGCCGCAGTCGGCCGTGCACCAGAAGAGGTCGTCGTCGCGGAGATCGAAGACCCACTCCGAGGTCGTCTGCGCCCAGAGGATGTAGCCGGCGGTGGTGTGCTTGATCCCCTTCGGCTTCCCGGTCGAACCACTCGTGTAGAGGATGAACAGCGGCGCTTCGGAATCCATCGGCTCTGGCACCGTGTCGGCAGGCATCCCCGCGACGAGATCATGCCACCAGAGATCGCGGCCGGCCACCATCTCGACCGGCTGGCCGGTGCGCTCGAGGACGATGACGTGCCGCACCGTCGGGCTCTTCTCGACGGCGATGTCGACGTTCTTCTTGAGGGGGAGCTGGGAGCCACGCCGCCAGCCGCCGTCGGCCGTGATCACGGCCACCGCCCCGGCGTCCTGGTTGCGATCGGCGATCGCCTCGCTCGAGAAACCACCGAAGATCACCGAATGGACGGCGCCGATGCGGGCGCAGGCGAGCATCGCGATCACGAGTTCCGGCGTCATCGGCATGTAGATCGACACCACCTCCCCGGGCTTGATGCCCAGCTTTCGCAGGCCGGCCGCCACCCGGCAGACCTCGGCGTGGAGCTGGCGGTAGGTGTATTCGCGGCGTTCGCCGGTCGGCTCGCCGACCCACACGATCGCCGTCTTCTCCCCCTTGCCCGCGGCGATGTGCCGATCGAGGCACGCGGCCGAGGCGTTGAGCCGCCCTCCCACGAACCACTTCGCCGCCGGGGGATGCCAGTCGAGCACCTTCGTGTACGGCGTCGTCCACGGGAGGGCCGCCGCGCGTTCCCCCCAAAATCGCTCCGGATCCTTCTTCGCCGCGTCGTAGAGCCGACCGTACTCCTCGAGCGAACCGATCCGCGCCTGCGCGGAGAACGCCTCCGCCGGGGGGAACATCCGATCCTCGGTCATGACACTCGCGACGGTTCCAGCCGGCCGTTGTGCTTCGCTCATCAATGCTCCCCCATCGGCGCGCCTCGGCGCGGAATCTCGAACCGGAAAAACCCGAAAGCGAACGAGCATACCCTACGGCGGGAGTGGATGGCTGCCCGGACCGCTTTGGGCAGACGCGTCTGTTTCAGCCTCCGAACGGTGCCGCCGCGGGGGGATCGTCGCCGAACGATATCCCCAGTGCGCGTGCCGCCAGCACCGCCGAACTGCCGACGTCGACCTGAGACAACCGGCTCACCGCCTCGGCGATCGGCACGCTGGCGATGTCGGGGGGACGGTAGCAGACCATCTCCCCGAAGCGTCCCTCGTGGATCAGACGGACGGCATGGGCGCCGAACTGCGTCGCGAGAACCCGGTCGAACGTGGTCGGCGGTCCGCCTCGCTGCAGATGCCCGAGGACGACGGCGCGGACCTCGCGGCCGAGCCGCTTGGCGATCTCGCCGGCGACAACCTCCCCGATGCCCCCCAGGCGCACCTGGCGTTTCTGCCCGCCGTCACCGGCATGGACAGACGCGCCTCCCGGCAGCCTCGCCCCCTCGGCCACGACGACGAGCGTGTAGCGTTTGCCATCGGCCTCGCGGGCCGTCACTGCCCGGCAGACGTGCTCGAAGTCCCAGTCGATCTCGGGGAGGAGGATCACGTCGCCCCCCCCGGCGATGCCGGCGTGGAGGGCGATCCACCCGGCGTGCCGCCCCATGACTTCGAGCACCATCACCCGTTCATGGCTGGCAGCGGTGGTGTGGAGCCGGTCGAGGGCATCGGTGGCGGTCGCCACGGCCGAGTCGAAACCGAAGGTGAAGGCCGTGGCGCCGAGGTCGTTGTCGATCGTCTTCGGCACGCCGACGACGGGCATGCCGTGCTCATGACACTGCTTCGCGATCGACAGCGATCCATCCCCACCCACACAGACCAGCCCGCAGATCCCCAGTTGCTCGAGGGTCGCCGCGGCCGCGGAGAGGAGTTTCGGATCGATCGCCACCCGATCGTTCTCCCCCACCAGCGCCGTGAACCGACCGGTGTTCGAGGAGCCGAGGATCGTGCCCCCCTGGGTGAGGATGTTCGCCACGATCGCCGGATCGAGCGGCGTCCAGGCCACCGGATCGACGAGCCCCTCGTATCCCCGCAGGAAGCCGACGCACTCGTATCCGAGGCGGTGGCCACTCTTCACCACGGCACGGATGACGGCGTTGAGTCCGGGGCAATCGCCGCCGCCGGTGAGGATGCCGATGCGGGGCCTGCGGGCGGGCATGGTGGAAACGCTCCGTGAGGGATCGGCCGCGGGGGCCACGGGACGACGTGCTTTCACGCGGAGCACTCTGCCGTCCTGCCGACAGTGTGGCACGACGACGGCGATCCATGCCACGGGGTTCAGCGGGGGACAGGCGGGCGGGGCCGCCAGGCGCGGAGCGTCAGACGGAGGAGGGCCAGAGCCGCCTCGCAGCGTTGGCGGAGGCCGGCCTTGCTCACCCCGACCGTGCGGTCGGTGAACGTGATCGGCACCTCGACGAGCAGGCCGCCGGCCCGGTCGATCTCGAGGAGCATCTCCTCGAGCACGGCATACCCCTCCTCGAACGGGCCGGGGAGACGCGCGAACATGCCGAGGCTCACGGCCCGGAAGCCGGTCGTCGAATCGCGCACCGGAAGGCGGAGCAACCAGCGCGCGTACCAGTTGACGACCACGCTCGTGACGCGCCGCGACAACGGCCAGCCGACGATCCGCCCTCCCGGCACGCGCCGCGACCCGAGCGCCACCGCCGCCGGCCGACGCTCGGTCACTCACCTGACCCAGCATCAGCAGGGCCAGTTCGCGGGCAACGGTGCGGCTCTGCATCAGGCCTTGTTGGTGGGGAGAGGGGAATAGGCCGGCGCGCGCAGCTGGGCCAACAGGCTCGAGAAACTGCGGCTGGCGGGGGTTTCGCGCTCGTCAGGGTTGACGATGCCCGCGGAAATGATCGTGCGGAAGGCGTCCTCCACCGAGAGATCGAGG
>Ga0208484_1000353_pt1 | contig 11290 bp, 12 predicted proteins | sample LakMenEpi09Aug11_FD_150682 | JGI IMG/M metagenome (GOLD analysis project Ga0208484, IMG submission 150682) | Freshwater microbial communities from Lake Mendota, WI - 09AUG2011 deep hole epilimnion (SPAdes) | ecosystem: Environmental > Aquatic > Freshwater > Lentic | place: Lake Mendota, Madison... | reverse complement strand
ACGCGCTCCGTGCGAAGCGCTTCGCGATCCTCGTCATCAGTCCCGAGGACGGCGCGGCTGTCCGCGAGGCCGACGCCCCGGCACGGTAGCGGGCACGGTCAACGCGAACGGCCGCGGAAGGCTCCGGCCACGAGCCAGCAGCCGAAGCAGAATTGCAGCACCACGAGGATCGCTGCGATGGAATTGAAGCTCACGGCCGATCTCCCCGACGCTCCGGTCTTCTGCTCCGGTTTTAACCGGACACCGAAACGTAGGTCGCAATCGGTGGATCGGAGGGGCTCGGCATCCCGTGAAGAGCGGCCCGAGCCCCCTCTCGGCGTGCCGTTCGTGCCGATTCTCGCGATGATGGCAGGGCCCCCACTCCCGTCCCCCCCAGCAAGAGCTACGATGAGCACGGATCAGGATTCCGGTTCTCCCCCTGCTCAGGAGCCCCCAAATGCCGACGCTCAATGTGGGGGACCCTGTTCCCGACGTGACGCTCGCCGCCCACGACGGCAGCACGGTGCGTCTGGCCGACATGGTCGGCAAGCGTCCCCTCGTCCTTTTCTTCTATCCCAAGGACGACACGCCGATCTGCACCAAGGAGGCGTGTGCCTTCCGCGACTCCTACGAGACGTTCTCCGCGGCGGGAGCGGAGGTGATCGGGGTAAGCGGCGACACCGGGGCCTCCCACCGCGCCTTCGCCGCCCGCCACAAACTCCCGTTTCTGCTCGCCAGCGACACCGACGGTGGTCTACGGAAGGCATTTGGCGTTCCCAAGACGCTCGGCCTTTTCCCGGGCCGTGTCACCTACGTGATCGATCGGCAGGGGATCGTCAGGCTGGTTTTCTCTGCCCAACTCGCCTCGGAGGATCATGTCACGAAAGCGCTGGCAATGGTCAAGACACTCGATGGCAATCCGCCTTCCCCCTGAATCCCCTCTTCCCCCGCGGGATGCCACCGATGCCCGTTTTCGACTTCTCCTTCACCGTCGATGCGCCGCTCGCGGCCGTTCGTGATTTCCATCACGACACGTCGGCCCTCAAACGACTCACCCCCCCGCCGACGTTCGTCCGCCTGATTTCGATCGAACCGCTCGCCGAGGGGTCGGTGTCGAAGTTCGTACTCTGGGTCGGCCCGCTGCCACTCCGTTGGACGGCAGTCCATCGCGATGTCAGCGACCGTGGCTTCACCGACGTGCAGGCCTCGGGGCCGGCAGCTGCCTGGGCCCACACCCACACCTTCACGCCGCTGCCCGACGGCCGGACTCGGATCGACGAGCACATCGAATACGCCCACAAGCGGGGCCTGTGGGGCATCGTCACCCGGATCCTGTTCTCGAAGCCGAACCTTTGGCTGATGTTCAGCTACCGCCGATTCGTGACTCGGTTTCATCTGCGGAAGCATCGCCCGGTGGCATGAAGCACTGTCGGGCCTGCGCGAGGCCCGATTCAAGCAAGATGGGCCACGACGCGTCCGGACGCTTTCCCACGTGACAGACCGAACTGTCACCCAGGCAAACAGGTGAGCTTTGATGAGACTTTCAGGGCTAACGCTTGTGGAAGGGGGTCAATTTGGTACTTTTAAGATGGGTTCTGATCACAAAACCCTGCGGATGCTGCAGGAAACCTTTCTCAAACTGCGGAACTCATGACCACATCCGAACTCCTGGAACTGATTCAGTCGGCTCTCATGACCTCTGAACCTGTAACGATTGAGGACTCGAGAACATCGGTGCCCGACTGGGACTCCGTAGGGCACCTTTCCATCATTTCGTCGCTCGAGGCGAGTCTGGGTGCGAAAGCGATTGACGGTGCGATCCAGCAAGCCGCATCGGTTCGCCAGATTGCCGAAGCGCTAAGGAAAAATGGGCTGCTCAAAGACTGATGGCCGCCATCCGCGACATAGCCGTTTCGTTTGGAGACGTGATTCTCTCGAACGATGACCTTCGTGCATCATTTCCTGATGCCGATATCGTTCGTTTGGCATCCAAGACCGGAATAACGTCCCGGCGGGTTGCGGGCCCTGACCAGAGCGCTGCGGATCTCGCAACCAGTGCCTGTCGTCACTTGCTTGACCGACACCCGAAAATCGACATCGATGCATTGGTCTACGTGACACAGTCGCCTGAGTACCTGCTCCCAAGCACGTCATGCCTCATCCAAGATCGACTGGGACTCCCCAAGTCGACCGCCTGCTTCGACCTCAATCTCGGCTGTAGCGGCTACGTCTACGGATTGGCTGTCGTCTCTGGGTTGGTGGCAGCAGGCATCGCGACTCGTGTACTGCTTGTAACATCGGACACGTTGACCAAGTATCTCGCTCCAAGCAACATTCAAACCCGGATCTTGTTCGGGGATGCTGCCAGTGCCACGCTCATCACTGCAGGCGATGAAAGCATCGGTCCTTTTCAACTCTACACGGACGGCGGTGGCGGCCCATTACTTCGTTGCCCTCCTCGCCCCATCCTCTCTCGATCAGAGGGGGCACATGCCGAACGCGAAGAGCCGCTCGGAAGTCTTCTGATGGATGGAGCTGGGATCTTCACATTCACTCTGCGGGAGGTGCCGTCCAGCGTCGATTCGTTCATGAAATCCCGGAATCGGACCTTCAGCGACTACGACCATGTCGTGTTTCATCAAGCAAATGCGTTCGTGATCGATCAACTCTCATCAAGGCTCGCCATTCCTGCTGAAAAAGTGGTGCGTAACTACCAGCACATTGGAAACACCACGTCTTCGTCCATCCCCGCCGCCATGCACTGGCGCAGGCAGCAGGATTCGAACGGGACAAAACAGGCGCGTTGGCTCCTTATCGGCTTCGGAGTTGGCCTGTCTTGGGGCGTGGGCGAAGTGGTGTTCTGAGCATATGGCCACTTACGCGAGAAACCTCAATTTTGTCCGCATCTTCTCCGTATGGGCGATCGTCGTATCCCACACGGTTGCCAGAAGCATCGAAGGCTCAGCACCGACCTCGGCCGGCCAAGTGGTAAAGTACCTGCTCGTTCCCTGCCTTTTCGTTCTCGCTCTTTTTTCGGGAGCCGCGCACCGGGGCGAGTGGACCGCGAGCCTCGCCCAAAAACCACTTGGAGAATACCTGTCGATTGGATTTCGGCGATTTGGCGCGCCCTTCATACTCCTTTCAGTGGCCGGAGTCTGCTGCAGCGACCTACTCCGAGGGAAGCTGTCGGTAACTCGGTTACTCGAAATAGGTACGCTGTTCACCTACGACCCGAGCGGCGCCGGGTCGTTTTGGTATCTGCACATGCTCTTGGTGCTCTGGCTGATATGGCCACTTTTTGCCCCATGGATGGCAGACGATAAGACTGCGGCGACGGTCGTGCTTTTTCTCGCTGCGTTGAGTTGTACGCCGATCGGTGCCTCGTCGATGCTCGGCCTTTGGCGGGCCCTGCCAGCGATGATCGTGTTTCTTATCGGGTATCGGTGGGGATTCGACATGGCCGGCATCGCCCGCAGGCATCCAGCCTGGGTCTCGATTGCTTTCTTGGCCACCTTGTCGATCCGCTTGTGGCACCTCGGGACCGAGGTCGGACACGGGTTCTCGCCATTTCCAGCCGTAGTGCTGCCAATCCTGCCGCTCGTTGAACTCGTCACCTTCGTGTCCGGGGCGGTTCTGTTCCTTGAGATCGTTGGCCGGTTGTCCGGACCACTTCAGCAGCGGTGGGTCAAATGGACCGCGGGACGTTCGCACGACGCCTACATCTTCCACGACTTCGTTTTTCCAATCGTCGGAAAGGGGATTGCGGCGATTCCGGGCATCGACTGGCCCGTGAGGATGTTGCTTGCCATTCCGGGCTCGATTGCGGTGTTTTCACTCGCGATCCTGATCGGAGTCGTCGTGAGACGGTTCGATGTCCCCAGAAAGCTTCTCTATGGCCGTTGAGTGGCTGGAGTGTGTGCCGCAACCCACGCTCCCCCGCCGCCGAGCGGTAATCATCGCCGGGTCGACGACGTCAGCGTGATCCGGTCCCCGGCGCTCCGCCGGTACGACCGGCTCCCTGGGCCCCCGTACCGTGGTGCCCAGCGCTCGGATGCCCGGCGTGATGGCGGGCCGCAGGCCGCCCGGCTGACTGAGACTGGACTTGGGCCTGCGCCGGCGGGGCGAACCCAGGGGTGAACACCATCCCGCCCCTCGTCGGCACGCCGACGACCCCGTTGCTGAACACCTCGTTGCGGCCGAGGCGTGTCGAGACGACACCGTTGTTCCAGGCGGTGGCGTTGCCGACGCGGGTGGCTGTCAGGCCGTTGTTGAAGAACGTGAACCGGCCAACCGAGGTGCCGACGAGGCCATTGCCGGTAAACGTGAACGGCCCCTCCGACACGGCATAGCCACCGAAGTTCTCGGCTGCTGGCGACTGCGCGAGGGCAGCATCGCCTCCCAAGGCGGCCAGCGTGAGCGCCGAGCCGGCCACGATCGCCCGAAACCCTCGCGTCATGATCACTTCCTCAAGCGTCCGCCCGAGCCCACCTTGATCCTATCGGCCGCTCCGGACGGAAGCGATGTGCCGGGGACACAGAAGCCGGCGATGCCGGTTGGAGGGAACGCGCCGCGGTCGGTAGGCCCGCCTCGGACTGGCGACGCCTGCGACCCAACCGACGCCAGAAGGCATCGGGGCAAACCGGAGTGTCGTCGGCCTGTCGTGAGACCGACGTGCGATCATCTGGCGATTCCGCCGGAACCGCCATTCGCACCCTGGGAAGTGCGAAGAAAACAGCAAATGCCTCGTCTTGGACTCGAACCAAGAACCCTCTGATTAAGAGTCAGATGCTCTGACCAGTTGAGCTAACGAGGCTGGTACCGAGACTTTACCCGTCGTCGGGCGGGAGAACAAGGGGCCGGAAGAGCCGTGTTTCTCCCTTCCGGGGCCCCCGAACCCGTTTGCAAATCGATCGGGGGCGGTTTCCGCGTTGAGGCATTCTTCCACAACCGCTACATTCCGCGCTTCGCCCCGAGGGCGCGCATCGCCCGTCCGGTACGGCCAAAAGCCAAGGTTCCCGCACGTTGGAGGAATGATTCGATGGGTAGGTTCGACGGTCTCAAGGGTCTCGTCCTCGGTGTCGCCAACGACCATTCGATCGCCTGGGCGATCGCCAAGGAGATCCTCGCCGAGGGTGGGCAGATCGGCTTCTCCCACCTCCCCGACCGCCCCGACGACGAGCGGCAACGCAACCGTCGCCGCGTCTCCCAACTGACCGACTCCGAGCCGAACGCGAAGTTCCTCGTGCCGATGGATGCCGGCAACGACGAACACATCGCCGCCGTCATGCAACGGGCGAAAGACGAGTTCGGCACGATCGACTTCCTCGTCCACTCGATCGCCTACGCCCCCATGGAGGATCTCAAGGGGGAGACGACCAACTGCAGCCGCGAGGGCTTCCGAGTAGCGATGGAGACGAGCGCCTACAGCCTCCTCGCCGTCGGTCGACTCGCCCGCGGTATCCTCTCCGCCGACAGCTCCGTTCTCACCCTCACCTACTTCGGTGGCGAGAAGGTCGTCCCTGGCTACAACATCATGGGGGTCTGCAAGGCCACCCTCGACGCGTGCGTGAAGTACATGGCCTATGACCTCGGACCCGCCGGTATCCGCGTCAATGCCGTCAGCGCCGGTCCGTTGCGGACGCTCGCCGGCCGCGGCGCGGGCGTCGAGGACATGCTCGGCCTCTACCAGCACATGTCGCCGATGGGTCGCAACATCACCCATGAGGAGGTGGGCAAGGCGGGGGCGTGGTTGCTGTCGCGCGAGTCGCTGGGCATCACCGGCGAGATCCTCCATGTCGACGCCGGCTACAACATCATGGGTTCGCCCGGCCGTCTCCTCGAACTCGTCAAGCAACCCGAAGCGTGAACGACGGGTCGGCAACGAGGATCGCCGTGGCGGTCGTCGTCTCGGCCGGGCGCGTGCTCGTCGGCCGCAGGGCGAGCGATGCGGTCGATGCCCCCGGGCGGGATGAGTTCCCGGGCGGGAAGGTCGAGCCGGGGGAGTCGATCGAAGACGCCGCCGCCCGCGAGTGTCGCGAGGAGAGCGGTGTCGAGGTCGTCGTCGGAGCTCGGCTCGATCTCGTCAGCGCGGCGTCGTCCGCCGGCGCGATCGAGATCCACTTCCACGCGGCCCGGCCCGCCGATCCGGGGGTCATCCCCACGCGGCCGTTCGCATGGATTCCGATCGCTGACGTCGCGCGATGTTCGTTTCCGAAGCCGAATGCCGGGATCGTCGCCCGTCTGCTTGCGGATCATTCCGCCGACTGATCGGTCCGCAGCCGGCGGCTTCCCCGGTCACGGAGGATCCCAGCCGCCGCGATTCCAGGGATGACACCGTCCGATCCGCCGCAGGCCACGAAGGCTTCCGCGGATCACGCCGTACTTCCGCAGCGACTCGATCGCATACACGCTGCACGTCGGCTGGAAACGGCACGTGGGACCGATCAACGGGCTGACACACCGCTGATAGACGCGGATCGCCCCACAGAGCGCGGCGACGACGCACCGGTCGGCGACACCTGCCAACCGGGCAACGAGACCGGCTGCGGCTTCCCGCTCCCCATGCCCCGGCGGCGGATCGTCGGGTGCACTCATCGATGCCTGGGCTTCGTGGGGCGGTCCGCAGGTACTTCCGAGTCGCGGTACGACGGACGCGACACCACCCTCGTGGCTAGACCGACGAGTGTCATCCCGATCCGTACCGCCGCCTCGGCACCCTGCGGCGCCGTACCCGATCGCACCACGACGACGTAGTCGTGTCCCGCGGGTATCCGGCTTCCCGCCGTCCGGAACGCCTCCCGGAGCCTCCGCTTCCAGGCGTTGCGCACCACGGCGTTGCCGATCCGCCGCGACACCGACATCCCCAACCGGGCGGGCTGCGGGTCACCGGATCCAAACGGCCGCGGACAGGCGTAGAGCACGAGCGCCCCTTCCGCCGCGGTGCGACGGAAGCGGTAGACACGGTCGAACTCCGACGGCCGGAGAAGCCTCCGCGACTTCGGGAACGATTCGTCCCCGTGCGTCACCACGTCAGTCCGGCCCGTGGCGGTGGCGATCCTGCTTCCGCTGCCTTCGCCGCCCCGAGAAGAGCGTCGACGACGTCGGCCGCCGGCGGCTTCGCCGGCAGCACGATCTGCACCTCGGCGATCAAGTCTCCCTTGGCCCCGTTGGCATGCCTCACACCCATGCCCGCGGCGCGGAGTTTCCGTCCGCAACTGGTCATCGGCGGGATCCGCAGCGTGATCGTTCCCCATGGTGTCGGAAGATCGACCTTCGCTCCCTCGAGCGCCTCCGAGAGGGTCACCGGCAACGTCACCTCGAGGGTGTCCCCTTCACGCCGGTAGACCGGATGCTGCTCGACCCCGACCTCGAGGAGCAGGTCGCCGGCCGGACCACCGCCACGCCCCGGCATCCCCTGACCACGCAGGCGCATCCGCGCGCCGTCGGGAATCCCCTGGGGGATCGTCACCAGAATCGTTTCCTTTGCGGCATCCCGCTCGATCCGCACGTCGGTCTTGCCACCGTCGATGGCAAGCCGGAAAGGAATCTCGATCCGCGTGGTGATGTCCTCGCCCGGTTCCTTGGCGGGCTTCCGACGGGAGCGTGTCTTCCCGGAACCGCCACCGAACAGGTCACCGAACCCCCCTCCCCCGCCGAACAGACTCTCGAGATCGATCTCCGCGCCGCCGAACGGATTCGGACCGCCACCGCCATCGAACGGCCCGCGGCCACCGCCCCAACCACCCCGCGGCCCTGCCCCGCCACCGGCGACACCCTCGAAGGCGCTGCCGTAGCGGTCATACATCTCGCGCTTGCTGGGGTCGTTGAGCGTATCGAACGCCGTCTGCACCTTCTTGAACTGCTCCTTCGCCGCGTTGTCGTCGGGATGGAGGTCGGGGTGGTACTTCCGCGCCAGTTCGCGGTAGGCCTTGCGAATGTCCTCCGCCGAGGCCGTCCGCGGCACGCCGAGCGTTTGATAGTGGTCGTCGGCCATCAGGCTCTTGCATCCTCGAATCGACGTCGCAGATCAGGCCGTCACGACGGGCCATGGAACACGATTTTAGGAATGCGACAGGAGCCGCTTCAAGGCGAGGGCGCCGGGCGGCGGGAGGAGTGACTCACCTCCGCCCGGGGCGCCTCGGCCTGCGGGCCACGGCCGACTCCTCCACCATCCGTCCCGAGCTCCGCGTCCGATCGATGGACACGGGCGGCTCCCCCTTTTCGTCGAGGAAGTACGACTGGCAGCGCACGGAGAGTTCCCCGGGCCCAGGCTGCACGAGCTTGAAGCTCCCGTCCGGGGCCATGACCCGCGCCCGGGTGTTGTCGGCGAGGTAGACCGGGACGATCTCGCGGAGAATCCGCGCCGCGAGTGCCGGCGTCTCGATCGGCACCATCAACTCGACCCGTCGGAAAAAATTCCTCGGCATCCAATCGGCACTCGAGATGTACACCTTCGCGTCGTCGTCGGGGCCGAAGATGTAGATCCGGCTGTGCTCGAGGAACCGGTCGATCACGCTCCGCACGCGGATCGTCTCGCTCAACCCGGGCACACCCGCCCGCAGCGAGCAGATTCCACGGGGAACGATGTCGATCGGCACCCCTGCCCGGCTGGCGCGGTAGAGCGCCTCGATGACATGCGGATCGACGAGCGAGTTGAGCTTGGCGAAGATCCGCGCCGGACGGCCGGCACGGGCACGTTCCGTCTGCTCGTCGATCAGCTCGAGCGTCCTGCGGTGGAGGTCGTTGGGGGCCACGATCAGCTTTCGCCAACGATGCCCCTGCGAATACCCCGTCAGCAGATTGAACACCGCCGAGGCATCCTCGGCGATCTGCTCGTCGGCGGTGAACAATCCCAGATCGGTGTAGAGCAGCGCCGTGGTGGGGTTGTAGTTGCCGGTGCCGAGATGGACATAGCGGCGCAGCCCATGCCCTTCGTTCCGCACCACCATCGACAGCTTGCAGTGGGTCTTGAGGTCGAGGAAACCGAACACGACGTGCACGCCGGCCCGCTCCAGCTGGCGGGCCCAACTGACGTTGTTGGCCTCGTCGAAGCGGGCCTTGAGCTCGACGAGCGCCGTGACGTGCTTCCCCGACTCCGCCGCCGCGATCAGCGCCCGGGAGATCGGAGAATCGCCGGACGTCCGGTAGAGCGTCTGCTTGATGGCGAGCACTCGGGGGTCGGCGGCGGCACGGGTGACGAACTCGACGACGGGGTCGAACGACTCGTACGGATGATGGAGGAGGACGTCGTGGGAAGCGATCTCGGCGAACAGGTCGTCGCCGCGTCGCAGGCCGCGCGGCATGCGCGGCGTGAAAGGTGGATCGTGGAGGAGCGGATAGCCGGGAAGCTTGTGGAGCTCCCACAGGCAGGTGAGGTCGAGAGGGCCGTCGATGCGGTAGACCTCGCCGTAGCTGTCCGCATTTCCGTCATGGAGCTGCTCTTCCTCGATGATCGTCCGCGCTACCGAGTCGTCCGCCGATCGTGCCGAGACCTCGATACGCACAGCCTGCCCGCGCTGGCGGGCCTTGAGACGCTCCTCGATGAGCCGCAACATGTCGTCCGACTCCTGCTCGAGGAGCTCCAGATCGCTGTCACGGGTGATCCGGAACGTCGTCCACGAGAGCACCGTGAAGCCACCGAAGAGCTGCGACAGCCTCGCCGCCACGAGATCCTCGAGAAGGACGAAGCGGTGCTGGCCGGGGATGTCGCAGCCGACGTTCACGAATCGGGGGAGAACCTGCGGCACCTGGACCACGGCAAACAGCCGCTTGGGACCGAGGCCCTTCTCCTGCTCGAGCTGGGCGCCGATGTACAGACCACGATTGTGGTAGCGGGGCGAAGGATGGGCGGGATCGACCGCCATCGGCGTGAGGATCGGCAGGGCACGCTCGTTGAAGAACCGGTCGACACGCGCCAACTGTTGCTCGTCGAGATCGCCGTATCGCACCAGTTGGAAGCCCTCGGCAACCATCGCCGGGGCGATGCTCTCCTCGAGACAACGGTATTGGCGGGCGACGAGTTCCTGGGTGCGCTCGGCGATCCGGCGGAGTTGCTCCAAGGGAGCGGTGCCATCGGGGGGCGTGTCCTGGGGGGCGCTCTCGCCGTACGCCTGCTCCCTCACCCCCGACACCCGCACCATGAAGAACTCATCGAGATTCGAGCTGAAGATCGCCAGAAACTTGAGCCGCTCCATGAGTGGATTGGTGACGTTCTCGGCCTCCTCGAGGACACGGGAGTTGAAATCGAGCCAACTCAATTCCCGATTGATGAAACAATCGGACGAGTCGTTGATGGCACTGGGGTCGGGGTGCTGGCTCATGGCGGCTGGCGGTGCACTCGGGGGAATGGTAAACCGAGACCTTGTCCGGCGATCGGCCCACGGCCCGTCGGGGCGTGCGTGAACCTCGGAGTCTACCCACAGCCGGGTTCTCTCCCCACGATCCTCGCATCATCCTCATCCCGCCGGATCGTCGTGGTGTGCAGACGCCCGGCCGGAAACGGTCTCTCCATCCAAGTCTCCGCCACGCTCCGCCATGCCTGCAGACCGCTTCCCCGAGTCCCCACCCGATCCCTCCCGGAGCGGCGTCGGGCTTCCGCCGCCGGGCAGTCGGGGATGGTGCGTCGCCGAGGCATGCCGGCTCGAGGCGACGGCCGAGAAGCCCGGGAACGTCCACCCGAGCGCCTCCTTCCCCGATCTCGATCACGGTGAGTTGGTCGCCGCCGGACACGCCATCGCCCCGGCGATCGAGGCCGCCCCGGATTGTTCCCTCGGCCGGACGATCCTCCGGGCCGTGACCGCCTCGCGGCGCGTCACCCGGTCCAACGCCAACCTCGGCATCATCCTCGCGATCGCGCCGCTGGCAGCGGTCCCCGGCGACGACGCGGGGCGTCCCTTCCGCGACGCGGCAGTGAGGAGGATCCTCTCGGGCCTCGTGCCTGCGGATGCCGCCGACACGTGGGAGGCGATCGCGATAGCCTCACCGGGCGGCATGGGCCGAACGAGCCGGTGGGATCTCGCCGGCCCGCCGCCGGAAGACCTCCTTGCGGCGATGGCCGAAGCCGCCCCCCACGATCGGATCGCCCGGTTGTGGACCGAAGGTTGGGAGCCGCTCCACGACGGGCTCGTCACCGATCTGCGGGCCGAATTGGATTTCGGCCGACCGCTCGGCGATGCGATCGTGCGTGGCTACCTCCGCCAACTCGCCCGCGAGCCCGACTCGCTCGTCGCCAGGCGGCACGGTGCCGACGTTGCCGCCGACGTCAGCCGGCGCGCCGGGGGGGTCCTCGAGCGACCGGGAGAGTCGTGGCGGG
>Ga0208484_1000350_pt1 | contig 11382 bp, 10 predicted proteins | sample LakMenEpi09Aug11_FD_150682 | JGI IMG/M metagenome (GOLD analysis project Ga0208484, IMG submission 150682) | Freshwater microbial communities from Lake Mendota, WI - 09AUG2011 deep hole epilimnion (SPAdes) | ecosystem: Environmental > Aquatic > Freshwater > Lentic | place: Lake Mendota, Madison... | reverse complement strand
CGAGTCGTGGACCTCGACCGCCGTCGCGTCGGCGGCCGTGACCTCCGGGGCCGACCCGGCGAACCGCCCCACGACCACGAACGTCGCCCGATCGGCGGCCGCTGCCGCTCCCTCGTGGGCGAGCGTCACCGAGTAACCCCGGTCGAGCAGGGCGGCGAGGAGTTCCGCCCGCTCCGCTGTCGGAAAGGGCTCAGCGCCACTTCCTTCGTAGAGCACGACGCGGGGTTGGCTGGCGGCGAGGGGCGTCATCGGTTCTCTCCCTGGGGCGTCGTCGGCGGCAGTTGCCCGAGCGCCGCGATCCGCCCGGCGGCGGCCTGCTCGGCGGCGTCGTCGTCACGGGCCGCGGCGCTCTGGGCCACTGCCGACGGATCCCCGTCGAGCATCCCGGCCAGGACGCGCTCGGCGGGGAGGGTGCGCATGTTGAGGATCTCGACGCCGGTCTCACCGAGCGGCGAATCGGCGAGGTGAAACAGTCCGCGCACGGCGCGCGGCCAGCAGGCGGCGATCCGCAGCGTCGTCCCCTCGCGCGCGAGCGCCGCAAGGTCGGCCAGATGCGGGTCGCGGCGGGCGGCCATGTCGCACAGGTCGGCGACCGCCTCGAAGCCCCGCCCGGAACCGGCGAGTCCGTCGAGCACCGCCCCTTTCACATCGACAGGCACCACCTGCGCGAAGGCACAGCGGCAATAGAGCATCCGTACCGCCGGCCGGGCTTCGTCTCCGGTCATCGTTTCGCCGCCTCCGCCGGGGGCGCCGCTTCAGGCGTGGCCCGCGTGGGAAGACGCTTCCCCGGCTTCTGGTAGGTGTTGAAGTCGTTGAACCAATGGCGTTTCGCCAAGCGGTACATCCAATGCTTCTCAGGCACCTCGCGGCCGGGGAGATCCTGGCTGCTGCGCGGGGTGGCGGCGAGGAGCTCCTCACGGGCGGTGCCCCGCTGCGTGGTGTCGCGGGCTCCGTGCCGGTCGGCGATCTCGAGGACGAGCTTGGGGTTCTCGAGCATCACGCAGCCACGGCTGTGGGCCGCCGCGGCGTCGCGCATGTCACGGAGGAAGGCGGACTGCGTGACGGTGTCGTAGAACGAGCCTTTCCGGGCGTCGTCGACGGCGAGCTGGATGATCGGACAGGGCTCGACGTAGCCCGACGGGCCGATGTGGTGCGTGATCCCCGCGGCCATCGGGCACAGGGCATCCCCTTCGCCGTCGTAGTAGGCGTCGATGATCGCGATCGGCGTCGTCGCCCGCCGCGAGGTGACGAACTCGCGCACCCGGACGAGCTGGTCGGGGCGGAGGGCCAGCTCCGGCGAGGCCTCGGGGCCGACCGGCCGGTAGGTGTGGAACCAGGTGTAGTGCACCCCCAGGTCGATGAGGTGTTCGAGCCAGGCATCGGTGAGGAGCTGGTCGAAGTTCGACTGGCAGAGGCTCGTCGCCACGCCGGTCAGGAGCCGCGCCTCGAGGCAGACCTCGAGGCCGCGGAGCGAGCGGTCGAGCACCTGGCGGTTGCCGCGGCGGATGTCGCTGGTGGCCGCATCCCCCTCGATGCTGACAAGCGGCGTGGCGTTGCCGATCCGTGCCAGCCGCCGGGCCGCATCGGGCGTGATCAGTTGGCCGTTGGTGAAGATCTGGAAGTAGCAGTCGCCATGACGCTCGAGGATCTCGAACAGCCCCGGATGGAGGAACGGCTCACCGCCGAGGAGGCCGAAGAACGAGTTCCCGTGGGCCTTGGCATCGGAGATGATTCGGTCGAGCTCGTCGGTCGTCATCATCGTCCGCGGGGCCTGGACATCGACCCAGCACCCCTGGCAGCGGAGGTTGCACGAATTGATGATCGAGAGATGGAGGAACGGCGGGAACACGATCCCGCGGCGTTTGCGCGCCTTGAATCGCTCCACGGAGAGCATCCCCTTGACGCCGAAGTTCCACCCGGCCTTCCAGAGGCACTTCGGCGACACGGTGGAGACGATGCGGGTCGCGAGTTGCGGGAGCATGGCGGGCCGTCCGTCGGGGTGTCGGGGATCGTCAGGATGCGAACGGTCGATCAGGCGGGAATGCGGTGGGTCGGCACCGGCCGGCCGGGGCGGAAGTGCTCGCAGTGGACCACGTCCGCCGGGAGCGCACCACAGGTCGCGTCGAGAGCCTCGCGGACGGCCGATTCGAGGAGCGCCGGATCGGCTTCCGCCCGGAGATTGACAAGCAGCCGGCCGACGTCGAGCGGATCGATGAGGCGGTGCGAGAGTTCGGGGGAGGCAGCCGACCGAACGAGATTCGCGGCGGCGAGTTCGTAGTCATCCCCCTCCACCGAGAGCGTCGCCTTGAGGTGGGCGATCTCGTGGCCGTGGGCCGCCACCGCGGTGCGGATCGCCTCGAGGAGACGGGCGAGCAACGCGTTGCCGTCCCATTCATCCCCACCCGATTCACCGAGGCGGATCTCGGCGTTGAGCCAGCCGAGGAGTGCCTCGCCATCGGCATAGCGGTCGTAGTCGATATCCCCGATCGGCCGCGGGGCGGTGCGGTCGGCCAGGAGCGTTTCAAACCAAGGGTCGAGACCGGTGCCGTCGCGCGCCGAGATCTCGAACACCCTTGCCCCGGGGCAAGCGTCGGCAATCGCCCCGCGCAGACTCTCGAGCTGCTCGGTGGTGACGAGGTCGCACTTGTTGATGACGACGATCTCCGCTTCCTCGAGCTGCTTGCGGTAGATGTAGCTGACGTTCGCCGAGAAGCTTCCCCCGGCCGCGCCCGGGAGCCCGAGAATCCGCAGGGCCCGGAGCGGATCGACGACCACGCTCACCGGCGCCACCGTGAACCGATCGCCGTAGATCCGCTCGAGCGGCAGGCTCACCGTCGCCACCAAGTCGGTGCAACTTCCCACCGGCTCGGCGAGGAGGATGTCGGGGGCGGTGTCCCGCGCCAGCCGGTCGGCGGCTTCGACGAGCGAATTGAACCGGCAGCAGAAACAGCCGCCGGCGATCTCCTCGACGGCGAAGTCACGCGAGCGCGCAAGCGCCGTGTCGACGAGCCCGCCGGCCTGATCGTTGGTGACCAGACCGACGCGGAGGCCGCGGGCCGTGAACCATTCTGCGGCGCGGAGGATCGACGTCGTCTTCCCCGCACCGAGGAAGCCACCGATCATCAGATAGCGGGCCGGGGTGGCAGTCATGGGAGAGCCCTGGGAGTGGTGGCAGGACGGCGGTCAGTGGTCGATGCCGGCCGACGCATCGTCCGTTGGCGGTGAAGAGCCACTATAGCGGGAGGCGTGGAGCCGATCGATCGTCCCCGAGAGGAGGGCGACATAGCCGTGGACGTCGAGATCCCCCTCCGCCGGCCGGCCGCGGACGGCGTACAGCCAGCCGTTGCCATGGGGATCGGAGTGGGTGAGGCACGATTCGGTGGCCAAGAGTGGGTTGGTCTCCACGAACACCCCTTCCATGACGGAATAGAGATCGCTGACGGCCTTGAAGCCCTCGACCGTGCCGAGCCGCTGGCCGCCGCCGACCGGATCCCCGGGGGCGACATCGAGGACCATCTCCACCAGTTCGCCGAGCATCCGCGTGGCGAACTTCGTCATCCCCACCCGCCACACCCCCTCGGCGCCGTCGACCGGCGTCATCCAGAAGTGCGACGGCGCGTAGCGGTGCCCGGCCGGGAAGCGGGCGGTGAAGTGGGCGTGCCGGAAGCGAACGGCGTCCATGGGGCGAACGGGCTCCGGCGGGAGGGATCGGTTCGGGGAAGGCACGCCACCCGCCATGGCGGCCCCGCATGATAGCCGGTCAGCCGGGGGCTTCGATGGCGGTGGAGTGCGTCATTCGTCGTCGAGGTGGTCGTCGTCCCCCGAGGCGTCAGCGTCGGCGTCTGCTGCAGCTCCGTCGATGGCGGCCGGGGGGGGGGCCGGCTGCCGCTCGGCGGGGAATCCTGCCGTTGAGCGCGGAGATGTCGCCCCGGCGGCCGCGATGCGGGATCCGTCCCCCCCGACGCCGCGCCGACCGGCCGAGAGCCCGCGGAGCCGCTTGATGAGCCGGACGATGTCGGCTGGAAGGGGGCTCGAGAAACGGAGCTCCTCACCGGTCACCGGATGGACGAATCCCAGCTCGGCCGCGTGCAGCGCCACCCGCGGGGCCTGGGAGCGGTCGACGATCTCGCTCCCCCGCGGCCCCGAATAGACCTTCTCCCCACAGACCGGATGGCCGCTTTCGGCCATGTGGATGCGGATCTGGTGGGTCCGCCCGGTCTCGAGCCGGCATTCGACGAGGGTGAAGTCGTCGCCGAAATGTTCGACCGGGGTGACATGGGTCACCGATCGCTTCCCTTCCTCGCCGGCGGAGGAACCGCGCCGGCCGTCGCCGCGGTCGCGGACGAGGTTGGAGATGATCGTTCCCGCCTCCACCCGGCCGACACAGATCGCCAGGTAGCGGCGGTGGGTGGTATGGGCGCGGAACTGTTCGGCGAGGATCCGCTCGGCCGGGACGGTCCGGGCGAACACGAGCAGGCCGCTGGTCTCCCGATCGATGCGATGGACGGCCCGCACCGGGGGAAGACGCCGTGGGCCGCCCCGCTCGCTTCCGCCGTGCGGAGGACCGCCACGCGACTTGGGGCCGCGCCGGGATCGGCCGTCGAGGACGCGTTGGACGACGGTGGGGAGGAGTTCATCGAGCGTCGGTTGGACCTGCCGGCGGCGCGCCGGCCAGTCGCGTTCCTCGGCATGGCGGGTGGTGGTCAGGCCGGCCGGCTTCTCGACGACGACGACCGAATCATCGAGGTGGACGATGCGCACGTCGTCGGCCCGCGGGGGGGCCACGGCGGCCTCTGGCAGGACCTTCACGACCTCCCCATCCTTCAATCGCCGCGCCACGTCGGTGCAGATGTTTCCATGGATCATCACGCGCCTGGTGCGCACGAGCTTCTGGACGTGCGACCAACTCGCCCCCTCGAGCCTGGCACGGAGAAAACCGGCGAGCGTCTGCCGGGCGTCGCCGCTGCCAACATGGAGGACCGTGCCGGTCGACTTCGGCTTCGTCATGGGGGGCGATGCTCGGGGCGTGAGAGGTGAGTGTCGCAGGGGGGACCCAGCGGCGGGGCCGGACACCGTCCCGACCCACCATATCGAGCCGCCGCCCCGCCGCCAGCCGGCGGCTTGACCGGGGATAGCCCGGTTCTAGACTCTACATCGGGTGGACCTCGCTGCGGCCGCCTCCGGCGGATTCGCCGACTCCCTCTCCTTTTCCCCTCGAGGATCCCCTTCCGTGCCCGGCACCTGCGTCATCGGTCTGCAATGGGGTGACGAGGCGAAGGGGAAGCTCGTCGACATCCTCACCGAGCAACACGACGTCGTCGTCCGCTACCAGGGGGGCGCCAATGCCGGTCACACGGTCGTTTCCGGCGGCCAGACCTGGAAGCTGTCGCTGATCCCCAGCGGGATTCTCCGGGACAACGTCACGTGTGTCGTCACCGGCGGCGTCGTCCTCGACCCGGCCAGCGTGATCCGCGAGATGGATGGCCTCGAATCACGGGGCGTCACGATCGGTCGCAAGCTCCTCCTCTCCGACCGGGCCCACGTCGTCTTCCCCTGGCATGTCAGCGAGGACCGCTTCCTCGACGGCAGCCTCTCCGCCGGTGAGGCGATCGGCACCACCGGCCGGGGCATCGGCCCCTGCTACCGTGACAAGGTCGGCAGGTCGTTGGCGATCCGCCTCGGCGACTTCTACCGCCCCGACTTCCGCGAGAAACTCAAGCACGTCGTGGCGGTGAAGAACGGCCTGTTCGCCGGATGGAAGGTGGGCGACACCCCGATCGAGCCGCTCGATGCCGAGCGGATCCACACCGAGTACGCGGCCTACGGGGAACGCCTCCGTCCGCACGTGGCCGACACCACCGCCTTCCTCCTCGACGAGATCGAGGCGGGGAAGCGTCTCCTCTTCGAAGGGGCACAAGGGTCGCTGCTCGACATCGATCACGGCACCTTCCCCTACGTCACGAGCAGCAATTCCTCCGGCGTCGGCGTGTCGAGCGGCTCAGGGGTCCCGGGGCGGTGGGTGGAGCATGTGATCGGGGTCGTGAAGGCCTATTCCACCCGCGTCGGCGGCGGACCGCTCCCCACCGAGCAAGTCAACGCCATCGGCGAGCATCTCCGCGAGCGCGGCCGTGAATACGGGACGGTGACGATGCGGCCCAGACGCTGTGGCTGGTTCGACGCGGTCGCGGCCCGCTACACCGCCAGGCTATCGGGCGTCGACGTCCTTGCCGTCATGCTCCTCGACGTCCTCTCGGGGCTCGACGAGGTGAAGATCTGCTCCGCCTACGAGATCGATGGCCGCCGCGTGACGCAGTTCCCGAGCCATATCGACGACCTCCGCAAGGCCGTGCCGGTTTACGAGACCCTCCCCGGATGGAAGGAAGACCTGACGGCCGTCCGCGGATACGATGAGCTTCCGTCGCAGGCCCGGGCCTATCTCGACCGCATCGGCGAGCTCCTCGGGCGGAGGGTGTCGATCGTGTCGGTCGGCCCCGACCGGGCCCAGACGATCCTCCGCGACCGCACCGTCGTCGGCACCCCCGCGAAGCCATGGCCTCCACACCAGCATCCCTCGGCGGCGACCGTCTGACGCCGGCGGCGGCGGAGATCGGCACCGAGCCGCACGCCATCCCCGCCGGGCGCCCGGAGTCCCTGCCGCGGCACGTTGCCATCATCATGGACGGCAACGGGCGATGGGCCCGATCGCGCGGGCTTCCGCGTATCGAGGGGCACCGCCGCGGCGTGGCCAGCGTCCGGAGGACGACCGAGCACTGCGCTCGCCTCGGCATCGAGCAACTCACGCTCTACTGCCTCTCCAGCGAGAATTGGCGCCGCCCCGAGGCAGAGCTCTCCTTCTTGATGTGCCTCCTCGAGCAGTACCTCGTCGAGGAACGAACGTTGCTGATGGAGCAGCGGGTGCGGCTCACGATGATCGGCAGACGCGACGGGCTTCCGCCGGAGACCCTCGCCGCCCTCGACCGCACGGCCGAACTGACCGCAGGCAACGGTGGGATGCGGCTCTGTCTGGCGATCAACTACGGGGCCCGAGCCGAGATCGTGGAGGCCGCCAAGCGGCTGGCCCGTGAGGTGCGCGACGGCAGCCTCGACCCCGAGGCGATCGACGAGGAGCGGTTTTCCCTGGCGCTCGACACCGCCGGGATGTCCGATCCCGATCTCCTCATCCGCACCGCCGGCGAGATGCGCGTCAGCAACTTCCTTCTGTGGCAGATCAGCTACGCCGAACTGTGGGTGACCGACGCCGCCTGGCCCGACTTCGACGAAGGCCAACTCGACGCCGCCCTCGCCTCGTACGCCGCGCGGGAGAGACGCTTCGGAGGGCTCGGCAAACCGTGACGACCCCGGCCCCTGCCCCGTCGATTCCGAATGAAGCCCCCCCCCGCGCTGCCGCGGGGAATCGGGGGGCGCGGATCGTGACGGGTCTGGGGCTCGTCGGTGCCTTTTTGCCGCTTGTGTGGGCCGATTCGGTCGGCCTTTGGGGAGTGCGGCCGGCGATCTGGCTCCTTCCCGTGGCGCTGATCTTGGCCTGTGCAGCGGGAATTGAACTGGCGGCGATCCTCGCTCGCCGGGGGCTCGGGCCTCGCGTTTGGGTGATCGTCATCGGGTGTGTGGCGGTGCCGTTGGCCGCGGCTTTCGGCAGCCCGGCGTTCCGCTCCGCCGGTGGCGCAGGGGCGCCGCTCGCCCCGGTCGGATGGGCCGCTGCCGCAGCGGTGGCCACGATGATCGGGGCGTTCGTTGTGGAGATGACCAAGTATCGCCAGGGGAGCGGGGCGATCGAACGGCTGGCGGGAACCGCCCTCGGGCTGTTGACGGTGGCCTTGCCGATCAGTTTCCTCGTCAGCCTGCGCCTCACCGGCACGCCCGACTACGAAGGGGGATGGCACCGGCCGGGCCTGGCGCCGCTCGTGGGAATGATCGCGGCGGTGAAGTTCGGCGACGTCCTCGCCTACCTCGTCGGCTCGACGGTCGGCCGGCGGAGGATGGCCCCTGCCCTCAGCCCTGGGAAGACCTGGGCCGGGGCGGTCGGGGCGTTGTGCGGAGCGCTGTTCGCGTCGTGGCTCGTGCTCGTGCCGCTCCGCGGTCTGCTCACGCCGGCCGACGGCGGGAGCGCCGAGCCGTACGGCGGGTGGATCGTCCATGGCGTGTTCGTCGGCACGGCCGGCATGCTCGGTGACCTGGCCGAGTCGCTCCTCAAGCGCGATGCCGGGGTCAAGGATTCGGGGGGCGCCCTCGGTGCCCTCGGCGGCGGCCTCGACCTCGTCGATTCGCTCCTCTTCGCCGCTCCCGCCGCATGGTTGTTGTGGGTGCATTCGTTTCCTTCCTGATCAGGCGACGTCGGTCGCGACTGCGAAGCCATTTTTTTCCGGGAGCCTTTCATGCATCGCCAGCTCGTCGTCGTGGCCCTCTTTCTGGGCGCGTGCAGCGCCCCTTCCGGGCGGGCCGAGGAGGGGAACTGGAGCGCGTTTCGTGGTCCGGCCGCGCGCGGCGTGGCCCTCGGCGCGGGGCTTCCCGATCGCTGGTCGGCGACGGAGAACGTCGCCTGGAAGACCGAGATCGCGGGGCGTGGGTGGTCGTCGCCGGTGGTGTGGCAGGGGAAGGTGTTCCTCACCACCTGCGAATCGACGGCGGCCGTCGAGGAAGCGAAGAAGGGGCTCTACTTCGGCGGTGACCGCGCGGAGCCCTCCGACGCGATCCACCGCTGGAAGGTGCTCTGCCTCGACCTCGAGTCGGGGAGCATTCGCTGGGAGCGGACCGTCCATGAAGGGAAGCCGTCGCAGCCGATCCATGTGAAGGGGAGCTATGCCGCCGAGACGCCGGTGGTCGACGGTGAACGCCTGTGGTGCCTGTTCGGCAACGTCGGCCTGTTCTGCTTCGACCACGAAGGCAACGAGCAGTGGCGCCGTGACCTTCCCCCGCACGCGATGCGCAACGGCTGGGGCACGGCGGCGTCCCCGGCGGTGCACGAAGGAAAGCTCTACCTCGTCGACGACAACCAGGAGGCCTCTTCGATCGTGGCCCTCGATGCCGCCACCGGAGCCGAGCAATGGAAGACCGATCGGGACGAGAAGAGCAACTGGTCGACGCCCTACGTGTGGGTCACGCCGCAGCGCACCGAGATCGTCACCGCCGGTACGGGGAAGGTGCGGTCGTACGACACCGACGGCAAGCTCCTCTGGTCGCTCCAGGGAATGTCGTCGATCACGATCGCCACCCCCTACGAGCATGACGGGTTGCTGTGCATCTCGTCGGGCTACGTGATGGACCGCAGCAAGCCGCTGTATGCCATCCGCCCGGGTGCCGCCGGCGACATCTCCTTGAAGCCGGGGGAGACGTCGAACGCGGCGATCGCCTGGAGCCAGCCGTCGGCCGCCCCCTACAACCCGTCGACGCTTGCCGTCGACGGGCGGGTGTATGTCCTCCACGACCGTGGCTTCCTGGCCGCCTACGCCGGCCGCGACGGCCGGGAACTCTTTCCCCCCCAGCGGATTCCCGAAGGACGGGCGTTCACCGCCTCCCCGTGGGCGGCCGACGGGAAGGTGTTCTGCCTCAACGAGGATGGCGTGACCTTCGTGTTCCGCGGGGGCGACAGTTTCGAACCGCTCCACAGCAACGCCCTGGCCGAGGACGACATGTGCATGGCCACCCCGGCTCTCGCCGGCGACCGCCTGCTGATCCGGACGATCTCCCGGCTCTATTGCCTCAAACGCGCCGACTGACCCGGCGGAAATGTCCGTGCCGGCCCGTCCCGCGGCGGGGAATGGCACGTTTTTCGACGGTTCGATCGCCCGGCCGGGAGCGGGCGTAGGGGTCGGGGCGGAGGAACCGCGGAGGCAGGCCGTCCGTTGGCGGGTATACTCAGAGAGTCCGGGTCCTACCCCTCCTCTCCAGAGACCGTCGGCGCCTCATGCGTCGCGGGCTCCGATGTCCCGCACGACGATCGCGGTGGTCGACTCCAAGCGGATCCTGGCCATCTTTGGCCCGAGGGACCAGCACCTGCGGAGGATCCGCCAGGCGCTCGGTGTGAACGTCTCCGCCCGGGAGGATTCGATCCGCATCGAGGGGGACGAGCGGGCCGTCAAACGGGCCACGTCGGTCTTCGAGCAACTCGACCGCATCGCCCGTGAACGAGGCGCGGTCGACGGCACCGATGTCGCGCAGGCGATCTCGGTGGTCACCGGCGAAGAGGCGCCGGTCCATCACGAGCCGATCGACGTCCAGCGGGCCGGCCGGCATGTCATGCCGCGATCGGAGGGGCAGGCCGCCTACGTGCGTGCGATCCGCGATCACGATGTCGTCCTCTGCAGCGGTCCGGCGGGGAGCGGGAAGACGTTTCTCGCCGTGGCGATGGCGGTGTCGCTGTGGCGGGCCGAGCAGGTGCGGAAGATCGTCCTTGTCCGCCCCGCGGTCGAGGCGGGGGAGAGCCTCGGCTACCTTCCCGGCGACCTCCAGGCCAAGATCAACCCCTATCTTCGCCCGCTCCTCGACGCGCTCCGCGAACTGATGGATTTCGAACTGCTCAAACGGCTCGGCGAGCAGGACGTGGTGGAGATGGTGCCGCTTGCGTACATGCGCGGGCGGACGCTCAACAATGCCTTCATCATCCTCGACGAGGCCCAAAACACGACCGTCTCGCAGATGAAGATGTTTCTCACCCGTCTGGGCATGGGCTCGAAGATGGTGATCTCCGGCGACACCACGCAGGTCGATCTCCCGCCCAACCGCACCAGCGGGCTGGTCGATGCGATGCGCCGTCTCCAGCATGTCCCCGGATGCTGTCGGGTGCGTCTGGCCGGGGGTGACATCGTCCGCCACCCGCTCGTGCAGCGGATCGTCGAGGCCTACGACGACGACGCGCACGACGACCACGGTCGCCCTCCCCGCTGATCGAACCCCCGGTCACCGCCGCTGCACCATGCCCGTCGCCCCCTCCTCCTACCGCCGTACCGTCCGTCGCGGACATTCCGTGGACGGGCCGCAGGGCTTCCTCGGCGCGCTGCTCGAACGGGCGTCGCGATCGGAGGTGCTCCTCCGGCTGGCGCTGTGCGTCGCTGCGGCGGCGGTGTTGCTCGTCGCCCTCCATGGCTGGACCGAGCCGATGCCGTGGCACACCGGGTCGGTCGCCTCCCGGGGGATCGCCGCCCGTGTTCCCTTCGAGAAGCCCGATCAGGACCGGACCCGCTCCGCCCAGGAACGGGCCGCCGCCCAGGTGCGCGTGGTCTACACGCACGATCCCGCTCCGCTGCTCCGACTCCGAGACGGTCTCAAAAACCGGGCGGCGGAGATCGGCGCCGCCGACGGGCTCGATACGGTCTCGCGGGATGCCTGGATCGAGTTCGCCCCGGACGCCGCTGCCGCCCTCGTCGG
>Ga0208484_1000347_pt1 | contig 11429 bp, 6 predicted proteins | sample LakMenEpi09Aug11_FD_150682 | JGI IMG/M metagenome (GOLD analysis project Ga0208484, IMG submission 150682) | Freshwater microbial communities from Lake Mendota, WI - 09AUG2011 deep hole epilimnion (SPAdes) | ecosystem: Environmental > Aquatic > Freshwater > Lentic | place: Lake Mendota, Madison... | reverse complement strand
CATCCATGAAATCGGAGCCACCCCCGCCATGAACGTGGAGATCGACGAATCCAGGCGCGACGTAGCAGCCGCGGGCATCGATTCCGATCGCGCCGCGCGGGATCGCCACCCGCGGGCCGATGGCGGTGATCAATCCGTCGCGGCAGACGATCCTGCTCCCCTCGAGGATCCTGTCGGGAAGGACGATCCTGCCCCCCTCGATGACCAGAGCCCTGCCGACGACCGCCGCGCCGACACCAGCCCTGCCGGCGGCCTCGTTCCTGCCACGGGGAGTGTGCCTGGGCGTCGGGCTCATGCGGGGGCGAGGACGCTCTTCACGACATGGCCCGCGTGCATCTGCTCGAAGGCCTCGTGCCATTTCTCCAGAGGCCACACGCCGCCGATGATCGGCTTGACGTCGAGCTGGCCGCTGGTGAGCAGGGCAAGGACGCGCTCCCAGATCGGCCAATTGTGGCTGTAGCTCCCCTGGAGCGTGACGTTCTTCTGGACGAGCGGGTCGAGCGAGATCCCGAGCGGCTGTTTCCCCCAGCCGACCTTGCTGATCCAGCCGGCCGGGCGGACGATGTCGAGGGCGATGGCGAGCGTGGCACTGACACCGGCGGCATCGATGACGCCGTCGCAGCCGAGGCCGTCGCGGGCGCAGGCCCAATCCTTCGGGCTCCCGATCACCACCTCGCAGCCGTACTTCTTGGCCACGGCGAGCCGTCCCTTGTCGGCCTCGAGGCCGACGACTGCCACCTCGGCACCACACAGCCTTGCAAACGCCGCGCAGAGGATGCCGATCGTGCCGGGCCCGAGGACGACGACCCGGTCCCCTGGCTCGATCCGGGCGTTCTTGACGGTGGCGTTGTAGGCGACGCAGCAGGGCTCGGTGAGACAGGCCTGCTCGAAGGGGAGGCTGTCGGGGACACGATGGAGGATCCGCGACGGCACGCGTACAAACCGGGTCATCGCGCCGTTCACGCCGTACCCGAAACCCTTGCGGGTGGGGTCGAGATTGTAGAGGCCGCGGCGCGTCAGCGGGCTATCGGGCGAGATGATGGCGGCCGTCTCGCTCACGACCCGATCCCCCGGTTTCCACCCCTCGACCGACTTCCCCACTTCGGAGATCGTGCCGCCGAACTCGTGGCCGAGGACGACCGGATAATTCACCTGCCAGGAATGGTCGCCGGTCCATTGATGGAGGTCGCTGCCGCAGACACCGACGTTGGCCACTTCGAGGAGGATGTCGGTGTCGCCGATCGTCGGCCGCTCCATCGGTCGGAGTTCCACGCTTCCGCGGGCGGCGGCGAAGTTCACGACTCCGGGCGAGGATTGGCTCATCGGGGTTTCTCCGGGATACGTGGTAGCAAGGAGGACGTGCGAAGAAAGTACGAGGGAACTGCTTGGCCGGATTCCGTCAGGCCTTGGCCGGCACCTGCTGGGAATGGACGGCGTCGCAGATCATCCGCAGCGAGGCTTCGAGGTTACCGTCGGCGGTCTTGAAGGAGTCGGCGTCGATCGTCAGCGGTGCCCCGAGGACGACGAGCGGTGCCCCGTACTGCGGGCATTGGATCGCCTGTTCGAGTGACAGCCCACCGACGGCCTGTACCGGGATCTTCACCGCGGCCACCACATCGCGGAGCTGATCGAGCGGGCTCGGCATCCGCCGGCCCGCCGCGGCGATCCCGCGCCGCTCGTCGTAGCCGACATGGTGGATGACGTAGTCGCAGCCGAGATCCTCGAGCCACTTGGCGCCGGCGACCATGTCTTCACAGATCATGTTGTCGCCCATGACGCCGACGCCGAAATCGGCCCCGGCTTTGACGACGCACTTCACCGTCTCGGCGTGGGCCCTCGCCATGACGACGACGTGCGTGGCGCCGGCCTTCGCCATCATCTCCGCCTCGAGATAGCCGCCGTCCATCGTCTTGAGATCGGCCACGATCGGCACACCCGGAAAAGCCTTCCGCAGGGCGCGGACACCATGGAGCCCCTCGGCGAGGATCAGCGGCGTCCCCGCCTCGAGCCAATCGACGCCGGCGCGGATGGCGAGCGCCGCGGTGTCGAGGGCCTCATCGATGTTCGTGAGGTCGAGGGAGATCTGGACGATCGGCTTGGTGATCGGCGTGCGCACCATCGAAGGAATGCCCTTGGAGGAGAGGGAACGCGGAAGGAAGAGCCCGGCAACGACCGACCCCGGGAGTGTTCCCCCGGGGCCGGTGTGGTTGCAGAGACGACGGGGCGGCGGCCGCGATCAGTCGTTGTATTCGTACTTGAACTTGCCCGGCGTCGGTACCGGGTAGGTGTAGTCGGCGAGGAGCCGCACCGGGGCGGGGGAGTCGGCCTTGAAGTCGGCCACGCCGGCGGTGAGGTCGTAGTCGCCGTTCAAGAGCCCGTCATACGTCACGAGCTTGCCGGTGTGGGCGGCGATCCGCCCCATCGCCGTGGCAAGGCTCGCCTCGGCCCCGCGGACCGCCTCGTTGTAGGGCTTGTCGTTGATGATCGCATCGACGAGGTGTTCCCATTCGCGGCGGTAGGGATTCGGCTCCGGCTGGTCGGCCGTCCAGAGGAGCTTGTCCTTGTCCTCGGCCTGCCCCTTGTAGATGGCACAGCGGGCCGGCGAGTGGCCGCTGGCGGAGATCGTGAACGCCCCCTTCGTGCCGCGGCCGAAGACGCCGAACTTCTGATCGCAGTTCTTGATGTGGCGGCCGGAGTAGAAGAACTTCGTGCCGTCGGGGAAGGTGTATTCGACGGCATAGCTGTCGAAGTTCTGGTCGTCCATCTTCCCCTTCACGTGGCGGCCGCCGGTCGCCTCGGCCGTCACCGGCCACGCCCCCTTCATCCAGCAGACTTCGTCGATGTGGTGGACGTAATAGTCGCTGTAGATGCCCCCCGAGGCCCAGAGGAATCCATGGAAGCGGCGGATCTGCCAGAGGATCTCGCTCACTCCCTCCGGCGGGCCTGGAAAGAGCTCCGGGCTCTGGGCCGGCGTATGCATCCGGTAGCCGCGGAAGTCCATCAGCTCCCCTGCCTCGCCGTTCTGGAGCCGGTCGTAAAGCTCTTGGCGGCGGTCGCAGTGGCGGCACATCAGGCCGACGCCGACTTTCAGATTCTTTTCATCCGCCTTCTTGGCCAGTTCGATGATCCGCTTCGTGCTCGGTCCGTCGATGGAGACCGGCTTCTCCATGAAGGTGTGCACCCCCTTCTCGATCGCGTAGGCGAAGTGGGGGGCGCGGAAGGCGACGGGTGTGGCGAAGATCGCGATGTCGCCCGGCTTGAGGTAGTCGATCGCCTCCTTGTAGGCATCGAAGCCGACGAACACCCGCTCGTCGGGAACGTCGAACTTCCCCTCGAACTGCTCGCCGATCGAGCGGCGAACGATGTCGGCCCGCTCCTTGAAGACGTCGGCCATGGCGACGAGCTTGAGCGGCGCCCCTTGGACGGAAAGCGCGTCGACCGCCGCGCCGCCGCCACGCCCGCCACAGCCGATGAGGGCCAGGCGGATCGCGTCACTGCCGCCGGCGAACACCTTCGGCACGTCGGCCTTCTCCTGAGCGCCTGCCGTGTTCGCGGCGATACCGGCAAGCGTCGCCCCGGCGACGGTGGCCGTCGTCGTGTCGAGGAACTGCCGGCGGTTGCTCTTCGCGCTCGTGGGGCTCTTGTGGCTAGTCGCGGGGCGCTGGGAAGATTTCGCTTCGTCGCGGGGCATGGGTGTCCTCGGGTGTGGGCGGATCGGCGCTGCCGGTCACCGCTGGCTCACGCCAGACGGCAGCCTGCGCAGGTCGGGAGGTCTGGGCGCGGCACGAAAGTCGATGCCGTTGGGAAGACCTTGCAGAATGTGTGCAAGATATCGGCTCCCCCGGGGGCAATTCTAAACCCTTGCCGGGATGGCTGAAAGCATGGGCAGCTGCCGTCTCGGCGGGCAGGCTGCCATGCGGGGCCCAACGGCTCACCGAACGGGGGGGCCCGAATGGCGAGCCGAGACGCATGGGCGTCCCGCCGACAGTGAGCCGCAGATGGCTTTGACCGTGTCTTCGCCGGGTCGGGGCTGCCCGTGCCCCGTCGCCGGACGCTCGCTGCGGCCTTCCGAGGCCTCCGCTCGCTCGGACCCGCCTGCGCTTCGCCATCCATGGCTCCGCTTGTCGGCTACGCCGGCTCACGGAGCACGGGCAGCCCCTCCTGACGAGGGTTTTCAAAGGCGTGCGGAATGCGAGCCTCGAGTCCTTCGGTCGCTCACTCGCCGAGTTCGCAGACGGCGTAGCAGATCATGTGGAGGATGTTCATCTGCGCGTCCTCGACGCGGCCGTAGTGCCCTTCCTCGATGACGAGGAGATGGTCGGCAAGCGGCGCCACCCTCCCTCGCTTCCCGCCGACGAGTGCGAGCGTTTCGAGGCCGTGCTCGCGGGCCCACTGGCAGGCGGCGACGAGGTTCGGTGAATTGCCGCTGACGCTCGAGAGGATGAGGAGATCCCCGTTCTCGGCATGGTTCGTGAGTTGGCGCACGAACACGTCGTCGAAGGTGAAGTCGTTGCCGATCGCGGTCATCCAGGCGGTGTTGTCGGCGATGCACAGCACCTTGAACGGCCGTGGGGCGGCCAGCGAAGCGTTCTTCCCCAGGTCGGTGGTGAAGTGGGCGGCGTTGGCGGCGTTGCCACCGTTGCCGCAGACGAAAATCCGTCGCCCTTCGCGGCCGGCCTTCTTCACCACTTCGATCGCGGCGGCGATCTCGGCCGGCGGCACGGAGCGGATCGCCCGATCCTGCGCGGTGACGTAGTCGGCGATCCAGTCGAGTGTGGACGTGTGCGGGGCGGGCATCGTGGGGCTCCGGGAGGCGGCAAGGGAATCGAGCATCTTACCGCTCGAGAGCATGGCCCGTCGAAGGGGATTGGTGGGGCAAGCCTCCCTTGGTGTCCGTAACGCAGGGTCTCCGTCGACTCGGTCCAACGGGCCGACCGCGGCCTTCGGCGGCCGGGGACGTCATGCGACACGCCCCAGGTGTCTCGCCAGAGTCGCTTCGCCTCCGACGACGTTTTCTCGCGGCATTTGCCGCGTGGGTACGGCGTCACGGAAGGTTGCCGCGAGCCGGAGCCACATGCACCCGTCACCTGCCGTTACCGGTGGGGGACGACCGCAACGCCGCTGGAAGCGAGCGGGCCCGGACCTTTCTCTCGGACGACGGATTGCCGGGTGCCCCATCGGGGGAGCCTGGGCGTTCCGTAGGCCGATGCGGGGTGAACGCTGGAGCGTTCGCATCGGCCCCGCGATCGCGGCCCTTTCTGACCGTCCTCGTGCCCCGCTTCCGGTTCGGTGCTTCGTCACCTCCGGCTGAGGGCATTTCATTTGTCGTGAGGATCTCTCCATGCGAAAGCGCACTCTTTTCCGCTCGTACCTGCTTGCCCTTTCCTTGGCCGGCATCGCGACCGCCGTCTTTCCACCGCCCCGGGCGCAAGCCACGCCGGTGCCAACGACTGCTGTCTATGCCTTCGCCCAGCAGAAGGTCTACGGAATGAGCATCAGCGGCAGTCAGCAACACGTTTCGATCGTCGGTGACCCCAAGGGATACTCGATCAAACAAACAACCGCAGCTGCCTCGGACACGACTCCCGGCAAAGTGGCGCGGAACGGTGGCGTCGATGCCGGTGTGTCGTATCTCCCCGCCCCCAGTTTCAACCCGCCTGTCGTGACGGCGATCGGCAACAATTTCGTCTGGAACACACCCAACTCCAGTGCCGCGAACGAGATTGTCCTGAAGCAAGCACTCCCCACCCCCGTCACGAACGCGAAAGGGGTGAACGCCAACGACATTGGCGCTTCCTTGCTTGCGTATTCACAAAAAGGAGAGGGCTTCTCGCGGGGCGATGCCTACGCGACGATCCCCGATCAGACATCAATCCCCGGCGGAACGACCAACGCGATCTCGCCGGCGGCGTGGCCGACGGTCGGGACTCCGATCCCTTCGAGCACGCTCTTCGCCGACCCCGGGAAGGGGACGATGTCGGTCGACTCGGTCGCCGAAGTCCTGCTGACCGACGTCGCACACAACTCCATTGCCTCGGCCGTTTCGGACTGGGTGATCACGGGGAAGTTCGATGTCAAAAGCGACACTCCGAACGATGCGTGGACCGATGTGACGCTGAGCTTCAATCTGGCCGAACGGATGGTTGTGTATTCCTACGAGCCGACGCTCAACATCTCGACGTCCTCAAACGCGCTGTCGTTCGACATTCTCGACAAGAACAATCGCTCGGTGTTCTCCGAGGCGCCGCTCTATCCCCTGGGCTTGAATCCCTCGACGACGAGGCATCTTTCCTCCGGACTGGCTGGCTCGCTCGAGTACAACAACTGGACGAACAGCATCACGAGTACCTACCCTGGATCAAAGGCTGTTTCATTCACGGCAAGTCAGCTCACCCCGGGTTCCTACACGTTCACCATCGGGGGACGCACGAGCGCCTACGTGTCGGCGGTGCCGGAGCCTGGCACCAACTGCTCTCTGGCTCTGGCCGGGGCCATGAGCGTCGTGGCCTACCTTCGCCGCCGGAAGGAGAGCGCCACGATCGCTTGAAGGTGGCGGAAGAGCCACGGCGGCCGGGGCAGGGAGGCCCCGGCACGGGCTGTCGCCCGCTTCCCTGCGGGAGGGAGTCGCTGGGCAACTCGGACGGCACTGCTCACGCCAAGATCGGCGTGACGACGTTGCCGTGCACGTCGGTGAGCCGATAATCGCGGCCGGAGTGGCGATAGGTCAGACGGGTGTGGTCGAGGCCGAGGAGGTGGAGGATCGTGGCGTGGAAGTCGTGGACGTGGACGACGTCGCTGGCGACGTCGATGCCGTGCTCGTCGGAGGTGCCGTGCGTGATTCCCCCCTTCACGCCACCCCCTGCCAGCCACGACGAGAACACCCAGTGATGATGCTCGCGGCCGGCGGCGTTCGCCGCGGCGTTGAACGGCGTGCGGCCGAACTCCGTCGTCCAGACGACGAGCGTGTCGTCGAGCATGCCACGGCGTTTGAGATCCTGGAGGAGCCCTGCGATCGGCTGATCGACGTTCTTCGCCAGGGGGAGATGCGTCATCATGTCGCCGTGCGCGTCCCAATTGGCCGACGACCCGACGTCGATCAACTCGATGAACCGCACGCCGCGCTCCGCGAGCCGCCGGGCGACGAGACACTGCCAGGCGAAGCCCTGCGTAGTCCCCGGCTCGAGGCCGTAGAGGGCGTGCGTCTCCGTTGATTCCCCGGAGAGATCGAAGGCCTCGGGCATCTCCGACTGCATACCGAAGGCCGTCTCGAACGACTTGATCCGGGCCGCGAGGAGCGGATCGACCCCGCGGCCGGCAAGGTGCCGCTCGTTGCTCGCTTGCAGGGCTCCGAGCTCCATCGCCTGGAGCCGCTCCGAACGACTGCGGCGACGGACATTCGCGATCGGCTCTGGCCCCGGCACGACGCGCGTCCCCTGATGGGCCCCGGGAAGAAAGTCGCTTCCCCAGACCTGCGTGCCGGCGTACGGGGATTGGGGGGCGATGACGACGAACGAAGGAAGGTTGCGGTTCTCCGTGCCGAGCCCATAGCTCACCCAGGAGCCGATGCTCGGCCGGGCGAACGTGAACGATCCGGTGTGGATTCCGAGCGTCGCCTCGTAGTGGTTGGTGTGGTCGGTCTTCATCGACCGGATCACGCACAGGTCGTCGACCTGCCGGGCCATGTGGGGAAAAAGCTCGCTGACTTCCGTTCCCGATTTCCCGTGCGGGGCGAACTTCCACTGCGGGCCTTTGAGAAACATCTCGAACGAGCCCTTCCGCCCCTGGAACTCGGGCACCGTGATCGTCTTCCCCGCATCGGCCACGAGCCTCGGCTTCGGATCCCACGACTCGACATGCGACACCCCGCCGCTCATGTGGAGGAAGATCACCCGCTTGGCCTTCGCGGGGAAGTGGGGCGGGCGCGGGGCGAGCGGATCGGCCGGAGGGGCATTCACGCCGCTCGGCGCGGCGTCATCGGCGAGAAGCTCGCCGAGCATCGCCGGCAAGAGTGCTCCGGCCGCCATCGAGCGGATCACCTGGCGACGGGATGGGGAGTGGCTCATGGGCGGCTTCCGGACAGTCGGACGAGTCGGTCGATCGTGGCATCCGTAGGGCGAGACTTCAATCCCACGTGGGGTCAATCCACGTGGAGAAACTCGTTCCCCGCAAGAAGCGTGCGCAGCCAGGCGGCGAGGGCTTCGTGATCGGCTGCGGCTTCGGTGACATCGCTCGCCCCCTCGCGGAGCGCGGCGGCGTAGGTGGCGAGGAATCGCTCCGCGGCGGCGACGTCGGTGCTGTCGGCCGAGCGGCCCATGGCCGCGAGGGTCGCCGCCTCGATTCGGCGGCGCCGGTCGGGAGATCCCCCCTCCAGTCGCCCGGCCCAGGTTTCGGCCGCGCCGTGGACGAGCGGGTCGTTCAGGAAGAAGAGGGCCTGCGTCGGCACCGTCGTGCCGAGCCGGTCGGCGGTCGAGGCGTTGGGGTCGGCGCCGTCGAACAGGGCGAGGAACGGATGCCGCTTGAGGCGGCCGGTCATGAGGTAGAGGCTGCGGCGATCGTGATCGTAGACGGCTCCGAAGGGCCCGTGTTGTGAATAGCCCCATTCGTAGGACGGAGGGAAGGGATGCCCTTCACCCCGCGAGCGGTCGAGCCGGCCACTCACGGCGAGGATCGCGTCGCGGATCTCCTCGGCCGACAGCCGGCGGCGCTCGAAGCCGACGTAGAAAGTTCGCGCGTCGGCCGTCGTGGCCCCGTCGTCGGTGCGGGCCGTGGCCTGCTGCCAGACGGCGCTTGCGAGAATCTGCCGGTGGATCGCCTTGATCGACCAGCCGCCGCGGACGAAGTCGGTGGCGAGCCGGTCGAGCAATTCCGGATGTGTCGGGGGGCGGCCACGGACGCCGAAATCGTTGGGCGTGGCGACGAGACCACGGCCGAAGTGATGCTGCCAGATCCGGTTCACCATCACCCGCGCGGTGAGCGGATGGCTCGGACGGGTGAGCCAGTCGGCAAGTTCGAGCCTCCCGCTCCCCGTGGTCGTGGCCGGGAGCGCCGCGTCCCCGAGCACCGCGATGAATCCCCGCGGCACCGTGTCGCCCGGGTCGTCGGGCTCGCCGCGACGCTGGATCCTGGCGTCGGCCGGAGTCCCTTCCGCCATCGCATAAGCCATTGGCACCGGCCCCTCGGCGAGGAGGAGACGCAGCTCCGCGGCAAGCGAGTCGGCACGGGCTTCGAGCGCGGCCAGCGTGCCCTTGATCGCCGCAATCTCCTCGTCGCGGCCGGCCGCCGAAGCCGGGGCATCCGCCGGGTGGTCGAGAGGGCGATGGGGCGTTGAGGAGACAACGAAATTGTCGACGTCGAGCGCCGGCCGGAGGCCGCCGACGTGGCCGTAGCTGTCGATGAACGTGTAGTCGATCGTGCCGTCCCAGCCGGCCGCGAGCGGCCCGGAGAAGGGGGTCGAGATGCCTTCAGAAAGAAGCAGTCCGGTGTAGGTCCGCTTGGCGAGATCGAGGACGAGCTGCACCTGATGCCAACGCTCGGCGGCGATGGCTCCCACGGGGCTCGTCACCTGACCGTCGCGGGTGAAGAACGCCGCATCATCGAAGAACAGCTCGATCGCCGGAGAGGGGCCCGGCCCGTGGCCGATCGAATATCGCCACGTGCCGGCCCCGTTACCCGCCCGCTTGCCCGGACGGATATCGAAGCCGACATGGAGGTGGCCTTCCGCATCGGGCGGAATGGGGGGAAGCGCGAGGCCGAAGCCGTCGTACTCGGCCCGGCTGGGGAGCTGGAGGCCGAGACGACCGAGGGCATAAAGATTCGTGAACGGGCTTTGGGCGCGTGCGTCGAGGCGGACGACACTCGCCGGCCCGGGGTTCCAGGGGGCCGCAGGGGGCGCTCCGGCCGTCTGCATCTCGAGATCGCCGTCATGGCCCGCAAGCTCGCGCAGGCGGGTCCGGAGCGCCTTGGCATCGGGGCCGGCGATGGCTGCGGGGCGCTCGAGGCTCACCGGTGGGATCGGCGTCGACTGAAGCGCGAGATTGTCGCAGTCGAGCGGCGCGGCGGGAGCGTCCGCGGTGGCGGGTTCGGCGAGCGAAGCGAGCTCGACGGTCGTGACGCGGCCGGTGATGCCGCTCGACAGCGGAAACGGGCCGAAGGAGTGGAGTGCCCCCGGGCTGCCCCACTGCCCGGCGATCGTCCGCGCGGACGCGTCGATCACGAGTTGGAAATTGATCCATTCGCCGGTAGGAAGAGGGCCGAGATCGTGCGCGGCGCCTCCGGAGCGGAGCGACAGGCTTCCTGAGCCGAGCACCACGTCGATCGTGCTGCCGCCGGCATCGGTGACGGTGAACCGGTGAAGACCGATCGCTTCAGGCGGCGGCGCGGGCAAGCGCAGGTCGAGATTGAGAAACACTGCTTCGCCAGCCAGCGTGGCTCCATGGACCGCCTGCGTGCAGCGGTAGGGGCCTGCACCGGCAGCGATGCTCACGCCACAGCGGCCGCCCGGATAGATGTTTTTGAACGGGCTTTGGGCGGCGGCCGTGACGGCGATAGGCCCTTCATACCGCCACGGCGGCACGAGCACCCCGTAGCTCCCGCCACCGGCAGGGGCCTGGAGCTCGAAGTCGCCGTCGAGATCGGTGACGGAGCGGAGCGTCGCTGCGGGAACGGGGCGATCGAGGGCCGCAAGCTCGCCGGCCAAGCCGGCCACCCGAGCCTCGTAGTCGCGGAAGCGACGCGCGTCGGGGCCCGGGGGCTCGAGGGGCGCAAGCGCCCGCACCCGCTGCTTCTGCTCCGAGCCTGGGAATGGATAGCGGCTGCTCTCGAAGATCCCGTAGAGCCCGTAGTAGTCGCGGAGGCTGACAGCGTCGAACTTGTGATCGTGGCAGCGGGCGCAACCGAGGCTCAAGGCCATGATCGACTGGCCGACGGTGTCGATCGTGTCCTGGATCGTGAGGTGGTGGTACTTCTCCGAATCGAATCCGAAGCGGCGAGAGATCGCGAGAAACCCGGTGGCCGCCACGCGCTCCGCATACGCCTCTGCCGGCCCCTCGGCGGCGAGGATGTCGCCGGCGAGTTGTTGCCGGAGGAATTCGTCGTACGGGAGATCGCGGTTGAAGGCGTCGACGCAGTAGTTGCGGTAGCGCCAGGCGACCGGAACGGGGTAGTCTGCCGTCTCGCCGGCGGTGTCGGCGTAGCGGACGACATCGAGCCAGTGGCGGGCCCACCGCTCGCCATAGGCCTCGGTGGCGAGGAGCCGCTCGACCACCTTCTCGAAGGCATCGGGGGCTGGGTCTGTGAGAAACGCCTCGATCTCCGCCGGCGTCGGCGGCAGGCCGGTGAGGTCGAAGGTCGCCCGGCGGATGAGCGTTCGCCGGTCGGCGGCCGGGAGCGGGGCGAGGCCCACCTCTTCCTGACGGGCACGGATGAAGCGG
>Ga0208484_1000346_pt1 | contig 11439 bp, 9 predicted proteins | sample LakMenEpi09Aug11_FD_150682 | JGI IMG/M metagenome (GOLD analysis project Ga0208484, IMG submission 150682) | Freshwater microbial communities from Lake Mendota, WI - 09AUG2011 deep hole epilimnion (SPAdes) | ecosystem: Environmental > Aquatic > Freshwater > Lentic | place: Lake Mendota, Madison... | reverse complement strand
CCACGGCCCGCCAGTCGCCCGAGTCCCTCGGTGTCACCCGGCTCGAGCCGCGCGGCCCTGAGGTTTTCCCGCTGGATGGCCTCGTAGACCTCCTGCCGGTGGACAGGGATCTCGGAAGGCGCGTTGATGCCGAGACGTACCTTGTCTCCCCGAATGTCAACGATCGTGACAACGATGTTGTCACCGATCATGATGCTTTCATCACGCTGTCTGGAGAGCACGAGCATCGGTCGATCCTTCCTGATCCTGTCGTGGAGCCGACATTCCCCGGTCGGCTGTCACTGTCATTATGCGCTCTTTTTGAGGCCGGGAGTCGCGCAGGGCAATTCGTATTGCATCGGGAGCTCGCCGCTGGCAACGACTTGACGGCCGGTGCGGGCTTCGAGGTTGATGACGATCGGAGCTTTGAGATTGAGGGTGAGGGTCCTACCGTTACTACCGACGATGACCACCACCTGAGCCTGGCGGAGATCGGCGATCGCAAGCGGCGTCAGTTCACTGCGTGGAATACGCACCTGGTAGTCGGGTACGAAGCGTCTCGGGCTCACGACCGCAAGCGCGATGTCGCCGCGGGTCGTGCTCTGAAGCCAACCGAGGGCGTCATTGGTCGCGTCCGCCAGCAGGGCCCACTCCCGGCATCCCTCGAGTCCGGGGAGCCCGCTTGGGAAACTGATGATGTCGGCGGCGTCGATATCGATGCGCCCGAATCGTGAGGTGTTGATGCGCATGGCCAGGGCACTCCTTTGCCGGACGGTGCGAGGCGGCAGCGGTGTCGGTGCCGTCCCGTAGGAGTAGAGATCGGCTGTTGGCGGTGTCGGGGTCGAGAAAAAACGTCTGGCGAAACCGGGAGGGTCTGGCAGGACGGGAGGGCCGGGGAGACCTTGCCACACCCCTGCCCGGGCCGTTCCTGCCTTCCGGATCGTCACGATCGTCACGACCGTCGCGATCGGAATCTCACGCCGCCATCCGGCCCGTCGTGCACCGCGCCGCGCCTGCCTTCGTCATTGCCACATCGGTTGGGCCCGCCAGGCAGCCAGAGGGGCCAGGATGAGGAGCGGAGCCCACGCTCCGACCGACGGGCTGATGATGTAACTCGATGCCGCGGCGTGGCAGCCGAGCGTGACGAGAAAGAAGAACACCGTCATGGCGACACACAGGCCGACGGCGACGAAGATCCCGCGGCGGTTCGGCCCGACCACCAACGGAATGCCGAGCAGCGCCAGGGACATGTCGAGAAACGGCGCCACGAACCGGGCGTGGACGCGGAGCGGGATGTCGGCTCCCACGCCCAGTGCCGGGTTGGCGATCGCCGTCATCAGTTCGGGGGTCGACGAGTACTGGCTCCAGTTCGACGAGCCGATCAACTGTTCAAACGACACGTTGCTGGCGACGAAGCACTGCCCGGCCTCGACCCAGTCGGCGCCGGCCCTCGTCTGGATGATCGTCCGGCCGTCGGCCACGACCGGCGCCAGCCGGTCGATGCCGGCCGGCTCGCGGACCCCCCTCAGCAGGTAGCCGGCCGGATGACGGTCATCGGCGGCGACCCAATGTGCCTCAGCCGCGTCGATCTGGGTCCCGTGTTCCGCCAGGGGGTGGGGAAGGAGAAGGCTCGGTGCCTCGATCCTCCGGGGAGCTGCCTGCACCGATCTGCCACGAAAGAGGATCTCCGTCTCGTTGTCGTAGCGGGCCTCGAAAGGCTGGTCTTTGTTCCCCTTGAGATCCTGGGCGTTGCGGGAGAACGCATCGCGAATCCGAGGGAGGATCAACTCCCGATTGGCGCCCGCAAGCAGGGCCACCACGGCGGCGAAGGCGATCGATCCGCGGGCGATCCTCCAGCGGGTGATCCCTGCGGCGAGCAACGCGGTCAATTCGTTGTGCCGCTCCAGCCACGACAGTGCGAACATCGCACTCGCCAGGGAGATGATGGCACTCGTGGCATCGAAGAACGAGATCAGCCGGTAGCCGTAGTACTTCCCGAGCACTCTCCAAAGCCCGCCGGCTTCGGCCCCGTGCGTGACGAACTCCTCCATGTTCGTGAAGGCGTCGACAACGAACGTCAGCCCTGCCAAACTGATGAACACGATCAGAAAGGCATGGAGTTGGGCACGGGCGATGTAGCGGTCGATCAGCATGCCGGGACCGGGCGTGGGGACTGGGGGCGCCGACGGGGCTCCTGAGCCCGGCCCCGGGCCGGGCCCCGGACCATGGCGGAGGGGCGGAGAATAGGGCGGTCGGGAAACAGCGTCAACGTGGCTCGAAGCGGGATTCTTCCGACGATGACATCGGGTTGGAATTGGCGATCCCGGCTGCCTGGGGGGTGGGCGTCGGCGGCCATCGACCTGCTCTTCCCCCCCCGGTGCGTCCTCTGCCGTCGGGAGGATTCCTTGCCGTCATCGCTCCGCTCCGCAGGGGAAGCGTGGAGCGAAAGCCCCCTCGGAGTCGCCGCCACGGCATCGATCTGCCGAGGATGTGCCGGTGAGCTGTCGGCCGGCCGGCCGCGCTGCCTGCGATGCGGGACCGAGGGGGAGTCGGAACCGTGCCACTCGTGCCGAGGCCGCTTCCGGGACTGGGACGGGATCGTCGTTCTGGGGGGATACGGGGGCCTGCTACGGCAGGCCGTGCTCCGCGCGAAACGTCCCCAGGGCGAGGACGTCGCGGTGGCCGTGGCTACACTCCTCCATCGACAGCACGCCGCAACGATCGCCGCATGGGCGCCGGATGTCGTGGTACCGGTGCCGATGCACTGGTGGCGCCGGGTGGTGCGCGGAACGAGTGCTGCGGAGGCGATCGCCGGCCGTCTGGGAAGGCTCGCAGGGGTGCCGGTGCGGCGGTTGCTGAGCCGCAGACGCGCGACGGTGATGCAGAATCGGCTCCCGTTCGAGGAGCGTCGGGCCAACGTCCGCGATGCCTTCGCCGCGAATCGACGAGGGGTCGAAGGGATGCGGGTCCTCCTCGTCGACGACGTCGTCACGACCGGTGGTACGCTGTCGGCCTGCAGGAGGACGCTCGCGAAGGCGGGGGCGACCGCCGTCCATGTGGCGGTGATTGCCCGGGCGGACCACGGCGGGGACGATGACGACGGCGGATTTGAAGTTCGGGAATGAAGACCACCGCGCCGCGGGCCGGCGCCCTAGCGTGAGAGACGTGCGATGGAACCGAAGGCGATCAGGGTCGGAACGCGGGGCAGTGCCCTGGCGCGAACGCAGACCGGATGGGTGGTCGATCAATTTCGTGCCCTCGGACACGCCGTCGACGTCGAACTCGTGTCGACCCGTGGTGACGTCGTCACCGACCGACCGATCGCCGGCATCAAGGGAGGGGACGGAGTCTTCGTCCGCGAACTCGAAAGGGCCCTTCTCGACGGGCGCATCGACGCGGCCGTGCACAGCCTCAAGGATCTGCCCACCGCGGTCACGCCTGGGCTCGAGCTGGCCTGCATCCCCGTTCGAGCGTCCCCTTTCGACGCCTTCGTGGGGCGTTCCGCACCGACCATCGATCGGCTGCCGCAGGGGGCCGTCGTGGGGACTTCGAGCGTGCGTCGTGTCATGCAGCTGAGGGCGATGCGGCCCGACATCGAGGTCCGTTCCGTGCGGGGCAATGTCGACACCCGACTCCGCCAACTCGACGATGGGGTGTGCGACGGCCTGATCCTCGCCGCCGCTGGACTCGGTCGCCTCGGTCTCGGGCAGAGGATCACCGAGGTTCTCCGCCCCGACGACTTCTGGCCCGCGGTCGCTCAAGGGGCCCTCGTGGTGCAGATTCGCAGTGGCGATGCAAGGCTGGCGGAGGTGGTCGACGCGATCGACGACCCCGCCTCCCATCGGGCGATCCGCGCCGAGCGGGCCTGCCTGGCCGCCCTGGCCGGCGGTTGTCTGGCTCCGGTCGGCGCCTGGGCCCGCTTCGAGGAGGAGTCGCTCCACCTCGGCGGGTGCGTTCTCGGACCGGATGGCACGGGCGTCGTGTCGGTCGTCGCGCGGGGCATCGCCGTCGGCGACGAGACGCCCGAACAACTCGGCCTCCGCGTGGCCGAGGACCTGCGAAGGCAGGGGGCCGACGATCTGCTTGCAGGGGCTCGCTCCGCCGAGGAGTTGCGCCACCGAGGTTGATCAGCGTGGGGACGCGTCACCTTGAACACCCTGCCGACCCCGTGGGGATGACCCCCGCGCAGGTGTCCTCGGGGGCTGATTCCCTTCGCAGGGGGTGAGGGCTTCGCTCGTTGTCGGAGGGAAACAAGGAGGCTATTATGCAATCGACCGCGGAAGATGGCCCCGAACTGCGAAGGAACCTCCGAGCATGTCCGTCAAAGTCCTGATCGCTGATGACCACGAAGTTGTGCGCCGGGGGCTCGCCAGTCTGCTTGCTGGCTCGGAGGTCAAGATCGTCGGTGAGGCTTCCAACGGCGACGAGGCTTTGAAGCTCGCCAAAAAACTCAAGCCAGACGTCGTCCTTCTCGACATACGCATGCCGGGGAAGGATGGCTTGGCGACGCTCGAGCGCATCCGAGCCGATCTTCCCACCGTGCGGGTGGTCATGCTCTCCACGTTCGACAACCCCACCTATGTAGCTCGGGCCGTGGCTGCCGGTGCCCACGACTACATCCTCAAAGGCGCTTCGAGGAGCGAGATCATCGCGGCCATCACGGGGGCCGCTGCCGGGCAACTGCCGGCCCGTGCCGGAGAACTGCGACGCGTGGCAACGACGATGGCCAACCGGGTCGCCACTCCCGATCCCGACATCCCGCTCACGCAGCGTGAGACCCAGGTGCTCCGCCACATGGCGTTGGGGCTGTCGAACAAGGAGATCGCGCAGTCTCTGACGATCAGCGTCGAGACCGTCAAGGAGCATGTGCAAAACATCCTCCGCAAGATTGCCGTCACCGACCGGACCCAGGCTGCGGTTTGGGCGGTCCGACGCGGGTTGGTCTGAACGCCGGTCGGGCCGAGCCTGTCCACGACTTGACTCAGCGTGCCCGGGGGTGGGCTTTGTCAAACGCGTCGAGAAGACGCGTGGTCGTCACGTGCGTATAGATCTGCGTGGTGACGAGGCTCTTGTGCCCCAGGAGTTCCTGGACGCTGCGGATGTCGGCTCCGGCGTCGAGCAGGTGCGTGGCGAAACTGTGTCGCAGCGTGTGGGGACTCGCCCGCCGTGACAGTCCGGCCGTGAGCAGGTGCTTCTCGAGGAGTCTCGCAACGCCACGGACCGAGAGTCTGGTTGCGAAGCGATTCGTGAACAGCGGCTGGGAGCGAGAGGTCGAAGCCGTCCGCGGCTTCGGCCGGCTGGACAGCCACGCTTCGATCGCCGTGCGGGCATGCCGCCCCACGATTCCCAGGCGTTCCCGGCGTCCCTTGCCGCGGACTCTGACGGTGCCGCCACGGAGGTCGAGGTCCCCGTCATCGAGGCTCACCAACTCGCGGACGCGAAGGCCGGCGGAGTACATCAGTTCCAGGATTGCCCGGTCGCGCAGCCCCCCGGCGGCCTGCGGTTTTGGCGCGGCGAGGAGTTTGCCGATCTCGTCCCCGGTGAGGAACTTCGGAAGCTTCCGGGCCCGTTTCGGCCCGCGGAGCGGTTTGGCGGGGTTGGTGCTCACCCACCCCTCCCGCTGGCCGAAGGCATAGAAACTGCGGGTGCTTGCCAACTTCCGTGCCACCGTCGCGGAGGCGTAGCCTGCGGCATGGAGACCACCGGCGAAGCGTCGCAGGATCGTGCTGCTGGCGTCGCCCGGGGATCGGCAGCCCGCGGAGGCGAGGAACTCGGCCAGTTGGAGGAGATCCTCCCGGTAGCTCTTGACGGTGAATGGCGAGCATCCCCGTTCGGCGACCATCGCCCCGAGGAATCGCTCGATCACCGGGGAGAATCCATCCGTCGGATCGGGCGGAAGCGAGGGCATCGCGAGCTTTCGCCCCCGGGGTCTGATCAGGCCGTACGGTCGGCCGGCGGTACGAAGCGAACCCGGTTCACCTTCGGCGCCGCATGACGGACCTTCTCACCGAGGACGGCGGCATCGTGCCAGGAAAAACTCAGGTCCGGGTCCGACGCGAAGCGGTTGAGGGTTTTGAGGGCCTCGGCACGGCTGTCGTCGTCGTAGAGAAACACATACCGTTCCCCCCCTTTGACCAGGGCCATGACGTTGATGTCTCGGGCGGGCATGGTGAAGACCCCGTGGGCCCTTGGGAACGGCGGTGGGCGCGAAACCTCCGTACCGTGGGTATCGGCCCGGGTGCGGCGCGGACCGCACGATTCCGAAGGGAGCCCCCCGAATCGCTCCCATCCGGCCATTTCCCGGCGGCGGCTCCGTTCCCCCTCCGCCGGGGTCGTCGCCGCAGCTTGCCCGAGGGGCCGATCCCGCGTGGGCAAACGCCCTGTCGGTCAGAAAAGGTCGCCGAAACCGCGCAGTCCGATCGGTTCACGCGAGGTGAACGGCTCGCCACGGGCGACCCCGATCATCGATCCCCAATAACGCTCCGCGGCGTCGACCCGATCGAGCACCGTCGGCGGGGACGTCGATGGGGGGGGATTCGGCGGCGGAAATTGGCTGGCATAACAGGTGAGGCTTCGCCGCTTGAGCTCCCAGGTGTCGCTGATGTCGACGATGAACGCCGGTCGGAGGAGCACTTTGAGGTGGACGCAGGAGTAGTGGTAGACACGGGAAGGGTGCCATGGCTCCCCCGGCAGGTCACATTTCGTGAGCTTTGCCCAGAATCGCGCCGCGTCGACGAGGCGAGTGGCGGCGACATGGTCGGGGTGGGCGTCCACCCAGTGTGGCGAGAAGAGCCACCGCGGGCGGGTGCGGCGGATCACGGCGGCGAGGCTTGCCCGCGCGGAGAGCGTGGCGCGCAGCCGTCGGTTGGGGAGGCCGAGATTCTCGCGCCACGGGATCCCGAGTGCGGCGGTGGCCTCGGCGGTCTCCCGGGCTCGGATCTCCGTCGTTCCGCGGGGTGTCGGCTCACCATCGGTAAGGTCGAGAACACCCACCCGCAGGCCGCGCGCGAGCAACAGCGCGATGGTGCCCCCCATGCCGAGTTCGGCATCGTCGGGATGGGGCGCGATGACGAGTGCGTCGAGCATGGGATTCTCCGCGGGGGACTCGCCCGGACGGCACCGGTCGTCCGGTTGCCAAGGGGCTTTCCGGGAGCATACTCTCCCCTCATGCACGATCCCTCCCCGGCAGACGACCCGATCCCGGCTCCCCTTACGATCCCGGCTCCCCTTCCAGTCCCGGCTCCCCTTCCGGATCTCGACGCCGCCGCGGCCCACGCTCGCCGTACGGCCGTGCTCGCATCGGTCGAATCGCTCCTCGGATGGGACGAGCAGACGATGCTGCCGCCGGCCGGTGGGGGCTATCGTGCCGATCAGGTCGCCGCCGTCGCGACGCTGGTGCACGCTGCCCGCACCGACGCCGCCCAGCGGGAGCGATTGCACCGTCTCGAGGATCTCCTCGCAGGGGGACGCGGAGAGCGTTTGGACCACGAGGACCGCGCCACCATCCAACGCCTCCTCCGGGATCACCACAAGCACATCCGGCTGCCCGCCCGCTTGGTCGAGGAGACCGCGCGGGCCTGCATCGACGGCCAACAGGCCTGGGTCGACGCCCGCAGGCATTCCGACTGGAAGGGCTTCGCTCCGAAGCTCGAGCAGATCGTCAGGCTGAAGCGCGAACAGGCAAGCTGCCAGTCTCCGGAGCTCGATCCCTACGACTCGCTGCTCGACGACTACGAGCCGGGCGCCCGCTCGAGTGACGTGTCGGCGCTGTTCGACCGGCTGCGGCCGAGCATCGTGCAACTCGTCCGGGCCTGTCAGGACTCGGCGGATCGCCCCGACGACGCGATGCTCCGCCGCCATTTCCCCAAGGACGCGCAGGCCCGGTTCGTGCGGACGGTGGCGGAGCGGATCGGGTTCGACTTCGACCGTGGTCGTCTCGACACGTCGGAGCATCCGTTCTGCAGCACCAACGGCCCTCACGATTGTCGCCTCACCACCCGCTGGGACGAGGCGTATCTTCCCACCGCGCTGTTCGGCGTCCTCCACGAGGCCGGCCATGGGCTCTACGAACAAGGCCTCCGTTCGGATGCCTTCGGTCTGCCGGCGGGCGAGGCGGCCTCCCTCGGCGTCCATGAGTCGCAGTCGCGACTGTGGGAAAACCTCGTCGGGCGTTCGCTCTGCTTTTGGCAGTGGTGCCTGCCGGTGGCACGGCAGGCTTTTCCATCGAGCCTTTCCGACAGCACTGCGGAGTCGATTCAGCGATCCCTGCTCACCGTCCGCCCCTCCCTGATTCGTGTGGAAGCCGACGAGGTCACCTACAACCTCCACGTCATGCTCCGCTTCGACCTCGAACGGGCGCTGGTCCGCGGCGAACTCTCCGTCGCCGATCTTCCGAACGCCTGGGACGAGCGCTGCGAACGGGATTTCGGGATTCGGCCGGCGAACGCCGCAGAGGGTGTCCTTCAGGATATCCACTGGAGCGCCGGTCTGATCGGGTACTTCCCCACCTACACGCTCGGCAACGTCTACGCGTCGCAGTTGATGGCCGCGATCACGCGTGATCAACCCGACCTTTCCGCGGAGGTGGCAGCGGGAAGGTTCGAATCGCTCCTCGGGTGGTTGCGGGAGCGCGTCCACCTCCACGGGCGACTTCTCGACCCGGGCCCTCTCCTGCTGGCTGCCACCGGCATGCCCGTCTCTGAGCGGTGGCTGATCGAGAGTCTTTGGGGTCGGTACGGTCCTGCCCACGGCCTTGGCGGGCGTCCTCCGTGACCCCGGGGCCGAACCGTCGCCGGCAGGTGTGGCATACGCCGCGGTGATACAATTCCCTCGCGTGGTTGAAGGGTCGATCATGAGCGGCGGGAGGGGACGATGGCTGACGAAGACGAGCGGGCGTCGCCGGACGATGAGCGTGAAAAAGCGTCTGGGCGTAGGAGCGGCGACCCCTCCTCCGACCGGGAACCGGTGGACGGGTGGGAGGAGATCGCCCCGGCTGAAGGCGAGCGATTCGAACTCGGTTGGATCGAGCCGGTCCGTGCCGACGAGGATCACCGGGACGAGGAGCAATCTCGCGTCGAAGGCATGCCTGATGGCTGGCTCGAGGAGCCGACCGGCGTCGAGTCGGTGGCGGCTGTCGCTCCTGATGCCGAGACCGTGACCAGCCCCGACGACGATCCCGAGGTCTCCGGGGTGTCGCATGCGTCGCGCGTGCAGATCGGCACGGGGCACTCGGGGATCGTCTCCCCGAGTGACGTGATCTCGGCAGTGTCTTCCGCCGAAGCACGCTCGGTTCGCGCCGTGATCGGCGATTCGCAGCACGCCGACGCCATCGTCGCCGGATCGGCCGAAGGCCCGCCGGCAGCCGATGCCGGGCCTGTCGCCGACGGCGGCAAGACAGCCGACGAATGGCGTGACATCATCGCCAGCGTACGGGACGAGGTGCCGTCGGAGTCGGTCGGATTCGGAGGATTCGTCGGTGGTGCGGAGGCGAACGATCCCGCGATCGCAGATTCCTATCATGGCGACTCGCAGGGAATCGATGAGTCCCACGGCGAACCGCTCGACCTCGGTTCCCTCGGAATGGCAGCCGCTCCCTCGAGCGCCGCCGGCACGATCGTGACGTCTGCCCGCCCGGGGGGGGGCAGGAAAGGCGGGCTCGGTCAACTGCTCGGCGTCGTGCTCGGGGGGCTGTTGGCGATCCCTGTCACGCTCGCGATCCTCCTGTACGGATTCCAACGCGATCCATTCCAGATCGCTTCCCGTGTGCCCGATGGCCTGCGATTTCTCCTTCCATCGCGCATCCGTGCCGTCGACATCGATCGTCGAGTGGCCTCTTCTCCCGCCGTTGCCATGCCATCGACACTCGACCAACTCCCCGCTTCCCGGCTGCCCGCCGACGAGCCGGTCGAGTCAGGAGGGGAAGAGGGCGTTGCAGCCGACGTCGCTCCCTTGATTGCCGGTCCAACCGAGCCGGAGGTCAGGGTGGTCGAGCCGTCCGACGGGGCAGCGGAAGGAACGTCCGGACTCACCGTCGCCGACCCGCTCGAGGACGTTCAGATCGTCGTCGAACCGGTGCCGCTGGAGCATGCCGGCACGATCGCCGATCCGGTCCGGGCGGCGGGGATCGACTACTCGCACGTCGACGGTGCGGTCGCCGCGGCGATCTCCGCCACGGAGAATCTCGCGGTGCACGCCGACGGTGATCCCTCGGCCCAAGACCAGGCGCTCGTGGGATGGTATCGGCGGTTGAGTGTCGTGGCCGACGAGTCGGCCAAGGCGGAACGCAGTGCGATCGAAGCCGCTCGACCGGCTTCCGAGGTGGTCGAGAAGTTCGCCGAGCTTTCGCGGAGGCTGTCGGGCCAGCGGCTCGACGACCTCGAGCTCCTCGGCGCGATGTGGTTGGCAAGCGAGAAGCGCCCCTCGGACGGGGCGATGCTCGTCGCCACGCTCGAGGCCGCTCACCCCGTCGGGCCCTGGTGGGGCGGCCGGCTCGCCGTCGCGGGTGACACCCCGCGGACGCTCTCGTTCCTGGCCCGCAGCGAACCGCGGGCCGAGCCCGGCCAGCGGGTGATCGTCGTCGGCGTGCTGGGAGACTCGGGCACGATCTGGGCCGTCGACGTCGGACCGCTGCCCGCAGCGGAGGAGACGGTGCGGGATGGCGGCGATGCCGGTCAGTTCTGACAGGCTCCGTTGCGGCACGACGAGGGAGGAGAACGTATGGATGCGTCGTCTGGCCGGGCCGGCGTCGACGGGATCATCGCCGATGTCACCGGGGGCCGCGTCGATCCGGTGGATGTGACGACGGAATCGCTCGACCGTTGCCATGCTTCCCACTCGAGCCTCAATGCCCTCGTGCAGCAGCGCGCTGCCGAGGCGATCGCCGAAGCCTCCGCGGTCGGCCGTGCTCCATCCGGGCCCCTCGCCGGCGTGCCGGTGAGTGTCAAGGAGTGTTTTGCCGTCCGTGGGATGCGAACCACGCTCGGCATTCCCGCGAGGGCTTCGGCACTCGACCGGCATGACTCCGGAATCGTGACACGCCTCCGTGCTGCCGGAGCCGTCATCGTCGGGAAGGGAAACGTCCCTCAGGCGATGTACCTTCACGAGACCGACAATCCGGTCTGGGGGCGCACGTTCCATCCCACGCATGTCGACCGGGGACCGGGGGGGAGCAGTGGGGGCGACGCCGCCCTGGTCGCTGCCGGGTGCGTGCCGCTCGCGGTGGGAAGTGATCTCGCCGGAAGCATCCGCCAACCGGCCCATGCCTGCGGCATCGTCGGCATCCTGCCCCGTGCCGAGACGCTCGGCAGCGGCGGTGGATTCGAGACGATGCCGGGGCTCGTTGGCCAGCGCTCGCGGGTCGGGTTGCTCGCGCGGACCGTCGCCGACGCCGCGACCGGATTGCACGGCCTGTGCGGGGCTCCGGCCGCTGCCGCGCCGGCCATCGATCGACTCCGGGTGGCG
>Ga0208484_1000345_pt1 | contig 11478 bp, 10 predicted proteins | sample LakMenEpi09Aug11_FD_150682 | JGI IMG/M metagenome (GOLD analysis project Ga0208484, IMG submission 150682) | Freshwater microbial communities from Lake Mendota, WI - 09AUG2011 deep hole epilimnion (SPAdes) | ecosystem: Environmental > Aquatic > Freshwater > Lentic | place: Lake Mendota, Madison... | reverse complement strand
CCGACCGGACACGTCGGCGGGCGAACGATGTACTGTGCGGCCTGCGGACGGTCGATGCCTGAGTCTGTAGGGGCCTGCCCGTCGTGCGGTGCGGCGGTCGCCTCCGGGGATCTCGGCAAGGATCCGCTGATGCGGATGGTGATGCCGGTAGGGCGATCGGGGCTGGCGATCGCCGCGGGATACCTGGGGCTTGTGAGCGTGATGATCCCGTTTGCGGCGCCGGTCGCGCTGGTGGTCGGGATCCTCGCCCTCCGCGATCTCCGCCGACATCCCGAGAAGCACGGCATGGGGCCGGCGATCTTCGGTGTCGTCATGGGGGGGCTGTTCACGATTCTCCTGGTGGCGATCCTCGTGATAAGCATCCTTGCAGGCTTGAACGCAAGGCGTTGATGAAGGTTGATGCCAGACGCCGGGCGGGATGTTGGCTCCCCCGGCATTGGTGGGGTAATCTCTCAGCCCACGGGGATGACGGCTTCATCGACCCGCGGCCGGAGAGGAACCGATGGCGGCGCACACTTCCACGGTTCGTGGCGACCATCCCGGCATGGCGGAGATGCGTCCCCCGCTCGACACGGTGCTCGTGCTCGTCAGCCCGGAGAACATCGCCTTCGAGTACCGCCTCGCCGGGCCCGCCTTACGGTCGCTGGCGTTCCTCATCGACCTGATGCTCCTGGTTGCCGTCGCGGGAACGGCGTTGCTCCTGTTTTCCGTGACCGGGACGGCGTTGATGGGCTTCTATCTGGCCGGACTGTTCTTCCTGTGGTGGGGAGGAACTGCCGCCTTCGAGGTGCTCGGCAACGGTCAGACCCCCGGCAAGCGGGCGGTGGGGATCAGGGTCGTGTCGCACGACGGACTGTCGATCAACGTGTCGCAGTCGATCCTCCGCAATCTGATCCGCGCCGTCGACGCCGCACCCCCATTTCTCCCGGGCGTCGTGTCGATGGTCCTGACAACCCGGATGCAACGGCTCGGCGACCTGGCCGCAGGGACGATCGTCGTCGTCGACCGGCGGGTGACGGCCTCCGGTCCGCCCCGTGCCGCAAGCGCCCCCAATCTCGCCGCCGAGTTGATCCCCGCGGGCTTCACCCCCCCCTCGAGACTCCTCGAGGCCCTCGCCGATTACGTCGGCCGGCGCCGCGACCTCGGTCCGGCGCGACGTCAGGAGATCGCGGGCTTGGCCGCGTCACGCCTCGTGGCCGCCTGGGGCACCTCGGCCTCCCGTGACGACGATGCCCTGCTGTGCGCCGTCTACGATCGCACGACCCTGGAGCGCAACCGATGACGGTCGAGGAGATGGTCAAGCTCCACGCCGCCGAGTGGCAGGCGCTCGAGGACGACATCGCGTGGCTGCGCGGGCCGTCGTTCCGCCGCCGGGAATCGCAGCGGATTCTCGGTTTCTCACGCCGCTACCGGGCCGCGTGCAGCGATCTCGCCCTCGCCATCGCCGGGCGATTCCCCCCCGAGACGACCGATTACCTCCATCAGCTCGTCGCCGATGCCCACTCCCAGCTCTACCGGACCGAGTCGTTCAGTTTCGTCGATTGGGTGCGGTCGCTGGTCGTCGTCGTCCCGCGTCGGATCGTCACCGATCCCTGCTTCTGGATCGCGCTGGGATTGTTCTGGTCGCTGTTCCTCGGGGCCGGCGCCGCGGCCATCCTCCGGCCTTCGTACGCCGTCGACCTCGTCGGCACCGCGACCCTCGCGAAGATGGAGGAGATGTACACCAAGTCGCCAAGCAGCGTCGCCAGCGACGCGCAGCGCTCGATGGCGACCGGATTTTACGTGTTCAACAACGCCGGCATCGGCCTGCGGGCGTTCGTCGGTGGAATCCTCGGCGGCGTCGGTAGTCTCGTCATCCTCGGGTCCAACGCGGTGTTCCTCGGCGTCATCTTCGGCCACATGCTCACGTCGCCGCAGCGTGCGAACTTCGTCGAGTTCGTCACGGCCCACGGGCCGTTCGAGCTGACAGCCGTGGTCCTGTCGGCGGCGGCCGGGCTGCGTCTCGGCTGGGCGCTGCTCGATACCCGGGGCTGGTCGCGCCTCGAATCGCTGCAGCGCACCGCGCCGGAAGCGCTCTCCACCGCCGGGCTGGCGACGGTCCTCTTCATCCTCGCTGCGTTCATCGAGGGGTTCGTGTCGCCGTCGACGCTTCCCTATCGCGTCAAGGCGGCGGTCGCGGTGGGGACCGCCGCCGCCCTGGTTGCGTATTTCCTGGCGCCGCTCGTGGTGTTCGGTGTCGGGCGGGGAAGGACGCGGCCGGATGAAACCTGATCAGCTGCGGATCGTGGTCCGCCCGCGCACGATCCTCGAGTGTCTCGATCTGGCGTGCGTGTTCGCGGTCCGTCGTGCTCCCGGCATCGTCCTCGCGCTCCTCGTCGGCGTCCTGCCGATCGCCCTGATCAACGTCCTCCTCATCGGCCCCGACGCCGCTGCTGAGCTCGTGCCGAGCTGGCCCTTTTGGCTGGCGATCGAGACGCCGTGGGCGATGGCACCACTGACGCTGTACCTCGGCCGGGCGATGTTCTCCGACCGCCTCGGTGCTGCCGACTGGCGCGCGATCGCACGTGCCATGGGGGGTGGAGCGATCTCGCTCGTGCTCTATCAGACGGTCCTGCGGGGGTTGGCGATGCTTCTCATCCTCCCCTTTCCCTTTCTGATGGTCGCCATGGCGTTCGTCGATCCGGTGATCCTCCTCGAACGGGTGCCGTTGCGCGGTGTCTGGCGGCGGAGCCTGGCACTCGTCGGCCGCGGTGTTGGGCGGATCCTTCTGGCGGTGAGCCTCGAGATGCCGATCCTCCTCGTGGGCTGGTGCCTGATCGGTGTCGGCCTCGATCAACTCGCGAGCCTGTGGGCCGGCCGTCCGGTGATGGAGGTATTCGACGATTCCCCGGACTGGAACATGGGGTATTTCCTGTTCACCTGGAGCGGCCAGATCGCCTGCTGGAGCATGATGGCCCTGCTCACCGTCTTCCGGTTCGTCGTCTACCTCGACACCCGGATCCGCAACGAGGGTTGGGATGTGGAACTGAAGCTCCGCAACCCCGCCACCTATGCCGGCCTCGAACGATGGCGCGGCGCCGCGGTGCTGCTTTTGGTGGTGACGCTGCTCTCCCTGCCGACAGCGGAGGCAATGCCTTTGTCATCATCGACTCCAGCCCCGATCGCAGCGGAACGGGAGGCCGGCGGGGACGCGGCACGCGGGGCCGTCGTCCGCCAACGTTTTCCCTGGTACGACGCCGGCACCGACGCCTATCGCCCGGTGGTCGGCGATGGCGAGTTGGGTTCCGAGATCGACTTCCCGTCGTGGAGCCTGTCGCTTCCCACGCTCGGGACCCTCGTCAAGGCTGCGATGATCCTCCTCCTCCTCGTCGTGGTCGGGGCGGTCGCGTGGGTGCTGTTGTCCCGCGGGTATGAAGCGTCCGTGCCCGACGAGACCGATCGAACGGGGGAGAAGGTGCTGTTCGGCGACGAACATCTCGAAACGCTTCCCGAGCAGGCCCGCGGCGATGTCGACACACTCCTGCCGCAGATCGAATCCCGGCTGGCAGCCGGGGATCATGCCGCGGCGGCGATCCTTTACCACGCCTGGCAGCTCGTCGAGCTCCACGCCGGCGGGGTGATCGAATTGGCCAAAGGGAAGACGAATCGCCGTTATGCCGCCGAGGTTGGCACGCGCGCCCCGGCCCTGGCCGAGCTGTTCCGTGACACCACGCGGCTCTCCGAGCAGGCCCGCTTCGGCCGCCTGAAAGTCTCGGCCGAAGCCTTTGCGGCCGTCTGGGAGCAGCGGCAGCGCGTGACGGCGATCGAGGCGGAGGCCATTCCATGAGACGGCAGCCTCACCCGCCAAGTAGCCAACCCAGGTCGGGCACGCGACGGCTCACGGGAGTCGTCGTCGCGCTTGCCGCGATCGCCAGTGGGTGCAGCAGCGAGCCCCCCTCGACCCACGGGGACGTCCTCGGCGACAGCCTCAACGGCGTCTCGGCATTCGTGCAAGTGCTCCGTGACCGGGGGCATACGGTGGCCGCCAGACCAGCGGTGTCGAAATCGCTGTTCTGGGACTACGACGTGGCGATCCTGTTCGTCGACGGCACCGGTCCGGTCGACGAGACGACCGCCGCGCGGCTCGAGGTATTCCTGGCCCGATCCGGTCCGCAGTCGCTCCTCTTTGTCGGACGCGACGGTGATTGGGGGGCCGACTACTGGCGCTTCGTCGCCGATCGCGACGATCTCGAAGAGGCGAAACGCCGGCGGGCCCGCGGCCATCGAAGCGAAGCCGACCGTCGTCTCGAGGCGTGGTACGACGGTCTCCCGACCGCGACGGCGATCGTTCCCTTCACCGAAACGAGCCTCGTAGTCCGGGGGGAGGCGAGCGGAAACGACGCGCTGCGCGTGATCGTGCGGGCTCCCGAGGACGACGGATCGGAGCAGGCGTTCGACGGTCGCTGGCCGTGGCGCCGGGCGGTGATGCCGGCGGATGGCGATCGTGTGGAATGGGAGATCGACGGGGAGGCGTTCCTCGTCCGCTCGACCTGTGCGTCGGAGGAAGACACGATCCTCGTGATCGGATCGGACATGCCGCTGCTCAACGCCGGGCTCGTCGACCGCGGAAACCGGCGGATCGCCGAGGCCGTGGTCGACCTGCTGCCGAAGGGATCGAGGGTGGTCCTGTTCGGTTCTGCGCAGTCGGGGGATGACGGCGAGGACGAATCGGAGGACGCAGGGGGGCTGTGGAAGCTGGTGTCGCTGCCGCCGAACCCGTGGATCGCCGCGCATATCCTCCTCGGCCTCGTCCTCTTCTGCTGGTCGCGGGCACCGATCTTCGGGAGATCGCGCGTCCGCGCCACGGGGGCGGTCCGGGATTTCGGCCACCACGTCGATGCCCTCGGTCGCCTCCTCGCCAGAAGCGACGACACCGCCACGTCGGCCGCCCTGCTCGAGGAGTGGGAGCGGGTCGGCAGGCCGGGGCTCGCGGCCGCAGGTGACCGGCCGCAGGACAACACACGGACATCGAACCTGAAGCGAGGAGACGGTGATGAATCGGTCTGAAGGGGAGAGAGAAACGATGCACGAAGCCGGGAGCACCGCAGAGGCCGATGCCAGGTTCCTCGAGGTCGCACGAACGATCGAGGGCCTCCTTGCCGAGGCGGCCAAGGTGTACGTCGGCCAGGAGGGGCTCGTCCGCCAGGCACTCGTGGCGCTGTTCGCCGGGGGCCATGTCCTCATCGAGAGCGTGCCCGGCCTGGGCAAGACGCTCCTCGTGCGGATCCTCGGCGAGGCACTCGGCTGCTCGTTCGGCCGGATCCAATTCACCGCCGATCTGATGCCCTCCGACATCACCGGCCAGCCGGTGTTCGATGCCCGGACGCAGGATTTCCGCTTCCGCCCGGGGCCCGTGTTCACGCACATTCTGCTCGCCGACGAGATCAACCGCTCTCCGGCCAAGACGCACGCGGCCCTGCTCGAGATCATGCAGGAAGGACGCGTCACCGTCGACGGAACGACCCATCGGATCGAGCCACCGTTCCTCGTCCTCGCCACGCAGAATCCGATCGAGTCGGAGGGGACCTACCATCTCCCGGAAGCGCAGCTCGACCGGTTTCTCTTCAAGATCGTCGTCGACTATCCGCACGCCGCAGAAGAGGACGCCATTCTCCGTCTCCACTGCCGGCCCGACCCGCTCGAGCGGCAACTCGCGACGACCATCCGGCCGCTCCTCGACCCGGCCCGCGTGATCGCCATCCAGGAGCTCTGCCGCCACGTCCGAGTCGACGACGCCATCATCCGCTACACGAGTGCCGTCGTGCGCAAGACGCGGCAGTGGCCGGCATTCGCCCTGGGGGCGAGCCCGCGCGCCGGGATCGCGCTGGTGGCGGGGGCGCGGGTGCTTGCCGCCTTCGCCGGACGGTCGTACGTCGTCCCCGACGACGTCACCGAACTCGTGCCGGCGGCGCTGCGGCACCGCGTCATCCTCTCGCCGGAGGCCGAGGTGTCGGGCGACACCGTCGACGGGGCACTGGTGGCGCTCTTGCGGACGATCGAGGTGCCACGGCTGTGATCGCCCCGACGACGACGCTCTGCCAACTCGCCATGCTCCCGCTGGCATCGGCGATCCTCCTGTTCGCGATGCCGGAGGCCTGGCCTGTGGTGGTGGTGCTCGACCTCCTGCTCTTGACCGTGGCGATCGGCGATGCCACCACGCTCCCGTGGCGGACGTCGCTCGAGGCGCGGAGGGAGTTCGAGCCGATCGCCACGCGCGGGGAGCGCCACCGGATCGGTCTGGTGATCGAAAACCGCTCGCGGCGAGCCCATGAGATCGAGGTCCGCGACGACGTCGGCGGGGCGCTCGAGACCCTCGAGGCGCCATCGCGCCTCCGGCTGGCGGGTCGCTCCCGCGGGCGCACCGACCACGTCGTCCGGCCCCACGATCGCGGCAGCTTCCGGCTTGCCTGGATCGATCTCCGCGGCGCGAGCCGGTTGGGTCTGTGGTCGGTGACGCACCGGCTTCCGGTGGCCGACCGGATCGAGGTCTATCCGGCACTGCGGCAGATCAGTCGCTACGCGCTCTATGCGAGACAAAACCGGATGTCGCTCCTCGGCGTGCGGCGGACGCGGCGCGTGGGAACGGAGAACGAGTTCGAGCGGCTCCGCGATTACACCGACGGCGATACCTTCAAGGCGATCGACTGGCGGGCGACGTCGCGGCGCATGAAGCTCACCGTCCGCGACTTCCAGACGAACCAGAGCCAGCGGGTGGTATTCGCCGTCGACTGCGGGAGGATGATGGTCAACGAATGCGACGGCGTGTCGATGTTCGACGCCGCACTCGATGCGGCGCTGACGCTCGCCTATGTGGCGATCGGGCATCGTGACGAGGTCGGCATTCTCTGCTTCTCCGACCGGATCGTCCGTTGGATGCCACCGAGGTCGGGACCGGGGCAACTCCGCCGGATGATCGCCGCCACGCACGACGTCCTCCCCGAACTCGTCGAGAGCCGCTTCGACGAGGCGTTGATCCACCTCGGTCACCAATGCCGCAAGCGAACGTTGCTCGTCCTCCTCACGAACGTCATCGACGATCGCAACGCCGACCGGATCCGTCGGCACGTCCTGCCGACGGTCGGGCGGCATCTGCCGCTCGTCGTCTGCCTCCGTGATCGCTCTCTCTCCGATCGGATCGCCGCCTGGCAGGGGAGCGGGAGCGGCGAGACGCGTGGGCGGAGCGACGTTGGTTTCCACACCGCGGCGGCGGCGGCCGACGTGCTCTCCTGGCGACATCGCGTCCTCGGCGACCTGCAGCGAGCCGGCGTGCTGACGCTCGATTGCCTTCCCGAGCAGGTAACCGCGGCGCTGGTCAACGAATACCTGAAGGTGAAAGCCGCCGGACGACTCTAGCATCCCGTGGGAAAAGTCATCCGCGACGTCTTCCTCGGTGTCGACCGCCGAAGACGCCGAGGATTTTTTCGGCCGCCGTCGGCCGCATCGAGCGGCCGGGCACGTTGCCCTCACCGCGCCTGCACCCGCGTGCGTCGAGCCCCCTTGACAGGAGGGGTGCGCGGAGACGACGCTCGCTACCCGGATCGGGGCTGGCGAACGTGCGACCGGGAAGCGGCGGGCGGAAAGGGGGAGGGGTATGGCATCGCAGTGGCATGTGGGGCGCGGCGGGCAGACGTCGGGGCCCTACTCGAGTGATCAACTCCGGGATCTCGTCGCCAAGGGGGAGCTTTCCCCGGGGGATCTGGTCTGGAAGGAGGGGATGGCGGAATGGGTCGACTGCTCGACCGTTCAGGGCCTCTTTCCCGCCACGCGCGTGTCGACGGGCAGCGCTTCGAGTCCCGACTGGAATCCCTACCAGTCGCCGACGGCCGACGTCGGCAATGCTGCGAACGGTTCGGCACCCAGCAGGATCGTCTACGCCGACTACCTGCCGCGCGTCGGGGCGCTGATTCTCGACTCGATCTTTCTCTCCCTTCTCACGTTCATCCCGGCGTTCGGCATCGGCATCGCTGCCGTGATGCTCGTCGGCCCGGACGCGGGGCAGGCGCTCGCGCAGGTGATCGCGAATCTGTTCGGGTTCTTGGCCGGCATCGCCTATTACGTCGGCCTCGAGACGTCGGAGAAGCAGGGGACATGGGGAAAGCAGATCGTCGGCATCAAGGTGACCGACATGAACGGCCGCCGGCTCACGTTCGGTCGGGCGATAGGGCGGTATTTCGCCAAGATCCTCTCGGGATGCACGTTCGGCATCGGTTGGCTGATGCCGTTGTTCACCGAGAAGAAGCAGACCCTCCACGACATGATCGCCGGATGCCTCGTGCTCAAACGGTGACGGTGTTGACAAGCCTCCCCCCACGTCCCACCCCTTGGTATACGCCCCGCTCCCCCCGCAGGGGTGCAGCGGTTGCGGCCCTGCTCGGACTGGGGGCTTTCGTGGCGGCGGCCTGCCTTTCCCCCTACGAGGCGGACGGCCGCCCGCGCGCCTCCGGCACCCACCGGCAACTCGGGCTTCCCCCCTGCCATTTCCAGACGCTTTCGGGGCTCCCCTGTCCGGCGTGCGGCATGACGACGAGCCTGTCGCTGGTGATGCATGGCGACCTCGCTTCGGCGTGGCGCGTGAACTGGGCCGGGGTGATCGTCGGGGCCATGGCAGCGGTGGCCGTCGTATGGCTCGTCGTGATCGCGGTTGCCGGTGTCACGCCGGGGCGATGGACGGTGGAGCGCACGATCGAATGGCTGGCGCTCGGAGGCGTGGCGGTGGCCATGGGGCGGTACCTGACGCTCGGCATCGGATGGTGTTTCCACGGCGCGCCGTGACGTTTCCAGACGCAGTTTGTTTCTCCACATTCGGAGGCCCCGCACGATGGCATCTGACATCCCCCCACCGCTGCCGCAGGGGTCCTTCGGCGGCCCGGTCGTGTCGCTCGACGATGCACCGGCAGGTGCGCCGGTGGTCACCAAACAGAGTCGCTTGGCGCTTGCGAGCCTCGTGCTCGGCGTGCTCACCTGTCCGTTTTTCTGCCTCACGGGGATCCCGGGGCTGATCTGTGGGGTGATGGGTCTGCGGCAGATCGAAGCGAGCGAACGCCCCGGTGCCCCGGTCGTCTTCACAGGCAAGTCGCTCGCGCTCGTCGGAATCATTCTCAGCGGGATGATGCTCTTCGTGTCACCGGTGCTCGTCGGCCTGCTCCTGCCGGCGGTCCAGGCGGCGCGGGAGGCGGCCCGGCGGGCCGTGTGCAGCAACCACGTCAAGGAGATCGGGCTGGGGTTCCACAACGCCGCCAGTGCCACGAAGGATTTGGCCATGCCGCTCGCGATCGTCGATGCCGACGGCCGGCCGCTCCTGAGTTGGCGCGTGGCGCTGCTGCCCTACCTCGGGCAGGAGGAACTCTATCGGGAGTTCCATCTCGACGAACCCTGGGACAGCCCCCACAACCTCTCCCTCGTGCCGCGGATGCCCGAGGTGTACGGGTGCCCGAGCGCCCCGGTCGCCGCGGGCATGACGCCCTACGTGGTCGCCGCCGGGCCGGGCATGTTTTTCGAGGACCCCGAGCCGATCCCGGGCACGCAGACCGTCGGCGTGTCGCTCCGGGCGATCAGCGACGGCACGTCGAAGACGATCCTCCTCCTCGATCTGGGATGGGAGAACAGTGTCGAGTGGACGAGGCCGGCGGAGTTCGCCGTCGGGGTCGACGAGGTCGTCAATGTCCTCTCCGCCGTGCGTTCGAGCCATGCTTCCGTCCGCCCCGTGCTGTTCGGGGACGGTTCGGTGCTGTTGCTCTCGCAATCGATCGATCCGCAGACCCTCCGCGCCCTGTTCACCCGCGATGCCGGAGACCGCGTTTCCCCGCTTTGAGGTTCGCGCCTCCGACCGATCGTCACTGGCCTGAAGTGAGCAGCCAGGTGGCGAACGACGCCAGCCAGTGTTCGCCGGCGTAGTCGCCACTCGTGACATGTGGGAGCGCCGCGGCGGCGTGGCGGTCGGCGGCATCGAGGAGCGTCTCCCGAACCGGGTCGTCTTCGGCAAGCGCCGCTGCGATGCTCCGCATGCACCAGGCCCGGCTGAGGTTCAGGCCGTCGAGGTGGACGAGTTGCGGATCGGTCCGATCGGTGACCGTGGCCGGATCGAGGATGCTGCGGGGAGCGCCGGCGGCGAGGTCGGGAAGGAATCGGCGGAACCACGCGCGAAACTCCCCGGCCGGCAGCACCCGGCGCATCAGGTCTGCCTCCATCAGGCTCGGGGAGAAGAAGTCGGCCCCGTCCGGCTCCCACGCCGCCGGGATCCGCTCGTCGTGAGTGAAATAGGATCGGCTCCGCTCGATCACGAGCGCCTCGAGTTTTTCATGCCCCACGGCGCGGGCGTAGTCGAGCGCGAAGGTGAGGCCGAAGGCGGTGCTCGAATGGACTCCGCTGCGGATCGGATAGGTCTGCTTCGGAAAATAGTCGAGATAGGAGGCGACGATCGTGTCGACGAGCGGCCGGAGGTTCGCCGACCACTCCCTCCCTTGAGGATCGTCCCAGCCGTGGAGCTCCTCGGCGAGCTTGAGGAGCCACGACCATCCGTAGGGCCGCTCGTACGACTTCGCGCCGGGCCTCGAGAAGAACGTCGCCTCCGTCGCCAGGTTTTCGCGGGTGAGATTCGCCGCCAGCGCTGCACGGATCTCCCCCTCGACCGGAAGATCGGGGAAGCGGCGCAGCAGGCGGACGAGCATCCAATGACCGTGGACGGCCGAGTGCCAGTCGTAGCAGCCGTGGAACGCCGGATGGATCCGTCGTGGCGGCTGCACGTCGGCGTCGCCATTGAGGACGTCGGCGGGTTTGTTCGGATATTCCCTGGCGATCCCCTCGAGCGCCAGCCGCGCGAACGTCACCGCCTGCGACGCGTCGAGCGCGGCGGCTGCAGCGCTCCCGGGGACGAGCAGGGAGCAGGCCAGGACGAGCGGCAGGAGCGGTCGGTGCGGCGACCGCTTCCGCCCGGTTCCCTTCCACCATCGCTCGACCGGCTCGGCGAACGTGGCCACCGCTTCGAGGAGCGCCCGGAGAACCCGCGCGTTTTCGGGGCGGAGGATGGCCTTCTGCAGCGGCCGTTCGAGCGTGGCGATCACGATCTCGGGCACCGCGCTTGCGCGGAGGAGTTCGATCACCTTGCGGACCTCCGCGAAGAGGTGATCCCGCATCTCCCCCGGCATGTCGGCGATGGCACCGGATCGTGGTTTGACGAGTGCGAGCGTCTCTCGAAGCATCGCCTTCTCCGCCAGACAGTCGTACAGCGGAGGTGACGCGGGCATCGGGCGATCGTCCCACGCGTCGAGGAACTCCGGCGCGAGGTGGTACTCCGAGCGCTCGCAGCTCAGCAATGCAAAACAGTCGGCCGGGGCGTGGCCCGACGGGGCGATGTCGAAGCCCAGGAGCCGATCGATCGCGGCAGTCGAGACCGGCTGGACGATCCGTCGCAGGGGCCCTTTTGCCACCGGCTCGCGGGCG
>Ga0208484_1000344_pt1 | contig 11482 bp, 9 predicted proteins | sample LakMenEpi09Aug11_FD_150682 | JGI IMG/M metagenome (GOLD analysis project Ga0208484, IMG submission 150682) | Freshwater microbial communities from Lake Mendota, WI - 09AUG2011 deep hole epilimnion (SPAdes) | ecosystem: Environmental > Aquatic > Freshwater > Lentic | place: Lake Mendota, Madison... | reverse complement strand
GCGACGTCAGGCGACACGGTGGCCGGCGTCGGCTGCCCCGATCGATCGGCCTGCGTGCCGGTCGAGGAGCGAGAGCATCATACTCCCCACCGCGTCGACGGTGAGGAGCCGCATGCAATCGTGGTGGCCGAGCGGGCAGGCACGCTTTCCGCACGGAGAGCAGGGGAGATCGAGACGCATCTCCTCGACGTTGGGATGGTCCGACCACCCCAGTCGACTGTCCATCGGGCCATGAACGACGACGGTGGGGGTGTTGAACGCGGCGGCGAAGTGGCGCGGGCCGCTGTCGGTGGAGACGACGACGTCGGCCCGGCGAATGAGCGCCTTGGCAAGGCCGAAGGGGAGAGCGGGTTCGTCGGCGAGGCTCCCCACGGAGGGATGGGCCGCCGCGGCGACGATCCTTCGGGCCTCGTCACGGTCCCCCGGGCCGCAGTGGACGACAACGCGGGCACCGGGGTGCTTGTCGAGCAGGAAGCGGGCAAGCGCCGCGAACTTCTCCCCCCCCCAGCTCTTCGACGGGCCGAAGGCCCCGTTGTCGTTGAACACGGCGAGCGGCCCCGAGGGGCGGCCAGGAAAAAGCCGGGCGAGAACGTCGCTTGCAAGCTGCTCGTCGGCGGCGGTCGTCGCGAGTTCCGGCCGCAGCGAGCCGGCCGGCACGCCGATCCGTTCGGCGACGGCCATCGCGGAGCGGGTCGGGGATTGGAGGTCGATCCGGCCGGCGCGGCGCGGCGGTGCGAGGACGTCGGTGAGGAGGAGGCGGCGCCAGTGACCGGCGAAGCCGACCCGCCGCCGGGCCCCGGCCGACCAGGCGAGCGCCGCTGTCGACAGGGAATTCGGTACCACGAGCGCCGTGTCGAAGCGGCGGGCGCGGAGGGTGCGGACGACCGCCGGAAACCGGACGGCCGGGGAGCGCCCGCGGCGATCGTAGGGGACGACGTCATCGAGCCAGTCGGTGCCCGCGAGGATCTCGGCGAAGTGGGCTTTGAGCACCCCCGTGATCCGGGCGTCCGCGCCGACGTGGGCGCGGAGGGCGCGGAGCATCGGCGTCGTCATCACCAAGTCGCCGACCCAGCGGGGGAGGATCACGAGGATGTTCATGGGCGGTACCCTACCCGGCGGCGCCGCCACGGTTCAAAGCCAATTCGGCGGCTCGAGGCCCGGGGCCGTCAGCTCCGCGACGTGAGCGCGTCGCGGGGGGCGAGCCGGGCCACTGCCCGGGTGGCGAGGAGCCCGGCGAGGAGGGCCACCAGGAGCGTCAGCCCGCAGGTCAGTGCGATCCAGGCCATGGGCACAGCCGCCCGGCCCCCGGCGACGTGGGCCGGAAGGGTGGCGGCGCCAGCCAGGGCTCCGGCACCGAGCCCCAACCCGACCATGAAGCAGGTCTCGAGCAGAACCAGCCGGCGGAGACGGCCGGGTGAGAAACCGATCGCACCGAGGAGGCCGAACGTCCCGATCCGTTCGATCACCCCCTGCACCTGGGCGGCGGCGACCCCGGCGGTGCCGAGGAGGAGGCCGAGCGTGCCGAGCGCCTGGAAGGCGGAGAGGAACGTGTTTTGAACCGCCGAAAGGCTTCGCAGTCGCTCGATGGTCGGCTGAAGGGTGACACCGGTATCGACCCAGGCGCTCCGCACGGCCCGATCGACATCGGCTACCGGTTCCTCACCGGCATCGACGAGCGTCATCGCATAGCCCGATCGCGACGGAAACACGCTCTGGAAGTCGGCCTCGGCGACGATCACCCACCCCTGGAGGATCCCCGGCTCGAGAAGACCGACGATCTCGAACGACACCGGAGTCCCTTCGTCGTCCGGGAGGGTGAAGCGGGCACCGACGCCGCCGAGCTTGAGGGCCCAGCGTGCCGTGGCATCGTCGAGGATCGCCGGGATCGGGCCGGCGCCCGTGCGACCGAGGAGATGCCAGGGATTGGTGTCGGCGGCGGGCAGGGGAGCGTGGCCGGTGAAGCGGAAGCCGCCGCGGTCGACGAAGCGCGGACCGACTCCAAGGACGACAGGCCGAGCCGGTGCGTAGAGATTCGTGCAACTGGCATCGTCGCCGGCGCTTGCGCGGATCGGCTCGAGTGTCGTCGCCGCGAGCGTCTGCCGGGCGGCGTCGGAGAGTCCGAGTTCGTCGCTCGTGGCCGGATCGGTGGGGTTGATGCCGTTGGGGGTGGCGAAGGTGGCGATCGACGTCCAACCCCCGGTGGGGCCCGATCGATCACGGGGCCGCTGGGGACTCGAAAGCGAGAAGGCCGACACCGCCACGATGAGAAACTCCGCCACGGCGACGATCGCCGCGATCGAGAACGCCCGCGAGGGACGGTGGGCAAGGCCTCGCCAGGCCAAGCCGACCAGCGACCGCACCTGCGTTCTCCCCGCGGGGCCGCGGGCAAGCACGAGGCGGACGATCGACAACAGCCCGACGAGCGCCAGGATGCCGGAGAGAAAAAACATCCCCACCGCCGCCTGCGCCTCGAGCCGCCCTCCGAAGACCGCCACGAGGATCGCCCCGACGAGCGCAGCCACGCCGACGGCAAGCGCGCGACGCCCGACCTGCGGCCGCTCGCCCGCGGCCAGATCCCCACCGCCACGAAGGAGCGCAAGCGGCCTTTGGCGCGCGGCCCGCCGCGCGGCCGACACGATCGCCGCCATCGAGAGGAGAAATCCTGCCACGGCGCCCGGCCAGAGGCTCGACCAGCGGATCGTCCCGTCGCCGAAGGCCGAACTCGATCCGGTCGCCACGGCGGCATTCCACGACGAGGCGAGGGCGGAAAGGAGGAGCCGCGCCCATGCCGGGCCGACGGCCGTCCCCACGACGCCGCCGACGGCGGCAGCCAGGGCGCCGATGATCACAAGCAGGGCCGCGATCCGCGACGCCGGCCAGCCCACCGCCGAGAGGACGCCGAGATCCCGGCGACGCGACGCGACGAGCAGGGAAAAAAGGAGCCATTCGAGGAGCAGACCGGCGACGACGACGAAGCTCGACAGGGCGAGGAACAGACTGCCGAACGGGGTCGATCCCCTGGCGGCGGCCAGCGCATCGGCGCGCGATGCCTCGACGCGGAGGCCGACTCGCTCCGGCACGATCGCGGCGGCCAGCCGCGCCGCCACATCCGCCCGCACGTCGGGGGCGAGCGCCGGGAGAAACCAGGCGGTGGTCGAGCCGAAGCGGCTCCCGGCGAGGCGCTCCCCGCAGACGAGCGACACGAACGCCTTCGGGGTGGTGCCGTGGGCCTTCCAGTAGCGGTCGTCCTCGTCCTGCGGGGGCACGGTCCGGACCTTCGAGCGATCGAACGGGAAGGGGGGATCCCAATCGGCGATCGACTTCTCGTCGGTGATCCCCTCCACCTCGGGCACGAGACTCCGCGCCACCGCTGCCCCTTCCATTCGGGCGATGCCAGTGATCCGGAGCCGATGGGTCGCCTCCTCGACGCGGCCGTGAAGCGTCTCGGAGCGGAACAGGCGCACATCGATCGTGTCCCCCACCGCCACCGGATGCCCCTGGGCGGCGAAGTCGTCGGCCATCCACTGGTCGATCACGATCCCGTCACCGTCGGGCGTTGGAATCGGCGCGCCGGCACCGTCGACGAGCCCACCCACCGGCAGCGCCGGATCATCGAGGGCCAGGACCGTGGAGTAGGGGATCGCCGCCGCAGGCAGGCTCCCGGAAGCGGGAACGGCAAGTTCGTTGACGAGGAACGCGAGCGTTCGCTTCCCGCCGAGGGGCCCGAGGACCTCTGCGGCAGCCCGGTCGATCTCGGCCGGGAGGAGGAGCCGTCGGCTCGACAGACGGAGGGCCGAGTCGTCGTCGCCCACCTCCTCGAATCGCAGGCCATGGTCTTCGAGCGTCGGCGCGAGCGCCCGCCGCACGGCGGCCGCATCGACGGCACCGATGGCGAAGGCGACGTTCGCCACATCACCGCGACGGAGCACCTCCTGCGCCGTCGCCAGGGAAACAAGCGCCATCCCGCCGGTCACCTGGGCGGGGCGGAGCGAAAACCGACCCATGCCGCGCGGAGGGAGCACGGCCGCGACCCGCAACCGGCGGCCGAGCGACGCAATCGTCCGTCGCCCCAGAGGGCTGTCGGCGGGCACATCGGAACGCTGGGCAATCCGGAGGACGACGGTGTCGCCGACAGTGACGCCGAGGTCGCGGGCGAGCACCTCGTTGAGGGCGACTTCGTCGCCGCTCACAGCCGGCAGAGCCCCCTCGAAGCGGAGCGCCGCCGGGTCGTCGCAGGCGAGGAGCGTGCCCCGGGCTGAACGAGCGTCGCGGCCGCCGGCCGCCGGGGCGTCGAAGGCGACCTCGAGAACGATCGCCGGAATCACACCGGCCGCAGGCGCGGGGTCTGGGGCCAGGTCAGCCCTGCTTTGGGCTTCATGGGCCAAGTCGGCCCTGGTTTGGGCTTCATGGGCCAAGTCGGCCCTGGTTTGGGCTTCACGGGCCAAGTCGGCCCTGAACAGGTCCTCCCCCACGACGGTGGCGACGATGCCGCCGAGGCGTTCGAGGGCGAGGGTGCGAAGGCCCTCCTGGAGGGCATCGCCGACGCCGATCGCTCCGGCGATCGTCGCCGCCACGACCGCGCACGCCGCGGTCAGCGCTGCCAAGGGCACGATCCATTGCCGGGCAAGCGACATCGCCAGGGCCGGGATCGAGGCCGCCATCCCCGCCATCCTCCCACCGGGCTCGTCCCTCGAGTCGACGCTGCTCATGGCGTCGTCCCCCCGTCGACGAGCCGGCCGTCGACGAGGTGCCGGATGCCACCGATCCGGCGGGCGATCGACTCCGCATGGGTGACGACCACGAGCATGCCCCCCACCTCGGCGGCGAGTTCCACGAGAAGTTCGGCGATCGAGCCGGCGGCGTGGGAGTCGAGCTGGCCGGTCGGTTCGTCGGCCAACAGCAGCCGCGGCTCGAGCACCAACGCCCTGGCCACCGCCACACGCTGCCGCTCGCCACCGGAAAGCTCGCCGGGAAAATGCCGTTCTCGGGCAGACAGCCCGACACGGGCAAGCAACGCCCTGCCGCGTTCGGCGATCGCGCCGGTCACCGCTCCGGAGGCAAGCGCCGGCAAGACGACGTTGTCGAGCGCGGTGCAGCCATCGAGAAGGTGATGCTCCTGGAAGACGAAGCCGATCCGCCGGTTGCGAAAGCCGGCACGCTCGGCAGGGGTGCCGGCGAACGGATCGACGCCGTCGAGGCGGACGCGTCCCGACGTCGGCTCGTCGAGGGCCCCGAGGATCGCGAGGAACGTGCTCTTTCCCGATCCGCTCGGCCCCATCACGGTCGCCCGCTCGCCCGGGGCGAGCCGCAGATCGACCCCGGCAAGCACGCTGACCGGGCCGGTGGGGGAAGCGTAGGCCTTCGTGACCTGGTCAACCTCGAGCATGCCAACCTCCGCAAGCGGGATGCGTGACGCGTCGCTCCGTCACCGCGTCGAACCGGCAGACGAAGGGATCAAATAGCGCTGAAGCCGGGCCTGCACCAGAGCGGGAATCGGCACCGCCACAGGCGCAAGCCCCGGCCGCAACAAGCAGCGGACCGCCACCACGCGCCCCTGGGCGATCCATCGCCCCGCCTGCTCGAATCGGAAGGCCCACGTGACGCTCGATCGACCGATCGCCTCGAGGCCGACGGTGATCTCCAATTCGTCGTTGAAGCGCACCGCGAGTTTGTAGTCGCAGGCGGCGCTCACCCGGGGCCAACTGTAGGTCCCGGGAGGAGAATCCTCGGGGGCTTCGACGCCGCTGGCAGGCTCCGGGACGACGTCGACGAGCGCCACGCCCGCCTCGCGGAGGAGCTCATGCTCCGCCGACTCCATCCACACGAAGAAGGTCGAGAAGTGGGCGATGCCGGCGGCGTCGGTGTCGCGAAACTCCACCCGCCGCCGGGCCACGAACCGGGCCACGGATTCGTCGTTGCGGGATGCTCCACTGGCCGCGTTCATCGGAGGGCATCACCAAAGGACGGTACCACGCGGCAGCCCGCGGCAGTCAGAACGCCGCACACCGTTCCCCCGCCCGGGCACGCACATCTGCGTCGAGCCCGGGCGAGGCGAAAACGGTTCGATCACTCGCCGACGTAGGGGAGAAGGGCCATGAACCGGGCCCGCTTGATCGCCGACGTGACGGCATGCTGGCTCGCCGCGGTGCAACCGCTCTTCCGCCGACCGAGGATCTTTGCCTGACGGTTGACGAGCTTCCCCAGGAGTTCGAGGTCCTTGTAATCGACATACATCGGTCGCGGACGGGCGCCGTCGATGTAGATCGGATCGCGCCGCTTGACCTTGGCGCGGGGCTTGGCCTTCTTCTTGGCGAACTTGCCGAACTTCGGATTGGCAGGAGGCATCGTGTGCTTCTTGGGAAATGGAACCTGGAAATCGGAAACAGGCGGGGAGAAACTTCGGCGAGTCGAAACTCCGGGAACGGAGAGCAGGATCACCGGCGGCCGACATCATACGCGCCGACGGCAAAAAATCCTACAGGGGGCGAACCCACACTCAAAAACCACTCCTGGAAAAAACCATCGACGTGGAACGCTCCACGTCGATGGCATGGACAACGAATCTTGGCTTGGGATCGGGCAGGGCCGGCGGAGGCTTGGACGACGCCCAAGCCTCCGCACGGCGGATGCCGATTCAACACCCGGAAGACTAGTAGCGATCGCCGCCGCCGTAGCCACGGCCGCCGCCACCGCCACCACCGTAGCCACCACCGCCGCCGCCGTAGCCGCGGCCACCGCCGCCGCCCGGACGACCGCCGCCACCGCCACCGCCACCCGGACGCGGGGTGCGCTCACGTGCCTCATTGACGGTCAGCGGACGACCGTTGAGCTCGTGGCCATTGAGGGCCGCGATCGCAGCCTGGAGCCCGTCGTCGGTCTCCATCTCGACGAAACCGAAGCCACGCGACCGACCGGTTTCACGGTCGGAGATCACCTCGGCGGAGCGCACGGCACCGTGCGCGGAAAACATCTGCTCCAGATCGGAGGACGTGGTGGACCATGGCAGGTTCCCCACGTAAATCTTCCGGGACATAAGAACAACCTCTAGGACTCGGGAACTGGCACCTGGAATCACATCGACTTGTCGACCATCGCCAAAGCACTCACCGCAGTTCCCGATCGGACTCGATGTGCGGACGAAAGTCAGTCGTACAGGAGAGGTTTTAGCATTTCAGCGTCGCAGGGACAACTCCGCCCGTGGTGTCAAGGGCTTCCCGGCGATTTTTTTCCACCCCGGTCTGCCACGCCCCCCTCACGATCCGGCCCGCGGACCCGGTTTTCGGGCTTTTTTCCGCTGTTCCTCGGCCGCCCGCCATTCCCACGGTGCGACCGGCGCGGCATCGATCCAGAGGCCGAGGTTGCGGGCCTTCGCTCCCCGTTCCTCCGCCTCGAGCACCGGATCATCGGCGGCGCTGCGTTGGTACCAGGCCATACCGGCGGCGAGGATGTCGATGCGCAGGTCTTGGCCGTTGATGCGGATCGTGGCGATCGTCCGGCCGGCAGGATCCTTTCCCACCTCGGTCACCTGCAACTCCCGCCCTGCCGTGACCTTGCCGAGGTGGTCTCGGGCGGCCTTGAAAAACGGCTGCCCATCCTCGGGGGCATCGATCCCCTGGATCTTCAGTTTGTGGAGTTTGTCGTTGTGATCCCGCACCCGGAGGGTGTCGCCATCGATCGGCGATTCCGCCTTCCCGGTCCAGGTGGTGGCTGCCGGTTGCAGGGCCGCGGCGCAGACGACAAGCAGGCGGGCGAGCGACTCGAGCATGATTTCCTCCTCCGGTGAGGACGCAATCCTATCCGCCCCCTGCCGCCGGCGCGAATCCGCGGTCGACTTGGGCGCGATCCCTCGGCGAAGGGCTATTTCCGCTCGGGTGCGACGGCGCTGAGCACGCACCGGCCGGCATCGCTGTCGACCACCAGGTGCCCCGCGTCGTCGATCGTGGCCCGGTATTCGACGGTGTCGCTGGCGACCTGGCCGAAGGTGAGTTTGATCGCGTCACCATCGGTCCGCCAGGTGAACGACTGGGAGCCGGGGGCCCCGAACAGCTTCCCCTCCGCCAAGCCGTTGCGATGGACAACGAGCGTTTCCTTCCGCCCTTCCCACGCCCCGACAAAGCCCCCTGGCTGGGTGGAGTGCACGCGACCGCACCCGGCGATCATCGAGAGCAGCAGCACTGCGGCGATCCCAGCCGGAACCCGTGCAAACGCAGCCACGCCACCCCCCTTTCCCACAGAAAAATCACATCATTTATTCTTGGCCCTCGCAGCCGAGTCGCAAGCAACCAGCCCCCTTGCATCCCTGAAAGGATCTGCCCGCCGCGCCGCGTCTCCTCCACACTGTGAGTCGATTCGCGTTGAGGCGGGGCAGGGGACTCTCTTTGTCGCAAGGGTCATTGACGGTCGAAATCCGCTTTCTTTAATTCACTGGGAGATCCGACAGGTGTCGAAGCTGCCGCGAACGATCCGCGATCGAGCCCGGGGCGGCTTGGGATGGAGCCCGCAAACGATGACCTTCCTCAACCTGCTCACGGCTCTCGGCCCGGCGATGGCCCGTCGGCCGGTCGCGCCAGCCGCGCCCGCTCCGCGGGGTCACGTGCTCGTGCGGGTCGACAATCGGCACGGTGTCCCGGCGACGTATGAGTGGTCGAAGCTCCGGCCTTCCGGTCGGCTCGCGTCCGACAACCGGCCCGGCTTTCGGGAGAGCGACCGGCTGCTCGGCGTCCCGTCCCTGCGAACGCTGCGGATTCCGATCGATGCCACGGGGGGGAGCGGCGATCACCTGCTCACGATCCGGGCCAACGGCCGAACCGCAAAGCTGCTGCTGTACGGTGAGTCGGTGGCAGACACGCTCCGGCAGGGAAAGAGCCCCTCGGTCTGGGTGCGGATCGGCTCCTCCGGAGCGGTGCGGTTCGAGGTCCGATAGCGGCCGCCGTCTCGATTGGCCGCGGCTCGCGGCATCTCCAAATCCGAGAAGCGGAAAACACAAGAGGGAGCGGGCCGAAGCCCACTCCCTCGAGTGTTTGCAAGCACGATCGGCCAAGACCGGCCGCGATCAGGCCATCCGCCGCTTCATCGCGAGCTTTTTCCGGCGGGCCATCCAGCCGGCGAAGCCGACGCTCATGACCGTCATCGCCCAGGTCGAGGGCTCCGGCACGATCACGAGTTTCCCGGTGGAGGGAAGGAAGACGAGATACTGGCCGTCCGCGGCGGGGTCGGACGACTGGCTCGAAATCCATCGACCGGGAGTGCCGGCATCGGCCGGATAGTACTGGAATGTCAGGCCGGAGTAGGGAGCGCTACCGACGGATGTGATCCCTGCGAATCCTTCACCGTTGTTCGCCGAGGCATTGAACGAGGCGGCGTTAAACAAGTCAAAGAACGTGCCTGTGTCGTAAAGGCCGCTGTTCTCGAACCGGATCACCAGGCTACCGTTATAGGCCACCTGGCTGCGGGCGATCACGGTGTCGTAATCGATTCCCGCGACCCCGGCACCGCCGGAGTTATTCGGATCATTGACGAGGCTGAACTCCGTGGTGCTCGTCGCACCGAGCGTGATCCCGGCAGCCTCGAGCGAGCCCGGGCCGTTCGCATCGCCCGGATTCAGCGTACCGTTCACCGTCAGGCTCCCGGACGTGATGTTACCCGTGCCACCGAGCGTGGCCGAACTGTTTACCGTCACCCCCGACGTGTCAAGGTCTCCTTTGAGGAGCAGAGCACCGGCCTCGACGACGGTAGCTCCCGTGTAGGTCTGGGCTTGGTCGAGAGTCAACTCAGCCGAGCCGAGTTTCGTCAATCCGCCCGCGCCGGAAATCAAACCGGCAAAGGTGCCGTCCGTCGACTGGTCAAGCTTCACGAGTGAACCAGCCGCGACACTGATGTCGCCGACGATGCTGTCGGTGCTGCCGAGGAGGTTGCCCGCCGAGATCGTCGTCCCACCGGAGTAGCTGTTGGCTCCGCTGAGCGTCAGGTCTCCGCCACCGGACTTCGTGAGCGAGCCCGTCCCCGAGATGTCGCCCAAGAAGTTTCCAGCGCCGACGATCTCGACCGCGGCATCATTGAGGATGTCGCCCTGAATCGAGCCGATCGCCCCCTTGAGGATGCCAGCCGAGACGGTCGTGCCACCGGAGTAGCTGTTCGCCCCCGTCAGCGTCAGCTCACCGATCCCGTCCTTGATCAACGAACCGCTGCCAGAGACCACGCCGGCGAAGGTACCAGTGGTGGCCTGATTGAAGGTCAACGAGGTGCCAGCCGAGGTGGCGAAGTTCCCCTGGAGACTCGTCGTGTTGCCGAGCAAGCCACCCTCAGTGATCGTCGTGCCGCCGCCGTAGGTGTTCGCGCCAGTGAGCGTGACGATCCCCGCGCCCGACTTCAACAGCGAACCGGTGGACCCCGAGATGATGCCGGCGTACGTGCCATCCGTCGTGTCGGTGAACTCGACCGCGGCATTGTTGATGATGTCTCCCTGGAGCGAGAGCGTCGTCCCCTGGAGCAGACCCGCCGAAACGGTCGTGCCGCCCGAGTAGGTGTTGGCCCCGGAAAGCGTCAAAGTCCCGGTTCCGGTCTTCGTGAGAAAACCGTCCCCGCTGATCACGCCGGAGAACGTGCCGCTCGTGGACTGCTTGAACTCGATCGCCGATGTCGAGGTTTGCAGGTCGACAGCCTGCCCCTTGAGCGTGCTCGCCGAGACGATGAGATCGCCTTCTTGCACCGTCACCCCGCCCGTGAAGGTGTTCCCGGTGTTGGTGAGTTCGAGGCTCCCCGTTCCGGTCTTCTGGAGCGCGACGTTGTTTAAGCCGCTGCCAAGAATCGAGCCACCGAAGATGGAGGAGGTGTCACCGTTGCCGACAAAAAGTGTCCCCAGGCCACCCGTCGACTGAATCTTGGAAGCGGCGTCGCCGGTCAACACCGCGACGGTTTGAGCAGAGCCACCGCCAAGGTCCAACGTGCCCGAGCCGCTCAGCGTCAGGTTGTTGGTGGCCAAGCCGTCGTCTGCGGCGAGTCTCACCGTCGAGTCGGCGATCGTGGTGTTGCCACCGCCCGAGTAGCTGTTGCCAAGGCCGATGACCACGGTGCCGACAAGCGGAGTGGCTCCGGAAGACCCCCCGAAATACCAATCCGTCGAGCCGCTTCCACCGAGACCGCCGCTCAGCGTGAGAATGCGGCCCACGCCCGCGCCGATCCGAATCGTGCCGGTGTTGTCGTTGTTGATGATTTCGCCCGAGATCTGGGAGTTGGCACCGAGGCCGGCGAGTGTCTTCACGCCCGCAACGTCTGCGAACGCGATCGTGTTGCTCAGCGTTACAGCGGAAGTGACGTTCAGAATCGTGTCGCGGCCCGTGGCTCCACCGATGGTGACGTCGCCGGCACCGAGAGCCGTGTTGGACGCCGAAGCGTTGACCCTGACGCCGTCGAGGGTCAGGCCACCGGTGAACGTGTTGGTACCGGAGAGTGCGAACCAACCGGAACCACTGGAGAGGCGGGT
>Ga0208484_1000343_pt1 | contig 11492 bp, 14 predicted proteins | sample LakMenEpi09Aug11_FD_150682 | JGI IMG/M metagenome (GOLD analysis project Ga0208484, IMG submission 150682) | Freshwater microbial communities from Lake Mendota, WI - 09AUG2011 deep hole epilimnion (SPAdes) | ecosystem: Environmental > Aquatic > Freshwater > Lentic | place: Lake Mendota, Madison... | reverse complement strand
TGACCCAGGAGGCGCTCGGACGGGCACGCGCCGCAGGCGCACGCACCGTTGAGTTGACGTCGCGGCCGTCGCGCGAGGCGGCGAACCGGCTGTATCTTCGCCTCGGTTTCGAGGTGCGTGACACGAACGTGTACCGGATCGACCTCTGAACCCTTCACGCTTGAGCGGGCTTCTTCTTCGGGATGAGGTCGAGGAGTGCCGAGCGGAGGCGCTGGAGGCGTCGCCCGGCGGAGAGTTCCTGCATGGCGACCTCGATCGTCGCACTCACCAGCAGTCGAGCCGTTTCCTTCGGATGCGGGGTGAACCCTCTGAGCTCGCTGCTCAGGTCGGCAGCGGCCTCATCGTTCCGCCGCCGCACGAGTTCGGCGATCTCGGGGAGCGACTGCGCCTCGAGGAGCATCGCTCGAACAGTGGGTTGGTCTCGGCATCCGTCGAGGAACCCCTCGATGCGAGCGGCGGCGCGTTCGGGCCCGGCGGTCATCCCTGCGGTCGAGTGCCTGATGCTCTCGAACAGGGTGTCGTGGAACCTCCGATGGAGCTCGGTGAGGAGTTCGGTCCGATCGTCGAAGTGCACGTAGAAGGTGCCCTTCGCGTGGCCTGCAGAGTTGGTGACCGCAGCGACGGTGAGGGCCTCGATGCCTCGATCGCCGGCGATGGCTGCTGCAGCATCGAGAAGTTCGAGTCGAGTCGGATGATCTCCGCCAGCGCGCGAACCCGGACCTCGCCGCTGCACCGTCAAGGGAGTTTCACCCCGGTCCACTGATGAATCCGATCGTCTCGGTGAGGAACGCCTCGGGCATCTCGACATGCGACTGGTGTCCGCATGGAAACTTGATGAGTTGTGCGTTCGGCAGCGCCTTCCTGGCGCGACGACCGTCGATGGGCCAAGGAAGGATCGGATCTCTCGTCCCCCACACCAGAACCGTCGGGACGGAGCAGTGGGCAGCATCTGGCCGTGCATCGTGGTCACCTGCGGTGAAGCTCCGCCAGATCGACGCGAAGGCCCGGACTCGGTCCGGGACCCGGGAGGCGATGTCCATTCGTCGGCGCACTTCGGCAACGGCGTCGGTGTTCCGTCGGAGGTAGAGCCGGGGGAGCAGTCGCATGGCGATCGGTGCGACTCGTTTCCAACCGAACAGGCGACAGGCGAGGAACGTCGTCGGCAGCCGGGGGGTGAAGCCTCCGGCGTTGACGAGAACGAGACCACGGACGAGATCGGGGCGTCGAGCAGCAGCGCGGAGTGCGGCGAAGCCGCCGACGGAGTTGCCTACGAGGACGAACGGGCCGTCGTCGAGTTGTTCCAGGAGCTCCGGGAGCAGATCGGCGAAAACACAGGCGCTCGGATCGGGGACTGCGTCACTGTCTCCGTGACCAGGCCAGTCGATGGAATGAACGGTGGCATGACGACCCAGCTCTTCGGAGACCGCATCGAAGTCGTGGTGATCTCCGCCGTTGGCATGGAGCAACACCACTGGAGGGCCGGTGCCGAGGGAGTGGATCGCCACGCCGTCGATGTAGCGGGTTGTCATCACCACAGTTACAGAGTAGATGACCAAATGGTCATCTACTAACCGGGATCATTTCTACCAACAGAATGTGCACGAACGTCTACAGATTCAGCCTTGACTGATCACGAGTCACGATGAGCGGAGTGCCTCTTGATCCACTCCATGCATCGCTGCTCATCAATCGTTCCAGCGGCGACACCGACCATGAACTCGACTGCGTCGGCTGGATCGGCTTCGAGGTTGATCCCGTTGATCGCGAGGAAGGTCACTGTCGCAGTCCACGCAAGGCGTTTGTTCCCATCGGGGAGTGGATGGTTGTGCGCGAGCCGAACGCAGAGCACCGCCGCTTTCTCAGCCGGCGTCGGATGGAAGTCCTCGTCGCCGAATCCGGCCCGAGGTGCATGAAGTGCAGAGTCGAGCAGCTCGATACGCGCAGCCGACTGCAGCGTGTGGGCGCTGATCCCCGTCACGGCCTCGGCGATCACGAGCGCTTCGGCGAGTGTCAGGAACCTCACTGGGCGAGGCGGTCCAGGATCTCCTGATCGCGATCGACGAGCCGCTTCAGCGTGGCGAGGAAATCCTTGTCGTCACGTACACGGTCGATCTCGGCGGTGAGCGAGTCGATGATGAGTTGGTTCACGCTCGTGCCCTTGGCGCGAGCCACCGCGTCGACCTCGTCGGCGAGCTGGTCGGGAAGTCGGACTGTCGTCTGCTTAGCCATGCGAATCATGATATCACGACATCACGATGTCCATCGGGCTCAGGTGTCTGGGATGAGGCGGAGTCCGAAGGAGGTGACGGAGTCCTCGGAGTAGCCGAGGGACCGATAGAACTCATGCGCCTCCTCGTTCCCCGCTCGCACCTGGAGGTTGATCTTCGGGCATCAACGGTCGAGGAGGAGTTCACGAGCGGCAGCCATGAGCTCGGTCGCGACGCCGGTGATCGGGGTGGCACGCCAGATAGTTGACCCAACCGCGGTGCCCGTCGTATCCGACCATCACCGAACCGAAGATCTCGTCATCTTCGGTGAGAACGAGGAATCCCCACGGCGAGTCAGTCACCTTTCGAGCGATGTCGCGGCGTGGTTCGTTGGTGGGATGCACGAGTCCGGTCGCTCGCCAGAGATCGATCACGGCGTCGGCGTCGGCCTCGGTGAATGTCAGGATCTCCATCCGCTGACGGTACCGGAGAGTGTGTTTCGAGGCCGACCGAGAATCGGTTCATTTCTAATGACGGGCTGAATACAAACGTCTATCGATTCAGCCTCGAAGGCTGACGATCTGCTTCCTGTCGAGGGATGCCATGAGAGTGGCATAACGCTTTGCGTTCATAACGTCCGGCGTTATACTCAGCCCATGTTGCAGTCGTTCGCCGACAAAGACACCGAACGGGTCTGGCGTCGGGAGCGGGTGCGGAAGTTCCATCCGGAGCTCCATAGGGTCGCGCTCCGGAAGCTGGTGATCCTCGACGCTGCCGAGTTGCTCTCCGATCTGCGGGTGCCGCCCGGCAATCGGCTTGAGAAGCTCGGCGGGGACAGATCGGGACAGCACTCGATCCGTGTGAACGACCAATGGAGGATCTGCTTTCGCTGGACGAAAGCAGGTCCGGAAGACGTGACGATCACGGACTACCACTGAGAGGTGTCGAGATGACAAAGGCAATGGAACCAATCCACCCCGGCGAGGTGCTCTACGAGGACTTCCTCGTTCCGCTCGGGGTCACCCAGCACCACCTGGCCGTCTCGATTTCGGTGCCGCCTCGACGGATCAACGAGATCGTGCATGGCAAGCGGCGCATCACCGCCGACACGGCGCTGCGACTCGCTCGATACTTCGGCACGAGTGAGCGGTTCTGGCTCAACCTCCAGTCTCGCTTCGACCTTGAAGTCGAGCGTGACGAGATTGGCGATGTGCTCGATGCGATTACGCCACTTTCAGTCGCGTGACCTCATGTTCTCATGGGGCAATGAACACAAACGTCTATCGGTTGAGGTTCGAATCCTGATCGGTCCACGCTGGCTCAGCGAAGTCTCGCTGAGGATCAATGGGATCGGTTGACCGCGAGATCTTTCCCTCGCTCACCGAATGGACGACCGTCGGAAGATGTTCTCCTGCCCGCCCACTGCATCGAGTGCGGTTGGAGCCGTCCGTCGCTCGAAGTGATTCCAAGCGAGCCGTCGGGCACGTTGCGTCCATTCGCGATCTGACGATGATTCTGGTCATGTCGAACGTTCTTCCCCTCGCCGAAGCGAAAGCCAAGTTCTCGGAAATGGTGGATCGCGTGGAGCAGCAGCACGAACGGATCACGGTTACCCGCAACGGCCGACCGGCAGCGGTGCTGATGAGCGCCGAGGAGTTGGAGGCGCTTGAGGACACCCTCGAACTCCTGTCCGATCCTTCTGCGATGGCGGGGATCGAGGAGGCCCGGCTCGACGTCCGCGCCGGACGGGTCGTCTCCGCTGATGAGTTGCGCGCCCGGTATCTGGGCGAGTGACCGACGACGCCTTGACATTGCGAGTCGCAGCATCGGCCGAACGACAGCTTGCCCGCCTCCCCGAGCGGATCGCCGCTGCGGTGGTCGAGTTCATGCTCGGGCCGCTCAGCGACAATCCGCGCCAGGTCGGTCACCCTCTCCAGCGTGAACTCGCTGGTCTTTGGTCGGCCCGACGTGGCGCCTATCGCGTCAACTACGAGATCGGTGACGACGAGCGGTTCATTGACATCCTCCGCATCGAACATCGATCCGACATCTATCGGCCCCGATAGCGGGCTGGCCGGGTCCCCACGACGGAACGAACCGGATCTCTATGGCCTGCCTGCTCTAACGGGGTGCCTGGGCCCACTGGCCCACCATGAGTGGAGACAATGGGGCGAACGAGGACCCCGTCAACTGCTGACGCAGTTCCACGTCGAGCAGGTGGTTTGCCTCGTCGAGGTCGATCAGGCCGTAGGCGACCATCTTCGGCAACACGCTGCGGCCGATGTCTGCCCATCGTCGCCAACTCTCCTCGGGTCCGCCATGGTGGACGGCGAACTCGACGATGGGGTTCGGGTCCGCAACGAGACCGGCGGCGGCCATCCGGTCATGGAGCTCCGCACCGACATCAAGGTGGGCGCCCGACCGGGCGAACGTGTCGGCGAGCAACGCCTGGAGCCGGGCGAGTGCGGGCTGATCGGCTGCGGCGAGACCAGCGGTGGGTCGGGCGATCCACTCGTGGAACACCACGATCCCCCCGGGGCACACCAGTGATCGCAGCGACCGAAGCGTGTCCGTCGGGTCGGCGGTGTACATGAGGACGAACCGACCGGCGACAGCGTCGAAGGGCTCGGACTTGATCTCCCGGGCGTCGCCGGTGACGAACGCGACATGATCGAGACCGGCGTTCCGCTCCGTGGCCACCCGAACGGCATCAGCATCGAGGTCCACCCCGACGACCTGCCCGGTGGGCCCGACGAGCTCGGCGAGGAGGACGCTGACGTCGCCCACGCCACATCCCACGTCGAGCACCCGCATCCCGGGACGGATTCCGGCGGCGGTGAACACACGGCGGGTCAGTGGTGCGAGTTGACTGGCCTGGGTGATGAGTCGCTCGTACTCACCGTCGTGGCGCCCCAGCGCATAGTCGGTGTCCTCGGTGGGCTTGGTGTCCTCAGCGGGCATGGCGTCCTCCGGGGGCGATGGTAGGTCGCAGGTATCCCGGGACCCGACCGGCAAGGTGGCGGCCTGCGCCGACCGCAGGGCGACACCCCGGGTTCGACCGTGGCAGGATGGAATCTGACACACCGTCAGGAGATGATTCCGGCCATGCCCCCCGAGTCCACCACCCCGCTGTCACCCGACGAACTTCGCGAGAAGTACCGCCTCGAACGTGAAAAGCGACTTCGCCCCGAGGGCAACGCCCAGTACGTCGAACCTGACACCGTCCTCGACGACTTCGACCGTGACCCCTACGTCGAACCGGGGTTCACCCGTGACCCGGTGTCAGACGAGGTCGACGTCACGATCATTGGGGCCGGGTTCGGCGGGATGTTGGCGGCTGCGAACCTGCGCAAGGCCGGCATCGACTCGTTCCGGATGATCGACAAGGCCGGTGACTTCGGCGGCACCTGGTACTGGAACCGCTACCCGGGGGCGGCGTGTGACGTCGAGTCGCATGTGTACCTCCCGATGTTGGAAGAGACCGGGTACATGCCGACTGAGAAGTACGTGAAGGCCCCCGAGATCTTCGCCTACTGCCAGCGACTTGGTCGCCACTTCGACCTGTACCCCACCGCCCTGTTCCAGACCGACGTGGAAGGTCTCAACTGGGATGACGCCACCAGCCGTTGGACGGTCACGACCGACCGTCACGACCGCATCACGTCACGGTTTGTCATCATCGCCGGCGGGGTGTTGCACAAGGCGAAGCTGCCGGGCATCCCCGGCATCGACACGTTCGCCGGTCACGCCTTCCACACCGCGCGCTGGGACTACGCCTACACCGGCGGCAGCCCCACCGAACCCCTCAGCGGCCTTGCCGACAAACGGGTGGGGATCATCGGTACCGGTGCCACCGCCGTTCAAGCGGTGCCTCACCTCGCCCGTTCCGCCAAAGAACTCTTCGTGTTCCAGCGCACGCCCGCACCCGTTGGGGTGCGCGCCAACGAACCAACCGACCCCGAGTGGTTCGCGTCGTTGCCCGCAGGTTGGCAGGAGGAGCGGATCCGTAACTTCGTGGCCGTTATGGCCGGGGAGGAACCCGACGTTGACATGGTCAACGACGGGTGGACCCAGATGCTCTACAAGAACACGCGTCGTAAACCGTCCTCACCTGAGGAGGCCGCTGAACTCGAACGGATTGACTTCGAGAACATGGAGACGGTCCGCCAACGGATTGCTTCGGTCATCGATGACCCCGAGACGGCTGAGCGGCTCAAGCCTTGGTACGGCAAGTTGTGCAAGCGCCTGTGTTTCCATGACGAGTACTTGCAGGCCTTCAACCAGCCCAACGTCCACCTCGTCGACACCGAGGGCAAGGGTGTGGAACGCATCACCCCTGACGGTGTGGTCGTCGGGGGGGTCGAGTACCCCGTGGACTGTCTGGTGTACGCCTCGGGGTTTGAGGTGACGAGCGCCTACAGCCACCGCCTCGGCTTCGACCCGCATGGTCGCGGTGGCGTGCCACTCAGTGAGGCGTGGGCGGAGGGTCCCGCCACCCTGCACGGGGTGTTGACGCGTGGGTTCCCGAACATGTTGATGATCAGTCCCGTCCAAGGTGGCCAGAACATCAACTTCTTGTTCACCATCTCCGCCACCGCCCGACACGTGGTCTGGATTGTCGATGAGTGCCTGCGCTCGGAAATCACCGAGGTGGAACCCACTGTTGAGGCTCAAGAGGCGTGGTGGGAGGTCATTCTCTCCGGCATCGATCAGACGTGGCGCTACCAGTTGACCTGCACACCGGGGTACCTCAACAACGAAGGTGGCGGCGACATGCGCGCTGCTCGAGCCGCTGCGTACATGGGCAGCGCCATCGCCTACGCCGACGAGTTGGTGTCGTGGCGCGATGCCGGTGATCTGCCCGGGCTCGAGTGCCATCGAGGCGGCTAGCCCGCCTCGCTTCGCCTAGTCACGGTCCCACGATCTGTGCCTCCGTTAGGGTGACCCGGTGAGCACGCCTCCCGTTTCCCCGACAGCATCTGACGCTGTGCCCGTCACCCCTCGTCGGGCAGGGCTGGTGCTCGCCAGCCTCATCATCGGCGCCGTGGTGTGCAACGTGAACCTGAGCGTTGCCAACATCGCGCTGCCCGACATCGCCCGCTCCCTTGACGCCAGCCAGACCACGGTGAACCTGGTGGCGATCGGCACCACGTTGGGCCTTGCCATGTCGGTGCTGTGGTTCGGGGCGCTCGGGGATCGATACGGGCGCAAAGGCATGTTGTTGGCCGGCCTCTTTCTCACCGTGCCATTCAGTCTCCTCGCCACGTTCGCCCCCACAGCGGAGGTGCTGGTGTTGGCCAGGATCGCCACCGGTCTCGCTGCGGGTATGTCGTATCCGACAACCCTTGCGCTCATCACCGCCTTGTGGGGTGACGGCCCGGCTCGGACCCGATCCATTGCGTTGTGGTCGGGGTTGAGTGCCGCCTCGGCAGCCATTGGCCCGGTGATTGCGGGGTTGTTGCTGGCGCGGTTCTGGTGGGGATCGGTGTTCCTCATCGCTGTGCCGCCGGCCGTGATCGGGTTCGTGATGGTGGCCCGCACCGTGCCCGCTCATGTCAACGAGTCATCGGATCGGGTTGACCAGGTTGGTGGTGGCCTCTCGGCGTTCATGGTGGCCACACTCGTGATCGGCATCAGTTTCATCGGCACCCCGGGACGGTTCTGGGGCAGCCTCGCTGTGCTCGGCGTCGCGGTCGTGTCCGCCGGATTGTTCGTGGTGAACCAGCGTCGTTCCGCCAACCCGCTCTATGACCTGTCGGTGGCGGCTCGGCGGTTGTTCTGGGTGCCGGCGGTGGGCGGGATGTTGGTGTTCGGGTCACTGATGGGTTCGATGTTCGTCGGCCAGCAGTTCCTCCAGAACGTGTTTGGTTACTCAACGGTGGCTGCCGGGTTCGCCATCGTCCCCTCGGCGGTGGGTTTGGTGCTCAGCGCCCCCATCTCGGCACGATTGGTGATGGCACGCGGATCGCGGGTCACCATGGTGGTGGGCTACGTCTTCACCGCCGCAGGGTTCCTCGTCATGTTGGTGATGTGGCGTGAAGGCGTCGGATACTTCTGGGTGGGTCTGGCCTACCTGTTGATCGGGACCGGTGCCGGTCTCGCCCTCACGCCGGCGTCGCGTTCGGTGACAGCCGCAACCCCGGTGCACCGCGTCGGTATGGCGTCGGGCACCGCAGATCTCCAGCGGGACCTCGGTGGATCGATCATGCAGGCGTTGTTGGGGGCGCTATTGACTGCCGGGTACGCCGCAGCCGTGAGCAGCCAACTCGCTGGTGCCCCGTCGTCGGTGACCTCACAGTTGACTGATGAGACGCGAAACCTATTGACCTCGTCGTATGCCAGCGCTGAGGACGTGGCGTCGCGTTACCCCCAGTACGCCTCGGCCATCGTCGACGGTGCACGTGAGTCGTTCCAGTCGGGTGCGCTCGTCGCTATCGCTGCGGGGTTGGTCACGACCCTCGTTGGCGCTGCAGTGGTGTGGTTTGCCTATCCGTCGCGCCGGGGTGAGGACGCACTGTTCGCCGACTACGCACGAGCAGACGCCGCAGAGGTGCCGAACTAAGCGTTCCGGTCAGTTGAGAACTTCCTCGACAAGGTCCACGAGCCACGCTCGCACCACCGGGTCATCGTCCAACGGTGACTTGCCGAGTCGGACCACCACGAGATCCTCGACGGGCAGAACCAGCACGAACTGGCCTTCGTACCCGCACGCTGCCACTGATCCGGCGAGTCGGTTGAAGATCCACCAGTGGGTGCCGTAGTCGAGGTCCGGGTCGTCACCAGGTGAGGTCACGACGCGGGCATCGTCCACCCATGACGACTCGAGCACACGGGTGTCGCCAACGCAGCCATCGTTGGCGTACAGCTGGCCAAAACGCATGAAGTCCTCGGCGGTGGCGAACAGGAACGACGAACCGATGAAGGTTCCTGCGGCGTCGAAACGGGGCATGGGTCGTTGCAGGCCGAGCGGGTCGAACAGCCGTTCATTCATGAACCGTTCCATGGCGGCGCGTCGACCGTTGGGGTCGTCACCACCGACGACGTCGCCGAGAATGCGACAGAGGATGTTGGTGGTGCCCGACGAGTAGTACCAACTGCTCCCCGGTGGTGCGGCCAGTGGTCGGTCGATGGCGTACGCCGCCACGTCGTCGCGCCCCGCACCCCACAACATGGTCACCACATCGGAATCCCCCGAGTCGGCGTACTCCTCGTTCCACGCCAGACCCGAGCGCATGGTCAACAGGTGCCGCAACGTGATGTCCGCTCGGGCGTCGTTGCGCCACTCGGGGACGGCCACCGGATCGTCAACGTCGAGCAGTCCGTCGGCGACCACCAGGCCCACCAGCGCGTGGGTGACGCCTTTGGCCACCGACCACGACCGGTGGGTGGTGTCAGGCCCGCACGGCACCGATGCGTCGCTGGCGTAGAACGTGCACAACCGTTCACCGCGGTGTTCGACAAGGACGGCGTGCGTCTCACCCGGCACGGCGATGGGCACCTCGCCCGCCCGCAACCCATCGAGGATCGGTGTGGCGCCCACGTCAGTCCTCAACGGTCACGACGTCACCGACGTGAATCGTGCCTGGGGTCACCACCTCGGCGTAGACCCCGAGATGGTTCGGGAACTGTTCGTTCAGTTCGACGAGTGCGTCGTGGAGGTCGGGTTGGCGTTCCAGCGGTGGGGACCCGTCGGGCCCAGCCGGTTGGGCCCGCAGCGGCATGGCGCACCGCACTGTCGGTTGAGTCACCGCCACGACCACCTCCCCGATGCGGACCTGATGACCGGACCACCGATCCTCGGCGAACGCGTCGGAGTCACCGGTGACCACGAGGTTGGGTCGAAACCGCCGCACGTCAAAGTCGAGATCGGGGCGCCGCTCCTCACACCACGCCAACGTGGCGGCGCACACCAGGTGCATCGCTGCAAGATCGAGGAACGTGCCGGCAGGCGTGGGGATGGCGAACACCTCGGCGGTGTCATCAGGCGGGTCGAACGTCATCTCGTACGCCAGTGCGTCAACCCCGCCGCTGGAGCGCAACTCAACGTGGCGTTCCAACCACGTGGACAGCGCCTCGTTGCAACCGGTCTCGCCGGGCCGGATGCGTTCCCCAGTAGGTAGTTCAATCACGTCGTCGTCGAGTACCCGGGCCTCAAGAAGTTCGGGCACGCGTTTGGCCGACAGCACCTTGTCAGCGGCGGGGTCCACGATCCCCCACGCCCGGTCCCCGACGATCCCTGTTGTGCCCACCTCAAGCCGGTCGACCTCGAGACCCTGTAGTGACTTGACCGGGTAGCGCCACAGTGCGCCGACGGACCCCACGGTATGCGGTGACTGGGTCACGGCTCAGGGGCGTCCGGCGTGGGGGACGCTCACCGTCGCCACCTCAATGCACCCGTCGCGGCTCGCCGCTCGCGCCTCGTGATTGGAGTCGGGGGCGGTCATGACGAACAGGGTCCGGCCGTCGTCACCGCCGAGCATGCAGGCGAACGCCGTCTGAGTCGTGTCGACCGTCTCGAGGATCTCGCCGCCTTCTGCGACGCGTAGACACTGCGGGGCGGTGGCGTTGGCGATCCACACGGCGCCCTCGGCGTCGAGACAGATTCCGTCGGGGGCGGCGAGCAGGCCGGACAGGTCAGCCCACACCCGGCGGTTGTCGAGGGTGCCGTCTGTGTACAGGTCGAAGGCGGTGAGTCGCAGCGCCAGGGTCTCGGCCACGATCAACGTCATCCCATCGGGGGTGATGACCGAACCGTTGGGGAACACCATGTCGGTTGCGGCGACGCTGCGGGTGCCGTCGGGGGCGATTCGGCTCAGCACCGTCGACGTCGGCCCCGGCTCGCCGAGCACTCCTTCGATGCCGTGTTCGGCGAGGAAGGTGTCGAGGTCGAATCCGAAGTCGCCAATAAAGACGGTCCCGTCGGCGGCGACCACGAGGTCGTTCACCCACCAACCCGCGAGACCCGTCAGGTCGGCGTGTTCGGTCAGGTTTGTGCCGTCGAAACGCAACACCCGCTGGTCGGTCATTGATGACACCACCATGGACCCGTCGGGGAGCCATCCCAGACCTGACGGCTGCCCGGGTACCTCCACGATGCGTTCGTCGACGCCGTCGGCGGTGATGGCGTGGACGGCGTGGTCGTAGAAATCCGAGTACCACAGGCGGCCCTCGTGCCAGCGGGGCCCCTCACCGAAATGGAGGCCGGAGCGGAGAACGGTCGTTGAGGTCATGGCGGAACCGTACCGCCACAAGAGATCTGTTGCGTCCCCTGTGGGAGTATGGGCC
>Ga0208484_1000338_pt1 | contig 11526 bp, 8 predicted proteins | sample LakMenEpi09Aug11_FD_150682 | JGI IMG/M metagenome (GOLD analysis project Ga0208484, IMG submission 150682) | Freshwater microbial communities from Lake Mendota, WI - 09AUG2011 deep hole epilimnion (SPAdes) | ecosystem: Environmental > Aquatic > Freshwater > Lentic | place: Lake Mendota, Madison... | reverse complement strand
AAGGCATCCCAGGGCAAGGCAGATGGCAAGGTTGTAACGGCCATTTTGCAGGCCCGCCGTTCCCAGTAAGGGTTTCGCACCAATTTGACTTGTTTTGTTAGGCATGCCTAACTTGTTAGGAGTACCTAACAATTCGGTACCCTTACGAATAAAGGAGACAGCATGAACAAGGTTTCGCGTGGAATGAAGGGGCTGGTTGCTGTTGTCGCGCTTGCACTGGTTGGCAGCGCGTGCGGTTCAGAAACCGATTCATCAGTTGATGGCGAAGGGAGCTCGGCACCTGTAGTTGTGTATAGCGGGCGGAGCGAGGCTTTGGTTGGGGAACTCTTTGTTGCGTTTACCAACGAGACGGGAATTGAAGTCGATGTTCGTTATGGAGATAGTGGCGAAATGGCTGCGCTTGTTTTGACCGAAGGGTCAAGCTCGCCTGCCGACCTGTTTTTCTCTCAAGATGCTGGCGCACTCGGTGCTGTTGAAGAAGCGTCATTGTTTGCAACCTTGCCGTCTGAAACATTGTCGCTTGTTGAATCCAAGTATTCATCGCAAACAGGCAATTGGGTCGGAACAAGTGGTCGGGCACGTGTAGTGGTGTACAACCCTTCGCTAGTCGACACGCCTCCTGCAGGCATTGACGATTTACTCGACCCAAAATGGTCGGGAAAGATTGGTTATGCGCCAACGAATGCATCGTGGCAATCGTTTGTGACTGCATTGCGTGTAACTCGTGGTGAAGATGCTGCTCGCGCTTGGCTGAAGGGCTTTGCTGCCAACAAGCCTGTTGCTTACGAGAAAAATGGGGTGGTTCGCGATGCGGTGAACTCTGGCGAAGTCGCTCTTGGTTTGGTAAATCACTACTACCTGTTCGAAAAGATCGTTGCTGAAGGTGCCGCCGCAGTGGTTGCTAAAAACCATTACTTCACAAATGGGGATATTGGCGGTCTTGTCAATGTTGCCGGCGTGGGAATGCTGCAGTCATCAAAGAATCAAAAGTCCACACTTGCACTCATCAACTATCTGCTTTCACCAGCAGGACAGAATTACTTCGCTCAGAAGTCGTATGAGTATCCACTAGTTGCTGGAATTGCTCAATATGCAGAATTGCCAGCTCTTGCTGATCTCAATTTGCCAAACATTGATTTGTCGGACTTGAAGTCAATTGCTCTCACGCAGGAAATGCTTGAAGAAGTAGGACTGCTTACAAAATGAGTTCAACGCGGCGGGTGCCAAAATCTCTTTTGGTGCCTGCTGTTGTTTCTGCTGTTTTTAGTCTTGTTCCAATTTGGTATCTACTCGATACTGCAGTTGCAAGTGGATTGAACACTGCATTGCAGGAGATTTTTCGCTCGTCCACGTTGAGAGTTGTTACACGCAGTGTGGTGCTGGCAGCGTGCGTAACTGCGGCATCAGCGGTAATTGGAACGATTGCGGGTTGGGCATTGGTGCTTTCGGGAATACGGCCTCGTGGTCTGTTGCTTGTCTTGCTCTCGTTGTCGCTCGCTATTCCTTCGTATTTGTCGGCCTTTGCCTGGATCTCATGGCTTCCTTGGCTCAGCGGTTTTTGGGGCGCTTTCATTGTTCTTTCGCTGGTGTCATATCCATTTGTCATGCTTCCAGTCGTTGCCTCGTTGCGCGCAGCAGACCCGATGCAAGAAGAGATTGCACGTTCACTTGGCCGAAGCGATCTGAGTATCTTTTTCTCGGTCACGCTTGGCCAAGCGCGTACCGCAATAACCGGTGGAGCGTTGCTTGTTGCGTTGTATGCATTGAGTGATTTCGGTGCCGTTGCCGCCATGCGTTACGAAGCATTTACTTGGGTGATTTACGGCGCGTATCGTGCAGGTTTTAATCCAGCGCGCGCTGCAGTGCTCTCACTCGTGCTTGTTGGTGTTGCACTTGTGGTGACGTTGCTTGAATCAAAGGTGCGGGGACGTGCTGGTGCTCAACGAATTGGAAGTGGTGTAAGCCGACTGCGGTCTGTGAAACCGAAACGACAACATCAGATTTTCGCATGGTTGTTTTCGATGTTGATCGTGGGTGGTGGAGTGGGTGTTCCCTTGGCCAGCGTGATTTCTTGGATGTTCCGAGATTCTCAAACTGAAATTGACAACATAGATGTCATTCGGGCGATCGTGTCATCTTTTGAAATCGGAACATTCACCGCAATTGCAACAGTGCTTGTTGCGTTACCTGTTGCACTTGCTGCCGCTCGTTACTCTGGCCGATTGGTGAAGTTTTTGGAACAAGCCACCTATGTTTCACATGCGTTGCCAGGAATAGTGATTGCAATTGCCATGGTGTTCTTTGGGTTACGCACCATGCGTGCTTGGTATCAGGAAATTCCTCTGTTGGTGTTAGCGCAAACTGTCATTTTTATTCCACTCGCAGTTGCCTCAATGCGGTCTTCAATAGAGCGAAGCACTGTTGCTGTAGAAGATGTTGCTCGAAGTCTTGGTACAAATCCAGTAACAACCGCAATTCGAGTGACGTTGCCTATTGCTCTTCCAGGTGTGCTTGCCGCAGTTGCATTGACGTTGCTTTCATCGGTAAAAGAACTTCCGGCAACGTTGTTGCTCAGGCCAACTGGCACCGAAACCTTGGCAACAAGTATTTGGAAATACAGCGCGATTTCAGACTATGCATCGGTTGCGCCGTTTGGAATTGCACTTATTCTGCTTTCGGCGGTGCCAGTGGCTGTCATGACTGCCACAATGAGTGTTGGGCGAGCGGAGTAACTTCACATGAACACGGCATTATCCATTGAGCATGTATCCCATTGGTATGGGGACAAACAGGTGCTTTTTGATATCAGCCTTGATGTCCCGCGCGGTTCAATTACTGCAGTTATCGGGCCATCGGGTCAAGGTAAAACCACGCTGCTTCGCATCATCGGTGGTTTTGAAATTCCGCGAAATGGAGTCGTTCGCATTGGGGAACGCGTTGTAAACGAACAAGGAAAGTGCGTCATTGCATCGGAGCGTCGCGGAGTGTCAATCGTTCCGCAAGAAGGAGCACTGTTTCCACACTTATCGGTCGGAGGAAATGTTGCGTTTGGTCTTTCGCAAAGACGCGGTACTCAGGCAAAACAACGCGTTGCAGAAGTGCTTGAAATTGTTGGTCTTGCGGGAATGCAGAAAATGCGGCCGCACCAGTTGTCTGGAGGCATGCAACAGCGTGTTGCTCTCGCACGAGCATTAGCACCGCATCCAGAATTGATTTTGTTGGACGAGCCATTTGCTGCACTCGACATGAACCTTCGCGAATCTGTGCGCGACGAAACTATTCGCACACTGCGTGCTGAAGGCGCAACCGTGTTGTGGGTAACCCATGATCAAGAAGAGGCATTGGCCAATTCCGATCGGGTTGCTGTGTTGCTTGAAGGGCACATTCGTCAAGTTGCAACTCCGTCAGAGTTGTATTCGCATCCATCCGACAAACAAACTGCGGAATTTGTTGGCGATGTAGTGGTGTTGAAAGGATCCACCACCCCTAAATCTTTAGTAGTGAATTGCGCGCTCGGAGAATTGGCGTTGTCAGAAATCGCCGCAGCTGATGGTGATGTGCACGTGGTGGTCCGTCCCGAACAAATGCAGATATCGAGCAACGCAACCAGCAACAGTGTGAGTGGTGAAGTAGTGGCGACAAAATTCTTTGGACACGATGGTCTTATTCAGGCGCGACTTGCTTCCGCCGAGATCGTGACCGTGCGGGTACAAGCTGACGCACTGCCTGTTGTTGGCAGCCAGGTGCACATTTCAGTGCGTGGTCTGGTGCGTGCATATTCGCGCTAGCGACTGTGCAGCAAGATCGTTGGCAACTAGCCTGAATGACGATGACAAAGCCAACGGAAACCCCTGTAGATGTCAAGCCACGTAGTCGCGACGTAACCGACGGAAATCAAAAAGCCGCAGCGCGCGCAATGTTGCGTGCAGTTGGCTTAACCGATGATGATTGGCAGAAGCCACAAATCGGTATTGCATCATCGTGGAACGAAGTAACGCCATGCAACGCCTCGTTGCGTCGACTTGCTGACAGCGCGAAAAAAGGTGTGCGTGCCAACGGTGGAGTAGCGCTTGAATTCGGCACCATCACGGTGAGCGACGGAATCAGCATGGGTCACGAAGGAATGCGCGCAAGTTTGGTGAGCCGCGAAGTCATTACCGACAGCGTTGAAACAGTTGTTCATGCCGAGCGCTTCGACGGTTTCGTTGGTCTTGCAGGTTGCGACAAGAGCATTCCCGGAATGCTTATGGCCGCAGCGCGCCTCAATCTTCCAAGCGTGTTCGTGTACAACGGCTCAACCTTGCCAGGTGTGCACAATGGAAAAAACATTGACATCACCACAGTGTTCGAAGCCATTGGTGCGTGTGCTGCAGGCACCATGTCACAAGAAGAACTTGGTGAAATTGAACGTGCAGCCTGCCCGGGTGAAGGCGCATGCGGCGGAATGTTTACTGCCAACACCATGAGCTCAATTGCCGAAGCAATGGGCATGAGTCTTCTGGGTACGGCTTCGCCGCCAGCAATCGATAGGCGTCGCGAAAGTGATGCCGAGCGCGCAGGCGCAGCAGTCATGAACCTTGCAAAGAAGGGCATCTACCCACGCGACATCATGACGAAGAAGGCATTTGAAAATGCCATCGCCGTATTGAGTGCGTTGGGTGGCAGCACTAACGCGGTCTTGCACCTGTTAGCGCTTGCAAACGAAGCCCACGTCGAACTTGATCTAGAAGACTTCAACCGCATTGCAGCAAAAGTTCCCCACATTGCTGACACAAAGCCAGGCGGCAAGTATCACATGACCGACGTCGACCGTATCGGTGGCGTGCCAGTGGTGTTGAAGCACTTGCTTGATGCAGGTTTGTTGCACGGCGACGTGATGACATGCAGTGGAAAGACGATGGCCGAAAGCCTCGCCGAAATCAATCCGCCAGCACCAGATGGTGATGTTGTGCATCCGCTCAGCAATCCAATTCACACTGAAGGTGGAATCAACATTCTCACTGGCTCACTTGCACCGAAAGGTTCGGTAGTCAAAGTTGCTGGTCTGACCAAAGATCAAATGTTGTTCGAAGGTGAAGCACGTGTATTCGACGGCGAAGACGGCGCAATGGCTGCAGTTCTTGCTGGCGAAATCACACCTGGAACAGTCATCGTCATTCGTTACGAAGGACCAAAAGGCGGTCCGGGAATGCGCGAAATGCTCGCCATTACTGGTGCGTTGAAGGGCGCAGGTCTGGGTGCAGATTGTGCACTCATTACTGATGGTCGATTCAGCGGTGGCACGTGGGGTTTCTGTATCGGCCACGTTGCACCAGAAGCAACCGATGGCGGGCCAATTGCATTCGTCAAGGACGGCGATCGCATTCGCATCGACGTTCACACCAAGAGTTTGAACTTGCTTGTTAGCGATGACGAACTTGCAAACCGCCGCAAGGGTTGGAAGCCAAACGCGCCGCGTTACACCAGCGGCGTGTTGGGCAAGTATGCCAAGTTGGTGCAAGGAGCCGAGACCGGCGCCATCACCAACATCATTAGCTAGTTTTCGCGCTCAACTTTCGCGAAAGCAGTCGGCCAAGGCCGAGCAGTAAGCCAAGAGTGATCACGGCAACAATGATGAATGCGGTTGCAATACCGCGGTCGAATACCACTCGTCGCAGGAACAGGCCACCAGCAACGGTGATTACCCACGTTGCAACAAATGATGCTCGGTTAAATGGCCCGTGCCAGGTGCGCAATACGACCCATGATGTTAAGAGTGCAATCAGAAACGGTGCTGCAAGGTTGATGATCCCATAGACATCGGATGATCCGTCGTGGTTTCGTTGTCCAATAACAACAAAAACCACGACCGCAACAACATCAATAACTCCCGCAATAATCGCGGAGAGCTTAAGCCTCGTCGTAATACTCGCGTCCAAGGTGCGTGATCTGGTCTTCGTTCATCATCCAGCGCAACGTGTTCTTCAACTTTGCAAGCTGAACAAACAAGTCGTGTTCTGGGTGAAGTCCTGGTGCAACCTGTGGGCTCTTGTAATAGAACGACAACCACTCTTGAATGCCACCAAGGCCAGCACGTTGTGCCAAGTCCATGAACAACACAAGGTCGAGTGCAAGTGGGGCAGCAAGGATGCTGTCGCGGCACAAGAAGTTGACCTTGATCTGCATTGGGTAACCCAACCATCCGAAGATGTCGATGTTGTCCCAACCTTCTTTGTTGTCACCACGTGGTGGGTAGTAGTTGATCTTTACGGAGTGGAACACATTGCCGTACAGCTCTGGGAACAGGCTTGGTTGCAAGATGTCTTCGAGTACACCCAACTTCGATTCTTCTTTGGTCTTGAAGTTGTCTGGATCGTCGAGTACTTCGCCGTCACGGTTGCCAAGGATGTTGGTGGAGTACCAACCCGACAAACCAAGAACGCGAGCCTTCAACATTGGTGCAAGCACAGTCTTCATGAGGGTTTGACCCGTCTTGAAGTCTTTGCCCGAAATTGCAACCTTGCGCTCGGTTGCGAGTTGACGCAACACCGGAGTGTCAACTGCCAAGTTCGGTGCGCCGTTAGCAAATGGAACACCTTCCAAAATTGCTGCGTAGGCATAAAGCATGCTTGGCGCAATCATTGGATCGTTGGCGTCAATGGCCTTCTCGAATGCTTCGAGGTTCTGGTGTTGTGGTCCTGGCTCAATAAAGATTTCGGTACTTGCGCACCAAATCATGACCACGCGATCGACCTTCTTCTCATCGCGGAACTTGTTGATGTCGGCGCGGATTGCATTCAACATTTCGCGCTTCGAGATCTTGCCCATGATGTTGTCGGCGTCAATGTTCTTCACATAGTTGCGCTCAAAAGCAGCCTTCATCGGGCGAATTTCACGCAAGGTGTCTGAAATGGCTTCTAGGTGCTTGCCACTTTCCAACACGCCTGCACGAGTTGCCGCTACATACGCGTCATCCGGAAACGGATCCCATGCTCCCCACACAATGTCTTCCAAACGTGCAAGTGGCACGAAGTCTTTGATCATCGGGTTGCGGTTGTCGGTGCGCTTGCCGAGACGGATGGTGTCCATCTGGGCGAGTGATCCAATTGGTGCGCCGAGTCCGCGCTTGGCAAGCTCGACACCCGCAATGAGGGTGCTTGCAACAGCGCCGAGACCGACGGTAAGTACACCGAGGCGGCCTTCTGCAGGCGCGACGGATGGTGATGGTGTGGACATGAGTTCTCCTGAAACTAGGGGCCACTAAGAGGGCCTCATAAGGCTACGCCGTAACAGGCCCATTCTCCGCAACCCCAACATTTACGGGAAATCAGCACACTTTCGGACCGAAGTCCGAAGTTGGACACTGCAGTTGCGTTCGTGTGCAGCGTTACCCGTACACGTGTCCGCAGAAATGTTTGGTACTACACAAAACATTTATGTCCCTTTTGTGCGCAATACCCCTTGTGTCCTTTTGCATTTCGTTGTATATTCGCAACATATGCGGCGGCATATTCAAAAACTCACCACCATTGCGTCTGTGCTCATGTTGTTATGCGTGAGCATCGTTCATGCAGATGTAGGCGGCGGATCTACATCGATCAGTCGTGAACGTATTGGGTACCTCTCGGCGGGAGACACCCACACATGCGTGGTGCTCGTTGACAACTCGGTGAAATGTTTCGGGTTGGGCAGCGAGGGCCAACTTGGCAACGAATCCACATCAAAGATTGGTGATGGAATTGGTGCTTCGGTGGCCAGTTCGTCGGCGATTTCGCTCGGGCTGGGTCGTTCGGCCCGAGCGATCGCTACGGGTACCTCGCATACGTGCGCGCTGCTCGACAACATGACGGTGAAGTGTTGGGGATCTGGTTTATACGGTCGCACTGGATATGGCGATTCAGATAATCGTGGTGACAACTCCGACGAAATGGATGATGAGTTACCAGCAATCGACTTGGGAAGCGAACGAACCGCAACGATGATTGCTGTTGGTTCGAATCATTCGTGTGCGTTGCTCGACGACGCAACGGTGAAGTGTTGGGGTCGCAGTAACTCTGGCCAACTTGGATACAACGACACCGCTACCAGAGGTGATGGTCCAGGCGAAATGGGCGATGCTTTGCCGGCAATTTCATTTGCTGCGGGCAGAACTGCAACGGCAATTGCTGCTGGTGCAAACCACACGTGTGCAGTGTTGGACAACGCGCAAATGGTGTGTTGGGGCGACAATGAGTATGGCCAACTTGGTCAAGGAAACATGATCAACATTGGTGACGCTCTTAACGCAACCATTGCGGCAACACCAACAATCAATATGGGTACTGGTCGTTCAGTCGTTGCCATTTCTGCTGGCAATCTGCATACGTGTGCGTTGCTCGACAACGCCACGGTGAAGTGTTGGGGTTCGGCAGGCAACGGTCGATTAGGAACCGGTGACACGAATGATCTTGGTGATGATCCAGCCGAAATGGGCGATGCGTTGTTGCCGATCAGTTTGGGAACGGGTGCGAGTGCCATTTCAGTAACCGCTGGTGGCTCGCACACGTGTGTGTTGCTGAACACTGCAGCAGTGAAGTGTTTTGGAAACGGTGCAGATGGAAAGTTGGGTTATGAATCTCAAGACAATATTGGCGATCTGCCAAATCAAATGGGTGACGCGCTTGCAACTGTGAGCCTTGGAACCGGTCGCACGGTGCTTGCCGTGTCTGCTGGACTCGCACATACGTGCGCAATGCTCGACAACGCATCGGTGAAGTGTTGGGGCAACGGAGGCAGCGGCCGACGAGGTTCGGGAGATACATCAAAAGTGGGCACCAGTGCCGGACAGATGGGCGACAACCTGGCTGCACTGAGTGCTGGTGCACTCATCAACACGGGAACGACAACCACGACAACGACAACCACGACAACGGTCGCACCAACCACTACATCAACTTCGACAACAACGCTTGCACCAATTGTGTACATCGCTCCACCACTAATAACGACAACCACTACAGCTCCACCACCAACGACAACTACGTCCACTACAGCTACGTCGACAACAACCACACTTCCGCGCGCTGTTATTCCATCACTCACCATCAACGCATTCGACAACAGCACACACGTGTTAAGTCGCGCTCAGAAACTGCAACTCAACAAACTTGGTATGCAGTTACGTGCCGGCGATTCGGTGTCGTGCGTGGCCTACCAACAGTCGAATGCCCTCAATCTCGTCAGCCGGCTTACGGTGAAACGGTCTCAATCTGTCTGTACCTATCTATTGGCCCGCGTCCGCGGGTTGGTGGCCACCCCAAGTACGCAGTTCTTCCCGTCATCCCTGGTGCAGAGCACCATTGCTAAGCCAATACCAATAAGGGCTTCGGCCAGTCTGGCGCGCAAGGTGGTGGTCACCACCAAACCAGGCTCGTGAACCATGGCGCCGCAGTTGCCGAACGGCTATTTCCCTGACACACTGAAAAGCGTGTTTACGACGAAAGCCCGCCCATCACGCACGTGTGAAGTCGTAGTCGTAGTGATGTAGGCACGCCGGCCCTCGCCGCGTGTGCCCAAGCCTCCCGCCAGGGAGGCTTTTTTAATCCCCAAAAAAACGGAGACAGCAATGACATCCAAAGATCACATGAAAGGCCATAAGGCTGGTGAAACCATCACCGGCGCGCAGGCGCTTATTCGTGCTTTGGAGATGGAAAACGTGGACGTCATGTTCGGTCTTCCTGGTGGTTGCATCTTGCCTGCATACGACCCGCTTATCGAATCACCAATTCGTCACATCTTGGTTCGTCACGAACAAGGTGCTGGTCACATGGCAGAGGGTTACGCGCATGTCACTGGTCGTCCTGGTGTTGCCATGGTTACCAGTGGTCCTGCTGCAACCAACATGGTTACTCCGTTGTGCGATGCATACATGGACTCCATTCCAATGGTTGCTATTACAGGTCAAGTTGGAACGAGCGCAATTGGAACCGATGCGTTTCAAGAATGCGACACCGTAGGAATCACGCGCAGCATCACTAAGCACAACGACTTGGTTATGAGCGCAGACGATTTGCCGCTTGCTATTCGTCAGGCGTTTCACATTGCAACAACTGGTCGTCCTGGTCCAACGCTTGTTGACATTCCAAAAGACGTGCTCACGAATTCAATGAAGTGGCATTGGCCAACCGATGATGAAGTTGCCGATTCACTTCCTGGTTATAAGCCGGTATCAAAAGGTCATCCACGAATGATCAAAGAAGCTGCGCAACTCATTTTGAAAGCGCAGCAACCAATTCTGTATGTGGGTGGTGGCGTATTGAAAGCACGCGCAGCTTCGGCATTGCGCGAACTTGCAGAACTCACGGGCATTCCAGTTGTTACAACGTTGATGGCGCGCGGTGCATTCCCAGACGATCACCCGTTGTGCTTGGGTATGCCTGGCATGCACGGAACTGCAGCAGCAGTTACTGCAATGCAAAAGAGCGACTTGCTCATTGCACTTGGTTCACGTTTCGACGACCGTGTTACTGGTCGCGTGAATTCATTTGCACCGCACGCGAAAATCATTCACGTCGACATCGACCCAGCAGAGCAGGGCAAAGTACGCAAGCCAGACGTGCCAATTGTTGGCGATTGTCGTTTAGTTATTGAAGAAATGATCAAGGCGATCAACGACTTGCTTGCCGACCAAAAGCAAGTGGACATCACTCCTTGGCGCAGTCGCGTAAGTGGTTGGCAAGAACAGTTCCCACTTACATACGAGCCAAGCGAAGAAGGCGGCGTATTGAAGCCGCAGTATTGCTTGGAGCAATTGCGCGACGCTGCACCAGAAGGCACCATCTTGGTTTCAGGTGTTGGTCAGCATCAAATGTGGTCAAGTCAGTATTGGAAGTTCAACGAGCCGTACACCTGGGTGAACTCAGGCGGACTCGGCACCATGGGCTTTTCGGTTCCTGCAGCAATTGGCGCAAAAGTTGGTCGCCCAGACAAAACCGTATGGGCAGTTGACGGCGACGGTTGTTTCCAAATGACTGCACAAGAGTTGGTTACTGCATCACTCGAGCGCATTCCCGTAAAGATCGCCATCTTGAACAACTCGTACCTCGGCATGGTTCGCCAGTGGCAAGAAATGTTCTACGAAGAGCGTTACAGCGAGGTGTATTTGTCGCAAGACACGCCGAACTACGTGAAGTGGGCAGAAGCAATGGGTTGCGTTGGCATTCGTGTTGACGATGAATCAGAAGTTGCTTCAGCAATCGACAAGGCCAACTCAATCAACGACCGTCCGGTTGTTGTTGACTTCCGCGTTGACGCCGGCGAAAAAGTGTTTCCAATGGTTGCAGCAGGTCAAAGCAATGACGACCTCATGTTGCATCCAAGTCAAAACTCACGAAGGGAGTTCCTCCGATGAACACCGCTAATCCATATGGAAGCGCACCAACACACCACATGTTGTCGGTGCTTGTACAAAACAAGCCTGGTGTTCTTGCGCGCGTGGCTTCGTTGTTTGCACGTCGTGGTTACAACATCTTTTCGTTGGCAGTAGCGCCAACTGACGATCCAGAGTTC